>Ga0079992_134996_pt1 | contig 13279 bp, 14 predicted proteins | sample FaiFalFF_MnMetaG_3_FD_69197 | JGI IMG/M metagenome (GOLD analysis project Ga0079992, IMG submission 69197) | Freshwater microbial communities from Yellowstone National Park, Wyoming, USA - Fairy Falls B (FF_Mn_B) MetaG (SPADES assembly) (version 2) | ecosystem: Environmental > Aquatic >... | reverse complement strand
GACGGATCATCAAGGTGAATAAGTGTTCTTATGAGGCCTGACACAGCTCCGACAAGTCCGAAAGATGGAGCACACATTGCACCAAAGTCAAAGATTTTTTGACCGACTGTATGTCTTTCCTGAATAACTGCAAGCTCTGCATCAAGAATTCTTTCAACAGCTTCATAATCTAATCCATCGGCAACAGCTCTTAATCCTCTTTTCATATAAGGATGTTCAACTTCATCTATTACTTGTTCCATTACTCTAACTCCCTCTCTTCTTATTCTACGGGCATATTCGGTGAAATTCTCTATAAGTTGGAGATTATTGTATTTTTTCGTTGAAAAAAAACTTCTTGTTAAGATTTTGATGACAGCAGAGAATTGTCCCCATGTGAATGCTGTGAAAGTTGCTGCGATTGTTCCTCCTATAACTATAAACCATGCAGCCCAAACACCTTTTCCCCAGAAAAATATGAGAAGATCGCTTATGCTGTGAGCTTCTATTGATATGCCGAAAAAAACAGCAAAAAAAATTGCCATAAGCCCTAATATACTTGTCAGGTCAGGATAACTTCTCATAGTCTTATAACCTCCTTCAATTAAAAATTTAAGGCTTTTTATTAAAAAATATCGGAGTAAAAAAAATTATTTTTTAACAAGAATAAGATGGAAATATGCGAGCGAATCACTACACAAAAGGAATGTTTATGCTAACTTTTCTGATTTTTATAATGAAGTTAGATGTGGTATTTGCAGTCAAAAAATGTCCTGGGAGGGAGAACATAATTTTGAATGTTTTGTGTGGAGAGAAAATATCAATAAACTGCCAAAAAGAAGAAATATTAGATGCTCTCAGATTGGTTGTGAATGAAAGTCAAGCGAGAAAGATTTATGAATACATAAAATACACGAAAATTGATAGTATAGATGAACTCGAGAAAATAAAGGGAGTCGGTCCGAAAACTATTCAGAGGATTAGTGAATTTTTCTCAACAGAGAAAGATTGTAAGTAAATTTAAACTTACAAGTAAACTTGGATTCTGGATCGGATAAATCAAAAATGATAAAGGTAGATGGCAAAAAAAAGAAATTGAACCATTTGAAATTTCTCAAAGAATTATACTTATATCTTTCGGCTGGTTTCAAAATTGAACCGTCTCTGAAAAAAATAAGGGGAGGTGAGGAGATAGGCGAATACATAAAGAGAGGATTAGACCTTTCCACAGCTTTGAAATTAGAGGGGTTTCCAGAATTTATTGTTCAAAATATAAAGATAGGGGAAGAAACAGGGAAGCTTACGCAGATTCTTGAAAATCTTGTGAGTCTTCTTGAGCTAAAAGAAAATCTTGAAAGAGATATAAAGTTTGCGCTGATTACTCCTTTATTTTCAATAGCTTCGCTTTTTGTTTTCTTTTCAATAGTTGTAGTTTTTGTTATTCCGGAGATACTATTGATGTTATCGGAATTCGGAGTTCAGCCACCTAAAAGCATAATTTTGATACAAAATGTCAGGGAGTATATTCAAGATAACCTCATAACTTTTACTGCTATATTTTTGGGGTTTGCATATATCATTATCTCGCAGATAAGAGAAATTCCTTTATTTAATTCAGCCAAACTTTCAATATGCACAAGAGCGTTAGCAATATGTTTGGATAATGGAATACCACTTCAGAAAGCATTAATTCTTACTTCGTATCTTATACCTGGGAAGATAAAAAAGGAGATGGAACTTGAAGTGGGAAGGATTTTGAGAGGACTTATTCCGTCTTTTTCTTTCATAAAGGAATTTCAGGAGGAACTTTTAAGTTCTTTTGAGAGGGGGAGATTATCACAAGTTTTGTTCAGCATATCTGATATTTACCTTGATAGAGCAAAAAGGGAGGCGGAGATAATAAAAAGAGCGATAGAGCCAACATTATTCATAATAACATCTATATTTTTGATTTTTTTCATCGTATCTATATATTTGCCTATTATAGAGAAAATAAGAGAGATGATGTGATTTATTTGGGGAGCTATTCTGCCTCTTTTATATCTTCAATCTCTTTGCTTTCTTTGATTTCAATGTTTTCTTGCATTTTGTTTTCTTGTGGAGGATTTTCTTTCGGAGAATTGCTATTCTCCTGGGGTTTTTCACTCATGAGGTTTTCAAGCTCTCCTTTCAGAACCTCTTCTATTATTTTTTCTCTCCATTTTATAGAGGACTCAAAATAACCTTCTCTCATGTCTATCTTTACATCTCCGCGCTGAACGGAGTTATCGGGGACTATGTCAATATCTTCGGGTATTTGGAAAAATTTTTTGACTATCTCTATATCTTTTTCGTTCAATCTTATTCTCACTATTTTGAAACCTTTTACCTTATCAAATGCATCTTTGAGAGCTCTTATAACAAGCTCCTCGTCTTTTATTCTTTCTGTCATAAGAATTGTCTTGAGGGCAACGAGTGTGAGATGTAGAACTATTTTTGGAAAATCATCGGAAAATCTTTCCTTTGCATAGGCTACCTCATCTGCTATCTTTCTTATCATCTCAAGGGCGTATCTTCCTTCTGACAAAGTTTTTTTGTATGCATCCTCGTATCCTTTATTTTCTCCCTCATTATAACCTTTTTCATATCCTTTTTTGAAACCTTTTTCTTCGGCTTCCTTTTCTATTTCTCTTGATACATCTAAGCTTCTTGATAAAGCTTCATTTATTATTTTTTCGGATTCCTTGTATGCGTTATCTATTATTTCTTTTGCTTTTCTTTCTGCTTCGTCTATTTTCTTTTTAGCTTCAACTTCCGCACGAGCTATTATGTCAACTCTTATCCTATCTATTATTTCCTGAATTAATGGCTGCTTGCTTTTAGGTTCCTTATCTATACGATGATTAATCTTTTCTTTATCCATAAAAGTTATTTTATCTTTTTGCTCATCAGTTTTCAATTGAGATTCAGTTTCAGAGATTTTCTCTTCTTGGCTTATATATTCTCTCTTTGTCTCAGGCACATCAAGACCAACGATTACTTTCCTTTTTATGTCTTCCTCACCTTCAACCTTCTTTTTGCCGTCCTCAAATTTTTCTCTGACTTTTCTCCTTGTAAGCTCCTCTGATATTATTTCTTCTTCAAATACTAACTTTTCATATTTTTCCTGAGTCTGAATTTCTTCTTCTGTTTCTTCTTCTACTTCAATTTTTGTTGGTTTGGGAGTAATTTCCTCTTCTTTTATTTCTTCGGCAGGTTTTTCTTCTGCTTCGGGTTGTATTTCGGGGATTTTGAATTCGGGGATTTTGAATTCAAGCTCTATTTCCTCTCTGGGTATCTCCTCTGGTACTGAAATTTCTTCTTCTATTTTCTCTTCTTCTATTTTCTCTTCTTTCTCTTTTTCTTCTTCTATTACCTCCTCTTTCTCTTCTTTTTTGATAAATTTTTCAGGGGGAAATGGGGTTTTCGTAAGTTTCTCATATAGTGAGACAAATTTTTTTTCTCTCATCATCATAAATATTAGGTTCTAAAAGCAATCTATAATTAAATTAAAGGTAATTTATTTATATTTATGTTTTTTTAATCGTAATTTATGAGCTTTTATTTGAGGGTTTTTGATGGGCTACAAAAAAATTGCAATTTTATGACTTAAATTTGAAACAAATGATTAAATTATTTTTTGGGAGGTGGAAAAAATGGATAAGTTTGTGAAAATGAATAGTAAATATATTAATAAGGTAAGCAGTGTAATACTTGTGGTTTTGTTTTTCTTACTTGTGGTTTCCTTTCAAATTGGGTGTGGGAAAAAGCCACCAGAATGGGTCATAAAAGGTGCAGGGGCATTTTCTCCGAAGGAGAAAAAGTTGTATGGCGTTGGGGTATCTGAACTTTCTCCAAATGAAGCTATGACAAGGATAAGATGTGATACTCGTGCTCGGGCAGATCTTGCAAGAGTTCTTGACTCGTATGTAGCATCGCTTATAACAGATTTTATGGAAGAGCACAAAGATTACTTCAATAAAGATGCGGAAGGTTCAGATGAGTTTACGCAGATTATAATAAAATCTACAACGGAAGCAACGCTTGTTGGATCGCAAATAGTAGATAGATATACGGATGAAAAGAAAAAAGTTATGTACTGTCTTGCTTTACTTGAAGTAGATAATGTTCTTCAAGAAGCTTTCAACAAAATGAAAGATATGGCAAGACAAAAGCATAGAGCTATCGTCAAGGAGCGCTCAGAGGAGATGCTACAAAAATTAGATGAAGAGCTCAAAAAAAGAACAGAAAGAGGATACTGAAATTCTCAAAGGAAGAACATAAAAAATACACATACACATAGAAGAATACAAAAAAATAAAAGCGGAAAACAAAAATATAATAATTGCAAAGATGGAGCCTTTAAAAAAAATAAGGGGGATAGTAGCACCATTAGACAGGTCAGATGTTGATACAGACCAAATAATACCTAAACAGTTTCTCAAAAAAATAGAAAGAACGGGTTTTGGGGAATTCTTGTTTTATGATTGGAGATATAAAGAAGATAAGAAACCAAACCCTGATTTTGTTCTGAATAAACCTCTATTTAAAAATGCAAAAATTCTCCTTACGAGAAAAAATTTCGGCGCTGGAAGTTCAAGGGAACACGCAGTCTGGGCACTATACGATTTTGGTTTCAGGGTAATAATATCTCCAAAATTTGCTGATATTTTCTACAATAACGCTTTCAAAAACGGACTTGCCCTCATTACTCTGCCCGAAAATATAGTGGATGAGCTCTTCCAAAAAGTATATGAACTTGAAAAACAAAACCAACCTTACTACCTTACCGTTGATATTGAGGAACAAATTATATATGATGATTTTGGTTTATCAACAAAATTTGAAATGGATCCGGTGAGAAAAATGTACATAGTTGAGGGTCTTGATGAAATTGCTCTAACATTAAAATATGAGGACAAAATAAAAGAATACGAAGAAAAAAGAAAAAAACTCTTCCCTTTCAGGGAAATAAGTCAAAACATAAGTCAAAAACACAAAAAATATTTTTGATTAGTGACCTATTGTTTTTTTTACAATTGGTTGTTAGTGAGGAAAATACTTTTATCAAGTTGAAAAAATGACATATATCAAGGTTAAAATGAAAATTAAGCCGTAGAACCATCCAAGTGTAATGGAGAACATTATTCTGAATTTTGATTGTTCTTCTTTTATAAACCTTCTGTAATCCATATCAAAAAGGAACTCAGCGGTATTTAGTCTGTTTTTTGCTATCCAATCGTAGAGTCTCCTATATAATCTTTCAAGCCACAAAAAGTATGCGTCAAGATACCAAAAAACCAAAATTGGTATAAAAGCGATAAAAGACTGAAACTTTTCTCCTTTTAAGAGTAAAGTGGCTACAACCAAAGTAATAGTCCAACCCTTTATTAAGAAAGAATTCAACGCCATCCTTTTGATAATATCCTGAACAATTTTTAACTCCTCAATCATGAACTGTTTGAGTTCTTCTCTGCTCAAATTCATAAAATCCCCTTTTTATTTTCCTATTAATTTTATTTTCGTTATTCCCCAAAGGTAAGGAAAACGAAAATTATCCAACCCGTTAGAGCAACTATTATCCATGTTGGAGCAGTTATTTTTGCAACTTTTTTGTGCAAAGTGAATTTCTTTCTTAATGCAAGAAAGATAGTTATAATAACCAGAGGTACATTTAAAGAAGCGAGCAGAGAATGTACAAATAAAACGGCAAGATAAAGATTCCTCATATTTCCTCGGTATTCTTTTGGTCCAAAAGTAAAATATTTTATGATGTAGAGTGTGAGAAAAAGGACGGCAAAAAAAGATGCAGAGAGCATAAGATTTCTGTGAATATGAATCCTCCTTTTTGTTTTTATCTCTATTAACCCGAGTACAACTAAAACCCCAGAGACAACAATTGACAAGGAGGGAACCAAATTCAAAAATGTGTAATATGACATAATTTACTTTTATGACACAGCTATTTTAAAGATATTTTCAGTGTTTGTTTCTTCCCATCTCTTATTATTTCAAGTTGTAAGGAATCGCTTTTTTTAACCTCATCCTCTAATATGTCCATACCATTTTCACCTTGAGTACTTTTTCCATTTACAGAAATTATAATATCTCCTCTTTTAATCTTATCTTCTGCTTTTGAATTTTTCCTTACATCTGATACTACAATTCCTTTTGCTTTGAAAAACTCTTCAAGATCTGGTGTTATGAGTTGAACTGATATTCCAACTTTTGACCACAAGAGCTCCTCAGATTGTGGTATTTTAACTGAGGCAGAGAGGATTTCTTTGCTTATATATAATGGAGCACCTGTTCTTATAGCAAGAGCGATAGCATCTGATGGGCGAGAATCTACATAGTGCACTTTATTACCCTGAACAAATTTTATGAAGGCAAAATAAGTATTGTTTTTTATTGATGTTATTTTTACCTTCTCAATCTTTGCTCCTAACTTCTCTATTGTTTGTTTGAACAAATCATGAGTGAGGGGGCGAGGGGGTTTTTCTCCTCTCAATGCAATATCAATAGACATAGCTTCCGCAAATCCTATCCATATAGGTACAAACCTTTGTTTGTCTTTTGTCACAAGTATCACAACAGGGGACCTTGATATTCTATCAATAACTACACCTTGAACCTTGACCTCAAACTCCTCGCCTTTATCGCCTTGTGATAGATCTTCATCTTTATATTCTGAATCTTGTGCACCAGCATATTTGAAAAAATTTTTTTCAATATTAACACAGGGACTTCTTATGATAAATGAGAAAGTCAAAAAAGGAAAAATGAAAATCAAAAGATTGAAAATCCAATATTTTTTTTGTAATTTATTCTGGAATGATCCCGGTGTCTTCATAGTAAAAAAATTAATGAAAAAATTAATTTTTTGGTAAAATTTTTCTGCTTTTTTGATGATAAAGGATTTTTATGTTCTGACCTATGGGAAAGAGAGAGAATATTGTTTTTGAGAGGCTCCTTAATTTATATATAAAACCTCGGCAAGTTCTTATACCCCGAAAGAGTTTAGGGCAGCATAAGCTTGTAAAAAAAGATATTTTGGAGAAAATTGGTTCATTTGCTCACAAAGATGATATAGTGGTAGAAATAGGAGGAGGTGAAGGAGATCTCACAAAGATATTGGAAGAAAATTCAAAACTTGTCATATCTTTTGAAATAGACGATAGAATGTACGAACACCTGAAAAAAATAATTCAGTTTGGAGTTGTAGTCAAAAAAGATTTTCTTCAAACAAGATTAGATGAAATCTACAAAGTATATGAAAATAATAACGGCACAGTATTTATAAAAGGAGATAGAGAGAAAATAAGAGAAATATTAGATCAGAGGGAAAAGATAAAGATAGTATCAAACATTCCATTTTATATCTCATCACAACTTATTCACAAGATAGTTCTTGAAGTTTTTGATATAAAAAGTGTTCATTTACTTGTCCAGTATGAGTTCGCAAAAAAAATTTCAGCAAAAGAAGGAGATGAAAATTACAGTGCAATATCTTGTATAACACGATTTTTCTTTGAACCAAAAATAGAATTTGTTATTCCTAATTTTTTCTTCCGCCCTATCCCCGAAGTAAACGGAGCTTTTATATCTCTTTTCACAAAAGAAAATCATATAAAACTATTCTATCAAGATGAGAAAGAAAAGGGGCGGAAAATGATTTTAAAATTTGTAGATTTCTGCTATCGGACTTTCAAAAGAAGAAAAAAACTAATGAGTGGAAAGAGAGTATTTCAACTTCCTCCCGATGAAGTTTTTGAAGAATTCAAGAAAAATTTAAAATCTATATGAAAGAAAGAAAAAAGAAAAAGAGGTAAAAGAATGCGGGATGAAAAATAAAAATTGCATGCTAACAAAAAAAATCAAAATTTTGCTTGTTTTTACGCTCGCACAAATCTTGTGGAGTATCTCATATGCTCATAAAATAGAACATGTAAGAACTCTCAAACTTTATGTGGGAGAAGATAAGATAACCTTGACAATAATATTCAGGGTTTCCCCCGGTAAAAAAGCTTTTGAGTTGCGAAAGAGGGCAGATTTGAATAAAGATGATTTTATAGACGATGAAGAACTCAAAATAATAAAAAACATATTATCTTTTGAAGCTACAAAAGGGATAAGCATAAGGTTTCAGGAAAAACCAGTAAATATCAGGGTTATAAGAGTAGATTTAGAAACAGCAAGGGAATCTTATTCATCATTGGAGATCACAGCTTTCGTTGAAGTTGCGATATGGTTAGCTCCTGCACCTCCTCCGCCATATTTCAAAATAGGAATAGTTGAAAGAGAATATCACCATACACATATAATTGTTGAGACCCCATTCAGAATAAAAAAAGTAAAAGGAAAAATTGAAATTGATGATGAAGGAAGATATGTAGGGGAGATAGAAAGGTTTTCTCCTCTTATTCTGATGTTTGAAAGATAGAGATTACTGTGATGAGAGGATTATTTCAAATTCTTCTTTCTTCTTTTCTCTAATTCCTATACAAGTTCCAAGTAGGAAAGACATGGATATGTTGTGAGTTCCAGCAAAAGATATAAAAGTAAAAGGAATACCAACTACGGGGAAAAGTCCAGAGATTACGAACAAATTAAGCAAGATATGGTAAGATATGGTTGCTCCCAAAATTACGGAGGAGACCTCAATAAAGTAAGAATCGGAAATAAGAGCTCTGATAAAAATAGCCGAAATGAAGATCAGTATGATCAAAAGAGTAACGAGAACACCAACGAAACCAAAGTCTTCTGCAATTGACACAAAGGCAAGATCTGAATGGAGATTTGGAAGCCATTTGCCCTTGCTATGCTCCCCCTTACCTAATCCCATTCCCATCAAGCCTCCGCTTCCTATTGCTATTTTAGATTGAACTGTCTGATAACCTGATGAGAACAATTCACTTTCAGGGTTCAAAAATGCGGAAATTCTTTTTTTATGATAATCTTTTAATCCGTATTTCCATACGAAAGGAGAAGAGATCAAGAGAAAAATAAGAACTATAACGAATAAGCTTACGGGGAATCTTGAAATAAGAACGGACACTAAAAATATTATCAAAAACACTGAGGCAGAACCGACATCTGGTTGGAGTGCAGTAAAAATAGCGGGTACAATATTAATAAAGGCTGAGTATAAAACTGCTATTTTTTTTCTTATCAAAGATATGATGTAGCTTGTGAGAATAACGCAGGAAATTTTTGCTATTTCGGTTGGTTGGAATGTGATGCCAGCTACGGAGATCCATCTTTTAGCTCCGAATGCTTCAAGTCCTTTGAACTTTGCGTGCAAAATAAGTGGAACTGACATAATAAAAAGAATGACTCCTAAATAAATTAATATCATTTTTGATCTTGAAGATAATATGAAACCAAAAAGAAATGCGAAAATTGATATACCGGAGGATAACAAGAATCTCTGAAAAATCTCCTTGCTTTCAAGTTTGGCTGAAATTCCATACATATTGACTGATCCTATGAAAATCAGGAGTATAAAAATTAGAGCTATTACAAATTTCAATATTCTATCTGGGGTCATAGAAAAATAAAATAGCTAAGTTTGATGGTTGTTATTAAAAAGTTAGCAATTGTTTTAAATTAGTAATTGTTTAAAAAAATTCAGTTTTTTATTCATTTTTTATTCAGGGGTTTTGAAGATTTTTTCTCTGAGTTCTTTGATTTTTCTGGCCTAGTCAAGATTTTCCAATTTTGATGCGAGCTTTACATATTCTTTATCAATATTTATAAGTCTTGTCATAAGGACTCTTGCGATTGTTTTATAGAAAATTGTTGTAAATCTTGGAGCCGATTTTTCCAACTGTTCAAGGATGCCTTTTATTATGTAGGCGACTTGTGTCCCGTTTTCTTCTGCTCTTATTGTTGCTGATGCTGGGCGCTCAAGCAAAATTTCGCCCTCTCCAAAAATCTCTCCTTTTTCGAGTTCTGCTATCTTTATTGAATCTCTTATAACTGAAACCTTACCTTCAAGTATGATAAAAATTCCTCCGGTTATTTCCCCTTGTCTTATTATATCTTCTCCTTTTTGAAATCTAAGTATGTTTATGTAATTTTCACAAGTTTTGAATTCATCTTGCGGTATAAATCTGAAGATACCCATATCTTTTATCTTTCTTATGAGCTCTTCGCTTCTCTGAATTATCTCCATAATCTCTTAAATTATAAAATTATAATTCTTAAATTTTAATAGCAAACTATTAAAATTCTTAATTATTAGATGTGCTTTGTTTTTGCTTGTATAATTAAGAAATGTAAAGTATATGTTTGTTGAATTGCCATTTGATATCAGTGTAAAAGATTTAGAGAGTATATGTGGTGGAAAAGTTATAGTTCGGGATGAAAAAGATAAATCCATTACTTTTCATTACATATCTTCTGATACTCGTCAATCCGTTGAGGGGGCATTATTTGTTGCAATAAAAGGTAAGAATTTTGATGGGCATGATTTTTTGGAAGAAGCTCAAAGAAAGGGGGCAGTTGCTGTTCTTGTATCTTCGGAAAATAAAAATCTGAAAATTCCTCAAATTTTGGTTGAGAATACTCGTGAAGCGTTTTTGAAAATAGGTCAGTTTGTAAAAAGGAAGATAAATCCGTTTACTATTGCTGTCGGTGGTAGTGCAGGAAAAACAACGACAAAAGAACTCATTTACTTTTTATTTTCTCAATTGGGATTCAAAGTTCAAAAAAGTATAAAAAGTTTTAATAATGAGATAGGTCTTGCTGTATCCATCTCATCTTTGAAAAATGATACAGAAATTCTTGTTCTTGAAATAGGGACTTCATCAAAAGGGGAAATAAAGTATCTTTCCCAATTTGCTGAACCGAATTTTGCTGTATTAGTCTCTTTTGGAAAAGAGCATTTAGAAGGACTTGGTTCTCCGGAGGAAGTATTTCAAGAGGAGATAGAACTTATAAATTTTGTATTAGGAAATGGTGGAAAAGTTTTTATAAATGTTGATACAGAAGAATTAAGGAATTTTTTTCTCTCCCTTGACTATCCGGAAAAAGTTGCATTTGGATTGGGAAATGAAACAGAAAAGAAGATATTTAGGTATGGATTTTTTTCTAATCCAATTTCGGTTTCAAGAAATTTTGAAACTGATTTTTCTCTTTCCATACTTTTTGATGGAAGATCTTTCAAAGAAATTGTAAAAACGAATCTTGCTCCACATTTTGGATCAAATGTCTCTGCTGCCATTTCGGTTTTATTTTTATATCTTAAAAAGTTTAAGGGTATGAAAGAAGATGAGATTTTAAGGTTAATAAAAGAAAAGGTGAATTTTAAGGAGTTCAAGAATGAGTTTTCAAGGTTCAAAGTTGACCAAATAGGTAATTTTGTAGTAGTTGATGATTCATATAATTCAAATCCCTTATCTCTTTCTGCTATGTTTTATTCTGTGTCTTTTGTTGATGGGAAAAAACTTTTCGCTTTGGGAGATATGCTTGAACTCGGGAAATACTCAGAAGAGGAGCATTTCAAAGTAGGGGAGAGTGCCAAAAAATATATCTCGCCAAAAGATTCTTTCTTTCTTCTGTATGGAAACTATGCAAAATTTATGGAGGAGGGATTAAAAAACTGTGGATTTTCAGCTGAGGCTTTCAAGTCAAAAATTGAGCTGATTCAGAAGCTCAAAGAAATCTACAAAGATTTTGATTTCATTTTTTTCAAAGCTTCTCGGGGATTGAAGTTTGATGAACTTGCAAAAGATTTCATATCACACTTGAAATCATCTCATTAAAGGCTATTTTTCATCAAAGTTTCAAGTGTTCCTTATAAAAGTTCAGATTTTTAGAATTTATTCTTATATACCTATGTTAGCGTATTTATTTGATTACAAGATAATGGAAAGAGCCGTTGCTGCGGCTATAATTCCTCTCTTACTCTTCATATTCTTCGGGGGAAAAATAATAGAGCTTTTGAGAAATTGGGGACTTGGACAGAAAGTTTATCATCTTGCACCAAAATCTCATTTTTCAAAGGAGGGAACTCCAACTGCTGGTGGAGTATTCATTTATATTTTCTCTTTAATTTCCATCCTACTCTTTGGGGATTTGAGAAACAATTATCTTTTAAGCTCTCTTTTTACTTTCTCTGTTTTTACTTTCCTTGGCTTTTTAGATGATGTATTGAAGAAAAAAAGCAAAAAAAGAGGACTTACAGTATCGCAAAAATTTTTTATACAGATAGTTTTATCTTGTCTTTCTATTTTAGTAGCGGAGCTTTTATTTGACCTGAAAACTCCTGTAAGGTTGCCTTTTTTGAATATATCAGTGGATTTTAATTATATTCTCTATATTTTATTTTGTATTTTCATCATAACTGGGTCATCAAATGCTGTAAATTTGACAGATGGACTTGATGGACTTGCGGGCGGTCATCTTGCGATAGCATTTGCTGTTTCAGGCTTATTTATATATTTTTCAGGTCATTCGGTTTTTGCAAAATACTTTGAGCTTTTCTTTACTCCCGGAGTTGGGGAGATTACCGTTCTTATTTTCGCCATTTTGGGAGCACTTTTGGGATTCTTGTGGTGGAATAACTTCCCGGCACAAATCTTTATGGGAGATTCAGGTTCTTTGTCTTTGGGAGCACTCTTGGGATTTATAAGTATACTGGGAAAATTTGAGTTTTTTCTCCCTATACTTGGTTTTTTGTTCGTGATTGAAGCGTTATCTGTTATTATTCAGGTTGCTTATTTTAAAATCACAGGAGGAAAAAGGATTTTCAGGATGGCTCCTTTACATCATCATTTTGAGCTCGGTGGAATGAGCGAACCAAAAGTTGTTGCAAGATTTATAATAGTCGCTATAATATTTGGAGCAATTGCTATATTCGGAATAAAACCAAGATAAAAAACATAAGAGAGAAATAAAAATGGAAAAGATAAGATGAAAAAGAGATAAAAATGATGAAAGGAAATTTAAGAATTGACAAGAAAAAAGATAAAAATCAGCAAAGAGAGTAGAAATTGTTAGAGCAACTGAAATTTCAAGGCAAAATTTCGGAATGAAGAAAATAACAGAGCAAAGATATTTAGAACAAAAGAGATATAAGCACAAAAAGGAGTTAAGAAGATTTGACCTGATTTTAAAAGAAATTTTCTCAAAAGCAGTTGGTATAATTTTTTGGTTGGCAACTGGTCAGAAAATAGAGGGAAAAGCGAAGATCTTATCGACTGAAATAAGATTTGTTAAATCTTTTTATCCTGATATTTTGCTTGAAATCGAAGGAAAAATAATCCACATAGAAGTA
>Ga0079992_127283_pt1 | contig 13288 bp, 12 predicted proteins | sample FaiFalFF_MnMetaG_3_FD_69197 | JGI IMG/M metagenome (GOLD analysis project Ga0079992, IMG submission 69197) | Freshwater microbial communities from Yellowstone National Park, Wyoming, USA - Fairy Falls B (FF_Mn_B) MetaG (SPADES assembly) (version 2) | ecosystem: Environmental > Aquatic >... | reverse complement strand
AAAGGTTTTATAAGAGATACAAAAAAGAAGGCTGATTTTTATAGAAAAGAAGGTAAAATACCTGGAGTAATCTATGGGCCTCAAATGGAAAGTAGGGCTATTTATGCTGAGGCTAAAGATTTTTATAAGTTTCTCAAAGCTCATAAAACCGGACAGGCGGAAATTGAGTTGGAAGGACAAAAAATTAATGTTTTTTTGCAAGATGTTCAATACCATCCTGTTACTGATGAAATAATTCATTTTGATCTTTACGCTGTTTCTGCTTCTAAACCCATAACAACTTTTGTGCCTATTGTTTTTATTGGTGAGTCTCCTGTTATTAAAAAGGGAGGTGTTTTAAATATTTCTCTGGACAAGTTACCTGTTGAAGCCTTGCCAAAATATTTGCCAGAAAAGATAATTGTTGATCTTTCTCGATTAGAAAATATACACCAGACCATCTTCGTCCGTGATTTAGAAATACCAAAAGAAGTTAAAGTGCTTATTTCAGGAGAAAGTCCGGTTGTTAGTGTTATTGAAGAAGAAAAGAAGGAAGAAACTACCGAAAAGAAAGAATGAAAAAATTTTTTGATATACAACCACCAGAAGACTATATTATAATAAGACCTCAAGGAAAATTTTCTTCTTCACGTATATCTTTGCAGCCTAAAAATCTTTTTATGATTTCTATTTTAATTTTTATTTTGTTCTCTTTTGCTTTAGCTTATGCACCTATTGAAAAATCAACCCTTTTAGCTCAAAATAATCAAGGTAGTCAAACCGAGGATATTAAAGTTAAAAGAGAAAGTCTGGAACAAGAATTACAAAAGGTGCTTTCGGAAATTAAATTTTATCGAGCTCAGATTGCAAGCTTAGAGAAAGAGAAGAAAACACTGGCTAATGAGATTAAATATTTGGAATCGCAGATTAAAAAAGTTGAATTGGAAATTAAGGCTATTAATCTTGAAATACAAAGATTAAATTCACGTATAGCTGATACTAAAAAGGCTGTTAAAGTGACTGAGGATAAAATTGATAAGTCAAAAGATATTCTTGGTATTCTTATTCGACACTATTATCAATTAAGACAGCAAAGTTTAGTAGAAGTTCTTTTAGCTGATGTTCAGATATCTGATTATTTTCTTAAAATTAATGCTATGTCAAAATTGCAAAATAGAATTAAGCTTGAGTTAGATAACTTAAATGCTTTAATGGAAACTTTACAAAAACAAAAACAAACTTTAGAAAATGAACTAGAGGAACAATCGAATCTTCTTTCATTAACAAAAATAAAAGAAAGTCAACTTAAAGAATTGAAATTAAATAAAAATAAACTTTTGGCTTTAAAAGAAAAGGAAACTTCTCTTTATAAAGAAAAACTTGAAGAAAAAAGTAGAACTGCTGCCGAAATCAGAGCACAAATTTATCGTTTAGCAGGCGGCACAGAAATTTCTTTTGGTGAAGCTCTTGATTATGCAACTTTTGCTAGTAATCTCACTGGAGTTAGGCCGGCTCTTATTTTAGCTGTTCTTGATTATGAATCTAAGATAGGAAGAAATGTTGGTAATTGTCATTATAAAGATGCTATGAAGCCATCGGAATGGCCTATCTTTGAAGAAATTACAAGAGAGCTTGGTTTAGATCCTAATAAAATGCCTGTATCTTGCAAGCCTTGGTATGGTTGGGGAGGCGCTATGGGACCAGCACAATTTTTACCATCTACTTGGATGAAATATAAAGATGAAATTGCTAAACTTACAGGTCATAACCCGCCTTCACCATGGAATATTTTGGATGCTTTTGTAGCTGCGGCCTTATTCCTTAAAAACGCTGGTGCTGATGAAAAAAATTATTCTGCTGAATGGAAGGCAGCCATGATTTATTTTGCAGGATCCAATTGGTCAAAACCATCTTTAAGATTTTATGGAGATGATGTCATGGCTTTAGCAGAAAAATATGAAGAAGATATTAAAGCTTTAGGAAAAAGTGGTGGATAAAAGATCGAGAAAAGAACACATTGACCAAGTTTGAATCAAAGCACCTTGACTTTCTTCTTTTCGCGCTGAAGATAATTCAGAAATATAACCCAAAGCACCTAAAGTCAGAATTTCTTTGTTTAAAGCATCCATAGTCTTCTTTGCTAATTTATCTTCCTTTAATTCAAATAAAGTTTTAGCTCCTAAAGCATTCAAAAAATGCCAACTATCACCTTGATGATAGCTCCTTGAGTCTTCTCCGGTATGAACCCAATAAAAATCTTTATTATTTTGAGGCGCCGAACTAAAACCTCCCCAAGGAAGTTTTATTTTTTCTATTATTTTAAAAATAATACTACGCCATACTAAAGGCCAGAAAAGTTTCGGTAATAATTGATAAACTAAAAAGATATTTGGTCTGCAAATTTCCAATTCCTCTTCCGGATTAAGTTTATCATAGATTACTTTAAAAAGTCTTGATTGAAGCCTTTCTTTTTCTTTTAAAGCTAATTTTTTGTAACCAAGTCTTGAACTTGCTTTTATAAAAAGCGCGGAAATTTCAATAGGATCTTCGCGAGCCAAGGTGTCCATCCAGGTTGCTTTTGGTGGCAATTTGATTGAACTTTGAAAATAGAATTTTTCTAGCCATTTTTGAAAAATGTGATCAAAATGAAATTTAAATTCTTTTAAAACATCTTCGGGAACTAAATTAATTAACCACAAAGGTACATCGGCTGCCAAAATCCCATTTCTTTTAGATAGAAAAAGTTCCTCTTCTTTTAAATTTAAATAATATGTAAGTAGATTTGTGAGTTTTTCTTCGCCTAAAAATTTTCGTAAAAACCAAAAGCAAATTAATTCGTCTCGAGACCACCTTTCAAAAAACCAAGGAAAGCCTGCTGGTAAATAAGAGTTAAAAAATAAGTGATTAATTCTTGTAATGACAAAATTCATAAACGGATTTTCTGTTGATGGTAAGAACTGATGATAAAGAGATGGTGGTAAATTTGGTTTTTCTATCTTGAAGCTTAAATAGTCTGTTTCAAACTCAAGACCATAAAAATTTTCAAATTCATATGGAGGAGAATTTCTTTTTTCATCGAAACTCATTTTTTCTTTTTGCCAAAAATTAAGAAATCTAATTTTACCTTTAGAAAAGAAGACTCCTTCTGACAAAATATTTCCTTCTCTCATCCATATCGTTTTAATTTTTTGTTCATCTATTTGTTGAAAAGAAACTTGACCTGACATTTTCGTCTCAAAAATTTTTCTATTATCAAAAGCTAATCTTATTGGGAAATTTCCTGATTGAATAATTGAAAAACCATCTTTATCAATATGAAGATGAACTCTTCTTTTTTCGCTCATCAAAACATAATGTCTTGGGTTATGAACGAAAATAATTTCTGGCACAAAATGAAAATCTATTTCAGAAATAATTCTATAAGCATTTTCGCCATCAAAAAAGAAAAAACCAAAATATCTACTTTTTTCTTGAAAACTTAAAAGTAGCCAACAATTTCCTTCTTTAGCAAAAATAAATGGCTGATCATTTTTAACCTCGATACCTAATTCAGAATATCTAACCCGCATATTTCTTCTTTACTAAATCATAAAGCGTTAAATAATTACCAAACATCTCTTTCCAATCAAAATAGCTTGCCAATTTTCTTGCTTCATACTTATTTTGAATTCTATCTTTTCTTGGCATCATAATAATATCTAACAAAAGTTTTGATAAATTATCAATTACTTCTTCATCTTTCAAATTCCTTCTTTTTAATATCCAAAGGCCTGGATTGACGTCGCTTAAAAGATTTTTGTTATGAACATAACAACCAAAGCCTGATAGATCAGAAGTAATTGCCATCACGCCTGAGGCTAATGTTTCTAATGGTGTATAGCCCCAAGGTTCATAAAAAGATGGAAAAACTCCTAAGTGAAAACCATTAATAGCATCATAATAAGAAAGGTTTAAGAAACCATCGAGCTGAGAAAGATAAATTGGATAGATAATTACTTTGACTGGATCATCTTCTCTATTATATAAACCGGCACTTTGACAAAGTTTTAAAATTTCATCGTTTGGAGGAAGAATATGGGTTGAAAGTGGTGCTGGTTTATTTCTTTTTAATTTCTTTACAGTACTTGTGATTTGTAAAATCTCGTTTTCTTCAAAAATATTTTCTAAACTAAGTTTCTCTTCGTGAATTAAAATATGCAACAATTTTGTTAAAATTTCGCCACTAAGTTCTGACAAAAGATCTTCTAAGCTTCGATAAGAATTTAAATTTTCTAAAATTTCATGGTCAACATCAATAACTTGACTAGGTACAAAAATGAAAAAGAAGACAGGCCTTATAATACCATTTTGTTTCATAATTTCATTAACTTTTCCCAAAGCTTTAATAGTAATATCAAAACCTTTATTTTTTATCTCTTTTCTTCCACTTGTAAATATCAAAAAAGCATTTCTAGTCTGACAAGTTTTGAAATAAGGAGAAAAGAAGAAAAGAAGAAATTCTAAAATCGCTTGCTTATTTTTTCTATGGCTACTTGAGATTTCTTCAAAAGTAGAAAATTTCTCAAGATTAAAACCATTTGGTAAAAGGAAGTCTACCTCTCTTTTAAGAAAATATCTAACCTCATCAGCGGTGATGTTGCTAATTGTTGTCATAAAAGCTGTGTGTTGAGCAACGGCTTTTTCTAAAAGATGTTTTGCTTCCACGCCATAATTATAAGCTTCTTGATCTTCTTTAATATCTTGAATAAACTCATAAAAATTAATACCATTTTCTGCCAAGGTTCTTCCCAAAACTGTAGCGTGTGTTGTAAAAATAGTTGATAAATTATAGTCTTTTAAAAATAAAATAACACTGCCGGAAAGCCATTCATTACAATGAAAGATGCATTTTTTGCATTCTGGGAAATTATTAATTAACTCTTTAATGAATTCAGCCACTGCCCTTGACCAGGCTACTGGTTGATTGAAATCATCTCCTGATCTCAAACTATCAACTCTAAATCTATCCCAAAGCTCATATTTAATTTCATTAACTATTTCCAGTGTTTTCCTAAAATCAATTAAAAAGCCTTGCGGTAAGCCATCTATTTCCCATTCACCATAATAAACTTTAAAACCTCTTGCTTCTAAATTTTGCTTTACAACTTCTAATTCTTTCGGCCAAGAGAGAATTCTAAACTCTGCTTCACTTTTCGGTCCAAGATAAGGACCAATAACATAATAATTTTTACCATAACTAAATTTCGCATATTTTGCTTTAGAAGCTAAAACCGTATAAATGCCGCCAACTTTATTTCCTACCTCCCAGCTAATTTCAAAGATTTTTGTTTCCATTTTTCTCTTATTCTAAAACTAAAATCTTCTAAAATGTTTCTATAAATAAGATAAGCATCATATGGTGTTTCATATGGATTAAAATATTTATGAACGTCTCCATCGGCAAACCACTTAGTGCACATATAATAGAAATGATCTGCTGTCTGAAGTTTTCTCCATTTTTCTAATTCTTCTTTAGTTTTAATATAGTTTTTTAGACTATAAACTAACTGAGCACTTTCTCTTTGCATTTCGTTACCAAGCCAAGCCGTTAAATCTCTTTCTGTATCAGCCCAAGTCACTGGATATTTACTAGAAAAAATTCCTCTCACTGGATATTTTTTGATCACCTCACTTGGTAATGAAAATTCCAAATCTTTCCTTTTCAAAACTTCAAAAGGAAGATTTTTTAGAAACTCAAAAATTCCCGTTTCTGGCCATTGATGTTCGCCAAAAGTCTCAAAATCCATAAAAAGATTAATGACCTCTCCACTACCATTGAAACTTTCTAACCAGCTTGCATATTTATCGGCTGTTAGTGGCCATTCTGACCACCAACGAGCTGAAAAACGAAAACTAACATCATCTGAAAGTTGAAAATTTCTTAAAAGAAGTACTAAAGATTTCGAAGGATCTTGATAAAGAAAATTGGGGCTTCTCCATCCTAAAATCCATGGCACTCCTTCAGCTAACATTGCTTTAAAACCTAATTTCTTTAAAATCGGCACTAAGTCATCAAAATAAATTAATTCTGTATTAGCGAAAACTTTGGTGTTAGATTGAAAGAGCTTCTTTATCAATTTTTGGTGTTTTTTAATTTGCTCAATAAACTCGGATCTATCATAAAGGCAAGCTAAAGAATGATAATAAACTTCTCCAGTAAACTCAACGCATTTAGTCTGAGATAATTTTTTAAATAATTCAATTATTTCCGGATGCCATCTTTGGAGTTGTTCTATTAAAATACCAGTAATGCCAAAAGAAAACTTAAATTGATGTTTTGTCTCCTTAACTAGTTTCAACAAAAGTTCTAAAGTTGGCCGATAACATTTACTAACAATCCTATCTAGATAAAATTTATTTCTTTCTTCATCAAAATAATTATCGTTTTCACCAATATCAAAAACAGTATATCTTCTTAACCTCTCTGGCTGGTGAACTTTAAAATAAATTACAATTGAGGGCATAATTCTTTGTAGATATTAAATACGGCCTCGGCGCTTTTTCGCCAACAAAACTTTTCTTTTGCTTCTAAAGACAAATTTTTATAATATTCAGACTTTAAAACAGGATAATTTAATAAGCCAACAATTTTATTTGCCATTTCTTTTATATCCCAAAAATCAAAAGTCATTATATGATGAAGAAAATGGGAAACGCCTGTTGTTCTTGAAGTAATCACTGGCAAACCATGCAAAATTCCTTCAAGGGGCACTAAACCAAATGGATCAAAAACAGAAGGCACTACTAAAACATCGCCTATATGATACATACCGGCTAATTCTCCTTCTCTAAGAAAACCAACAAAAAACAAATTATCAGCTACCTTTAATTCGTGAGCTAAATGAATAAGATAATTTTGCATATCTCCTGAACCAACAAAACAAAATTTTGTTTTAGGACATTTTTGTAAAACTAAAGGTGCTGCTCTTAAAAGATAATCTGGTCCTTTTTGTAAAACAATCCTTCCAACAAAAAGAACAAATTTAAAACCATAATCCTTCAACCTTTCAAAGTATTTTGGCATTCTGTGAAATTCATTTTCTTCCCAGATCATCCCATTAGGCACAACTTTTACTTTCTCATCAGGAATTTTATATTCATGAATCAAAATATCTTTTGTAATTGGCCCTACAGCTAAAACGCAATCGAATTTTGAAAAATGATTTTTTTCAATTTGATAAATAAAATGACTGGGGTTGCCTCCAGTTCTTTCAACTTCTGTTGAGTGTACATGAATAACTGCTGGAACTTTTAATTTGTTTTTAAGATAAACACCGGCTGGAGCAGTAAACCAATCGTGAGCATGAATAAGTTTCGGAGGATTATTTTTTATCATTTGATATAGTCTTGGTCCGTAAGAAGAAATTAAATCTTTCAAGAATGTTGGTAAAGGAGCATCTTCTAAAATAAGATAACCGGATGGTATAAAGTTTTTATCTGTAATAATTTCACTCGCAAAAATAATTTTGAAGGGTAAATTTTGAAGAGGAAGTTTTGTTGGAAGAGCAAAAACTATCTCGGGAATAAAATTTTTAAGATGAACCGTTAAAAATAAAGAGGCTACACCTAAACCTCCACTATTAAAAGGAGGCAATTCCCATCCTAAAATTAAAACTTTCATTCTTTTTTAATTATAACATAAAAATTTTTTACACAAATTATAAGCCTCTTTCTTAGAACTAACATAATGTACTTCAAACTTCCTTAATTCCCTTATTTGTCTTTTAGCAAACCTTAGAATATCTTTATAACACGCAGACTTTGCAGAATTTAACGCAGACTTGGCGGAATTTAACGCAGACCCTGCGTCAATTTTATTCTGCCGGGTCTGCGTGAAGTCTGCATAGTCCGCGTTAGTCTGCGTAGAGTCTACTTGTTCTGCGTATAACCCAAACCACTTATATTCTAAACCAAAACTAATTATTCTCCTCCAAGAAAGCCCAATTTTTCTAAGTTTTTTAATTTCTTTAATAATTCCAGGAACTCTTTTTAGAAGCCTTTTTTTAATTTTCGCTGATAAACGCGGATCTAACGCGGATTCACGCGGATATTCATCACGCTGATTATCGCGGATACTATTTTCATACGCGGATTCACGCGGATTATTATTACGCTGATTTTCGCTGATATCTTTATCCGCGTCTATCTGCGTGTTGATTGATCCGCGTCTATTCGCGTAAATACCATTTAATTTATCAGCGTCTATCTGCGTATCTTCATCTGCGTTGATCTGCGTGTCATCCCAAAATTTTGGAGCAATTATTAAAACTTCATATTTTGGTTCTTTTTTAATTTTTGGCACTTTGCCTAAGGCATAAATTATCTCTAAAGCCCTTATTAATCTTCTTTTATTATTTGGATCAAGTTCTTTTGCTCTTCTAGGATCAATTTTCTTTATTTCTTTATAAAGCTCCTCATTAGTTTTCTTTTCTAATTCTTTTCTTAATTTATAATCTGGCTTAACTTTCGGCAAAACCCATCCCTCTTTAATGGCTCTCAAATACAAAATTGTTCCACCACAAAAAATCGGTACTTTACCTTTTTTAATAATTTTTCTTACAGCCTTGTGAGCATCATTCAACCACCTTCCTAAAGAATAATTTCTTTTTGGATGAGCAATGCTTAAAAGATGAAAAGTTACTCCATTTATTTTGCTTTCGCCTTTTGACCTTTGAATTTTAATTTTTTTTCCAACATCCCACTTCCCACTACCTATATCTAAATATTTATAAACCTGCCTTGAATCAGCGTTAATAATTTCACCATTAAGTTTTTTCGCTAAATAAATAGCTAAATCTGATTTTCCGGAAGCTGTTGGACCAGTAATAAAAATAACTTTTGGTTTTACTGACCATGACATTTTTTATATTTTTTACCAGAACCGCAAGGACAAGGATCGTTTCTTCCTACTTCTGGTTTTTTAATTTCAAATTTAAGAATTTCTTGAATAAGATTAATCTCTAATAAATAATGAAAATTCTCAAAGGCTTTTGAGGCTTCTTCTTTATACTCAACCAAAGGCTCTCTTTGACCATAAGCGCGATAACTAACACTTTGTTTTAATTCCTCTAAATAATGAAGGTGCTCAATCCACAAAAAATCATATAAACGTAAAATTATTATTTTGATTATATTTTTCAAATCTTTTTCTGGATCAGACGAACCATTTAGCTTTAAATTTTCCTTTAACTGATTAAAATGCTCATTAATAAAATCCAAAGGCCTTTTTTCGCCAAAAATTCTCTTTAAAAAACTTTCTCCTTCCGTATGAGCTTCTAAATGTTCTATACTTTTCTTAACAAACTCCAAAGGATCTATTTCTTCAAGCAAAATTTTTCTTCTTTCAGAATATATTTTTTCTCTTTGAGCATTAATTACATCATCATATTCAAGCAAATGTTTTCTAATGTCAAAATTAAAGCCCTCAACTTTCTTCTGCGCCTCCTCAATAACCTTATGAATAACTTTATGTTGAATTGGCTCGTCTTCTTTAAAATTAAATTTTTCTATTAATCTTTTAACTTTCTCGCCACCAAAAATTCTTATAATATCGTCTTCCAAAGAAAGGAAAAATTGTGTTTCCCCAGGATCTCCTTGCCTCCCTGCCCTTCCCCTTAACTGATTATCAATTCTTCTTGATTCATGTCTTTCTGTACCAATAACAAATAATCCACCTAATTCAATAACTTTCTTTCTTTCCTCTTCGTCCGGCGGATTTCCTCCCAAAATAATATCTACACCCCGACCAGCCATATTTGTCGCTACTGTTACTGAACCAAGTTTACCTGCTTGAGCAATAATCTCCGCTTCTCTTTCATGGTTTTTGGCATTCAAAACTTGATGATGTATATTTTCTTCAGAAAGCATTTTAGAAAGAAGTTCATTTTTTTCGATTGATATGGTGCCAATAAGAACTGGCCTTTTTTGTTGATAAAGCTCTTTAACTTTATTCACAATGGCTCGCCATTTTGCTTCTTCTTTTAAATAAACTAAATCATAATGATCTTTTCTGATGCAAGGTTTATTTGGAGGAATAACAACAACTTCTAAACCATAAACTTTCAAAAACTCTTCTCTTGAAGTATAAGCAGTTCCTGTCATGCCACTTAATTTTTTATATTTTCTAAAGAAATTTTGAATGGTTATTGTAGCTGTTGTTCTCATCTCGGGGCGAATAGGAACTTTCTCTTTTGCTTCAATAGCCTGATGCAAACCACCAGACCATCTTCGGCCAAACATCAATCTTCCAGTAAATTCATCAACAATAATCACCTCATTATTTTTAACTACATAATCCCTATCTTTAAAAAAGCAATAGTTCGCCCTTAAAGCAAGCTCTATATGATGGATAGTTCTCACATCTCCCAATTCATATGGATTATAGCCCAAAATTTCCTCAATTTTTCTAATGCCTTCTTCTTTTAAATAAGCATTTTTCCTTTTTTCATCAATAACAAAATCTTCATTAGCTTTTAATTTTTTAACTATCTCATCAAATAAATAATAAGCCCTAAAATCTTCTAATTCGTATGAACCAATAATAAGTGGCGTTCTTGCTTCATCAATTAAAATACTATCTACTTCATCAATAATAGCATAATTTAATTCTCTCTGAACAATATCTTCAGGCCGATAAACTAAATTATCTCTTAAATAATCAAAACCAAATTCATGATTGGTTCCATAAATAATATCAAGACCATATGCTTCTTTTCTGGAAATTTCTTTAAGATGTTCATGAAAAACTTTAAAACTACTTAGGCTTTCTTCTAAACTTAATTGATGCTGAATCTCTTTTTCTGGAACATATTGAAAACTTTTTTCATGAATAAGACAGCCAACCTTTAATCCCAAAGCATCATAAATTTTTCCCATCCAAACAGTATCTCTTTGAGCCAAATAATCATTAACTGTGACAATATGAACCCCTTTTCCTTCAATAGCATTTAAAGCTGCAGCTAAAGTCGCTGTCAAAGTTTTTCCTTCTCCGGTCATCATCTCCACAACCATACCTTTATGTAAACCAATACCTCCTAAAAGCTGAACATCAAAATGTCTTTGTCCCAGAGTTCTTTTACTTGCCTCCCTTACTAAAGCGAAGGCTTCTTTCAATAAATCATCCAAACTCTCACCTTTCAAATATCTTTCTTTCAAATCATTAAAAGCACTCTTCAAATCCTGAATTTTCTCAAATTTATTTTCTAAACCATTAATTTCTTCAACAATTTTCCACCAATCTTTAAGATAATCAAACTTAAAAAACTTATTTCTCAAAAATTCTTTTATCTTTAACATATATTTATTATAGCGTAGTTTTGGACAGAATACGGATTTTTCGGATACCCTAGAGATCCTTTAATCTACCCAAAACGCCCAACAATCTTTATCCTTACCATGTAATTTATGAGTTCTCCTCTGCTTCTTTTCCTTTTAAATAATAAATTGGCACTGCTCTTTCGCATAATTTTCTATATTCACGCAATGATAAAATGACAATACCCCCTTTCTTTTGAATTTCTTCCTTAGATATAATTATTGAATTTTTACCTCCCTTAGCCATAAAATAATTATATCACAAAATCTAAAAACTCGTTAATTCGTTAATAAATAAATTCGTTAATTCATTAAGATTAAATTTTTACAATCCCAACATCTCTTTCAAGATAAAATTAATTTTTTCCTCGATCTGTTTATTAATTTTCCCAATGGTCTTCGCAACTCTTGATTTATCAATTGCTCTAATGTGGAAAATTAAGGCAACTGATTTTTGTTTAAGGTTATTCTGTTTATCAGGTAAAATTGCTAAAGTATAAGGAAATCTTAATGCTTCTAGATTAGAAGTAAGAGGAACCACTATTAAAATACCGCTTCCTGTATCAGAAATTACAATAGAGGGTCTTTAACCATATTGTTCGTGACCAACTTCAACGGAAAGATTTATAATACAGACATCACCTTTTTTCATTACTCTGCTCGAATTTTATCAAATCGGTGTCGCTTGTTTTTTCCCAAATTTCTAATTCTCTTTTTAAATCAATCTTATTTTTCAAAATTTGGAAATAATATAGAAGAGCATTTAATAATAAATCTTCTTGTGAAAGCCCTAACTTTTGAGACATCGCTTTCAATTCTTTCTTCAATTTATTTGGTATATTAATAGTAGCCATAAAATAATTATATCACAAAATCACATAAACGCAGACTAACGCGGACTTAACGCAGACTAGGCGGACTGGGTCGGACTCAACACGGACTTTTCGGACAATGTAATTTATAAATTTTAATCATTCTCATTTCTCACTTCCCACCACTCACTTCTAATTTTAACGCGGACTAAATTATAATTAAAAAATTATTTAGTTAACGAGTTTGGCGAGTTGGAAATTTGTTAACTTTTGTTATTCTAACAATTTTAAAAATTATTCTATAGAAATTTCAGCATCTCTTAAAATTTTTCTTAAAAGACCTCGGCTAATCTCTTTATAATTAGGCACAGTAACAGATTTTCTTCCCGGACATTTCAAACGAATATGACTGCCTCTTTGTCTTACTTTTACATATCCAAGTTTTTCTAAGGCTTTACAAATTTCTCTTCCTGAAAGAAGTGGCAGTTTCATAAAATCAAATAGTAATTGTATGTAAGCTTATTTCTGAAGGACGATAAGACTTTAAAATTTCTTGTGCTTCTTTTTCTTCTAAAATCATTTCAATTACTTCTCTAATATTCTTCAAAGCTTCATCAATTGTTTTCCCTTGAGCATAACAACCTTCTAAAACAGGACATTCAACCACATAAAAACCGTCTTCATCTTTTTCAACAAAAAGAGGCAGTGTCAAACCCTTAAATTTTGATAATATTTCTCTTCTTTTTTTCTTTTTCATTATTTTAATTATATCATAAAATTACATAAACGCAGACTTAGCGGACCCCAAGCAAAACCATCAGTATACTTCTGGACAGGCTTAACGCAGACAAGGCTGACTGGTTACTTGCGAACTAAACTAGAATTAAAAAATTATTGAAGTAACGCGTTGAGAGAGGTAATGAGTTGCTTATCTTAAATTATAAACCATTAACTAAATGTTTTAGAATTTTATAGACTTTATCCCGTCTATCTATTAAAGCTATTCTAATTTTATTTGTCTTCCAATCAACAAAGTAGATCACGCGGTATTTCCCTATTCTCAATTTAAAAAAATCTCTTGCTTCATATGCAAGAGGAATGTGGTTTATTTTATCAAAATTTTTAGCTAAATAATTGATTTTATT
>Ga0079992_133690_pt1 | contig 13319 bp, 10 predicted proteins | sample FaiFalFF_MnMetaG_3_FD_69197 | JGI IMG/M metagenome (GOLD analysis project Ga0079992, IMG submission 69197) | Freshwater microbial communities from Yellowstone National Park, Wyoming, USA - Fairy Falls B (FF_Mn_B) MetaG (SPADES assembly) (version 2) | ecosystem: Environmental > Aquatic >... | reverse complement strand
TAAGGAGATAGAGAAGGTGAAGGAACATCGGGTGGTGAGTCATCGTCAGGGGGAATGGGCGAGGGGGGAAGCCCATGGGAATGGATGTGAGAATCGGAATGGGTTTTTGCGGGCTTTCTTGAGGAAATATCGCGGGGTTTCAAAGACGTATTTACAGGGTTATCTGGACTTTTTGAGCCTTTTGCTCAATGAGAGGGGAGGATGGTTGGCTTTCCTCCCCTCCGATCATTTAAGGACATGAGCCAATTTGCTTTACAAAATGTTCATTCTAAAGCTATCATGAGGGAATACGATGCGACTGCGTATGTTGTTTGAATCTTTAAAAAATATAACCTTGCCGTGGGATTATCGAACTGATGTGACAAAAGTTGTTTATATGATCTTGAGGATCGGGGATCCAGATTATGGTGATTGGCTTCATGAACATGGTTTTCGTTGGAAGAATAAAACATATCGCCTTTTTGTCTATTCAGATCTAGTTCCAATTCACTGGAATCTGTCAAAGAAAGGATTGACTGACGTTCAATATGTGACATGGGAGATCGGTAGCCCGGACAAGAGGTTCATGGACGCATTTATGGCAGGCATAGAGCGCCAGAGAGGAGAGCTACAACTCTTTGGCACGACATTTAAGGTCGTGGATATGGTGCATATAGAGCCGATGGAACTTAGAAGTGGGTTAATCTTTCGAACAATTTCGCCGCTCTCTGTCTCGTCAGCGGACCCAAATCGCTTGCGATATCCCATTTACCTTCGCCCTGATCAACCAGAGTTTATCGAAGGCCTTCAGCGCAATCTTATCAATAAATGGCAGGCCTTCCACAGACGCGAATGGAAAGGTGAGGAATTCGGCATCCGTGTCTGGAATCCAAAGCAGAAAATCATACGTGTCTTCAATGTAAATGTGCGCGCGTGGCACTTGGACCTTCAGATGTGGGGAGATGAAGAACTCATCCGGTTTGCCTATGACGCAGGACTTGGTATCAGAAACAGCCAAGGATTTGGTATGATTGAGCCTGTGGGATGGCGAACCGGTAGTCACTTCGTTTAGATGACGAGAAGGGAGTCTCACATATAGCGAGCAATCGGTCACAATGCCCTAGGTCATAATGCCCTCTATGTAGTGATGGGAATGACCTGGGCCGTCCTTCACTGCGTAACTCAATGGGAGGACAAGTTATGATTGCTACGCTGGTTGATGTCGCCAAAGCGCTAGCTCGTTACGAACAGAAAAAGCGCGGATGGAACCTAGAGCAAATCGTCTTGCATCGCCTTTGTAAAAGCCCCATTAAAGGTGATGAAATCCTCAAAGTTGTTGTGCTTGATGTACAGAACCGAAAGGTGCGTCTTGAGGATTATAAGGACGAGGAGAGATGGAAGTATCTTTACGCTCTCTCTACGGGAAATCACTCTGTAGGCCCTTCATGGCTTTTGAATTTCCGTAAATCCCAAAGCACACAGAAAACTCGCAAAGAAATTATTCAAACAGGACTCAAAGAAATACGTGCCTCATTACCAAACAATATCGTTCAAGATTTGAAAAAATGGGAAGCAGAAGGTTTATTAGATGATCTTGAAGAAAGAACGAAGAGTGAAAAATCCGTCCTTCTAACAGTCGTTTGGGACGGGAAAATGCCAGGAGAGCACCCGGCGATTAGAGAAGAATTTGAACGCAGGAAAATCCTGGGCGAGCGTCGAGTGAAAGAAGGTGAAGGCTGTTGTGCCATTTGTGGCAAAAAGGATAAGGTATTCTCGGCTATTCCTTTCCGCTTTTTTACTGTAGAGAAACTAGGTTTCAGTCCAATGGGACGCGAAGAACATGTCTGGAAATATGCTCCTGTTTGTGAAGATTGCGCGAAGTGGCTGCACGTTGCGGAGAGCTATCTAGAAGAAAATTTGCGCACAAGGGTGATTGGTAAGTCCGCCTATCTTGTGCCAGACCTGGAACCCAATGTAGCAGAGATTGAAGGCTCCTTCATTCATTTCCTCTGGGAATGGCACGATCGCATGAAGGGTAAGATGGTGCCCCGAGACGATTTTCCAGCTGCCCGAACAGAGAAGAGAGCAAAGAAAAAAGGTGGGGATTCGGAAATAGACGAAGAACCGGATTCCTTGCAAAATCTTTTTGAAGGACTTGTTGAAGAGTCCGATAAGTGGTTTAAAGATCATCCGCCTTTTCGTTCGGCCTCGCTGGTTTTCTATCAACCCGGAAAGAAGTTTATGTTCCTTTATACGATTTCTGAGATTCTTCCCACCAATCTGCTGGAAGCTAAGCGCCGCTTGAAAGGGTTGCGCGAGCTGTTACAACAAGGTGCGCTCAGTGATGGGGGAAGCAGCCTTGTCCCGCAACTAAGAGCTGATTTCGAGTTTGTAGGGGATGCGTGGAAATGGCCGCGCAAGGGGCAGACCGAATCCCAAGGAATATTACGACTCACGCCCTTTCACCTCGTCGAGGCAATCTTGACGGAACGACGACCGCACGAACGTGAGTTCTGGCAGGATGCTGATAGACTCTTGCGGGCTATATATCAAGAAACTATCAGCAGTAAGGATCAGAAGCAAACCGTACAGAAAGCCCTCGCCGAGCGTGTGACACTCATCTGGGCAATATGGGCGCTCATATATTGTTCAACAAAACTTGAAGGAGATAAGAATCTTAAAGGAGATGAGAATATGGCGACCTCAACAACAACGCAACCGGCAACCGCTAAAGCAACCACAGAGTTTTGGGACAAATTTTTCAAGCCGAGGCTACTTCTTGATTCCCCCTCAAAGCGCGCGGCTTTCCTCGTCGGCGTGCTCTTTGGACGAGTAGAAAGCAAACAGCGAAGCGAGCGGCAGAGCAAAGCCGGCGAAATGCCCATTGTTAGTCGCCTGAAAGGGCTGACGATCTCGCGGCAAGAACTCATAAAGAATCTCTACTGCGAGCTCATGCTCAAGCTTCGGCAACTGAATGCAAACACGCGGGCGATTCGAGTGATCCAGCAAGCCGCGGCTGACTTCGCTTCTCAAGGCGGCGAGCTTTCTGATGAGGAAGCCCGATTTTGCTTTTGTCTAGGCTGGGCGCTTTCGTGGACCACGGTGAACGCAGTCCGCGAAGCATTCGGTTCGCGAGAGGGCGAAGAAGCCGAAGAGGTTTCTGCCGAAGAAGAGACCGAAGGCGAATCATAAACATTAAGGAGGTATACCATGGCAGAGGCTACGTATCCGTATCGCTCTGAGATACTATTTCTTTATGATGTGTTTCGTTGCAACCCCAATGGCGATCCATTTGAAAATCGTCCGCGACAGGATCCTGAGACAGGACGGATTGATGTCACCGATGTGCGTCTGAAACGCACCATTCGAGATTACATTTTACGATACAAAAGTCGCAGCAAAGACGATGGCTTGGAAATATTCGTTCGTGTCGCTGATGAGGAAGCCTTGACGGCGGCACAACGCTATGAAAGGATTTTCGGGGAGCCGCCCAAACCTGATAAGGTAGAGGAGGCTAAGAGGCGGCTCATACAAAGGTGTGTAGATGTGCGCATGTTCGGCGCGCTTGTGCCTGTTCCTAAGAAGCCTGGTGAGGAAGAGAAAGGGGGCGGCATCCAACTGACCGGCGCTGTGCAGTTCAACCCGGGCCAGAGCCTCCACGCCGTGGAGATCATAGAGATCGCTGGCACGGGTGGATTTGCTTCAAAGGAAAAGGCCAAGCAGAAAACCTTCCGCCGTGAATTCATCGTTCCTTACGCTTTAATCGGCTTTTATCGCGTGATTAACGAGAATCTGGCAAGGGAGACGGGACTTACTGAAAAGGATGTCGAGTTGCTGATGGAAGCCCTATGGCAGGGCACACTGACCTTGCATTCGCGCTCCAAGGCTTTTCACCATCCCCGTCTTCTCTTGCGTTTTGATTTCACAAACGAAGTTCAGTGCGGCTATTTCTTGGACCGCATTGAACTGGAACATAGCCTGGAAGACGAACGCCACATCCGCTCTCCGAAAGACTATAAAGTGAAAATAGACAGTGTGCTTGAAGCTGTTCGCAGGCGAAAGGAAAATCTTGCCCGGGTCGAGTGCTGGGTGGACAGCGGGCTCAAGCTCTTACCATCGTCCCTTAAGGAAGAGCTAGAGAAGTTGGTAAAGGACAAAGCCAACTTGGTGTTCAAGAGCTTTTAGGGGAATGACTATGCCCGAGAAGATACCGGTTTATATCTTCCAGGTTCGTGGCCAGTTTGCCCACTGGCGCAAGTGGTTCACGACGACATCCGCCCTTACCTATAGTTTCCCACCCCGCACGTCTATTATCGGGATGGTGGGAGCGATCCTTGGCATCCCCAGGAGCGAGCTTGCCAAGGTCTTCCCCAAAGAATCAACGCGTATCGCTGTTTGTCCGCTCCGTCCGATTGTGAAGGAGCGTTTGCCCGAAAAGTGGCGTCAGGGTCCACCATATCTGCTTGAGGGAAAATTTGATCCTATCAAGATGAATGAATCATTTCAACAGAATTTAGAGGTCATACGTCGTCCCCGCTACAGGATCATCTTCTGGCATCAGCGCAAAGATTTGATGGAGGAGCTTGCAGAGCGTCTTCAGCAGAAGCGATGGGTTTATCCGCCTTACCTGGGAATCATGGGGTTCCTTGCAGATGTAGAGTGGGAAGATGAGGATGTCGCTGAGGAGGGTAGAGTTAAGCAAGCGGATATCTTCTCGGTGCTTCCTCTTAGCGAAAAAACGGCAAAGATGGTGGATCTTTCTGAGTCAAAAAAGATCATACGAGAAGAGCGTGTGCCATATGAAGTCTTTCCCGATAGGACATTTCGGCATCTCTACCTAGCTTATATCTCACGCGAAGCTGAGCCACTAAAGGTGAAATCGAATAGCGAATTGCCCATTTTCAGGCTACATAAGCACTCGTATCAGATAATTTTTTACGAGTCATGTTAGGGCTAAAATCTCACCATGATGTTTTGCTCTCTCACCCCGATATTTTGCTCTTTGATCATCTCCGGGATGTTGCGGAGAGAGCTTCCTGTCTTATCTTGCAACTTAATCCATACATGAATTTGGCTATTTCTTGCGAGGATCTTGCTTGCGCTGCCTTCATTGCTGGATGTACGCATGATTTTGGTAAAGCAAAAAGGCAGTTCCAGGAATACATTCGTGGTGGAAAGGGGAAAGACAAAGACCACGCGGCGATCTCTTCCGTCTTCACTTTTCTCGTTGCGTTGGATGTTTTCAAAAAAAAGCCGCAGCCGACGCGATTGCTCCCCTTTGTCTGCGCTTATGCCGTGAATCGTCATCACGGACTGCTCTGCAATCCAGAAGAGGCCTTTAAGGAAGCCAGTATAGAGCATCAAATCGCCATCGCCAGGAACAGTATTGATCCGCAAGTGTGGGATTTTGAGTTCACTTGTAGGTCGCTCGATTTGACTATCCGCTTCTCGGAGTATCGGAAAAAGTTTGAAGATATACGGGCCACCGAGATTACTGAATATTTCCAGAAGTTCAGCAACCTTCTCAGGCAAGAAGCTGAACAACAGCTCAGCAACCTTCTCAGGCAAGAAGCTGAACAAGAGTTCAGCAACCTTCTCAGGCAAGAAGCTGAACAAGAAGACGATCGTAAAAGTTGGCTCGTAGATCTCTACTTCGCGCTTCTGCTCGTTGTTTCATCGCTAACCGAGGCTGATGTCGCCTGTGTCATTCAAGCGCCTGAACCAAGGCCGGCATCTCGGCTTGATTCTTCAATGGTTCGGAGATACGCGTTCGAGCAGCCACCGGCTAGTAAATCTTTTCAACAACTGCGTGAGCGAGCCTGGCAAGAAATCGAAGAGGGCATCCGAGATCCACAGGCAGCTTTCCGTTTGACCCTGCCAACGGGGTTGGGCAAGACACTGATGGGTCTCTATCTCGCCGGGGTTATGCAAGATAAGAATACGCCTCGCCTCGTCGTCTACGCGCTTCCTTATCTTTCTATTATTGAGCAGACGGTCGATGTCGCTCGCAAGGTCTTCGACAAGAAAGATGTTTCTGTGATCCAGCACCATAGCTTGAGCTTCCCTGACACTCGAAGTGATGAGGAACCCAATTTTGAAAAGGCAAGATTTTCCCTTGAGGATTGGGATGCCGACTTGGTAGTCACAACATTCGATCAGCTCTTTTACTCGTTTCTTTCCCAAGATCGGAGCTTCATTCGACGATTCTTTCGGTTGCCCGGCTCCGTTTTCCTACTCGATGAAGCACAAACAATCCCGGCCCGCCTTATTCCGGTAGTTAAGACTTTTCTTAAAAAACTCCGTGACAAGCTCCGTACAAAAATCATCTATATGACAGCTACCCATCCGCCTTTCCTAGGAAGCATTGTGAGCATTGTGAAAGATGAGGAGCGCTACTTTAAGTCACTCCAACGAACTCGTCTTCGCCTTGATTATTTGAGGGATCCTGTCGCTTTTAAAGATTACCTTTCGTCCCTTGACGATTGGCTTCTCGAAAGGAAAGGAAGGAAGATTTTGCTTGTAGCTAATACGATCCGCAGTGCAAGGGATCTGTTCGCGCACTTAAGTAAACTCAAGAGTAACGAATCAAAATTTAATGAACTTCATCTCTTTCTCCTATCTGGTAGTGTCGTCCCTATCGAGCGACTTCAGCGGATCAAGAAGATCCGCAAACTGGTTGAAGAGAATCCAGAGGCATGGATTTGTGTCGTCTCCACACAATGCGTGGAAGCAGGTGTTGACTTAGATATGGATGAGGCGGTTCGGGACTTCGCTCCCTGGGATTCCATCATGCAAATATGTGGCCGGGTAAATCGCTTTGGAAAGCGATCTCGTGCTGATGTATGGATCTATCGATGGGTAGACGATTCCACCAATCGGCAGTTCCATAGCTATATTTACGATTCTGTATTCACAGATGCTACTTTGCACGTCCTCGCGGATTGTCAGACCATCGGGGAAGAGGATTATTATAATATTCAAAAAGAGTATGTCCAAGAGCTCAAGCGGCGATTGTCGATAGAACCATCTCGGCAAATCCTTCGCTCGGCACTCACTTGGGAGTTTGACGAATTGGATTTTCGGAAACTATTTCGTGGGCAGGAGCAAGCATGGAAGATCTCCGTGTTCTGTGTTGTAGATGATACTTCTGAACTGCTCAAGCGTATTGCTATTGAATTGTGGTCAAACAAGAATGCACGCGAGGCTCTTGATTTGATAATTAAGCTATGCGACTCATCCTCATCTGATCCGTTGTTCGAGTTTTTAAAGATTAGCCGCGATAACGCAAAGTCCATTGCTGAAAGCATGAAGAATAAAGCGGATCGCGAACTAAAGCTTAGTCTGCCCCGGCTACTTCGCCCCATGCTTCAGGCTTATACTATTTCTATCCCAGTACGGCGATTTGATCAGCTTCCACATGCTAAAATCATAGATGGTATGTATTATTTCGATCGAGTTACTTATGAAGCCCTCAATACTACCGGTTTAGGTGAAGAAGTAGCATTGCCTGATTGGATCGTCTGAGCCTATAGAGTTCTAATGCTATCCGGAGAATGGGTGAGAGCTGATCTCAAAATTCTCCGGGCGATGAGGAAGCCGGCGAGGAGGACGAAGGCCAGGAAGGTGGCAAGCCGCCTTTCGTGCCGAACCGTCCACCTTCGGAACCCTCCTTTCCGCCACCCGAAGAGCCGCTCCACGCTGCTTCGAGCCCTCCGATCGGCCTTCCGACGCCGGAACGCCCGCTTTCCCCCTCGGGTTCCCTTCCCCCGCCGCGGATTCTTCGGAATGCCGGCCCGAATCCCCCGCCGCCGCAACCCCTCCCGAATCGCCTTCGCATCATAAGCCGCATCCGCATATACCACCTTCGGCCGCGTCCGCGCCCGCCCCCTCCTGCTCTTCTTCACCCGCAAGCCCCCCAGCACCTCCTCAAACCGACGACGATCGTGCTCATTCCCAGGCCCCACCACCACACTCAAGGGAAGCCCATCTTCATTCACCAAAACGTGCACTTTGGTCCCTTTTCGCTTCTTATGCCCATCGATTCCTACACCTTCCCCCCTTTTTTCGCCTCCACCAGCGTGGAATCGATCGCCACCGCCTCCACCTTCACCTTCCCCAGCGTATACCCCCAATCCAGAAGGGCTTGCAGGATCTTTTGCCAGATCCCCTTCTCCTGAAGTTCCCGAAACCGCCGCCAGGCCGTCTGATCGGCGCCGTATTGGCGGGGCATATCGCACCACCGGCAGCCTGTAACCAGCACATACAGGATCCCGTTGAGGACCTTACGGTCATCCACCCGGGGCCTCCCGGTTTTGGCCCTGGGCGGCAGCAAGGGCGCAATGAAAGCCCACTGCTCATCCGTCAACTCCTGAAACCCCATCGGCCTTCCCCTCCCAGGCAGGTTGTCCAGAGACAAAGTATACTACAATCGGACACCCGGGTTTTGAGATGAGTTCCATAAGACTGAACCCATCGAATTGAACCCCGGAACGCACGTTCTGAATGTCACGATCCAAGACGAAGATCTGGGCGCTGCCTTTTTCATCTACGACGCCCTGACCCGCCTGGGCTGGGAGGGCCTGCAGCGGCAGGTGGGCTGGTCTCCCACCCGGCGCCTGACCGTCTACTGGCCCATCGCCTGCGCTGGCCTCCCCGAACCTCAGCGCCTGCCGCCCCCCATCCGGGATCTGCTTCGCTGGCTCCAGCAGCAGGGGGTGAACCTCGAGCCCCAGTCCTGCTACCTCCCCGATCTGGTCTTTCTCCGAGAGGAGGATGGCCGGAATCCGGGCATCCTCCTCCACGAGTTCGGCCACTTCGTCATGGATCATTTCCCCGGCTATCACATCTCCCGCGTGGAAATCGACACCGGGATCCTGCCCCTCCCCTTCCCCCTCTCCCCTTCGTATTCCTACGTCTTCGCCGCCTGCGCCTCCACTCTCTGGAATCACGATCCGAAACGACACACCTCCCCTTCCTGCGCCTGGAGCGAAGGCTGGGCCTCCTTCCTCGGCGTAGCCCTCAAAGGCTGGGACCCCAACTCGGATCTATGGATTGAAGACCCGTTCGGCTTTCCCGACTTCCCCCGTCCCGATCCGGATCACCCGACGAATGCCGATAGCGAGTGGGCGGTGGGCGGTGGCCGCCGCCCTCTGGGACCTCTTCGACCACCTCCCCGAGCCCTGGGACCTCCATGCCGACGGCCTCGATGGCCCCGCCCACAACGGCATCTGGACTCTCTCCACCCAGATTACCCCCCAGTTCTTCCTCAACATACGCGTCATCGTCCGCCGTTTGATTTTTTCCCTCCCCATCTACATCCTCGAGCTGGAGGGGGACCGCGATGGCGTCGAGGCCTTCTGGGCGGCCTGGAAGGCCTGGCGGCCGGAGACGATCTGTGAGGCGGGACGGATCTTCGCCGCCCATTTCATCCCCCACGGGCCCTACTCGTTAACGGTGCACGCCGCCCCTCCGGAGGGCGGAACCGCCCGGGTGGTGGCCGGCCGAGCCTGCGCCGATGGCGCTTACCCGGAAGGAGAGCGGGTGCGCCTGCAGGCCCAACCCCGGCCCGGCTGGGCCTTCGCCGGCTGGATCGGCGCCGACGCCACCGACCCCGACGACACGGCGATAGTCACCATGACCCAATCCCGGGCCATCACCGCCACCTTCCGGCTCCTCCCCACGCCCACCCCAACTCCCTCCCCTACTCCTCCTCCTACCGGCCGTGTGCTGGTGACCGAGCTACGGTTCACCCATGACACCTCTTACTCGATGCCGTCTCCTCAGGTTTCCGGAGAAGGGTTCTCGCTGGTTGAAATCAATCCCCAATACTTTGAGTTGGGCTCCTGTGCCCTCGGCCGGACATGCGTGCTCTACCGATACCAGCGGGCCGATCCCATCACCGCTTCCCCAACCGTCGATCTCTATCTGCAGTGGTCCTGGAACCCGGCCACGATCTCCGACATAGGCGCCCAGGAGCCCTGGGTGAAGATCATCGCCTTCGGCGGGCGCTGGGACCCAACCATCGGCCGCTTCATCGTGGATCCCACCTTCCAGGGAGTGATCTCCGGAACCGTGGCGGCATGGGGTTGGGGCTCCACCACCCGTGTGGATGGCCGTTACCGTCGGATCATCCTGGAGCTCAACCAGGGGATCGGCCAGGGGGTGGAGCTTTGCGCTGAATGGGGCGGCCTGGCGGATCAGGGGATCCGGGTCATCTGCCCGATCTACGGGACCACCATCGAGGGCACCTACGCAGGGTCTTTCACATGGGGAGGGTCTGTCGAAGTCTGGAGGAAGCTGCGGGTCGGGACCGACAACCCGGCTCCCGTGGAGGCGGCCGCCTCGATCCGCATCGCTTACAGCCGCCCCAACCCTCCGACTCCCCCGCCCACTCCGACGCCCCGCCCTGCTCCGACCCCAACACCCGGAGGGTAGGAGGGGTGAGGAGCCAGAATGAATTTCGGCCTGCAATCCAGGAGCGAAGACGCGAGCCGCTATGGGGCATGCAGAGCCGCCAGCATGTCCTCAATCAGGTTTTCGTCGGTGAACATCCCTTTCTCCAGCACGGCATACGCCTGCTGGCGCAGGCGAGCCTGCTCCTCCGGGGCCAGGCTCCGGGCGGTGATCACCAGGACCGGGATGCGACGCAGCCGCTCATCCGCTTTCAGGGCCTCCAGCACGGCGAAGCCGTCCATCCCCGGCATCATCAGATCCAGGAGGATCACATCGGGAGGATCCCTTCGGATCCGCTCCAGCGCCTCGTCGCCTCGATCCACCGCCTCCACGTAGAAGGTCCCCCGGGATTGCAGGATCCGCCGGATCAGCCGCACCGCATCCGGGTCGTCGTCCACGATCAGCACCCGTCGGCTGCGCGGGTCCAGCTGGTCCAGGGCGATGAGGAACCCCTCCGAGGGGGCGGCGGGGGCTTCCAGCGTGTAAATCCATCCCTCCCCTAAGGCGAACTTCTCCACGGGGAAGGTGTGCCCGGAGGCGTTGATGACCACCGTCTCCTCCGGCCGGATGTGACCGGAGGCGATCAGCTTGAAGGCCCCGGCGAAGGCGGCGGCGGCCGCTGGCTCCATGGAGAGGCCTTCCATCTTGGCCAGCAGATGCATCGCCCGATAGGTCTCCTCATCGCTCACCGTCTCCATGGCCCCCCCGGTCTCCTGAACGATGCGGCGCAGCACCGGATAAGCCGGGCCGGGGTCACCGGTGGCCAGAGTGGCGATGCGGGTGCGCGGGGTGCGGACCACCCGGGCCTGCTCCAGGCCCAGGCGGAACGATTCCACAATGGGCGCGCAGCCCTCCGCCTGGATCACCCCGATGCGGGGGATCCGATCCACCAGGCCCATGGCCTTCAGCTCCTGGAACCCTTTCCACACGCCGATGGGCCCCATCCCCCCGCTGACGGCCTGGATATACCAGTCCGGCGCCCGCCAGCCCAGCTGCTCGGCGATCTCAAAGGCGATGGTCTTCATGCTCTCGCGGGCGGCCAGGCTCCGGATCCCCCGATCCAGGAACAGCCCGCGTCGCTCGGCGAACTGGGCCGCCACCTGCTTGGTCTGATCGTAGGTCCCTGTCACCTTGATGACCTCGGCCCCGTAGAGGGCCACCTCCCGCATCTTGTCGGCGGGGGCCGAGCTCACCAGGAAGGCCCACAGCTGGATGCCGGCCCGGGCGCAGTAGGCGGCATACGAGATCGCCACGTTCCCGGTGGAGGCGACCACCATCTCCTGCAGGCCCGCCTCCCGAGCCACGGAGATGGCCAGGGAGGCCTGTCGGTCCTTAAAGGAGCCCGTAGGGTTCTGGCGCTCATCTTTGATGTAAAGACGGGGTCGGCCCAGCATCAGCCCCAGGTTCTCCGCCCGCAGCAGCGGCGTGCCCCCCTCCTCCATCGTCACGATGTGAAGATCCTGGCGCAGGGGGAGGAGCTCCCGGTAGCGCCACATGGTAAAGGGACGCTGCCGGAGCAGCCGATCCCACCGCTGGCGGACGGCCTCCAGATCGTAGACCACGTCCAGCCAGTCGCCTCCGCAACGCGGACAGCGGACCTCAAAGCGAAGGTAAGGCCACTGATGACTACAGGCCGCGCAGCGCAGCCACATCCCGAAGATCCTCCCGCTCGAGGCCGAGGGCTCGTCGGATGTGCAGGTCGAAGGGCGGATAAAGGATCCCCTTTTCGGTGATGATGCCGGTGATGTAGCGGGCGGGGGTGACATCGAAGGCGGGGTTGGCCGCCCGGGCCCCTCGGGGCGCGATGGGCACCCCCTCGATCTCCAGCACCTCCCGCTCGTCCCGCTCCTCGATGGGGATGGCGTCGCCGTTGGGGGTGTTCGGATCGATGGTGGAGGTGGGGGCCACCACGTAGAAGGGGATCCCATGCTCCCGGGCCAGGACCGCCAGGGTGTAGGTGCCGACCTTGTTGGCCACGTCGCCGTTGGCGGCGATGCGGTCCGCCCCCACCAGCACGATGTTGACCTTCCCTTTGCGCATGAAGTAGCCGGCGGCGCCGTCGGCGATCACGGTGAAGGGGATGCCCAGCTGGAGCAGCTCCCAGGCGGTCAGCCGGGCGCCCTGCAGGCGCGGGCGGGTTTCATCCACCAGCACGTGGATGCGCTTGCCCTGTTCGTGGGCGGTGCGGATCACCCCCAGAGCCGTGCCGTAATCCACCGTGGCCAGGGCCCCCGTGTTGCAGTGATGCAGGATGGTGTCGCCGTCCCGGATGAGGGTCGCTCCATACTGCCCCATCCGACGGTTGGTCTCCACGTCCTCCTCGGCGATCCGGATGGCCTCGGCCACCAGCGCCTCGCGCACGGCCTGGGGATCCTCCAGCCCCTCGTCCGCGGCCCGGCGGAGCATCCGATCCACCGCCCAGAACAGGTTCACCGCGGTGGGGCGGGAGGCCTTCAGCAACCGGGCCGCCGCTTCCAGGTCCCGCAGCAACGCCGCGCGGTCTGAGGCAGGGCTGCGGAGGGCCGCCAGGGCCATCCCGAAGGCGGCCGCGGCGCCGATGGCCGGGGCCCCCCGGACGGCCATCGTGCGGATGGCCTCGGCGACGGCCTCGGGGGTCTCGCACTCCAGGATGACCAGCTCATGGGGCAACCGCCGTTGATCGATCAGCCGCAGGACGCCGTCGTGCCATTCCACGCTGCGCATGCAGAGCCTCCGATCGCGATGGAGGTTGAGAAAGCGCGATCCGCCCTGCGCTCCGGATCTTTACGGATTTTACCCTAAAGCGAGGCGAAGATCTTCCGGAGGCGCAGGGGGGTGTGTCCCGATTTTGTCGGGCCTGGCCGCTTTGTAGGACAACTGCGAGCAGTTGTCCTACGATTTTGGGACAC
>Ga0079992_154344_pt1 | contig 13338 bp, 17 predicted proteins | sample FaiFalFF_MnMetaG_3_FD_69197 | JGI IMG/M metagenome (GOLD analysis project Ga0079992, IMG submission 69197) | Freshwater microbial communities from Yellowstone National Park, Wyoming, USA - Fairy Falls B (FF_Mn_B) MetaG (SPADES assembly) (version 2) | ecosystem: Environmental > Aquatic >... | reverse complement strand
GGGATCGGCAAGCGGAGTTTACGCAAGTGGACTGCGAAATGAGCTTTGTAACACAGGAAGACATTTTGCAAACTTTTGAGGGTTTAGTGCGGGAGGTGTTTGCGCAAATGGTGGGCGTAGAGCTAGGGCCTTTGCCGCGGTATTCGTACTGGGAGGTGATGCGGGCTTACGGCTCAGATAAGCCGGATCTCCGTTATAGTCTGCGCTGGGAGCCCGTAGAAAACTGGCCTGCTCAGGCTCAAATCCCCTTTCTGGCTGACAAAAAGCTCTTTTGGCTTTGGATAGAGGGAGCGAAGGCCTCCCGCCGCCTCCAAGAAGAGTGGCAAGCCATAGCCAAGGCCCATCAGGCAGGACTGGCCGTAGTCCAGAAGACCCCCCAAGGCATCCAGTCTTCCCTAAATAGGTTTTTACCCCATGCGGAGATGTGGGCAGGTATTCCCATGACAGGTGAAGGTTTAGGACTCCTGATAGGCCTACAGAGCGAAAAATATGGGGTTTTGGGGGCGCTGCGGAGTGCAGTGATTAAAGATTTAGAGCTGCGTCCCGAGCGGGAATGGGCGGTGTTGTGGGTCGTGGACTTTCCGCTTTTTGAGTGGGATGAGGAGGCGGGGCGGTTAGTAGCCGCGCATCATCCGTTTGTGCATCCGCATCCAGAGGACTTAGACCTACTGGAACGGGAGCCTTTGAAAGTGCGAGGCCTGGCCTATGATTTAGTGATCAACGGCTATGAGATCATGAGTGGGAGTGTGCGGTGTCATACGGCAGCGCTTCAGAGACGAGTTTTTCGGCAGCTAGGTTTGTCGGAGGCGGAGATGGAGGAGAAGTTTGGGTTTCTTTTAGAGGCGCTCTCGTATGGGGCGCCGCCGCATGGGGGGTGTGCGTTTGGGTTGGATCGCTGGGTGATGCTGCTGACGGGTGCTGAGAACCTCCGAGAGGTGATGGCTTTTCCAAAGACAGCTAGTGGGGCTGATCTTATGTTGGGGGCGCCAGCGCCGCTAGAGGAAAAGCAGCTGCAGGAGGTACTCCGGTGGATACACGGTGGTAATGGAGGCTTTTGAGGAGGGGTTCTACCTTTGCTGGGCATGTCCATCAAGGGGGCGCTGAGTCAGTTAGAGGCGGCGTTTCGGCGCAATGGCTATGAAGTGCGCTATGTGAAGGGGCCTTTTCGAGGGGGGGCCTGCCGAGTCATAGACAGGCGGTTAGTAGTCATTAACTCTCTTTACCCGCCGGCGGGGCGGTTGCGCCTCCTGGCCTCGGCTGCCGCTATGGTCAAAGAGCGGTTAGAGCTTACCCCCGAAGAAGTAGCCTTGATTGAGCGCTACGCTCTGTGAAGGACTCCCTCGCCTACTGGCATAATAGATTTCGCTATCACCTCTGGCATTTTAGGGCGCGTAAGGGGCTCTTCCAAGGCGCTTATATCCTGTCTTACCATAGCATATCCAGTCATCCTTCCGATCCCCTTGGGCTTCGGGTAAGTCCTCATCACTTTGCCCAGCAGCTGGAAGTAATCCGAAGTTATTTTGAGCCGGTTCCCCTCTCAGAGATCGTGCGGCGCCTTCGCCTGCAAAAGCCCCTGCACAACCTCATGGCGCTCACTTTTGACGATGGTTATGCGGATAACCTCTGGACCGCTTGGCCTCTATTGGAGAAGTACCAGGTGCCTGCGACAGTGTTTGTAATCACCGGAGCCGTAGAAGGGAGCCTCCCCCTTTACTGGGAGGTTCTGGCCCAAGCGCTTCTAAGTCCTGTACAGCCCCCCTCTTTTCCTACTCATCTGCACATAGATACCTTGCGCTATTCCCTTCGCACTTACGGGGAGCGCTTGAAAGCCTATCAGGCCCTTCGCCAAAAGCTGACGAGTCTCTATGGGGAGAGACGATTGGCGCTTCTGCGCAAGATCACAGAAAGCTTAGGGTGGGAGGGTAGTCCAGCTCCAGCTGTAAGGTCCTTGACGATTTCTGAGCTGCAAAAGTTGGCCAGTTCTCCCCTGATAGAGATTGGGAGTCATACGGTGTCGCATCCCCAGCTGGATAGATTGCCGATTGAGCAGGTGCGATGGGAGCTGGAAGCATCCAGGCGACAGCTTTTGGAGTGGATAGGCGGTGAGGTAAGATATTTTGCCTATCCGTATGGGCGGGAGAATGGGCGACTACGAAGAGCAGTACAAGCAGTGGGATATGAGGCGGCTTGTGGAACGAAAGCCGGAGGGGTGGTGGGGAGAAGCGATTTAATTTCACTTCCGAGGCTATATGTGGGGGATTGGTCGGGGGAGAGATTCGCGCGTTATTTGGGTAAGTAGAGAGCCTGTTTATGTCTTGTGTATTTTTGTTCTGGATGAAGATGCGTGGTCTCCGCTTCGGAATAGCTCGGTATAGGAATGGGGCAGAGGTTATTGGGCGTTTTCGGGAAAGGTTAAGATTGATTGGGTGGTGAAGCTCCTTTTTTTAGGTACGGGTACTAGTCAGGGGGTACCCGTGATTGGGTGTGATTGTGAGGTGTGTCGGTCGGCTGATGTGCGGGATCAGCGGTTTCGTTCGTCGGTGGCTCTTTTTGTGCGGGATAAGGTGTGGGTTATTGATACGGGGCCGGACTTTCGGATGCAGGCGCTGCGGTATCGCCTTCCTACTGTAGATGCGATTCTTTTTACTCATGCGCACAAAGACCATACGGCGGGGCTAGACGATGTTCGGCCGTATAACTATCTTCAGAATAAGCGTATTCCGTTATATGCGGATGCTTTAGCGGCGGCTCAGCTGCGGAGGGAGTTTAGTTATGCGTTTGGGGAGGTGAATTATCCTGGGGTGCCGCTTTTGGACTTGTGGGAGATACAGGCGCTCAGTCCGTTTTGTTTGCATGGGGTGGAGGTATGGCCGCTGCCTTTGTGGCATTATAAGTTACCTATTTTGGGGTATCGGGTGGGTGGGTTGGCGTATCTGACGGATGTGAGTCGGATACCGGAGGAGACTTGGCCGTATTTAGAGGGTTTGGAGGTGCTGGTGCTTTCGGCCTTGAGGCGAGAGCCGCATATAGCGCATTTGCATTTGGAGGCGGCATTAGCGGTCGTAGCTCAGCTCAAACCCCAAAGAGCCTATTTTACGCATATTAGTCATCTCATGGGACGTCATGCGGAGGTGGAGTTGGAGCTGCCGGAGGGGGTATTTTTGGCGTACGATGGGTTGGAGGTGCTGGTGTCAGAACCTGCGTGAAAACTTTGTATTTTTGTCTGGTATGCGTTGGTTATGGGCGTGGGTGGGGATGGAGCTTTGGGCGCAGGGGGTGTTGGGGATTGGAGTGGAGGGGTATGAGCGGGGCCAGCGCATGCGTGCGGAGCATACCTGCGATGGGGCGGATTTGCCGCCGGTGGTTTCATGGAGGGCTGTGGCCGGGGCGAAGGCCTATGTGGTATGGTTTTACGATCCAGATGCGCCGGTAGATACTTTTACCCATTGGCTTGTGGTCAATCATAGGGATACGCAGTTGGGTCCTGCTCAGCGGCAGGTAGGGCAGCCCAATGACTTTGGTCGGGTTGGATACGGAGGGCCCTGCCCCCCAGCTAAGCATGGTGCCCATCGGTATGTATTTCGGGTGTATGCGCTTTCGCAGCCTATCAAAGTGGGGCCCACCGCCGGCTGGAAAGAAGTCCAGGCTCAGCTTAGCGGCAAAGTCTTAGCCGTAGAAGAATACGAGCTTTCCTACCAGCGGCAGCGGCGCTAATGCGGGGACGGGCAGCGCAGATCTTGGCTATTGGATTAGGGATATTAGTCGCAGGGATAGGGCTTCTTTTCCTGATAGGACTCTGGATAAGCACTTCTCGGGAAATTGCTCTGTGGGAAGCTCTCACCGGGGGCGACCTCAGCCGTTGGCGCTTCTATGATGGATTGTATGTAGGGTGGGTGTATGGTTTTTTAGGAGGGCTTTTAGGGCTGAGCTTGGGGGTAGGCTTTTACTGGCTTGGTAAAATCAGTGGGGGGCTGGCGGCGTTAGAATTGGCTTTTCAGAACCTTTTAGAAGGGCGTCCTCAGAACCTCCCCCAAAATCTTAAAACCATTCAAGAGATAAACGACCTCCACGCCGGAATTGCGCAGTTGGATCGTTTTCATCAAAGGTTAGCTGCGCTTTTACGGGGGGATATTTCTCCTTCCCCTCAGGACGAGGAGTTACCTCCGTACTTTCGAGGGATTCTCCGGCAGATTCAGGAGCGTTTTTTGGTGGCTCAGGCTCAGCAGCGATTTTATGAGGCTTGGCGGATGGGGGCGCAGGTACTTTTGGGGTGGGGGTATGGTCTGCCGGAGGCCAGTGCTTACCTGCAAAAGGCGGTTTCCTGGCTCACCGAAAAATCTGGCGCGCTCATAGGAGGTTTTTATCGGCTTCGGGGGCGGCAGCTCGTACGAGAGGCGGCCTATGCGTATCCCGCAGAAGCCCCAGAAAATTTCCTTGTAGGGGAGGGGTGGGTCGGCAGTGTAGCCCAAACCGGAGAAGCCCTCTGGCTCTATCCTATCTCGGCCCAAGCTACCATCTTAGAGCCGCTCATAGGTAAAGAAAGGATTGCGCTGGCCATTTTGCCTGTAATCGCCGGGAATGAACTTTTAGGCGTGTGGGAAATGGCCGCCTTCAACCCCTGGTCAGAAGAAGAAAAGCAGCTCATAGAAGGATGGCTGTTCTTTTTCGCGGTGGGCCTCTTGTATTTTCAGCAAAAAACTCAGGAAGAAACCCTCCAAAGAGCTCTTTACGCCGCGCAGAATGTACAAGGCCAGCTAGAAAGCCAGATTAAGCATTTGAATGAGCGTTTAGAAGCCGTTCAACGAGAAAAAGAGGACTTAGAGAAGCTCATGCAGCAGCGGGAGCAGGAGCTTTTGCGTTTAGAGGCGCGCCTAATGGAGTATAAGACTCGAGAGGAGTTTGTGCTGGGGCATTTGCGGGAAGTGGTAGTTTTGTTTGAGGCTTCAGGGCGAACCCGCTATATAAGTCCATCGGTTGAGGCCCTTATTGGGTATAAGCCTCATGAGCTGGAGGCTTTCTTTCGGTATATCGTAAAAGAGGATGCCGAGAAAGTGGCGAGTTTCTTTCGGAACCTTCAAAAGGGTCCTCAGGAATGGTCTTCGGTGGAATTTCGCTATCGGCACAAAAACGGGGAGACGGTGTGGTTGGAGCTGCGGGCCTATAATCGTTTGCAGGACCCTGTGATGGGGGCTATTGTAGGGTTTTTGCAGGATATTACGGCTCGGGTGGAGTTTGAGCGTCAGTATCGTACCCGGCTTAAGTTCCAATCTCTTGTTGAGCATTCCCCGGATTTGATATGGCGTTTGGACAGAGAGGGAAACTTTTTGTATGTCAATCCGTTGATTGAGCAGTATACGGGCTATCCTCCCACGCATTATATTCGGAATAGTATCTATTCGGTGGGGTTTTCTATGGAAGAAGTTCGTTTTTGGCGTCGGTTTTTAGATGAGGTGTTTGAAACGTTGGAGATGAAGACGGAGGAGATTCGGTTTCCTTCGGTGTATGGGGAGCGGCGGATGAGTGTGCGGGGGATACCGGAGCTGGGGCCGGATGGGGCGGTGGAGACGGTGGTGGTGCTTTTGCAGGACATTACGGAGCTGCGGGAAGCACAGGAGCGTCTGCGGCGTCAAAAGGAGGAGTTAGAGCAGCTGAATGTTTTACTCAAAAAGCAAAAGCAGGAGTTAGAGGAGAAGAATCGGGACATTATGGAGAGTATTGCGTATGCGCGGCGGATACAGCAGGGGATTTTGCCTGAGGAGGAGGTGGTGCGGCGGTATTTTGCGGATGGGTTTGTTTTGCATATTTTGCGGGATGTGGTGGGGGGAGATTTTTACTGGATTCGGGAAGTAGATGGGCGGATTTATGTGGCGGTGGTGGATTGTACGGGGCATGGGGTGCCAGGGGCCTTCATGGCGTTTTTGGGGCATACGCTTTTAGAGGGGGCCATTCAGGATCGGCGTTTACGGGAGCCGGCTCAGATTTTACAGGACATGGAGCAGCGGCTCAAAGAGATGCTGGGAGCAGGCGAGACGCCAGATGGAATGGATATGGCTTTGTGCGTTTTTGAGCCGGAACGGCGGGTATTTCATTTTTCGGGAGCCCATCGACCTTTGTGGTTTTATCACGGAGGGCGTTGGCAGCTAATCTCGGGAACCCCTGCGGGATTGGGAGGCGCTGCGTGGTTAGAACCCCTTAAGGTATTTACAACGCATACTTTTGCCTATGAGCCGGGGGATATGGTATACCTGTACACCGATGGTTACTCAGACCAGTTTGGGCAAGAGACAGGGCGACGTTTAGGACATCGGCGGTTTCGGGAATTAATCATGGATTATGCTTTCTTACCTATGGCGCAACAAAAGGAACTTTTAGAAATCTTCCTAAGGCAATATCAAGGTAGCTTACCCCAGACGGATGACATTACGGTGATGGGCTTGCGTTTGTAATCTTTGCTTATATTTGCCGTGCTTATGGCTTCTTCGGAAGTAGAGCTGGTACACAGTCCAGCACTCCAGTATGCCTACCCCCTCTATCGCAACATGCTGGATAATAGTATTGTCTTCATGTATCATGGCCCTATTACGCCGGATATTGTCGTAGATGTTTTGGGAATAGTAGAGGAGAGGTTGGAGGGTACTGGGGAGCATCGGCGCATTAGTAAGAAGCTCTTCAATATTATGGTGGAGTCGTTCTCGCTAACGGATGAGATGAGTGCAGGGGATACGATTTTGATGGTACGACAGCTGCCTTATTTGTATTCGGTGAGTATTGGGCGGCGGATTCGGACGGCCTCTGTGCATGAAGTGCGGTCTTACTTAGATGCGGTCAATGTGATGACGCCAGAGCAGGTGCGGGCTGAGTATCACCGTCTGCTCAATGACGCTATGCCTAACATGCCTCTAATGGTAGGGGGCTTGCCAGCTATTAGCATCTTAGACTTAGCCCGGAAGTGCAATGGCTATTTACATTACAGCTTCGAGTATTTAGATGATGAGTATAGCTTTTTGGGCTTGGAAGCAAGGATATATAAAATAAAAAAGTGTTAGTTATATGCAAGCCCTGCGAATAGAATCTACACACAAAACGCCGAGAGTGATTTTAGACCCAGAGAATGGCATATTTGAATTCTCTGGGCGCAGTATTCCTGAGGATGCTTTGGGATTTTACAAGCCCATTTTTGAGTGGCTAGATGAGTATGCGAAGTCACCTTTGCCCGTTACGCATGTAAAATTTGATTTAGAGTACTTCAATACCAGTAGCTCAAAAAACATTCTGGAAATCCTTAAACGTCTGGAAGCCATTCATACGAATGGCCATGAAGTACGGGTGACCTGGTATTACGATGAAGACGACGAGGACATGGAGGAGACGGGACAGGATTATCAAGCCCTTCTCAACCTGCCCATAGAACTTTCCGTAAAAATCCAATCTTAAGAGCCTATGAGCATGACTTATAGCTATTATAAGAACATGCAGATCAACAACATCATCTTCGTCTATCAGGGGGAGGTGACGGCTGATCTGGTGTCTTCTATCTTGCAGATGATAGAAAATAAGTTAGAGGGAGAGGGAGAGGATAAAAAGGTCAAAAAGCGAGTCTTTAATGTCATGGTGGAATGCCTGCAAAACGTATATCATCATCTGGATGCTTTACCGCCGACCGACCCTTCGAACCCTGTGAAGGACAAGACGGCCCTTCTGATGATTGGGCGGGAGGAGAAGGATTATTTCATTATCACGGGTAATCATGTGCTCAATGATAGGATTCCGGAACTTAAGGCGCGTTTAGACCGGATTAATCGGGCTACTAAGGAAGAGCTGAAGCAGTTGTATCAGGAAGTGCTGACGGGGGGGCAGTTTACGGAGAAGGGAACGGCGGGCTTAGGGATGATAGACATTGCCCGAAAGTCGGGTCAGAAACTGGGTTATGACTTTCATCCGGTCAATGACAAGTACTCCTTCTTTAGCTTAGAGGCGCGTGTCTCCCGAATCCCAGATAAAGGCTAACTTTGCGGCGGCCATGCGAAATCTTGTTATTGAACCAACCTCAAAAACCCCCAAGGTTATCTTGAATGCAGATTTGGGTATATTTGAAATCTCTGGGCGAAGCATCCCCGAAGACTCCATAGGTTTTTATCGGAAAGTATTGGACTGGATAGACGAATACTCTAAGAATCCTCTGCCCGAAACCGTATTCAAGTTTCATTTAGAGTACTTCAATACCAGCAGCTCCAAAGTGCTTTTAGATATTTTTCGGCGCTTGGAGCGGCTTCATAAGGCGGGCCACAAGGTAGTCATTCGGTGGCATTATGATGCCGACGATGAGGATATGGCAGAAACAGGCCAAGACTATCAGGCCCTCTTAGATGTGCCTTTTGAACTCGTGCCCGTATAAAATCTCGTATCTTTGCTCTGTATGGAGACCGAAGGTCGTCGCAAAATAGACGAGTTTGCTGAGGAAAGCCGCATTTTAGAAAATGCCCGACTCACCCTGGCTAAAATAGACCTCACACCCGACCAGTGGCGCCAACACTATGAGCAGCTTGTAGAAGCCTACGCCAATCTTTTAGAAAGTGCCCGAGTCCTTACTCGCAATTCTGACCGCCTCCAGAGAAAACTGGATGAAGCCAACCGAAAGCTAGAAATGCAAAACAAGCTCCTTGAGAAAGAAGCCGAGGAAGCCCTTCTCAAAAGTGAGAGTGTCCTCCAACTCAATAAACGACTCGCCGAAGAGAAAATGCGGCTGGATACCCGAATCAATCGCGTACAAATGGCTCTTTTCGTCCTGATCGCCGTGCTGACAGTGGTGATTCTCTTTATGCTTTATTACCTCATTTTTGATCCGGAGCGGGCCATGCGTCTCATGCAAGAAATCAGAAAGTAAGCTTTATGAAGAGCCCTTTATGTGGGTGCATGGGCTCCTACTTTTAGTCTTTTCGGATTCTGTCAAGGGTCTTTCCTACAAGGTGAGCCCGATGGAAGGGGCTGGTGCTTTTGGGGTGCAAGTTTGGATAAATCGGGCTGACCGCTTTGGGTGGCTGGTACTCTATCGGCGACCACCTGGCATGGAGGGATGGAGTGAGCTGCAAAAGGCCTTTGTGGATCGGTGGCAAGTTCCTCGAGCGTATGTGCTCCAAGACTCCGTGCGCGGGGAGGTAGGCTGGGCCTATCGGCTGGTATGGCGCAGCGGCTCTACAGAAGAAGAGCTCGCCCTTTACTACCCATACGGACGGATCCCAGCCCCCCCTAAGATTCAGCAGGAAGAGATAGGTAAGCCTATCTTGCGATGTATTTTCCCCGAGCCAGGCAACTTTCTCTTGCGGGGGTATAATAGTTATGGTGAGGAGGTATTTACTTTTCCTGTGGAGATATCGCAAGCATGTACTGAACGTTATCAGCTGCCTCCTCTTCGGAAGGGGCGTTATCTGGTGCGGATATTTGAGCCTGAGAGCCGCGTATCTTTGGCCGAAATCGTGGTAACCTTATGAAGCGGGTAGCTGTACTGGGAGCAGGTACCATGGGGACGGGGATTGCCCATGTTTTTGCGCAGTACGGGTACTCCGTGGCCTGGGTAGAAGTAGATAAGAGCCGCTGGGAAAAGGCCCGAGCTACCGTTGCGCAGAATGCAGAACGCCAAGTCAAAAAGGGCCTTCTCACACCCGAAGATCGAGAAGCGCTTCTATCGCGCCTCACCTTTTATGAGGGGGTAACAGAAGCCGTAGAAGGGGCAGAAATAGTTGTAGAAGCTATCCCTGAAGACGTAGAGCTCAAGCGTAGGGTCTGGCGAGCCGTGGGAGAGGTGGCGGCGCCGGATACGATCTTAGCCACGAATACCTCTTCTATTTCTATTACGCGGTTGGCGGCGGAGGTCCCTCGGCCGGAGCGGTTTATTGGCATGCACTTTATGAACCCTGTGCCGGTGATGCGGCTGGTAGAGGTAATTCGGGGGTATCAAACCGATGAGGCCACCACCCAAAGCGTGATTGCAATAGCCAAAGCCCTCGGGAAAGAGCCCGTCGTCGTGCAAGATTACCCGGGATTTATTTCTAATCGGGTGCTTATGCCCATGATCAATGAGGCGATATATGCCTTATGGCAGGGGGTGGCGACGCGGGAGGCCATAGATAGTATTATGAAGCTGGGGATGAACCATCCCATGGGGCCTTTGGAGCTGGCGGACTTTATTGGGCTGGATGTGTGTTTGGCGATTTTGCGGGTTTTGCACGAGGGATTTGGCGATCCGAAGTATGCTCCTTGCCCGCTTTTAGTGAATATGGTTCAGGCGGGTCATTTAGGCCGCAAGACTGGACGAGGCTTTTACGAGTACTCCTGATGCGGCTCTGGCGTTTCATTTGCAATCCGTACGAGGAGAATACCTACCTTATTGCGGAGGGGCAGGCTGCCTGGGTTATTGATCCGGGCTTTTACACCCATAGGGAGAGAGAGGTGTTTTTAGAGGTAGTAGAGGCAGAGGGCTTAGATTTGCGGGCTGTGTATTTGACACATGCGCATATAGACCATATTTTGGGGGTTCGTTGGGTGGTGGAGCGGTTTGGGGTGCCGCTGTATTATCATGAGGCGGAGGAGGTGGTGTATGCGCATGCGGGGGAGTGGGCGGCGATGATGGGGCTCCGATATGAGGCGGGGCCGAGGGCAACGGCTTATGTGGGGGAGGGAGAGCTGGACTGGGAGGGGCTAAAGGTTCAGGTACTCCATGTACCGGGGCATTCGCCGGGGTCGGTGGCGTATTATTTTCCACAGGCGGGGAAGGTCCTGAGCGGCGATGTGCTCTTTGCAGGAGGGATTGGGAATTATCACCTACCTTTGGCGAGCTACGAAGAGCTTATGCGGAGCATCGTGGAGAAGCTACTGCCTCTGGGAGAAGGCGTAGAAGTTTGGCCTGGACATGGGCCTGCTACAACGATTGGAGCCGAGAAGGTCTCTAATCCTTTTTTACGGGATGCAGTCTGAGATAGAAAAGCGGGAAACGATGATTATCTATCGGCCTTTGGAGCCTGTGTTGAATGCCTCTCACACCGTCCAGCTCAAATCGGATTTTGCGGTTTTAGCGCATACTACTGAGCATAAGCCTGTGGTTGTGGACCTGAGCCAGGTTCGCACCATAGATAGTTCGGTCTTGAGTGCCCTTCTTATGCTAAGGCGCCTTTTGGAGGCGCAGGGTCGCCTTCTCGCTATTGTAAGCGATCAGGAGGCTGTGAAAAATGTATTTCGCCTTTCAAAAATGGATATCGTTATGCCGCTCCTACCTAATATAGAGGAAGCGTTGGCGTACTTTGGCCAACAGGAAGTAGAGATGCTTCCTAAAAAAGTAGAAGACGAGCCCGAAGAGGAAGACATGGAAGAAGAGGATTGGGACGAAGAGGATTGGGAAGAGGCGGAGGAAGAGTGGGAAGATGAGGAAGACTGGGAGGATGAAGACTGGGATGATGAGGATTGGGACGATGAGGACTGGGAAGATGAGGAGGAAGACTGGGAGGATGAGGAGTATGAAGAGGAGGAAGAGGAAGATTGAGTAAGGCGGTATTTACGGTGACGGTCTTGGGGACGGCGAGTGCGATGCCGCTCCATGGCCGTCACCATTCCGCTCAATGGGTCCGCTATAGTGGCTATCATTTTCTTATAGATTGCGGGGAGGCGACGCAGTACCAGGTCTTGAAGTATAATCTGCCGTGGCATCGGCTAGTGGGGGTGTGTATTTCGCATCTTCATGCGGACCATGTGGGGGGGTTGTCGGGTTTGTTGACGAGTTTGCATTTGCAGGGGCGGGTTCGGCCGCTGTCGGTATATGGGCCTTTGGGGCTGAAGGAATATTTAGAGGCTGTGCTGATGGGGACTTATCAGATGCTGCGGTATCCTCTGTATGTAGTGGAGGTGTGGCCTGGTCAGGAGGCCGTATGTGTGTGGCAATCCCTGGAGATGCGGCTATGGGCTTTTGCGTTGCGTCATGGGGTGCCGGCTCTGGGATTTCGGTTTGAGGAGATGCCGGGGGCTCGTCGGCTCCATGTGGAAAAAGCGCAAAGTCTTGGGCTCTCTAGCGTCGAGCTGGCTCGGCTTCGCAGGGAAGGCACCTTGGAATGGCAAGGCACCCGCCTCACCTGGGAAGACTTGAGCTTGCCACCACCACCCCCTCGCTCTTATGCCTATTGTAGCGATACCGTTTATGATGAGCGCTTGGGGGAATTTGTTAAGCAGGTGACCATGTTGTACCATGAGGCTACATTTCTTTCTACTCAGCGGGAGCGGGCACGTCAAACTTTTCATACAACGGCGGCGGAAGCGGCGGCCCTGGCAAAAGCCGCTCAAGTCCAGAAGCTCCTTATCGGACATTTCTCTGCCCGCTACAAGGACCCCCTCCCCCTCCTCAAAGAAGCTCAAGCCGTCTTTCCCCACACCCTTTTAGCCGAAGAGGGGAAAACTTACCCGATTGAGCATGCATAGCCGAGAACAGGTTTTGTTCGGGATTCTATCGGCATTTTTCTTAGGGAATGCCCTCATAGCTGAGTTTATTGGGGTCAAGATTTTTTCTTTGGAGCGGGTTTTGGGGTTAGAGCCTGTGCCAATCCGGTTATTTGGGCAGGAGGGTTTGACCTTATCCCTGTCGGCTGGGGTGATTTTGTGGCCTTGGGTATTTGTTGCTACGGATCTGATAAATGAGTATTATGGCCTGCGGGCGGTGCGTAGGATATCATTTATTGGGGCGGGGGTGATTGCGTATGCCTTTGTGATGGTATATGTGGCGATGAGTTTGCCACCGGCGGATTTTTGGGTTTGGCGAGAGGTGGAGGGAGAAAAGCTACATATGCCGACGGCTTTTTCTGCGATATTTGGGCAAAGCCTATGGATCGTAGCAGGTTCATTGACAGCATTTTTGATAGGTCAGTTGGTGGATGTAGTGAGTTTTCATTGGCTTAGGCGGCTTACGAGGGGGCGATGGTTGGCAGTGCGGGCAACGGGCTCCACGCTGATCTCGCAGTTTGTAGATAGCTTTGTGGTGTTGTATATTGCATTTTACTGGGGGGCTGGGTGGAGTTTTGCCCAGGTAACGGTGATAGGGTTATTGAACTATGCATATAAAGCGACGGTTGCTCTCTTGCTGACGCCTGTATTATACGGAGTTCATGCGGTTATAGACTGGTACTTGGGGGCGGAGCGGGCGCAGGCGCTGATAGAACAGGCGGCCCGGGAAAGTGCATGGCGCCTGGGAATGGGAAAATTGGAGGTCTCGTAGGAAAAGCAGGATGCCCTGCTGGTCTATACACCATTTGCAATCAGAAACCTTCTGGATGAAGAGAAATGTTTTTGGCGGCGGCCAGCCCG
>Ga0079992_128376_pt1 | contig 13362 bp, 13 predicted proteins | sample FaiFalFF_MnMetaG_3_FD_69197 | JGI IMG/M metagenome (GOLD analysis project Ga0079992, IMG submission 69197) | Freshwater microbial communities from Yellowstone National Park, Wyoming, USA - Fairy Falls B (FF_Mn_B) MetaG (SPADES assembly) (version 2) | ecosystem: Environmental > Aquatic >... | reverse complement strand
TTGAGTATTTTGAAAAATACATTCGGCCGGAGCTCGGTCACCCGCTGGTTGAGTTAGTCGGGGAAGTAAACCAGGAGGAGAAGGTCGAGCTGCTGGGCCGGGCTTATGCCTTTCTTTTTCCCATCGACTGGCCGGAACCTTTCGGGCTGGCCCCCATCGAAGCCCTTGCCTGCGGCTGCCCGGTTATCGCCCGCCGGCGGGGATCGGTGCCCGAGCTGATGCGGGACGGGGTGACCGGATACACCGGCGAAACCCTGGACGAGCTTGCGGCCGCCGTCCGCCTGGTCGACAAGATCGACCGGGCGGGCTGCCGCCGGTACGTGGCCGAGCGATTCAGCGTCCAGCGGATGGCCGACGACTACGAGCGGATCTACACCCGCCTGATCCTCGGGTCCGCGTCGGGCGCCGAGGCCGGGACTCCTACCCGGGAAGCTCCGGTTCTGCGGTTCGGTAGCTAGCCAGGAACTCCGCGGCGTACTCGTTGAGGGCGCCTGCCCGAATGGCGGCCCGGGCACCATCAACCAGCCGCTGGAGGAACCTGATATTGTGGAGGGTGGCCAGGCGGGGTCCGAGCATTTCCCCGGTGTTGAAGAGGTGGCGCAGGTAGGCCCGGGTGAACCGGCGGCAGGTGTAGCAGTCGCAGTCCGCCTCAATGGGGTCCGGGTCTTCTTTTAGGGCCGCGCTTCGCAGATTCAAGCGACCCTGGCGGGTGTAGGCGGCGCCGTGGCGGCCGAGCCGGGTGGGCGCCACGCAGTCAAAGAGGTCGATTCCCCGTGCAATGCCGGCCAGCAGGTCCTCAGGCTCGCCGATGCCGAGCAGGTGCCGGGGCCTGTCCCCGGGCAGGTGGGGAATCACCCACTCGATAATCCGGTGCATGTCAGCCTTGGACCTTCCGAGGGAGCCGCCGATGGCGTAGCCTTCGAAGGGCAGGCTGGCGATAAACCGGGCGCTGGCTTCCCGAAGGTCCCGGTAGGCCCCGCCCTGGACGATGCCGAAGAGGGCCTGGTCGGACCGGGTTCTGGCGGCCAGACAGCGCAGGGCCCAGCGGTGGGTTCGCTCCAGGGCCTGGCGGGTGTAGGCGTAATCATGGAGGGGCGAGGTGCACTCGTCGAAGGCGAGGATAATATCCGCCCCCAACTTCTCCTGAATTTCGATGGACTTTTCCGGGGTGAGCCGGTGCCTGGAGCCGTCGAGGTGAGAGGTGAACGTCACCCCGTCCTCGTCAATAGATACCAGGCGGGGTTTCACCGCCCGGCGTGGGGCCTCAACCTCGAGGCCGGGAAACATCCGGGCGACCTTCCCGACCCCGTGTTCTAAGGCGAAACCCAGGCTGAAAACCTGAAACCCGCCGCTGTCGGTCATCATCGGCCCATCCCAGCCCATGAACCGGTGCAGGCCCCCGAGGCGGGCCACCAGGTCCGGACCCGGCCGCAGGTAGAGGTGATAGGTGTTGGCCAGGATAATCTGGGTCCCGGCGGCCCGGACCTCGTCCGGGGCAAGGGTCTTTACGGCCGCCTGGGTGGCGACGATGACCAGGGCGGGAGTTTCAACTTCGCCGTGGGGTGTTAAGAGCCGGCCCACCCGGGCCGGCCCCGGACCGGCGGCAACGATTTCAAAGCGCACCGTCATCCCACCTCGATTTTAACCGGGGTCAGGGCGCCCGCCGGAGCAGGGCCTCAAGGAGGGGTCCGAGCCGGCCGGGCAGGCCCAGAAAGAAAGTAAGCTGACCCACCCAGAGATGTTCCAGAGGTACCGGCCCGGCGTGGGGAACGTCCCCGAGGCCGTACCGGGCCAGCAGGACCAGGTTAAAGGCGGCGAATCCCAGGCTGAAGCCGGCCGGGACGGCCGCCCGGCCGTGCGCCCAGCCGTCGTAGAGGGCCGCAAGCCCAAGTCCCAGGCCAGGCAGAAGACCCACTAGGAGGCGGGGTCCGAAGGCCGCCCCGCCCGACCAGCTGCTCCACGAGCCCACGACGTAGACCTGGGCCAGGAACTGGGCCCCGAGGAGTCGGGCCAGGGCCGGGCGCCGGCGAAGGAGCGGCCCGAAAAGCCCCAGCGCACCCAGGGCCGAAAGGGGCATCCAGGGGAAGAGGCCCCGGTCCGTGGAAAAAAGAACGTGGAGAAAATGGGGCGACCGAAGATCAAAGCCGCCGGCCCCGGTCAGGCCGTAGGGATTGAGCACAACCCACTCCCCGAACACCACCCGCCAGACGACCAGCTGGGGCAAGAAACCCACCAGCGCCCCGAGTCCCAGGGCCCCCAACCGGGCCAGGCCATCCCGAAAGCCCGGCCGGACCCGGACCGCCTCTTCCAGGGCCGGCCAGAGCAGGAGGGTCGCGTTCTGATATCGGACGCAGGCGGCGAGTCCCCCCACGAATCCCAGCCGAAACCGGGACTGCCAGTTGGATTTGTTTCCAGCCCAGGCCAGCAGGAACAGGGCGTTGATAAAGAAGTCGGCCGCAACGTAGCTTAAACCAAGGGTCACCCACCACGACGCTGGCCGCCTCCGCGCCTGGCCGACAAGGGCCGCGAGCGGAATCCCCAACATGGTCGCGTGGTGGTACCAGGTGGCGGGATTTATCGCCAGGGTCGCAGCGACTATCAGGCCGGCCCTCACCTGAAGCTTCCTGCCGCCCAGTCCAGGCGGCCAGCGGGCCCGCAGGGTGATAGCCCAGACAGCATCGGCCATGACAGCGCCGGCCCACCAGGCCGCGTTGGGATCATCCAGCTGGGAAAACCCATAGGGGTGGCCGGTGAGCCCACGAAAGGCAAGGCCGGTCAGATTGTGGGCCGGAGGATACGTCGTCGGCCCGAAAGAGCCGGGGCGCGAGAAATGTAGGGCCGCAGGTCCAAAGGCCCCGGCCGGGAATATGAGGGCAAGTCCAAAAGCGCCCAGGGTCAGGGCCACCGAACGCCACCGGCCCTCCCAGACGAGTAGCCCAGCCAGCCCAGTGGCCAGCGGCTTTAGCGCAAGGCTCAGCCGAAGCCACTAGCCGGCCAGCAGGGCCCGACCACCGACCAGGCTGACCAGGGAGGTCGCCGCAAGCAAGGTGGCGACGGAATTAACCTGGCCGGCATAGAGGCTTACGAAGAACGGAACCAGCAGGCCAATCCCGACCCAGACGACCCGGCGCTGGCCGCCATGCGGTACCAGCCGCCCAAGGAGGGCGGTCGTTATCGGCCAGGCTGCCGACTGAATGCCAGCCCAGACTCACAGGCCCTGGCGGGGAAAGGAGAGCAGCGGGGCAGCGAGCAGGCCGGTCAGGGGTGGGTAACAGCCAGTCTTCGGGGTCCACGCTCCGAGGCGCTGGGCCATCTCACCGGCGGGTTGCAGAGTCGGCACCCCTGCCCCCTTAGTTTGGCGGACCGGTGGAAGCCGCACAAAACCTCGTCACCGGCTTTGTGCACTTTAAACGTACACCTTAACCCGCAAGCCGCCCTAAATTGTGCTCGGTAGTGTGATTTAAGCCTTCTCAGGAGGCCTTCCATGATATGCAACCAGAGACACAGCTTCACTACGAAAACTGCTGACGGTGCGGACGGCCTGCTCGGGCGGGCCGTGGCCCACCTGTATCTCGGCCAGCCGGCCGAGGCCGAAAAACTTCTGCGGGCGGCAGTCCGCCTTTCACCGGAACTGGCGGTTGCCCACGCCTACCTGGGCGCCGCCCTGCTGGCCCAGGGGAAGGAACGGGCCGCCCGCCGGGCCCTGGAGCGGGCGGTTCGGCTCGACCCGTCGAATTTTGTGGTGAGAACCCAGCGGGCCAGGTATTTTCTCGCCGGCGGCCGCTACCGGGAAGCCTTCATCGAGCTGGCGGTCGCCCTCTGGAGGGCCCCCGACCCGGGCTCCCGGCAGCTGGTTCGGGATCTGCTCCGGCAAATCCTCGCCAACTGCCGGCCCTTCTGGGACGACCAGCCGTCCCATTATCCGGGCGTGCGGCTTTCAGGCGGACTTTAAGCAAATTTGAGGCCGGCTCTCTGACCTCCTTGGGCCGGCTTAAAGACCAGGGCGGAAACTCGAAGGGGCGGCCGTAAGATGCTCACCTTAGCCATCATCGCCCACGACGGTAAGAAAGCCGACCTGGTGGCCCGGGCCACGTTCAACCGGGCCGTGCTGAGCCGGGCCGCCTCGTGGCGACGGCCGGCACGGCCCACCTGTTGGGGGAAAAGGTCGGCCTGGAGGTCGAGGCCGTTTGGGTCGGCTCGGAGGGAGGCGACATCCAGGTGGGGGGCCCTCGTTGTGGAGGGGCGCGTCGACGCGGTCATATTCCTGGTTGACCCGACGGATAAACATCCGCACGAGCCGGATATCGAGGCCCTCCTGCGCCTGTGCAACCTCCACGAGGTGCCCCCGGCCACCAACGTGGTGACCGCCGACTGCGTTATGGTCTGGCTGGCAATGCAGGGTGCCGCTGCGGCGAACGTCCCCTGGGGAGAATAGAATTGGCTGCTTTGCACAAATACTCGGCGACAGATTGTGCAACTTTTATTATAAAGTGTGCACAAAAGTCAATGATCAAGTTTGGCGACGATGTCTATAGCTGCCGGACTGGATTCGGTTCAAAATGGTTGCCGAAAGCTCCGGATGCCGGCGTAGCGGAGCCAGGTAAGTCGAAAGGAGGTCTTAAGGGATGCCGGAAATAAATGCGGGTGACACTGCCTGGGTGCTGGCATCAGCCACCCTGGTAATGATTATGACGCCCGGCTTGGCCCTCTTTTACGGCGGCCTGGTCCGGAACCGGAACGTAGTCTCCACCCTGATGCACAGCTTCTTTATCCTGGCCCTGGTCAGCGTCCAATGGGTGGTTATCGGCTACAGCCTGGCCTTTGGGCCCGACCACTTTGGGATTATTGGCGGGCTGGATTGGGTCGGCCTGCACCGGGTTGGGGCTGAGCCGAACCCGGACTATGCCCCGACGGTCCCTCACCTGGCCTTCATGGCCTTTCAGATGATGTTTGCCATCATCACCCCGGCCCTGATAACCGGGGCGTTTGCCGAACGAAAGCGGTTTAAGGCCTTTGTACTTTTCAGCATTCTCTGGGCGACCCTGGTGTACGACCCCATCGCCCACTGGGTCTGGGGGGTCGGCGGGTGGCTGCGGAGTCTGGGCGCCCTCGACTTTGCCGGCGGGACCGTGGTTCACATTTCGTCAGGGGTCTCCGGCCTGGTCGCCGCCCTCGTCCTCGGACCACGCCTCGGCTTCGGGGAGAAGCCCCTTGAGGGCCACAACCTGACGCTCACGGCCCTGGGGGCGGCGCTGCTCTGGTTCGGCTGGTTTGGCTTCAACGCCGGGAGCGCCCTGGGGGCGGGACCCCTGGCGGCCTCGGCCTTCGTCGTGACCAACACCGCCGCGGCGATGGCCGCCCTGACCTGGATGTTTACCGGCTGGGTCCACCAGGGCCGGCCGAGCCTGGCCGGCCTCTGCGCCGGGGCGATTGCCGGCCTGGTGGCCATAACCCCGGCCAGCGGCTACGTCGAGCCGGGCGCGGCCATTATCATCGGCCTGGTTGCCGGGTTTGTCTGCTACTGGGCCGTCTACCTGACCAAAAGCTGGTTCCGGGTCGATGACGCCCTGGACGTCTTCGGGGTCCACGGCATCGGCGGGCTGTGGGGCGCCCTGGCCACCGGGCTGTTTGCCACCACGGCCGTCAACGCCGCCGGGGGCAACGGCCTCCTCTTCGGCAACCCGGCCCAGCTCGCCTATCAGGCAATTGCGGCCGGCTCGACCTTCCTGTATGCCGCTGTAATGACGTGGGGGATCCTTAAGGTGCTCGACCTGGTCGTCGGCATCCGGGTGGAGGAGCAGGAAGAGGAGGTGGGCCTCGATGTGAGCCAGCACGGGGAGCTGGCCTACCGGCCGTAGCCGCGGTAGCCGTGAAAAGTCGGGCCGGCGGGCACCGCCAGGTGCCCGCCGGCTCGTTTATTGCCTTCCGGTGAAGGGCGAGGTCAGTCCTCGGCCTCCCGTTCGACCCGGGCCCTGGCGGCCTCAGCGATGACCTGCTGGGCCAGGTGCGGCGGCACCTCCTCATAGTGGCTAAACTCCATTTCGAAGCTGCCCCGGGCCTGGGTCATAGACCGGAGTTCGGTGGCGTAGCGGCGCATCTCGGCGTAGGGAACCAGGGCCTCGATGGTGGTCTTCCCGTCGGCGGAGCTCATGCCGAGGACCCGGCCCCGGCGGGTGTTCAGGTCGCCCATGACGTCGACGGTGTACTCGTCAGGGACGGTCACCGGCACCCGCATGATGGGTTCCAGGAGCACCGGGTTGGCCTGGGCCATACCTTTCTTGAAGGCCTCCCGGCCGGCGATCTGGAAGGAGATGTCAGAAGAATCGACGGGGTGGTAGGAGCCGTCGTAAAGGGTAACTCGGACGTCCACCACGGGGAATCGGGCGAGAACGCCCTCCTGGAGGGCGGCCCGGACACCCTTTTCAACAGCCGGAATGTACTCCTTGGGAACGGCCCCGCCGAAGATTCGCTCCTGGAACTCGAAGCCGGAACCCCTGGGGAGGGGCTCAAGCTCAAGAAAGACGTGGCCGTACTGGCCCCGGCCGCCGGTCTGCTTTTTGTGTTTGTGCTCGGCCTTGACCGGCCGGGTGATGGTCTCCTTGTAGGGGACCTTTGGCAGTTCGGTGCGGACCTCAACCCCGAACTTGCGCTTGAGCTTGTCGACGGCCACGTCAATGTGCGACTCCCCCATCCCGCCCAGGAGGACTTCGTTGGTGTCCGGTTCCCGCCGGATCCGGAGGGTGGGGTCCTCTTCGACAAGGCGGCTCAGGGCCGGGCCGAGCTTGTCCAGGTCGGCCTGGGTCTTCGGGTGGACGGCCGCGTAGAAGGACGGCTCGGGGAAGCTAATCCCCGGCAGAAGCAGAGGCCGGTCCCTGGTCGCCAGGGTATCGCCGGTGGAAGTCTCGGCCAGCTTGGCCACGGCGGCGATGTCGCCGGCAATGACCTCGGCCGTCGGCTCCTGGTGCTTGCCCCGCAGGAAGAACACCTGACCGACCCGCTCATCCCGCCCCTTAGTGGCATTCCAGACGTGGGAATCCGACCGGAGGACGCCGGCGTAGACCCGGAAGTAGTTGAGCCGGCCCACATATGGGTCGGCCGTCGTTTTGAAAACCAGGGCAGCCAGGGGCGACGTGGGGAGGGGGTCAAGGGCCTCCGCCTGGCCGGTCAGCAGGTTCTGGGCAGTGACCGGCCCGGCATCCACGGGCGAGGGCATCACCTTGACGAGGAAGTCGATGAGGGGGGCAACGGCCCGGTTGAGCAGGGCACTGCCGACCAGGACCGGGACCACCTGCCCGGACCGGACGGCCGCGGTCAGGGCCCGGTCAAGTTCTTCGGCCGTAAGCTCTTCGCCTTCAAGGTACTTGTTAAGGAGCTCATCGTCGGCCTCGACCACGGCTTCGACGAGCTTTTCCCGGTACTCCTGAATCTGGGCGCTCAGCTCGGCCGGGACCGGACCACCAGTTGGGTTTGCCCCGTCGTAGGTCCGCAGGGCGACCAGGTCAACAACGCCTTTGAAGTCGGCCTGACTGCCGACGGGGAGCTGGACGGGGATACAGCGGCGGCCGAACCTTGCCGTCAGGGATTCAACGGCCCGCCAGAAGTCGGCGTTCTCCCGGTCAACTTTGTTGACAAAGACAATCCGGGGCAGGTCCCGCTCGTCAGCCAGTTTCCAGACCATCTCGGTGCCGACCTCAACCCCGGCCACGGCGTCGACAACAATAACCGCCCCGTCGACGACCCGCATCGCACTGATGGCCTCGCCGATGAAGTCGAAATAGCCTGGGGTGTCGATGAGGTTAACCTTGATGCCGTGCCAGTCGAAGGGCAGCATGGAAAGGTTGACGGAGATGTGGCGGCGAATCTCGTCGGGATCATAATCGGAGGTGGTGGTTCCTTCCTCGACCTTGCCCAGGCGGCTGATAACCCCGGCCGTGAAGAGTATGGCCTCGGAGAGGGAAGTCTTGCCTGACCCGCCGTGACCGAAAAGGCCGACGTTGCGGATCTGGTCCGGACGGTAGGTTTTCATGGTCGATTTCTCCCCCGCAGTTTAACCCAGTAATCAATTTTAGTTGCGAGCGGAGGCGGCCCGCAAACATCAGGCATCAGGGTCTGGGAGGGGATGGAACCGGCGGTGAGCCTCCCGGGCCGCCCGGTCCGCCAGATTGACATAACGATTTGTGGTTTGGAGGGATTCGTGGCCCAGGAGGACCTGGATGGCGGCGGGATTGGCGCCTTCCTCGGCCAGGTAGGTGGCGAAGGCGTGGCGGAAGGTATGAGGGGTGATGGGCACGTTGATTTTAAGGCGGGCCAAGTAGTGGCGCAGGCGGGCCTCAACGTAATTGGGGGAGATGCGGGGGTCGCGGTCGTCGGCCCGGCGGCCCCGGTAGGGAATAAAGAGGGCGGGGAAGGCGTCGGTACGGGTGGCCAGGTACCGGTCGAGGTGGTGTCGGGCCCGGGGAGTCAGGTAGACGAAGCGCTCCTTCTTGCCCTTGCCCCGGACGAAGATTTGGCCGTCGGGCCCCACCTGGTTCCGGTTCAGGTTGCAGAGTTCGGAGATGCGCATGCCGGTGGCAAAGAGGACCTCCAAGATGGCCCGGTTCCGGAGGGCGACCTTCGGGTCGGCCTCCAGGTACGAGGGCGCCTCGAGGACCCGCAGAAGGTCGGCCAGGTCGGGAACCCGGGGGTGGGGGCGCTCGGCCCGGGCAAGCTTCACGGCATCGGGGGGCACCGGGACCGGGTAGTCGATTTCGACCAGGAACCGCAGGTAGGTCCTGAGGGCCGAGAGGGTTCGGTTGACGGAGCGGACCTTGAGGCGGTCCTTTTGCGGCCGGTCTTCCAGGAGTCGGACGTGTTCAGGGTCGGCGAGGGCGGCCTTGAAGCGGGTGATGGTGAGCTTATCGACCCGGTCGAAGGGGATGCCGGCCAGAGCGAGGAATCGGGCGAAGAGGGCCAGGTCGCGCTGATAGTTGTAGACGGTGCGTGGGGAGTAGCCGTTGGCACGGAGGTGAAGGAGGAAAGTTTCAAGGTGGGGTAGTACCGGGGCGGTGTCAGGGGTCACCGGGGTCCTCCTTGAAGGTTGAAATTGCGTATAATCAGCATTAGCCGTAATTAGTATCTTTTTCCGGTGGACCCTCCCCGGCAAGCCCTTTATCCACAGGCTCCCGCGGGCCGACCGGCGCCCAATCGCACCGGCCCCAACCCGTATCCCGCTCGGCCTGACCCGCGGCCGCCGTTCCTGCCCGACATTGAGCCCAGGGACCCGCGGTCGAGCCAACGGCGTGTCACGAAGGGACACCGCGTCGGCGGCCGACGGACGGCCCAGCGTGGCCGGGTCTGGGCCCAAGGAGCCTGCCTGTTTATCCCGCCTAAGCACCCGCTCATTCGGCCGCCGAAGCCTCTCCGGCGCCTCGCCGTGTCCGGTCCAAAAACTATTTATGTCAAATACTTCCGCCGACCGGGCGGATCGGGTATACTAGGTTCTGAACAGTTCTGAGGTCAGGAGCGAGACCGTATGCCCCGAACCAGGTCGGCCATCAAGCAACTGCGCACGAGCGAAAAGCGCCGGCTGCGCAACCAGAGTTACAAGTCCCGGGTCAAGACCTACATCAAGAAGGCCCTCGCGGCCATTCGGTCCGGGAGCCACGCGGCGGCCGAGGCTGCCGTCCGGGAGGCCGTCAGCATCATCGACCGGACCGCCGAGCGCGGGGTTTTCCACCCGAACAAGGCCGCCCGGCTCAAGTCCCGATTGATGGCCAAGTTCAACGCCGCTTTCGGCCGCTGAGCTCGTGGGGCAGGTTCGGCCCTTCGTCGGCCTCCGCTACGACCCGACCCGGGTCGGCGGCCTCGACCGGGTGGTTGCCCCGCCCTACGATATTATTTCACCCGAGGAAGCCCCGGGGTTTTTCAACCGGAGCCCTTACAACATCGCCCGCATCGAACTTGCCCGGCTTCTTTATCCCCAGGCACCGGATCCTTACGAGGTTGCGGCCGCGGAGCTCCGCCGCTGGCAGGCCGAGGGGGTGTTGCGGCCCGACCCGGCCCCAGCCTTCTACGTTTATAGCCTGAGGTTTGAGTACGGCGGCCGCCGGTTCGACCGGGTCGGCCTGGTGGGAATGGTCCGGATATCCGAAGGGGAAAACGCCTCGGTCCTTGCCCACGAGCGCACCGTCCCGGCAACCGTGGCCGACCGGCTCGAACTCCTCCGGGCCACCCGGACGGCAACCAGTCCCCTCTTCGGCCTGGTTCTTGACGGCGGGGGCTTTGAGACCGAGCTCCGCCGGGCGGCTGCCCTCAGCCGGCCCGGGGCCGAAGTTGTCGACGGGGCGGGGGTTCACCGCCTGGGGGTCCTGGCCGAACCCGACACCCTTAGCCGGCTGGTCGGCGTACTGGAAGACGCCCGGGTGCTGGTGGCCGACGGCCACCACCGCTACCGGGCGGGCGGTCTGTTCCGGGACGAGAACCGCCGGCAGCTCGGGGAACGGCCCCGGGCGGCCTGGAATTACACTTTGATGGTCCTCTACCCGGTGGAGGACCCCAGCTTGGTCATCCTGCCGACCCACCGGCTGATCCCGGCGCCCCCAGACCCGACCGCTATCCACCGCTTGGAAACCTGGTTTGAGGTCCGACCGTTTCCCGGAAGTCCGGCCGACCTGCTCGCCCGGCTGGCCAAATCGGACCGGCCGGCCTTCGGGATTTACGGCCCGGACGGTTTCTACCTGCTCACCCTCAAGGCTGGGCCGGCAGCGGCCTGGCCGGCGGACCGGCCGGCTGCCTGGCAGGACGTTGACGTGGGCATCGCCCAGGTTCTGATTATCGAGGGGGGATTCGGGGTTGACGACCCCGGCCGGCTGGGTTACACCCGGGACGCCACTGAGGCCGTTGCGCAGGTGAACGCTGGCCGCTACGGCTGGGCCGTCCTCCTCCGGGCGCCGACCCCGGCGCAGGTGGTGGCCTTGGCCCGGGCTGGGGTGGAGATGCCTCCCAAGTCCACCTACTTCTACCCGAAGCCCCTCTCCGGCCTGGTCCTGGCCAGGCTGGACCAGGACCTCTAGGGGAATTCGGGATGGCGGACCAGATTCAGGGTATCCACCACGTTACGGCGATTGCCGGCGAGGCGAATCGCAATATTGACTTCTACACCCAGGTTCTCGGCCTGCGCCTTGTGAAGGTCACGGTCAACTTCGACGACCCGGCGGCCTACCACCTTTACTACGGCGACGAGCTGGGCCGGCCCGGAACCATCATTACCTTCTTCGTGTGGCCGGACTGGATTCCCGGCCGGCCGGGCGCCGGGCAGGTGACGGCCGTCGCCTTTTCGGTACCGCCCGGAAGTTTCGCCTACTGGCAGGAGCGGTTCGGGTCCCACGCCGTCAGGTTCGAACCGCCGGCCGAACGGTTTGACGAGACGGTCCTTACTTTCTACGACCCTGACGGCCTCAGGCTTGAGCTGGTCGCCGGGCCGGATGCCGACACCCGGGAGCCGTGGGCCCGGGGGCCTGTGCCCGCCGAGCACGCCATCCGGGGCATTCACAGCGTGACCCTTACCGAGGGGGTTCTTGAGCCAACGGCCGGCCTGCTAACCCGGCTGATGGGCTTCCGGTTTTCGGCGGCCGAGGGCAGCCGCTATCGTTTCGCCACCGGCCCGGGCGGGCCGGGTTCGGTGGTTGACGTGGAAGTCAGGCGGGACCTCTTCCGGGGGCGGGTTGCGGTCGGGACGGTCCACCACGTCGCCTGGCGGACCGCGGGCGACGAGACCCAGCTTGGGTGGCGGAGCCGGCTCCTGGCGGCCGGCTACCAGGTCACTCCGGTGCGGGACCGGCTATACTTCCGGTCCATTTACTTCCTGGAGCCGGGCGGCGTCCTTTTTGAGATTGCCACCGACCCGCCGGGATTTACCGTCGACGAAACCCCCGAAGCCCTGGGGACAGGTCTGCGGCTGCCGCCCTGGTTGGAGCCCCGCCGGGCGGAAATCGAAGCGGCCCTGGCGCCGGTGACCCTGCCGGTCGGACCGGCCCGGACAACGTAATTTGTCAACATTATGTAAATTAGCCGGGTTGTCCTGGGGTGCCGTTTCCGGGTATAATGCTGGCTGGTGGTCCCCGGAGTGGGGGACCGGACGTCTCCGTTACCCGTTGAGTTAATGGTGGCCCGTCATGTATGCGGTTATTGAGACCGGAGGCAAGCAGTACCGGGTTCAACCCGGAGATACCCTGCTGGTGGAGCGTCTGGAGGCGCCGGTAGGCGGTCAGGTCGAGCTTGACCGGGTGCTCATGGTCGCCCCCGACTCCGGCCCGCCCCTGGTTGGCCGGCCGCTGGTGGCCGGTGCCCGGGTCCGGGCCCGGGTGGTCGCCCAGGAGAAGGGCCGGAAGGTCATCGTTTTTAAGTTCAAGGCGAAGACCCGCTACCGGCGCAAGCAGGGACACCGCCAGCGCTACACCCGGCTTACCATCGAAGAAATCCAGGTTGGTGAGGTGAAAGCGGATGGCCCATAAGAAAGGTGGCGGAAGCACTCGCAACGGCCGCGACAGCACCGCCAAGCGCCTCGGCGTAAAGCGCTTTGACGGCCAGTTCGTCCGGGCCGGTGAGGTGCTGGTGCGCCAGCGGGGAACCCGAATCGTTCCGGGCCGTAACGTCGGCCTCGGCCGGGACGATACGCTTTTTGCCCTGCGGGACGGCATTGTGAAGTTCGACTTCCAGGCCCGGGACAAGAAGCGGGTGAATGTGATTCCGGCGCCGGCGACGGTGCAGGTATGAAGCCGAAGATCCACCCCCAGTACTACCCTCAAGCCCAGGTGATCTGCGCCTGCGGCAACACGTTCACCACGGGCTCGACCAAGCCGGTCCTCCGGGTCGAGGTCTGCAGCCGGTGCCACCCCTTCTTCACCGGTGAGCAGCGGATCGTTGATACGGCCGGCCGGGTCGAGCGGTTCCTCCGCCGCTACGGCCGCGAGGCGGAACCGCAGACTGAGGGCGCCGGCGGATAAGCCGGCAGCATCCGGGCCCGGCCTGATGGCCGCCGAATCGAGCCCCCGGCCCTTTTACTACGGCGGGCAGGCCCTCATTGAGGGGGTCATGATTCGGGGCCGAACCCACTACGCTGTGGCGGTCCGGCGGCCCGATGGAACCATTTTTGTTCAGACCTGGCCCCTCGACCCCTTTATCGTGAAAAGCAGGCTCGCCCGGCTACCCTTCATCCGGGGCATCTTTGTCCTTTACGACACCCTGTACCTCGGCATCAGGGCGCTGAGTTTCTCGGCGGCCGTTGCGGCCGGCGAGCAGGCCGAAGTCGCGGCGGCCGTAGTCTGGCCGGTCCTCATCGCTTCCCTGGCCGTGGCCCCGGCGGCCTTTTTCACGGGGCCCGCC
>Ga0079992_133497_pt1 | contig 13407 bp, 13 predicted proteins | sample FaiFalFF_MnMetaG_3_FD_69197 | JGI IMG/M metagenome (GOLD analysis project Ga0079992, IMG submission 69197) | Freshwater microbial communities from Yellowstone National Park, Wyoming, USA - Fairy Falls B (FF_Mn_B) MetaG (SPADES assembly) (version 2) | ecosystem: Environmental > Aquatic >... | reverse complement strand
AATTTGCTTTACATGCTGGACATAGTGAGTTTCCGCGAATAGTTCTAAGTCCTGGTGATATTGAAGAAAGCTTTTATTTAACAATTCAAGCTTTTAACCTAGCAGAAAAATATCAATTACCTGTTATTCTATTATCTGATTTAAATTTAGGTGAAAATGTATATACTACTGATTACATTGATCTAAATAAAATAGACATAAAAATAGATAGAGGAAAATATGTGAATAATAATACTAAATTTAACTTTTTAAATGAATCAAATGGGGTATTAAGAAGATATGCTATAACTGAAGATGGTATAAGTTATAGGATTATTCCGGGAACCCCAGGATTCTCTTATCAGATTTCAGGTAATGAACACGATGAAGAGGGATTTATTACCGAAAATAAAAATATTAGATATAATATGATGCTTAAAAGAAAAAGAAAATTACAAAATTTTAATGAATACTATATAGATTATATAGATCTTGGGAATAATCCGCAAATTGCTTTTATATCTTATGGATTTAATTATTACTATCTTTTAGATGTTCTAAAAGAATTATATAACAAAACAAATATTCCTTTTAGGTTAATAAAAATTATAACCATATATCCATTCCCTATAACGCAATTAGAAGAATTAATAAATAATATGAAGACAGTTATATTCTTTGAACAAAATATGTTAGGACAATTAAGAAAACTATATTATATGTTTAATGGAACTAAGGAGACTTTATTAATTAATAAATTTGATGGGGAACCTTTTTATTTTGAAGATTTATATGAACAAGTTTACCAAATTATTTATAATAAAGTTAAAGTATAATATTTTTATAAATATACAAATTTTTAAAAGCAGCTTTATTTTTATCTTGGTATTAATTAATTTTTTTGTTTTTAAATACAATGTATTTGCAAATAATTATATAAATCAAGCTGATATTTTTGACAATAAAACTGATGCTTTTAATAATAAAGTGGTTTTGATTAATGATAACGTTTATTACTATAAAAATCCTTCGTTAAATTATAAAATTATTGATAATTTCTTAGATTTAGTTAAATATGATAATAATAATTTTTTGTTTTTAAATTATGAAGATAATAAATTTAATTTATACTTATTTTCTAAGAATTTAACTTTTTTTTGGAATTATTTTAAACATTTTAGTATAAAAAAAATATATTCTATAAATCAAAATGGTTTTTTAGATTATATTGGGTCATTTTATAAGAATAGCTTGATTTTTCTTGTTTTTGATAAATATATATTTGTTTTTGAGATGGATAGTAAATATAATATAAAAAGAATTTTTAGAGATAGATTGATAGATATTATAGGAAATAGTGCTAAATTTTTAAGTACTGATTTTAAACCAACTTTATTATCTATTTTATATTCTTATGATGATAAAATATTAATTAAGGCTGGGAATGATTATTTTATTTGCGAAGTAGATTTTAATAATAATATAGTTTTAAAATTATTAAAGAAAATTTATGTTCAAAATAAATCTAATGATTTTATAATTAATCAGTTATTTGTGGATAAAAATAATTTAACTTTTTATTCTTTTTTTGAAAAAATAGGAGATAAACTTTATTATATAGTTCAAGATGTATATGATAATTGTTATTATAAGGTTAGTGCTGTAAATAGTTATGAATCTAATTATATTATTCTAAATAAATTGGATAATATATTACTTATACAAAATAATTATTCAGTAGATTTAGTTTATGATAAAGATAATCTAATTTCAATTAAGGATGCAGGATATTATGTTTTTAGCTATAAATTAAGAGATAGTTTAATTTTGGTTTTACTAAATAATTCAAGTTTATTTTTTGGTAAATTAAATCAATTGAATAAAGAAATGGAAAATTTATTTTCTATAAAGGATGTTATATATGCTTTCAGAAATCAAAATTACATTTATTTTATTAAAAAAGAAGAGGATTTTTATTATTATCTTTATTTTGTTGATTTAAAAAGTTTAAATTATTTTATAAAAAATAATAAAGAAGATGAACAATCTGATTTAAATAAAGATTTTATAAGAAATACTTATTTAAAATTGGATGTCATACCTGAGAAATTTTTTATATTTAATTAGTTTATATTTTGTTTTTACATTTTAAATATAGGAATTATTAAAAAAAAATAAAATATAATAACTATGGAGAATATTTATTTAAATGAGTTAGCTAATATTTTAGAAAATATAGAAAAAATACAACAGAAACTGTTAGCTAATAAAAAAGATATAGAAAATATTATTTCCTTACTAAAGGAATTTTCTTCTAATCCTATTGATAACAATTTAGATGATCCAATAATTCAAAGAGCTAAAAAAACACTTAATGAATTAATTAATGATTTACAAAATGAGTACTATAAATTGGAATCATTAACTCCTCCTAAGGATTGGGAAAAATTTCATTATGTGTTTTTAAATTCCTTAAAGCAACAGATAGAAGGGTATGAAGAGATATTTTTGGTTTTTATTGATGGTAATGTAACTCATATAAATATTGGAAATCTTAAAATAAAGAATGCATTAGATATACTCCATGAAAATGTTTAATTAGTTATTAATTCAATAATTAAAAGGAGGGAACTTAATGAGGAAGAAAGTAAGTATAATTGGAGCAGGTAATGTGGGTGCTACTTTAGGACAATTATTAGCTATTTTTGAGATATCAGATGTTGTATTATATGATATTATTCAAGATATGCCTAAGGGTAAAGCTTTAGATATAAGTCAAATGCTAAATATTTTTAATTCTGATTCTAAGGTTATTGGTACAAATGATTATAAAGATATTGAAGGTTCTGATATAGTTGTTATTACTGCAGGGGCAGCAAGAAAACCAGGAATGTCAAGAGAAGAGTTATTATCTTTTAACGCCGAAATTATTAAAGAAGTTTCTAATAATATTGCTAAGTATTGTGATAGTAATAAATGTATAGTTATTGTAGTTTCTAATCCTTTGGATGCTATGACTTATTTAGCTTATAAGGTTTTAAGTAATTATGGTTTTACTAAAAATAGGGTTATGGGTATGGCTGGAGTACTAGATTCTTCTAGATTTGTACATTTTATTAGTGAAAAATTAAATGTATCTAAGAATAATATTAATGCATTTGTTTTAGGGAGCCATGGAGATACTATGGTACCTAGTGTTAAATATACTACAGTTGCTGGTGTAAGTTTGGAGAATTTACTAAATTCTCAAGATTTGGATAATTTAATCCAAAGAACAAGAAAATGTGGAGCTGAAATAGTAAGTTTATTAAAAAATTCTTCTGCTTATTATGCACCTGCTGCTTCTACTTTTAAGATGATTAAATCTATTATCTTTGATAAAAAAGAGATCCTACCAGTTAGTGTATATGTTGATGGTGAATATGGTTATAAAGATATAGTTATTGGATTACCTGTCGTTTTAGGAAAAGACGGAGTAGAAAAAGTAATTGAATTTAATTTAACTGAAAATGAGAAAAAAGAATTAGATATTTCCGCTAATAAAATTTCTGAACTTTGTAAGGAATTATATAATCTAAAAGTTTTAGTTTAATATAAAATTTTATATTAAGGGGGATTTTTATGAAGGTTAAAGTTAGTTTAAAAGATAAAATGGAAGTCATTGTTGATAATTGGAGAAAAACTTATAAAGAAGTTATTAATAATTATGGAGATGTAGTTATAGATAGTATAAAGGTAAATCAAATTTTAGGTGGAATGAGGGATGTACCTGCTTTAGTTTGTGAGACTTCATTTGTTGATCCTTATGAAGGAATAAAATTTAGGGGATATACTATAAAAGAAGTATTAGATAAATTACCAAAACCTAAGGGAGCAAATTATCCTTATGCTTTAGGTATTTGGTATCTGTTATTAACAGGGGAAATCCCTACTGAAAATGATGTGGTAGAATTAGAAGAATATATTAAAGCTAAGCAAAAATTACCTCAATATGTTATAGAAATTTTAAGAAATATCCCATCTAATACTCATCCTATGACTCAGTTTTCAATAGCAATATTAGCTATGCAAAGAGAGTCGTTATTTACTAAGGAATTACATAATTTAGCTAAAAGTGATTATTGGAAACCTATGTTAGAAGATTCTTTAAATTTGATATCTAAAGTACCTGTAATTGCTGCTTATATATATAGAAAGACCTATAGAGATGATGTATTTGTTAAACCTAATAATGATTTTGATTGTGCTGCTAATTTTGCTTACATGCTTAATCCTTATGATGATTATATAATCAACCCGGATTTTCAAGATTTAATGAGATTATACTTAATATTACATAGTGATCATGAAGGTGGTAATGTTAGTGCTCATACTTGTTTTAATGTTTCTTCTGCTTTATCTGATATATATTATTCAGTTAGTGCAGGATTAAATGGTTTAGCAGGTTCTTTACATGGAAGTGCTAGTAGTGATTCATTAAAATGGATTCTTTCTATTATTAAATTCTATAATAGGTTACCAACTGAAGAGGAATTATATAATTATGTTAATTCCTATTTAGATGCAGGTAAAATAATTCCTGGTTTTGGGCATGCAGTTTTAAAAGTAACTGATCCAAGATATTTAGCTTTAAGGGATTTTGTAGATAAATATAAACTGGATTCTGATATATTTAGATTAATAAAACTATTATATAAGGTAGTACCTGAAGTATTAAGTGCTAGAGGGAAAGTTAGAGATCCTTATCCTAATGTTGATGGTCATTCAGGAGCAATGTTGTATCATTATAATATAAAAGAAACTGAATTTTATACAGTGGTTTTTGGGGTTTCTAGAATTTTGGGTATGACTGCCCAGGTTATATGGGCTAGAGCTGTTAATTATCCTATTGAAAGACCTAAATCATTAACCATTAATGATATAGTAAATATTGCTAAAAGTAAAAAATAAAAAAACAGGAAGATAAAAAATACTGGAGGTGTTTTAATTAATGACTAATACTGTTAATAAAAAACAAAAACGTAAATTAAAAAAAGCTAAAATATTAAGAAAAGTGCTTAAAAGGACCTTAAGAAATAAAAGTATTTTGAAAAAAGTTAAGGTATTATATAAAAATACAAAAAAACTTATATTAGAATATTCTAATAATAAAAATGATGAATTGAAGGATAAAATAAAAGAAAAGTTAAGTGAGCTTTATAAAGAACTTGATAAAGCAGCTTCAAAAGGGGTTATCCATAAAAATGAAAGTGCTAGAAAAAAATCTAGAATTACTACTTTATTTAATAAATTAAATAAATTATGAAAAATAGAAAAAAAACAAGAAAAAATAATAATAAAGAGAATTTAAAAAGTAAAACTACAAGAAAAAGTAAAAATAACGATAATAGTAATATAGAGATTTTTCAGGATATAATAAAAGAGTCTGTAAACGAATGGGATAAAATTGAAGGAGATATATTAGAAAGCATAAGATGCCCTAAATGTAAAGGGATTATCTATGAAGATATAGATATAGAAGATTTATTTTGGGAGGAAGAAAAAGAGGTTAAAGAATTTGCATGTTTAATCTGTGGTTATAGGTTTTACATTGATATTTCTGATTTAAAAGCTAAAATTAATATTAATAAAAATAAATATAATTAATCATTTTTTAATTAAAAGTTTTTCAATTTTTGTGAGTAATTCATTTTTGTATGATAGATGACTTAGCTATAAAAAATAGAATATCAATTTTAGAGAATCAATTCAAAACAAGAAAAGATCCAGCTTTATTATTAGAATTATGTTTACTATATGATAAATTAGATCAATTTGTAGATTCTTTTAAAAATTTTCAGATATTAGTTGAGAATTACCCGTTTTTTATAAAAGGTAAGTTTTTTTATACTTTTTTTTTAATAAAATGGGGTAGAAAGGAAAAAGTATTTAATATTATAGAAGATTATTTTATAACTAAATTTTTTTATAATGTTCCTAAAGCTTACTATGTTAATGATGTGGATATCTCAAAGTTTTCTTATATATTTGATAAAGCTCTCGAGAATATAGAATTAATTTTAAAAAATAATATTGAGCCTTATAATCTTGTTTTGAAAGGTTGGATACTTTTTGTAAAAAAATTAAATTATATTGAGTTTTTTGAAGAATTATTATCTAAATATAAAGATAAGCAAAATATAATTTATTTATTTTCTTTGCTAAGTATAGATAATTCAGATTATTCTAGGGCTGTCCTTCTTTTAAAAAAATTAATGGATATAAATCCTGTTTTTGATATGACTTATTTATTATTGGGGTATATTTATTTAAATCAGAATTTATTTTCAAATGCTATTTCTTATTTAAAGAAAGCTTCGGAATTAAATTCTAAGTCTTCTATAGCACACTTATTATTAGGTAAGCATTTGATTTTACTGGATAAATTAGAGGATGCTATAGAAATATTGTATAAAGCCAGGGATTTAGAACCTAATAACCCTGAAATATATTACAATTTAGCTATTGCTTTTAAAAAACAATTTGATTTGGATAAAGCTCTTAAATTACTAAAAAATTGCTTGGATTTTAATTATAATGTAACTGAAATTCTAAAAGAGATGGCAGATATCTATATAATTAAAGGGGATTATAAGGAAGCTCAAAAAATATTAGAAGAAATCCTGAATTATTCCATAATTGAAGAACCAGAAATATTGGAAAAATTGGCTATAGTAAATGAAAGATTAAATAAATTAGATAGTGCTTTATACTATATTGATAAAGCTCTAAAAATTGAGCCTGATAATATTGCTTTTATTAATTTAGCAGCTTTACTTTCCTTTAGAAAAGGAGATATTGATTATTCTTATTCATTATTTAGAAAATTGTTATCTAAAGAATACAAAAATTTTGATGTGTATTATTATTTAGGTATAATAGAATTAATCAGACTTAGATTTCCTTTAGCTAAAGATTATTTTGAGAAAGCTTTGGAAATTAACCCTAATAAAAATGAGATAAAATATTTCTTAGCTTTGATTTATGCATTTGAAGGTAAGTTATCTAATGCTATTGATATTTTTATTAAGGCTAAAGATTTAGTTAAAGACCCTTATAAATATAAGTTGTTATCTTTTAATATAGCTTCTGCTTTCTCTTTAATAGGTAATATTTCAAAAACTGAGCAGTTTTTAGATGAAGCTATTAATGATTTTATTAATTCCCTAAAAAATGTTTCTGAACAAGATATATTATTTTATACTACTTTGTTATTTCAAACTAAAGTTATTATAGAAACTTCTAAATTATATAGTAAATTATTTGAAACTTATAATAATTTAACGAACTCTACTTTACAAACCTTACAAGCGATTGTAGATATCATAGAATCTAAGGATATATTTACTAAAGATCATACCAAGCGAGTAATGATAATATCAACAGGAATAGCTAAAAAAATGAATATAGATGAAGAATTCTTAAAAGCATTGATAGCAGGTACTGTAGTACATGATATAGGGAAAATAGGAATACCTGATAATATCTTAAATAAACCAGGAAGATTAACTGATGAGGAATTTGAAATAATGAAAAAACATACGGTAATAGGTTATAATATAGTAAAGCAGATGTATTTTCCTTGGCCTAATGTTAGTGATCAAAAATTACTAAAAAAATATGGTGGAATTCCTGAGTGTGTTAGGTATCATCATGAAAAATGGGATGGGACAGGGTATCCTGATGGTTTAAAAGGAGAAGAGATTCCGGTTTTGGCAAGGATAATTGCAGTAGCTGATGTATTTGACGCTTTGATGAGTAAAAGACAATATAAAGAAGGGTTACCTGCTTATAAAAGTATAGAAATTATCGAAAAATCCAAAGGAAAACATTTTGATCCCGATATAGTTAATGTATTTTTAGAAATTGCCGATGATTTAGTATTATTATTATATGCAGGAGTACCTGTTAAAGAATTATTTGAAGATAAAAGCGTTTTTGAATTCTTTAAAGAGCAAATTACACAAACTCAATATCAACACCATGATATAAATCTCGATGACTTATTTAAAAATATTGAAAAATTCTAAATTGTATATTATATTTTTAATTACTTTTTTTATTTTATTTTTATCTAATTTTTGGGGATGTATTTCTTATAAAAATCAAATTTATTATACTATTTTTTATCTTGATAAAAATTATGGATATTTGATACCTGTTTCCTTTAAAATTGGTAATAATTCAAGTAATGAAGTTATTAATAATATTGTATATGAAGTTTTAAAGATTAAAGTAGATAGTATTAAAATGGTTGTTGATAAGGACAATAAAAGTAATATTTTTAATATTTTTATATCCCAAAAACCGGCTTTAATTTACGATTATGATACTATTTTAGCTTATGATCAGTTGTATTTTTCTTTTTTTTATAGCCAAATTTATGGAAAAATCAATTTTTATTTTAATAGTAATAGACTTATATTAAATGGAATAGATTTTTCATTTAATATAGATGAAATTAATACAAAGATTTTTAACAATATTTTTAATTTAAAGAGAATAGATGAAGGTAACTATTTTTTATTTAGTTCATACGATAAAAATAATGTTATTCCTATTTTTTTGCCTAAAAATTATGAATTAAGTATTACTTTATCTAATCAATTTAATGATAAGGGATTATATAGTATTAAAGATTTTTTATTAGCAAAATTTAATGTAAAGGAATTATATGTTCAAAATAACGATACTTTTATTATCTACTTTAATGAAAATATTATAAAAAAGGAAACAGAGATAAAAAAATTTTATTTTTTATTTTTTAATACTAATTTAGAAAAAATAGTTTTTAAGGATAAAAATAAAGTTTTAATTAGGCCAAAGAACTTTTCTTTTACTTCCTATGCTATTAATAGTTTTTGAAATATGTAATAACAAAATAACAAATAATAAATAAAAAGAGAATGGGTAATTATATTGATTTAATAGGAAGTTTCTTAATAGGTTTTATTTTATATGTTTTAATCATTTTGACTTATAAGTATGGAATAAAGAATTTCCAAAATAAAGTAATAAAAGAAGATTATTTTATAACTCCTATTGATTTTTTATTTATATTGATTTCATTATTTTATTATGATAAATTATTTTTATTGTTACTTACTTTTTTAGGCTTTAATTTAGGGGGGATGTTTTATTCTTCTTTTGTAAAAAGAAAAATAGCTGATTTTACTTTTATTTTTCTTAATTCTATTACTATTTTTACTCCTTTATTTTTTTTATCTTTTTTAATTTCTTTATTTTTTGATTTTAATGATGTTTTGAATATTAAAAATAATTGGGTTTATGTTTTAAAAATGTTATTGGTTTTTATGGGATATATTATTTTTAATAAAACTTTGACTATTTTTATTAAAGAATTATTTAATTTTTCAGTAAATAGAAGATCTTTTATGGAGTTTTTAAGCATTTTAATTAAAAGAATTAATGATAATTTTTTAGGGTACTTAGAATTAATACTTTTTTCTCAAGCTATATTAGCTTTTATTTTCTTTATATTTTTTCTACAAAAGAATTATTTTAATTGCTTGATAATTTTATTAATAGTTTTTTCAATTTATTATATAGATAAAATTTTATTTGATTTATATTCAGTTTATGATACGACTATTGAGATGGTTTTAAAAATATTAGAAGAATATGATTTTAATACCTTAGAGCATTCCAAAAGAGTAGCTTTTATTGCTAAGGAATTAGCTATGCATGTTGGGTTATCTCATGAAGAGGTATCTTCTATAGAATTAGCAGCTAAGTTACATGATATAGGTAAACTTGATGTTCCTTCTTTTATTCTAAATAAGAAATCAAGATTAACTAATTTTGAATATAAGTTAATTACATTTCATCCGATTATAAGTGCTCAAATAAGTCAGGGGATTTTAAGTAAAGAGGAATTAGCTTTTATTAAATACCATCATTTATATCCTAACATTGAAAATAGGAAAATAACCTATAAAGATGTTCCTTTGGGAGCTAGAATTATAACTATTGCTGATATATATGATGCATTAAGGTCTAAGAGATCTTATAAGCAAAATTTATCACATGAAGAAGTAATAAAGGAAATGAACAAAGATTTACTTAAAGATGTGATAGATCCTTATTTATTTATTAAATTCACTGAAATCTATGATAAAATAAAGGATCTTTATGAAACTAAGGGAAATTGAAGAAACCTAAGAAAAAATAATGAAGCTTAAAGGTAGGGAGGGTAAGGAGGGGAAGTCTTTGGGATTCCCCTCCTTAAAATCATATTCTTTTTAGTTAGGTTTTAATTAGGAATTAACTTTTTTAAGCATTTCATCCCATAGAGTGTCTTTAGCAAAGGAGGTATCTTGATAAGAAGAGTATGGACCACCCCAAGTAGGCATTTCAATAGATACTCCTGTAGCATTAGGATGATCATTAGTATGGAACTCTTTTACTACATATTCATTTAAAGCATTAACAAGCTCAGTAGCAGCTTGTTTAACTTGATCACTTACATTAGCTTGGGATAATTGTTTAGCAAAATGTCCTAAATCTCTAAAGGTTCCATAGAATCTTTCTGTCTTTGATATAATTGATTTAACGGTTTTAAAGTCTTGGGGATTATCCATAATAGCTTGTGCTAAAGCGTTAGTTTTTTCTGCAACTAAATTAGCTTTTTCTAAATCAACAGCTGATAAAGTTTTGATGGAGTGGGTGAAGTTAGCAGCTGCTTTAACTATCATTGTAGCTAAATCCCTTGGTTCTACATCTACATTTATTAGCATCATTTGTTGTGCTACTTTTAATACATCAGCTAAAGTTTTACCGAAAATCCTACCATAAGGCCAGCCGTCTGCTCCTTCTAATTGTTCTGAAGCTACCATATATTTAGCAAAATCTTTTAATTCATAACCTACTTCAGCCATTGCCATTAAACAAGCGTCCCAACCTAAAATATCTATTTTTTTACCCCCTATTTCTACTGCTTTTGATAAGGCTTGTTTGATATCACTCAATGACATAAATTTATTATGAGTATCATCTTCTACTGCTCCTTGCCAACCAGCTCCGTGATCACTTATTATAACTGCTACGTAATCAGCAGGGAATTTTTTTATTAGTTCTCCTATTTTGGTCCCCATAAATTCTGGATCAGCTGTATTAACTTTACCTAAGTTTTCAATAACTGGTGAATTAATTTTTCCTAACTTAGGATCAGGATATAAATAAAATGTTTTAGCTTGCTTCCATTGCTTACCATAATTTCCTTGGTCTGCTATTGAGACCATGTGGGTATTTTCATCTGAACCTACTTTTTCTAATTCATCTAAATCATCAAATAGGTAACTGTATAAGTTATTATCTCCAGCACTGTAAAGAAGTACTAGCCACTTTTTGTGTTGATTTTCTTCTGGTACTGTAACTACTTCATCTTTTATACTTACTTGTTGGGTTTCCGGTTTAGATGATTGATTTTTAGAAGTAGTTAAGTAGGTTTCTTGTGTATTTGGACTAACTTTATTTATCATACTTTATTTTCCCTCCTTTTGGTTTATTTTTTTGTTTTTTACAATTTCAATATGATAAAAAAAAATAGAAAAAAAATAATGATTTGTTAAAAAAATGTTAAAAATAAAATAAAAGTAAAAAACACTAAAAGAGTACCAATAAAATTTATAATTTTATCGTATTAAATTATGTAATAAAGTAAATAATATAAAGATTAAATATTTATGTGGAAAAGTTTTTTAAAGCAAAATAAAAAACATATTAATCTTAATGAGCTTTATTTATTAGTTTTTAATGAATTGGAAAATAAAGATAAGGAAAATGAAATTTTGGAGCATTTACAGAATTGCTATGATTGTAATTCAAAATATGTTAAATTAAAAAATGAAATTAACTTTTTATTAAATAATAGTAAATTTTTAAATAAAGAAACTGTAAAAGTTAAAAATAATAGTTATTTTACTTTAAAAAAGAAATTGGCATTTTATTTGGCTTCTTTTATCTTAATATGTGGGATATTTTTTGGGATTTATTTTATAAATAGTCAAAAAGAATACACTGTTTTAAATGAAAATATTGATACATTAGAATTGATGAAGCTATATGATAAAATAAATTTGATTGAAAATAATATTGATGAATATAGATTGATTACTTATAATTATGAAGAGGAATTTAACGAATTTTAATTTGTATTAAAAAAGGAGGTGATTAATATGAGGTAATTAATTTTAGCCTTATAGGAAATTGAAAAATTTATATACATAAGGAGGGAAGTATATGATGAAAAAAAACTATAAATTTTTAATAATAAGTCTAATTTTAACTATTATGATACTATTAAGTATAATATTTAATAGTTATAAGGATCTTAAGTTAAGTGATTTAGGTAATAGTTTAGCTTTTGCACAAAATGACAAAAAAAATACATTTATGGATAGCAACCAAAAAGATAATTTAAAATCTAAGGAATTAAAAGAAAAAGTAGGTAAGCATATCTCTAAAAAAATTGAAGATGATAAGGATTTTTGGAATTATTTAAAAACCAATCACCCTAATTTATATAATTCTCTTAATAATCTAAAATCCAAGTACCAAGATTTATATAACCATTTTTTATTTAGAATTTACGAAATATATAAATTAATGAATAGAACAGAAAATAATGTTATTAAAAATTTACTTAAGGAAAAAGTAGCTATTCATGATAAAATAGTTAGTTTAATTTATGATTATAAAGAAAAAAAGGTTCAGGCAAGGGAATTTGAAAATAAAATAAAATCATATATTAAAGATTTATTAGATAATGAAGAAAAAATATTAACTGAAAGGGTTAATGAATTTAAAGCTAACAAAGCTCAAATGGCTGAAGATATGTATGAAAGAATGAAAGAAAAAGTAGATAAAGAAAAATAGTATATAACAGGCGTAGCTACTTGGTAGCAAATAGGTGGATAAGTGGATAGTCTTTTTTATATTAAATCAGGTATACAACTTTGGTTTAAATATGATATATAAAATTAAAACATAATAAAGAATACAAAAAGCAACAGGGGGATAAAAAAAATAATGATAATAAAAAATAATATAAATAAAAGGGGGTATGAAAAAATGAGAAAAATGTTATCTTATATAACTATAGCTGTATTTGTAATTACTTTAAATACCACTACTAATAAATCTAATACCACAATAACTACTACTAATAAAAAATAATTAATAAATAAAAAATAATTAATGTTTAAAGTAATAAAAATTTAATCCCTCTGTTTCTTCTTTATTTATTATTAATGAAATAAAAGATGTATTTTAACGATTTTTTAAAAGGACAAATCTAATTTTTAGAGAATTAGGTGAATATAAGGTTTACTAAAAATAATAAAAATTTAATATGAAATCCCTTTTTTT
>Ga0079992_131927_pt1 | contig 13418 bp, 7 predicted proteins | sample FaiFalFF_MnMetaG_3_FD_69197 | JGI IMG/M metagenome (GOLD analysis project Ga0079992, IMG submission 69197) | Freshwater microbial communities from Yellowstone National Park, Wyoming, USA - Fairy Falls B (FF_Mn_B) MetaG (SPADES assembly) (version 2) | ecosystem: Environmental > Aquatic > Freshwater... | reverse complement strand
CGGCGGCTGAATGCACGGGAAGTCGGTGCAAATCCGACGCTGACGCGCAGCGGTGACTGGGGACGAACGCGACACTACGCCACTGGCTTCGGCTGGGAAGGCGTCGCCAGTAGGACGATTCGGAAGCCCGAAGACCGATTCAGCCGTGTCTCGCTCGTTTCGCCTCGCGGGTTGGGCGAAAGAGCGTGCGTATGCACTCACCTGCGGCTGGACGCCTCCAGCGGCAGACGCTGCTACGCAAGCCTTCGTCCCGACCACAGAGCGCAACGCTCATGTGGAGGGTACGGATGATGCAATACACACAACGAACGCGCCGCGACAGCGGCTTCACGCTGATTGAACTGCTGGTCGTGATTGCGATCATCGCCATTCTGGCGGCGATCTTGTTCCCCGTGTTCGCTCAGGCGCGCGAGAAAGCGCGTCAGACCTCGTGCCTAAGCAACCTGCGCCAAATCGGAACCGCAGGCTTGATGTACGCCCAAGACTACGATGAGCGGCTGTTCCCAATCGCCTACGACGACTGGTCGCACTATTGGTGGGGCTATGTGGATCGCCAGAACCAGCGGCTGGACACGCAGCGCGGTTTCCTGTATCCGTACATGCGCAACACGGAGATTCAGGCGTGCCCGTCGTTCCGCGAGAGCCGCGCCTACCAGTACGAGCTTTTGGGCTACGGCTACAACTATGTGTATCTTAGCCCGATGCGCCCCCCGAACTACACGCCGATCGCGGTTGCACTGGCGCAGATTAACAGCCCTGTCGAGACCGCGTGGCTGGTGGATGTGGCGCAGTGGCGCACTTGGGGCGCAGGCGCGCCCGCGTTCGAGGGCACAGGCTTCCTCGAACCGCCCTCCTACAATAACCCCACCTTCCACGGGCGGCACAATAAGATGGGGATTGTGCTGTGGTGCGACGGGCACGCGAAGGTGTTCAAGCCCGTGCTGCGCACAGAAGCCGCCTACGAGCCGCACCGTCGCTACAACTTAGGCAACATCGACCGCGATGGCAACCCCCAGACCGACGAGCTGATGGACTTGGAGTAGCCATTACTCCAGATCCCAGCGGTCGTGGCGGCGTGTGAGCGTCAGCAGCGTCGCGCCTTTGCAGAACGGGGGCGCATGGCTGAGCCACACGCTGCACACCCGTTCGGGGGTCTCGGTCGGCGTGTGGGAGTGCCCGCCGAGGATCACATCCAGTTCGGGACACGCCTCTGCCAGCAGGCGGTCGCGCTGGATGCCGAGATGCGTGAGTGCAATCAGCAGGTCGGCTTCGGGGCGCAGGCGGGCAACCCACTCCCGTGCGACCTCCAGCGGCGGGTCGAACAGGTACGCGCTCAGCGCGGCGACCCGCATGCGCGGGGTAATCATCGGCACGGTCAGTCCAAGCACGGCGATGCGAATGCCACGATGTTCCGTGCGCCAGACGGGTTGCACGGGCATCGGCGCATCGGGGCTTTTGGAGCGCAGGTTCGCGCATAGCAGGGGGCACGGTGCGCCGCGCGTCTTCGCCACAAAGCCCGATGCCGTCAGGTGGAACTCGCGATTGCCGATGGTCATCGCATCGTAGCCTGCTGCACGCATCCACTCCCACGCCGTTTCGGGGCGCAGCGGGATGGCGACATTGCCCGCGCGTATTGCGTCGCCTGAGTCAAGCAGCAGGGCGTCGTGCTGGGCTTTGAGGGCGCGCAGATGGTTCACGAACGCTTCGTTCCAGCGGTTGTGCGCGTCGCTGGTGTGCAGCAGCGCGAGTCTCATCGGCAGGCGTCCATCCATTCGCGCACGAGGGCGACGGGGTCGGCGGCGCGCATCAGCGTCTCGCCCACCAGCAGCGCGTTAACGCCTGCCGCATGGAGCTGCTGCACATCGTCGGTGGTCTCGATACCGCTCTCACTGACGCGCGTAATCTCGTCGGGGAAGTAGCGCAGCAGGCGCAGGGTCGTCTCCAGCGACACTTCGAAGGTGCGCAGGTCGCGGTTGTTGACGCCAATCAGCGTCGCGCCCGACTCGACGGCGGTCTCCAGCTCCCACTCGTCGTGGACCTCCACGAGCGCGTCCATGCCCAGCGATTCGGCGAGGGCACGCAGGTCGTGTAGGTGAGCGCGGTCGGGGAGAGCAGCGACAATCAGCAGGATCGCGTCTGCGCTCAGCACGCGGCTCTCATAGACTTGGTACTCATCGATCAGGAAATCCTTGCGCAGGGCAGGCAACGGAACCTGCTCGCGGACTTGCGTGAGGTATTCGGGCTTGCCCTGAAAGTAGGGTTCATCGGTCAGCACGCTGAGGGCGTCCCACCGGCTTCGTGGTGCTGTTCGGCGATGCGCAGCGGGTCGAAGTCTTCGCGGATGACGCCCTTGCTGGGCGAGGCGCGTTTGATTTCGGCAATCAGCGCGATGGGGTTCGGGGTACTCCGCAGAGCGCGGTGGAATCCGCGCGTGGGTGGGGTATCGGCGAGGCGTGCCTTGAGTTCCGCCAGCGGCGTCGCGCGCCGACGGGCGTCCACCTCCTCGCGCTTGGTCTCCAAAATGCGGTGCAGGATGCTCACCAAGCGCAGCGGTTCGCCGCCTGCGAGGAGATTCCTGCGGGTTTGAGGACACGCCCGAAACGGCGTTCTCCTCGCCCTGTTGACAGGGTGCAGGCGCACTACTCCTCCGTCAGCCACTCGGCAGTGCAGCCGTAATCTTGCAGGAGCCTGTCCAGTTCGGCGCGCAGTTCGTGGAGCTTGCCTGTGGGGTCATGCACCTCCAAGCATATGGACGCCTCGGGCAAAGTGCGCAGCGATTCGGCGACTTTGAGCAGCGGGTAGAGCAGGTTCGCGCTGGTGCGCACGCGCAGCGCGCGTGGGCGCGGTCGCGCCGTCGGCTGCGGCGGCGCAACAGACACCGCTGTGGGCGCGACCAGCATCGCTTGGGGGCTTTTGAGCGCGTCGTCGGGCACCTCCGCGCCGAAGTAGAGCTGGTCGCCCACCCGAACGCCAAACACGCCCTGCTTGACCCCCTCGCGCACCGCCGTCTGCAACACCTCTTGCGGCTTCGTCGGTATCGGCTGACCCACGACGCCCGTGAACAGGTTGCTCGCCTGTGCCAGCGGCGCCTCCCGTTGCGCTTCGATATTTAGCATCTCCTTGAGATACTCGGGCGCCAACCGCTCAAGCAGAATGCCAGCTCTCTCCAGCACCTGCTTCACATACTCGTCTAAGGTCTTCGCGGTCTGCGGCGGGACGACCACCGACACGCGCTCCACCGCGCCGTTGCTGGGACGGTAGATCTCTTGGTAGGCGTGGCGCAACAGCGCTTCCACCTCTGCCTCTTTGTCCTTCAGCTGCTCCTTGAGTTGTTGTTGGTCGTCTTTTTCCATCTCTTTGAAGGAGGGCGAGCGCGCCAGCTCTTCGAGGGCGAGGCAGCGTCGCAGCGCGGCACGCAGGGCGCTCAGCCGCGAGCGGTCGGGCACAAGGAACACCAGCATATTTTTGTTGATGCGCACCCCGTCGCCCGCGCGCTCGACGGCTTGTCTCATCCACTCCTGTGGCTGCTCCTCGTGCAACGGCAGCACCACCAGCGTCGGTTGTGGGCGGTCAGGAATCAGCTCGGGCGACTGCGGCGCCACGACCACCTGAAACACTCCCTGCCCTGTACCCACCAGCGACTTCAATCGCTCCACCAACGCTTGCTCGACCGCCTCGTCGCTGATTTCATTCTCGAAGTCCAGCACCACCTTGTTGAGGTTGGGCTTCGCCGTGAAGAGATACCGACGGTCGCGGTAGCGCAGGTACCATAGCTCCTCGCGCAGTCGTCCCAACACTTCGGACGCCAACGCGGGGTTGATTGGCGGGCGCAGCAGCGCGGTGCGAATCTCCTCTTCGGACGCGCCGCCGACGCTGGTTGCCGCCGAGATGCTGTATAAAAACACGCACGACGCCGCGCCTTTGCCCAACTGCTCTTTGGCGTAATCGCCGCCGAGCTTCTGCTCGATCTCGCGGGCGCGCTGCAACACATCGCCTGTCACAATCGCGTCCCAGCCGCTGTCCAGCAGGCGCACAACCTCAGCGCGCACATGGCGGTCTGCCAAGTCGATATGGTGCGGTTGAATCAGCAGGGCGGAGCCGTCCCGCTGATTGAACAGGCGGCGCAGCACGAGCGCGAGCAGGCGCAGCGCGCCGCGCGTGCGCTGAAACTGCGGATGCGGTCCCCAACGCTCGTACAGCAGGTCGATCAGTTCGGGATGGAACGGATAGGCGTCCAGCATCCGCTCCTTGTAGTCGGGCGTGCGCAGGCGGTCGGGGAAAAAGCGTGCATACTCGTCGTAATACTCGCGCATCGCCTCCACGGCGCGGCGCTGGTCGCGGTCGTTGCCGACGCTTTTGAACAGCCGTCGGCGCAGCACGCCGAACACCTCGTCTTGCGCAACGGGCGTCTCCACCATCTCCAGCCGTCCCAGCACCTTCTTGGCGTATTGAAACAGCCGTTCCGCCGCCTCTTGGCTCTCGGCGGGCACTTCGTAAGACGAGGCGGGCAGCGCCAGCACCAGCACGCTTTGGGGCGTTGCGCCGACCGCCGCTGTCAGCTCGCCCAAAAACGCGCCCGTCTGCGCCATCAGGTTGCTGTCGCCCACCCGAACCGCCTGCGCCTTGACCAGATACTCCAGCACCTCGTCCATCAGGATGAGCGCGGGCTGGTAGCGCGCCAGCATCTCGGTCAGGCGTGCGCTGCCAGGCGCGGTGCGCGTCTCGTCGGCGTCCGCCAGCAGGTGGTAGCCGTCGCGCCCGCCGAGCTGATACGCCAACTCGCCCCACAGCGTGCGTATCGTCAGCCCGTCGTCGGTGCGCCGCTCGCGCACATCGAGCGCACGCCCGTCCAGCACCGCCGTATGCACCCCCGTCGGCAGCGCACGCAAGTTCAGCCGCTGCAGAATTGCCTGCACCGATTCGTGCGCCTGCGCCGCTTCGGGCGAGCGGGCGATATGATACAGCGCGGTCATCGTGTGCGTCTTGCCGCCGCCAAAGGGCGTCTCCAAGCGCAGGATCGGCGCGCCGCGCCCCTGACCCGCCAGCCGACCCACCACCCGCTCCAGCAAGTCCGAGAGCGCCCGCGTCATATAGGTACGGCTGAAAAACCGCTCCGCGTCCGTGTAGTCCTTATCTGCCGAGCCGTGCGCCACATGGTGCAGGCTAATCGCAAAGAGCGACGGGTCGGGGTCGCGCAAAAACACATCGGGATGCGGCTCGCAAACCTCCCAAACGCGCTTCACGGTTCGTGTTGCCATCGGTTGCCTCCTCACTCAAAGAGTTTGCCTTGCTGGCTGGCGGCGTGCGCTTGCTCGGCTTGGCGCAGCAGGCTGCGCTTGCTGCCCAGCAGTTGCGCCAGCGCGGTCGCCTCCTCGTGCAGCGCGTCGCCAGAATGCGATTGCTCCACTTCCAGCAACGCCTGCGCCGTGCGCCAGAGCGGATGCTCCTCCGATAGGATACCCCCGCGCCCCAGCAGGCTGGAGAGCAGCTCCGTCTCGCCCCGCCGCCACAAATGGAGCAGCAGATGGAGCTGGTCGATTTCGGGCAGCGCGACGAACTTGCCGTCCTCTACCGCCTGCTGGATGCTGTTTTTGAACCGCGTGTGGCGCACGCGCTCGGCGAAGATGGGCACATGCACCACATCCCGCGTGCGCGCCACAAGGCACTCTTCGGCGAGCGCGTCCAGCTCCGCACCCGCGCTCTTGGCGAGCTTGTTCGCCTCGTCGAACGAGAGCGCGTCGCCCCCATACGCCCAGCGGTAGAGCATGTAAAAGCGCGTCGGCTCGTCCAACGACGCCAAGCCCATCTGCTCCAGCGCGAACGCCGACACGATCCCGCGCGTCTCCTCCAGCAGCTGCCCGACGGTGATCTCCGAGCCGTCGGGACGCATTACCTTGCGGTACTTGCCGAACACGCCCACCGCAGGTCCGATTGCCGAGATGAAAAAGTCTGCCCCGCGAATGCCCGCCTGCCAGAACGCCTGCAGCCGCTCGCGCACAACCTGCTCCAGCTCCGCCCGCACCTGCGCGTACCAACCGACCGACGCCTGCTCGGGACGACGCCGACACGCCATCAGAATCGTGCTTTGAATCGCACCTTTGCCCCGCTGGTGCGTGGACGCCTCCATCTCGGTATGCACAGGGAACGACGCCGTCGGGTACAGCCCCGCATCCAGCAAGCCCTGAATCAGACTCTCCCACGCCTCGGTGGAGCGGTGCGTGAACATCACCACCGCCATGCCCTCGGGCTTCAGCACACGGTAAATCTCCTCGAAGGACTTTTGCATCAGCCGTTGGTAGTGCCTCTGGGCAATCTGCTCGCCCTGTTTTTTGCCCCCGAATCGGGCGGGGTTGACCACCGCCTCCTCCTCTTTGGGCGTGAGCAGGGTCTGGAACGCTTCGGGATACAAATCGCCCACCACACGCCGCAGCCACACATAGAAAAAGTCCGCCAAGTCGGCATACGGCACATTGTCCGCATACGGCGGGTCGATGACCACCGCGTCGAAGTGCTTGTCGGGAAAGGGCAGGGCGGCAGCGGAGCCAAGATGGATGGAGCCTGCCTGCGGAATGCGAGACTCGCGAGAAAGATATCGCACCTGCATGTCTAACGCACTTTCCCAACTGCCACTCGAGCCGCTAAAAGGTTGAGACTCTGCGTAATCCCAAGCCATCTTCAGTGCATGGGTTGCGAAGACTTGATAAAAATCCTCTCTTTGTGCGTTCCAAAAGCAGGCAGAGGAGTTTCGGTTAGCCATGAAGTCCACCGCCAACGCCAAATAAGTCGCCACGGCTTTGGCGAAGTCGGGGTCGTTGGTCTCCTGCAGGATGCGCCGATGCGCCTCGCGCACCCACTTGCCGAAGGTACACAGCGCCAGCAACTGGCGGGGGTTGAAGAACTTGCCCCATGTTGTTAGTCCGTATGTTGGACGTCTTCCCCCCTGCCCGATGGTTCCTGGCGATGGCTCATCGGGTATCCAGCTCAGTCCGAACGCCCATGGGGATGGGGTTTGCGTAAGGTTGTGCAGGGCGGCTTCGGCGTTGTGGAAGGCGGCGTGGTCGTGGGGGGCAGCGATGCGGTAGGTGCGTCCCTGTCCTCTGCTGCGCGTGGTCACGACGGCGACCAGTCGATGCCCCATGCGTCCCGCTTGCGCCTCCGCTTTGACATACTTCTCGTCCGCGCTGGTGTGGCAGAGGAGGCAGACGGCGTAGCCGCGCGCGACGGTGCCCTTGGCGGGGTCGAAGTGGGGCGGGATGGGCGCGCCCTGTCCCACAATCGTGAAGTCCACCTGCTTTGTGGCGGGGTCGGGGCAGGGCATCAGCGCGACGGCTTTTTTGGCTTTGCGCGCCAGCCAGAATTGGCGAAAGAGCGGGATTTCCGCGCCGCAGGCGGGGTTGGGGCAGCGGATGGTGCGGCTCCAGAGGTAGGCAATCGGCGTCTCGCCCTCCACCTGCGGGTAGAACGGCGCGAGTGCCTCTTTAGCGCGTTCCAGCACCCATTCGCCCCAGCGTTGCACCTCGCCGATTAGCCTGTGCCCGTAGCGTTGGGGGTACTCGACGGTCGCCTTGAGGATGAGATACGCCACAGGGTTGTATTCGACGGCGTAGGCTTCGGCGCCCAGGCGCAGCGCTTCCAAGGGGATGCTGCCGCCGCCTGCGAACGAGTCCAGCACTTTGGGCGGCTGGTCGCTGAAGCGTTTGCGGATGCGGCAGCGCGCCTGCTCCAGCAGGTAGCGTCCGCCGGGGTCGCCGTCATGCACCTCCCAGCGGCACAGGTTGGCGATGAAGCGTGCGTCCACTTCCGAGTCTTCGGTAAGCAGCGCGCCCAGCACGGCGGCGCGCGCGGTCACCAGCGGTCGCCTCGCCCACCACACATGCAGGGTGGAGATGTGCCCGTGTCGGATGGCTTTCTCGCGCCGCGCCTCTTCGGACAGTTCGCGGATCGGCAGCACCGTTTCGATCAGGAATCGCTCGCTCATTGCCCAATCTTCCGTTTTTTATATGTTCAGCGTCGAGCGTAGGGTTCCTGCTTTTTGGCTCTATCGTTTATTGCTTATTCGCCTGCTCGCGTTTAGGACGAGGCTCTCGATTTTTTGGACATGTCCTTTTTTGTTTTGGATATGTCCACAGTTTTGGACGGTAGAGCATAAAATATACCCCGCCGCTGACCTTGGCGTGCGAGCAAGCCTTTTTGCATGAGTTTGGTCAGCAAGTTTCGGGCTTGCGGTGAAGAGATTTGGCACAGCTGCGCTGCCTCCCGACGGGTAATGCGTCCATACTTTTGCACATACTGAAGCACCATCTGCTCTTGTTGCAGTGGTTCGAAGCTGCGTTGGCGCACATAGGCGGATGAGATGCCCAATCGGCGGTAGGTAGCAGCCGAGAGGTGGTAGGTTCGCGCCTTGCGCTCGCCGCGTCCTTCCACCAGTCCCGCTTCGACCAGTCGCTCCAGCACGGCGCGGGCGTCCGCATCGGACTTTTGCAGGAGTCGGGCGGCTTGCGTGGTGGTCAGGTTGCGCTCCTGCCACAGGGCATTCAGCAGGAGCAGTTCGTCCAGCCGTAGCGGGCGTCCCGCTTGATTCGCTTCGGTTACCAAGCGCACGAATGCGAGGTTTGCCTGTCCGCCAGGGAGCGCCAGGACGACATCTGTCGGCGTGCTGCGTTCATAGGAGGGCGCAGGGCGTCCGTTGCGGAGTTGTTCAGTGAAGAGGATGTCGATGCCGCGCCCTGTGCGTTCCACCAGACCTGCTCGTTTGAAAGCGTCTGCCAAGAGCGGATTGCGCGGGCGCGGCGGCGTGACGAGGATGTTGCCCAAATGCACGCCTTCTGGGAAGCCCCCCGGATTGGAGATCTCGATGCGGTCGTCGTGCCACTGGATGTGTACCGCGCCCAAGCGCGTGTAGTCGCGATGAATCAGCGCGTTCGCAACGGCTTCACGAAATGCCCGTTCCGAATATTCGGGCACGCCCACCCGCAAGAGCCCCACCATGACCTCCTCTTCGCGATAGTGGGCACGAAAGCGTTGCAGCACTTCTTCCATCGCTCGAAGTAATGGGTAGCGGAAAAACTCGTTCACCTGTACCCGTTCGCCCCGAAGCACTTGGAAGGCGACTTCGTGGGTGGGTAGGAAACGGCGTAAGGACGATTCCTTGCCAAAGAGCAACAACCCTAACACGCGGATGCGGCTCACTGCGTGATTAGCCTCCACCGCGCCCAGAGCTTTCGCCAGATCCTCGTTAGACAGTTGTAGCAACGCTGTGTCGCCTTGTCCCTGACTTTCACGCACGAATCGGCGCAGTCGCTCAAATTCTAACGGGTCTAAGTCGTCCCATGTCGCGCCCTCGACGACCACTGCCGAGTAGTCCAAAAGCCCGCGGGTTATCTGCAAGGATTGCATGTCGTGGAAGTGCATCGGGACGCATTCGGGCAGTCCCCGCCCGCCGATGGCGCGTCGCAGATAGACGCCATCGGTCGTACCCACAGGGACGCGGACAGGCGGAACCTCGATGGCGATAATTTCCACGCCTTCAGGGTGCAGAGGCACGAGATGCACTTGCACCGAAAGGGAGGGACGGGTTCGGTTGGCAATCAGCGCTTGCAAGCGCAGCGGGTCGGTTGTTTGTTCGTGTCGTGGGCGTGCACCTGTTGGCTGTCCGTTATCTTCTACGCCAATCAGCAGCCAGCCGCTTTGTGCGCTGGCTCGATTCGCCATACACACAACCGCACGCACGATTTCGTCGTCAGAAAGTTGCTTCTGACTTTCACTCTTGAACTCAATGTCCAGGGTTTCGCCTTGTTGGATGAGTTGGCGTAGCAGCTCGGCGTTCATTCCTGAATCGCCTCCTTCCAGTCTTCGATGACGACTTTGATGACGCCTGTGATGGGTTGCGCCTGCAGGCGGGCAGTGGGGTTTTGGATAGGGTGCAGGGTGGGTTCGGTGAGCGCGTTTTCCACGATGTAGAGCCAGTAGGCGTCCTGCAGGCGTTGTGCCATCTGCCATTCATGGGGTGTGAGCGTCACCGCGCCCGTGGTGGCGAAGGCTTTGACCTCGATGTAGCGCGTTTCGTCGGCGCCACGCGAGAGAATATCGTATCCGAGAAACTGACTGCTGACATCTTCGGGGTGGCGTCCCTGACGGCGTTCGTACTCCATCGCCGCGTGCATGCCCGCTGCCTCTACCTGACGCTTGGCAGCCTCGTCGGGCGTGGGTGTGGTTTCAGGCGCGGCGTCAGGCGGCGCAAGGCGCGCCTCAACAAGCGACTTGGGCACAATCAGGGCGACCGCTTCCAGCGTCGGCTCAAGGCGTTGGATACAACGCTCCTGCTCCAAAACGGCAAGTCGTTGCTGCCGCTCCTGCACCAACTCTTTGAGGTTCTGCTCCTCTTGGCGGATGGCGGCATCCATGTCTTCGCCCTCGTCGCGGCGCTTTTTATAATCGAACAGTTTGTCTTGCGATTCCCGAATCAGCTGTTGGTAGGACTCTTCGAGCCAGCGTTTTTTGATGGTGTATTCGCGTTCGCGTCGGGCGGTGGCTTCGGATTCCAGCGCGGCAAGGTGCTGCAACGCCGCGTAGCGCGTGTGCGCGTCCGCTTGCTGAAGCAACGACGGCAGTTGGTTGGGCATGGGCGCGCCGTGCGGGAACTCGTCCAACTCCCAGAGCATGCGCGGGTCTACTGGGCGCGTCTCGCCGCTGGTGAAGTCGTAGAAGAGGGCGAGCAGCCGTTCCATCGCGGGATTGCCCAGCCCATCGGTGAGCCGTGCGCGGTAGAGCCAGAGTGCGCCGTAGCGTCCCTGTTCGTCGAGCAAGATGGCGCGTGCGGGTCGGCTGCGTGTAAGGAAACGGTCGATGAGCGCGTCCAGCACGGGGTGTCCGGGTGCGAAGAACTCGGCGTGGGTGGCACGCGCCACCTGCCGTTCGAACGCTACGCGCACGCCCTTGGCAAACGCATCGGTGGCGAGCGCATGCTGCTTGAGGAACGCGCGCGGCAGGCTCATCCAAAAGACCCCCTGCGCGCGCGGCTCCTCGGTGAACTGTCCGCCGACCGTGCGCACCGCAAGGCGCGTGAAGCGCTCCACATCCCACGGCACGAGCCGTCGCAGCAGCGAGGCGTGTGCATCGGTCTGCACGGTCGAAAGGTCGATATGGTGGGTGGCTAAGGCGTTCTCTTCGAGGGTGCGGCGGAATGCCTCGACGCGTGCTTCCAACTCCCCTTCCAACAGGCGCTCCAGCGTCGGTTCCTCTTGGTTGAGGACGGCTTGCATAATCAGCTCTTCCAAGCGGACGCCTTCCAGCAGCACTCCCAGCACATCGTACACCGTGTCGCCCAGCCGCTCGCGCATGCGCTCCAGTTTCTCCATCAGCCGCTCCAGCACATGCCCCTCACGGGTCTCTGGGTACAGCATGTTGAACACATAGCAGTCGCGCTTCTGTCCGTAGCGATGAATGCGCCCCATGCGCTGCTCCAAGCGGTTGGGGTTCCACGGGAGGTCGTAGTTGAGCATCAGGCGGCAGAACTGGAGGTTTAGCCCTTCGCCGGCGGCGTCGGTGGCGACCATCACTTGGGCTTCGTCGCGGAAGTAGCGTTCCTGTTCGATGCGCGTCTGCAGGTTCATCGCGCCGTGAATCAGCGCGTAAGGCAAGCCCCACTCTTGGAAGCGACGATGCAGCGCGAAGAGGGTGTCTTTGAACTCCGTGAAGATGAGCAGCTTCTCGTCGGGATGATGGCGGAGGTGGCTTTCCACCAGTTGGCGCAACTGTTGGGCTTTCGCTTCCTCGCCTGCCTTTTCGGCAGCCAGCGCCAGCTGGATGAGCTCTTCCAGTTCGTCGATCTCTTCTTGCAGCTCCTCGGGGGATTGCGCGGCGGTGATGCCCTCCAGCCGTTCTTGAAAGCTTTCCCACTCGCTGGCGGTCATCTCAATAAGGTCTTGCTGGGCGTCGGCGTCCCATTCGGGCAGTTCCTCTTCTTGCAGGCGGCGTTCCCATTCGTGCTTGAGGTGTTGCAGCTTGCTTTTGCGTCGGCGCAACGATTCGCGCACGGCGAACAGGCTGGACGAGAGTCGTCGCTGCAGCACGGTGAGCGCGAGCGCGACATTACGGCTCCTGCGGTCGGTTCTGTCAGAGACCGCCTGATACCAACGCCGCACATAGGCGGTTACGGCGTCGTAGAGCTGTTTTTCGGCGTCTGTAAGCTCGATACTGACGGTCTTGACCTCGCGTCGGCGGAACAGCGGTCTGCCCTGTAGGTCGGTGACCTGCTCTTTGGAGCGGCGCAGCACGAAGGGCAGCCCGCCTGCTTGCGCCGCGCGCTTGAGTTGGGCGGGGTTTGCGAACAGGCGCGGTTCCAGCAGGCTCAGCAGTAGGAAGTAGGCGTCGTCGTCGCCTTTGTGGGGCGTGGCGGTGAGAAACAGCATGTGCTTCGTGCGTTTCGCCAACGCTTCGCCTAACTGGTAGCGTTTGGTCTTCTCTATCTTCCGTCCGTAGCGCGTGGCAGAAAACTTATGCGCCTCGTCTACAACCACCAAATCCCACGATTGGCGTGCGAGCAGTTCCCGCACATTCTCCCGCCGCGCCAAATCCATCGAGATAAGCACCTGCGGGTTGCGCTCGAAAAAGTCGGCAGTGTAGATACTGTTCAGCACATCGCGACGCAATGGCACGAAGTCCTCGCGAAACCAGTCGTTCATCTCCCGTTGCCACTGGTCTTGCAGGTGCGCGGGCACGACGAGCAAGACGCGGTGGACCATGCCGCGCGCTTTGAGCTCCTTGAGAACAAGTCCCGCCATAATCGTCTTGCCCAAGCCAGGGTCATCTGCCAGCAGGAAGCGCACGCGCGGCATAGGAAGGATGTGGTGATACACGGCGTCCACTTGATGGGGCAGCAGGTCAACTTGGGTGACGCTGACGGCATAATGGGGGTCGAAGGTGTGGGCAAGGCGCAGGCGGAGCGCGTCGACAAATAGCAGAAATGCATCGCGTGGCAGCGCGCCGGCGGCGAAATCCTGCCAGAGCGCGGGTACTCGCTTGACACGCCGTGCAAGCTCCTCATGGCTTAGGATGAGTGTCTCTGCCCGATTCGAGGGACGGAAAATGACGCCTATCGCCACTCCCGAGCCGTAATCTTCGAACTTGTAAACCTCGCCCTCCTCGTCGAATGGCTCAATACGAATACGGTCGCCAACTTGGATGGTCGCCTCGTCTGGCATTGCGTCCTCCCTCTGCTTAACTGTTGCGTGGATTCTGCTACACGATCTATTTTACCCACTGCTTCAATCGCCAATGTGCACGGGAAGCGCGAAGGGGGGGGTGAAAACATCACTGGAGCTGACAGTGGGACTCGAACCTACGACCTGCGCATTACGAGTGCGCCGCTCTACCGCTGAGCTATGTCGGCTTCCACCAAGAGATTATACCCTATTACC
>Ga0079992_120406_pt1 | contig 13425 bp, 12 predicted proteins | sample FaiFalFF_MnMetaG_3_FD_69197 | JGI IMG/M metagenome (GOLD analysis project Ga0079992, IMG submission 69197) | Freshwater microbial communities from Yellowstone National Park, Wyoming, USA - Fairy Falls B (FF_Mn_B) MetaG (SPADES assembly) (version 2) | ecosystem: Environmental > Aquatic >... | reverse complement strand
GGGGATTGGTAGTTAATGAAGCACTTTGGGCTTCGAGACCTGTGGTAGTTACAGATGCTGTAGGTTGCTCTGAAGATTTAGTTTTGAATGGATATAATGGATATATTATAAAGGAAAAGGATATTGTAGCTTTAAAAAATGCATTAAAAGATATATTGGCTGATGAAAATAAGCTAATTCAGTTTAAATCCAATGCTTATCGGATCATTAAAAACTACACTTATGAAAACATGGCTAAAGATATATTAAATGTAATTATTACTAATCTATTTAGTAAATTATAATATGAAACAGTTAATTATTAAAGTCTTAGAGATAATTAATTATAAAAGTCTTAAATACATATTATATTTACTTATAGGAATATCTATAATTTTAACTATTTATAATTTATTTAATTTAACTGCAATTGGTATTTTCTTTTTAATGAATATTTTAGCAGTAATATTAGGAATATTTTCATATATTATTATAAAACCAAACAATAAAAACAAAATAGATCCAATAATCAATTATGAAAAAGTTTACATAACGATTATAATATTCTTTGCCCTATTATCATTTTCCTCATTATTAGCTTACTTTAGTATAACTTATAGATCATTACTATACTTTATATTTTTATCATTTGCATTCTTTATTATAGCCTTCCAAATATTATTTTTAAATCTTGATAAAAAATTAACTAAAATTATTTTATTTGAAATAATTTTAATTGTTATCATTAATAAAATTTCAATTTATTTTATTAATTACGAATTAGCTTGGTGGGATACATTTTTCCATTATACTGTAATTTATAATACATTCTACACAAACCAATTACCACCAGCTGAAACTAATTGGGGAGCCTTCGGTTTATTTCATGCTTTTAATACAATAGTTTTAAAAATATTATTTAATAAAGTAGATATAAACTATATTTATATTGATCTTTTAATAACATTTCCTATTATTATATTTGCTTATTATATTACATATCGAATATCGAAAAATCATAAAGCTGGTTTATTTGCTTCAATTTTAGCTTCTATATTGTTACCAGATCCTCATTTTACTCCTCATCCTTTTAGTTTTATGTTATTTTTAATCGCTATTTATTTGCTTTACAATGTTATTTTTAATCAAAAATTATCAAGAAAAATGTTCTTACTATTAATTTTACTATCTTTTTCTTCATTCCTTTACCATCCATCTTCTGGTTTATTTTTATCTATAATTTTTATAACAATGAATATTATCTTATTTTCATTAAGAAATTTAAACAAATTATTTCCTTATATTTATTTAATAGTTACAATTTCCTATTTAATTTACGTTACTGGTGTTTTCTTTGAATTCTTCATAAGAACATTAACTTTACCTACACCAAATCCTGGTTATTATGAATATTTAGCAGGAGGAAAAAGTTTTCATGAATATATTTCCTATTATATTTTCTCCCATATTTATTATCCAGTAATTATTTATTTTGCTTCTTTAGCAATTCCTTATTTAATTTTAAATAAAAACCTCAAAAATTATTACTTGCCAATAATATTAACAATAGCTTTTATGTATCCATTTATCTTATTAATTACTTATAGAATATCAGAACAAACCATTGGAACATGGCTAATTATATTTATGGCTACTTTAATAGGAGGGGCATCAATTAACAGGTTATCTAATATTTCAAAGAAGAGAATTTTAAGTATTTTTTTAATTTTACTAACATTAGCTTTCTTTGTTTTTATATTAAATACCGATGATAATCTTTATTTCGAAAAATCTAGTAACCCTTTTATTAGAGCATTATTTAAAACAGATTCAATGTATAAAACTAAGGAATTTATGGGAGTTTTACCAAAGGATAAAAATTTTACAGCTGAACATTGGATTCTAGAAGCTATAAGCACATATGAGTATTTTGAAAAGGAAATACGTAAAGGCTTTAAACCGTTATACATGATAAAATTAGATGATGAGGCACCTGATATTGTTTATATTTTTAGCAAATACGGTATAGAAAGAAATGGAGCATATCATGAAAAATATCTGGTTTATAATTTCATAAGTGAAATAAAAGATAAAGAAGCAAACATCTTATTAAATTCAGATAATGTTATAATATTACAAAAATAAAAATTTCAATAGTTACGTATATCCTGTATAATTTAACTTTAGTATTGGATAAAACTATTCATGAATAAACAGGTAGTTTACTTTGAAATAAATTATGCTTAAAATACTAATAGTAACTTCAGGAACTGTTCAAAATATGCTTCTTTTTCCGTTATCTAAAATTTTAAATAATAAATATAATTTTCAATCTAATGTGATTAATATAAACAAGTTAACTAATTTAAATAAAATAAGTTCATATTTTATTAATATTCGCCTATTTAAACCTATTAAATATTATTGGGAATATTCAAACATTTTAAGATATTTAAAAATTTTAAAACCAGATATTGTTATTACAGGTTTTCATCTTGGAAAACCCTTTATTGAAGCTTGTAAAAGATTAGATATAAAAAAGGTACTGTGGGATATGGATGGAATTTATCATTATGACAGGTATATTTTTGAAGAATACAAGGATTATGATTTTATTTTTACTGTTAGCAAATTTAGCGAGAAGATCTTTAATAAACAAGGAGTTAAAAGTCGCTGGTTACCATTAGCATTCGATCCTGATATATTCAAACCTCTCAATTATAAAAAGAAATTAGATATATTTTTTGCTGGCTCAAATCTTCCTAATAGAATAAATAATTATAGAAAATATTTAATACCGTTAATTGAGAAATATGGCCATAAATTATATTTAGCAGGTTCTGGATGGAAAAAAAGCAATATAGTTAATGATTGTAAATATCTAGGAGAAATACCATATAATTTTTTAAACATATTATATAATTTAAGCAAAATTAATTTAAATATACTAAGAGATGATGTAGCAAATGATTATTTAGCAATAAATTCGAGATTTTTTGAAATATTAGGAAGCGGTTCTTTTATGATTAGCTCAGAAATCAAAGGAATTCATGAACTTTTTGAAATTAATAAAGAAATTGTGATGGTCAAATCGCGTGAAGAGATGTTAGAGCTTGTAGAATACTATTTAAACAACGAAGAAGAAAGATTTAAAATTGCCAACCTAGGATACCTAAAAGCAGTAAAATATCATACCATAGAAAAAAGAGCAGAAATGGTATCAAATATTATTACAAGAATATAGCATGAAAGTAATAAAAGTAAAATGGTTTATTTTAATACCGGTTCTAGATGGCTGAGAAGATATTAGAGTTATTAAAGAACCAATGCTCTATAACTAAATTGGAATAACGGAATGCTGATAGCTAAGAAGTTCCGAGGGGAAAACAGCGAGAGATTCTTAGGAATTCTAAAAATTTAAAAAAGAATAACTCCATGAATAAAGTTTAGTTTAATATGGTTCATTAGCATTTTTATGTCATCTTTTAATAAACGAATTCTAATGATAAATGACCAATTTAATTATTTGAGCAGTGGCGGTCATTGGAGGACAATAAATTTAGCAGAAGGCCTTAGTTATTTAAAATATGATGTTTGGTTAGCTACACCTCATTTAAAATTTCATGTTAAAGAGCTTAAGAAAATTGATGTTTCAAATCTCATACAAAAATACAATAATAATATTTTAATTCATTTAGTAAACGCAATTTTGCCTTCTAGATATGCTTTAGAAAAAACTAAATACAAATTTGTATATTTACAGTTACCGATGCCTATTACTAAAGGTTTTTGCGAGTTTATATTTAAATTCAAATTTACTCCTACTGTATTGGATTTTGGAGACCTTTGGGGATATAAATCGTATGAGAGTATTTTTGCTACTTTACATGAAGCGATAGCATCTATAATCATTCAAAATGCTACTATTGTTACTGCTGCTTCTAATGAATTAGCTAATTACTTAAAGAGATTATCTAAAAGGAATGTTTATGTATTAAATAACTCCGTTGATTGTATTAATGAGTTTAACCCTGATCTTTACTCTTTTGATAGAGAGAAAATTGGGATTCCAAAGGAAAAACTAGTAATAATTTATTCAGGTACAATTTCAAAACCCAAAGGTGTGCATAATATAGTTCGTGTAGCTGAAATTATTCCAAAGGATTTGCTAAAAGAATTATTGTTTTTTATTGTAGGAGATGGACCTTATTTGAATGAGATGAAAATTAATGTTAAGAAATTGGGTTTATCAAACAGCTTCTATTTTACAGGATTTGTTCCTAGAGAAGAAATACCTAAGTATTTAAAATTAGCAAACCTAGGAATAGTTTCTCCTTCCCCTATAAGAGGTGGATTGATAAAACTTGCTGAATATATGGCAATGGGAATTATTCCAATAGTTCCTCCTAATTCATGGCCTGCCGAACACATAAAACATGGAATAAACGGTTTTGTCGCAAGAATAGAAGAATATTCTGATATTTTGAATAAACTGAATAAAGAACAAATTTATGAAATGTCAAAAGAAGCAAGGATTTACGCTATTAATAATTTCGATATAAGGAATGTTGCAAAAAGGTTATTAGATTATCTTTCGGAAAATGGATACTAATAAGTATTTATGAAGTTATTATTCTTATCAAAAGCCCGAGGAGTTGGTGAAATAATGCTCATTGATGGATTTATTCATTTGTTAGGAAAAAATAATATTCATTTTGAACCCTCTCTTCCTTTAGATGAATATGATGTAATTTTATTATTTAGAGACTTTGTTATTTCTAATTTTTCATATGTTAGATACGTTCTAAAACAGGCTAACAATATTGCCTTTATTGATGTATTTGATGATCCATTAATTCACAAATTATTCTTTCATCCCAATATTGTAGCTTATTTCAAAAGAGAGTTTTATGATATATCATTTAATAATTTTAGATTTCCATTAACTTCGCAATATAAATACTATTTAAGTTATTTCTCTATGAAAAATATGTTTAATTATTTAAACTTAACTGAGATGATAAAAGCATATCGTTCTTCTAAGCTTAAGCCGCTACCCTTATCTTACATAGAAAATCCTAACTTTAAACCTTCAGATTCTAAAACCATTAACGTTTCCTACATAGTCAATTTGCCTAAAAGCTTTAATATCAGACATAAACTAAGCACTATAAATATATTGAAAGAGAGAATAAGCGTAGCTAAGGTTCTTAAGCAGTTCAAGAATTCATTTATTTATCTTGGTTCAGAGCACAGAAAAGGTTTGCAGCATGAAACGTATCTCAAAATATTGTCTCAATCACTTTGCGCAGTTTCCACTTACGGAATGGGTTTCGATACTGTAAGATATTGGGAGATTCCATATTCAGGTTCTGTTTTAATTGCTCGAAGACCTAAGACATTAATACCGAATAATCTTAAAGAAGATAAGCATGCTTTCTTTTTTGATAACTTAAGGGAATTAAAGCAACATGTTGAATATATCATAGAAGATCCGGATACCGCATTGAAAATAGGTAAAGAAGCTAGAAAATTCGTTATGAAATATCATAGCCCTGAAGCAAGAGCAAGAACAATAATAAATGTGTTAATTCAATAATCATGATAATAACATTTTTATTCTTAAGCTATGATAAGATATTATATATACTTAAGAAAATTAGGTTATATAAATATTTGCCCAGATATATAACAAATAATCGCTTTTTTGAAAATTGCATAAGCTATATAAATCCAAAATATATTTTCTTCTTTAAATTAAAGGATATGATTTACGAATATCCTTTACCAATAATTATGGCTACTCTAATAAAAGAAGGAGATATAAGTAGTAGATATTGGAGCATATCAAGGTTCATACACGGTATTTCTGAGCAGATTGGTTGGTCAAAAGGGAAAAGTGTATGCTTTTGAACCTGATCCTAGAAACTTTTATATTTTGAAACATAGAACAAGAAAATTAAAAAATGTCATTATTGAAAGAAGTGCTGTTGGTAATAAAAAATCGAAGGTAAAATTTTATGTAGACAAGTTTATGGGTATGTCAACAATTTATAAAGATGCTAGTGCTTATCCTATTACATGCTTGGAAGTAGATATGGTAAGCCTAGATGATTATTTTCAAGATCTTAAAGGAGACATTGCTTTAATTAAAATGGATGTTCAAGGTTCAGAACCATTGGTGCTTGATGGAATGAAAAATCTGATTAAAAAAGTGAAAGTTCTCATTTTTGAGTTTTGGCCTTTAGGTATAAAAGTTGCAGGTTTTGAACCTTTTTCTTTAATAGAAAGACTGATATCAAATAATTTTAAGCTTATTTATATAGATGAAAACTTTAATATCTACAATGGAGGCAAATCATATAATAAGATTAATGACAAAGAATCTTTGAATATTATTGCAATTAATAAAAAGTATTTAAATATATGATAAACGTAGCGCTTATAGGTTTAGGTTATTGGGGAAGGAATTATTTAAGAGTTTTGCAGAACATTGAAGGAATTAAATTAAGTTACGTTTGTGATAGCAATCCTGAAGCGCTTAAGGGTGTTCCAAGTAATGTTAAGACTACTTTAGACTATGAAGAAATAGCTAAAGATGAAGGTATTAAGGCAGCTTTCTTAGCAACACCTGCTTCGACTCATTACAAAATAGCTAAGTTATTTTTGGAGCAAGGTAAGCATTTGCTTGTTGAGAAACCATTAACGATGAATGTTAGAGAGGCATTTGAACTAGCAAAAACCGCTAAAGAAAACAAAGCAATATTGATGGTTGGTCACATATATTGCTTCCATCCTGCTATTCAATATTTGCGAAAATTAGTTAAAAATAAAAAGCTAGGAAAAGTTTTCTATGGAATAGCAATTAGAATAGGCTTAGGACCAATAAGACAAGACGCAAGCTGTACTTGGGATCTTGCAACCCATGATATAGCCATTTTGGATTATTTGTTCAATAGCATGCCAATTTATGTTACTGCAACAGCTACTACTTTTCTGCAAAAAGATAAAAATATTCATGATTATGCTTATATTCATTTAGAATATCCTGAAATGCAATTCGCAATAACTACAAGCTGGTATGCAGCAGAGAAAATTAGGAGCTGGTATATTGCAACTTCTAAATATTTGATAAAGTTTGATGATATGAATAAAGAATGGCCATTGTCAATTTATCAAAGTAATATTGAGAAAATTAAGCAAGAAGATTTAATAAAAAAGCAAAGTGAGATTTATAAAGGTAAGTTATATATGCCAAGGATAGAAAAGGAGGAACCTTTGATGAAACAGGTTGAGCATTTCATTAACTGTGTTAGATTTAACAAAGAACCTTTAACTAATGCTTACCAAGCTATTAGAGTCATTTCAATTTTAGAAGCAGTTGAAGAATCTATAGAGAAAGGTAAAAAAGTTGAAGTGAAAAATTATGATATTGAATAAGGAATTCGTAAAGCTTGGAAAGAACTGCAAAATCGATGATACTGCAATCGTTGGCTATATGCCTAGCAGAAAGATCAATGATTTGTTTTAGAAATTGGACATAATGTTATAATACGAGAGGAAAACGTTATTGGGAATAATGTGAAAATCGGAAATAATACAGAAGTTTTAATTTTTTTATAGAAGATGATGTAAAAATAGGTAATAATAATGTATTGGCGTTATGTCAGCAAAACATCTTTAACAATGCGAAAATTTTATATTCAGGAAAAATATATTTATAGGTAGAAACACTAAAATACTTAATGATAGTCGTAATTTATAATAATGTAAAAATAGGAAAAAATTGTTTAATTGCAGATTTAATACAAATAAAAGAGGGTCTAAGATGGATTCTGCATAAGTTAGATTTGAAGCCGTATTTCAAAGTTATAGAGACAAAAGAAGATGTTGGATATTTTAAACCATCTTCAGAGGGATTATTCATAGTTGCAAAAGAAACAGGCTCCACAAAGAATGAATTAGTACTGATTGGGGATGGCATATCCGACATAGAGGCGGATAAGAGGGCTAGCGTAAAGGTTCTGCATGTCAATGGCATTATAGCATCCGATATGATCAAATCTCTAGATAACTTCGCCTAAGTTAATCACTCATGATCCGTGTTGGTCTTACGAGTATTGGCGGCGTTACGGCGGCCGTATTTATAAAATCACTAAGGTTAGTTGAAGAGGAGGCTTTTTATATCGTAGGCGTTGATGCAGATAAATACGCCTTTGGTTTAAAGTTGGTTGACAAAGGATACGTAATTCCTCTTGCTTCAGAGGGGGAAAAATATTTGAGGACCTTACTCGGCATCTGTAAGAAAGAACGACTTGATGTTCTTATACCGCTGATGGATGAGGAGATGCTTACAGTGGTCAAGGCGCGTGATCGATTCGAGGAGATTGGAACCAGAGTTGCACTATCTCCGGAGTCGGCGATCTCGATTTCTTTAGATAAATTGAAAACCTTTGAAAAGCTCGGAAGTGAAGTTTTTGCAAATACAATAGATGCCTCCAAATATGAAGATGCTACCAAGCTTAACTATCCTATCGTCCTTAAGCCAAGGTCAGGGCGAGGTAGCCGCGACACCTACATCTGCCAAGATGAGCTAGACTTCAGAGCGTTTAAAAGGAGAGTTACGGACCCAATCATTCAGGAATATTTACAAGAGCCTGAGTACACCGTTGACGTATTCTCAGACTTAAGGGCGAGGCCTCTATTTGCTGTCCCTAGGAGGAGGATCAAAGTTAAAGCGGGCGTTACATGGCAAGGAATAGTAGAGAGACAACCGGTAATCGAGAAACTATGTATGTATGCTGCAGAGAAGATCGGTATAACAGGGCCATCATGCATCCAAGTAAGGTACGATAAGAATGGAAGACCTAAAATATTCGAGGTAAATCCAAGGATTGGAGGCACCACGATCTTGTCCGTCTTTGCAGGAGCTAATATTCCCTACTTGACGGTGAAGCTTTTCCTAGATGGAACTATTGTTCTGCCGAAGAAAATCACAGAGGGAATGTTAATATCAAGGTTCTTTGATGAAGTAATCTACACTCCTAGCGATCCCGAAAGATAGAGGGGGGAAGCTTGCAGATTAAAAGGAAGCAAATTTTAGTAACTGGTGGGGCAGGTTTCATAGGTTCTCACATTGTCGAGTCGCTGGTAAACAGAGGTGCCTATGTAATAGTTTATGATAATTTTAGCTCAGGAAGCCTTAGGAACCTCAAGAGCCTCGTCGAACGAGATCGTGTGAAAATTGTGTATGGTGATATTCTCAATTATGAGAAGTTAAGCGATGCGATGCGAGGTGTGGACGTAGTTTCCCATCATGCAGCGCAACTAGAGATTTTTCGATCATTAGACGACCCAAGATTCGATCTTGAAGTGAATATAAAAGGTACCCTTAACGTCCTTCAAGCGGCTTTAGAAAATGATGTCGATAGAGTAATATATGCCTCTTCAGCGTGCGTATATGGCGAAGCGAAAAGCGTTCCTCAATCAGAGGATCATCCCAACCAACCTCAGTGGCCTTATGGAGTAAGCAAACTGGCGGCGGAGAAGTACTGTAGTATGTATTATAATTTTTATGGGTTGAAAACCGTATCACTAAGATATGGGATAGTTTACGGATCAAGAGAATGGTTTGGAAGGGTTCTGACAATATTTATTAAACGCGTATTGGAAGGAAAACCCCCAATTATCTTTGGCGATGGCCTTCAACGTAGGGACTTCATACATGTGTCTGACGTTGTTCAGCTCCATAACTTATGTATAGAGTCTGATAAGGCTGTAGGAGAGGTATATAACGCTGGAACTGGGGTGGGAACGACTATTAAAGAACTTGCAAGGATAGTAATAGAGTGCTCTGGGTTGGAAATTGAGCCAATTTATGAAGATGTTCCTGAGGGCTCCTTCTCTAAGTACTTGCCGAGGAGAAGAATCCCAAGGGAATTAAAAACTATGATCTTAGACATAGGGAAAGCCAAAAGAGAGCTAGGTTGGGTTCCAAGAACTCCTCTGAAAGTGGGTATTAAAGAGGAGATGGATTGGGCTAGAAATAATCCTGATGCTTGGGAAGTCAAGGGTGAAGTAAAGGTTTAACCACATCATCTTTTCGATATACCATGATACCACTCATATTCCTAAAAAGATAGTACGACACTATAAAGAGCGAGGTTAATGTAGCGGTCCAGCGGGTCTTAGAAAATGGCAGTTTCATATTAGGAGAGAACGTCAAAGAGTTTGAACGCGAGTTTGCTCAATACTGTGATGCAAAGTATGCTGCCGGGTGGCTTCTGGCACGGATGACTTATTCTTAAGTTTAAGTGCCTTAGGTATTAGGAGTGGAGATGAAGTGATGACAGTCTCTCATACCTTCATTTCTACAGCATACACCATTTCTTATAATCAAGCTATCCCAGTCTTCGTTGACATGGATCCTAATACTTACACCATAGACCCTTCCACTAGTGAGAAGGTCATCACAAAGAAGACTAAGGCTATTAACATGTCCACTTATATGTGCAACCAGCGGACATGGACCTTATCTTAAAGATTGCTAAGAAATATAGCTTGTACGTCATAGAGGTGCTTGTCAGGCTCATGGTGCAGATTATAGAGGGAAAAGTAGGCATCCTTGGTGATGTTGTATGTTTTAGTTTTTATCCGTCCAAGAACTTAGGTGCGTATGGGGATACTCATTACTAACGATGAAAAGATCACTGAAAGCATTTGTGCACTAAGGAATTATGATCAACGAGTAACATATCATCATTATTTTCATTCATTTTATCCGTAAGTATATTTTTAGAGCATGCACGTGGTTGATACGACCAAGACTACGAATACTACTCTTATTTAACGTATAGAAATATACGAATGAGACTATGGCTTCTTTAGAGTTTAACAGTAATTTGGCCTCTTATCAATGCTAACCGAAAATACAAAAGTAGCCAAATAGAGCTTGGTTCTATCATCCTATAGCTTGTCTCCTACTGACAGGCATATGCATTTTATGCACCTTAGTGCATAAAATGCATAATTCAAAAATTGGTTCTAAAACTAGAATTATGAATTGTGCACATATAACTGGAAATTCGTTAATAGGTAGCAATGTCTTTATTTCTGCGGGTGTTGTAACTGTGAATGATAATCTATTTACAATAAAAGAACAAGAATTTAAAGGTCCATAATCAAAGATCATGTTAAAGTGGGTGCAAATGCTGTAATATTACCAGGCATCACAATTGGAGAATATTCAATAGTGGGCGCGGGGGCGTGGCAACAAAAGATATTCCTCCTAAAAGCGTGGTATATGGTGTGTCTGCTAAAGTTGTAGAAACCTTAGAATGTTGGCTAAAACGTCATGGTATTTCAATAATAAATGAAAATTGATAAAACTTTTCATCGGAGCATATTCAGTCGTAACTAAGAATATTCCTAGCAATAGCGTAGCTTACGGAGTTCCTGCCAGGATTATCAAAGAAAACTAATAACATAGATTATAACGAAACCTAACATAAATACTATGTAAAGTTATCTAGTAAATTACTTATTATAAATATTTGTAAAATTATAAAATGAAATCATGAAAATAATCTATATGTATTACGGTTGGGGATATACTGGATATAGAAAAGGTCATCAACGGTTTGATATTATAATTTCAGAGCTAAGAAAAGCTGGCCACAAGGTCCATATTATAGGTCTAAAAAGAGGATGGAATAGCAAAAAACAAAAAATATTCGGATTTTTTGAACAAACCGACGAGTTTATTAATATTATTGAGCCCCAATGGGCATCGATAATTGATGTACTGATGGGTCGTATTGGTAATTTTTTTGAAGCTATCATGTTTCTAATTTTATATTTTAAAATAAAACCTAATGTGGTAATTATTCAAGATGAACCTATTGGTTTTGCTTTTTGGTTTACAATATTTTCAAAAATATTTAAAATTAAAACATTTGCAGATTATCAAGATTTAATTGTAAGATTGGTTTCTTATCCTAATAAAAAAGGGATTCTATATAAGTTAGGTATATTAATTAACGAGATAATAGTTCCAAAAAATGTAAAAGGCTTAATAGTTATAAGTGAATATGGGAAAAAATATTTTAGCACTGTAGCAAGAAAAATCTTCGTTATACGAGAACTTGTAGATCCAGAAATCTATAATAATGTATCAGAAGAAGTTAAAATTCAAGTCATTTCAAAATTTAATATAAATTTAAAGAAATACAAAATATTATGGGTAGGTTTTATTCATCCAAGATACTTAAAATCTTTAGTTATGCTATTTAAAGCTGTAAATAGTTTGCCATACAAAACAAAAATACAAATAATAATTGTGGGGGGTGGTAAAGAGCTTCCATATCTAATGAAGCTTAGCAAAACATTATCGCTTGATGTAGTCTATATAGGTTACTTACCTAGCCTCAGTCAATCATTGATAGCCTTGTATAAAGTATCAGATATAGGATTTATGGGTGGTGTAAATGAGATATTCATGCATTTCATTATAGGAACCAAACTAAGTGAATATTTAGCAAGTGGTCTTCCTGTAATAGCTCCTTCTCTACATGGAATTAAGGAAGTAGTCAAAGATATACGCATTTTATACGATCCCGATGACATAAATAGCCTTAAGGAAAAATTAACATTTATATTGAATACAGACTTGAAAGAAATGAGCCAGAAATCAAAGGAAATTGCTCAAAAATTATTGTCTCCTATGGCTTTTCGAAATGTTTTAAATGATTTTATTAATTTTCTAAAAATGTAAATGAAAAAATCGTAAAATTAAAAGTAGTTTTTTATCTCTCTTGTTTAGAAAATGCTTGGATCTTCAACAGCTTCATACTTCGATTAAAAATAGTTTCAATATTTAGAGAAATTTGAAAGTATCTCTTTATGATAAAGCATTAAAAATACTCATAATTTGGCTGAAATTACCAAATTAAATATATTATTGGTGAATATATGCATGATAAAAATTGATGAAGAATGGTCGAAAATAAAATTCTCAAAGAGTTTGAATAAGCATCAAAATTAGCAAATATTTAATAATCAGTGTAAAGCGTGGATCCAAAACAAATTTTAGATTTTCTTAAAGAGTGAGGTTTGTAATGTTAAATACTTATATAATTTCAGTAAACTATGACTATTCTACATATTTTTTGCTATAATATAAGACAACTAATATCTAATTAATTAAAAATGATTAAGGTATGTCTAGAAGGGCCTCCTCACGAGTGGAAGCACGGATTAGCAACTGCAAAAAAATTAAGGCTTAAATATAAACCGCCAGGAACAATTTATCTAACAAATATAAACAAATTAAGCTATAATTTTATATGGTTTTATAGCAGACCGAGCAAAATAATTCTAGATAATCTCTCTAACGGTTTATCTTATGCATTTTTCGTAGGTAAAGGAGGTAGAGGCCTGTTTTTACAA
>Ga0079992_133471_pt1 | contig 13449 bp, 19 predicted proteins | sample FaiFalFF_MnMetaG_3_FD_69197 | JGI IMG/M metagenome (GOLD analysis project Ga0079992, IMG submission 69197) | Freshwater microbial communities from Yellowstone National Park, Wyoming, USA - Fairy Falls B (FF_Mn_B) MetaG (SPADES assembly) (version 2) | ecosystem: Environmental > Aquatic >... | reverse complement strand
CACAGCAAGCGATTCGAGGTGTGGGTGCAAATTTGAGGACTGTATATGGGATGTGTTGGTGGAGGTGGGGGCATGAAATGAGCGACATCGATAAGATTGTGGAAAAGCTCCTCAGTAAGATAAGCGAGTGGAGGGACAATGACTGAGTATAAGAGATACAGAGAGATCGTATTGGAGCACCTACCCAACCTCGTTAGGGAGCTGCTTCAGCAGGAATACCACCACCTATACATCGTTATCTCATTGGATAAAGAGCGGGCAAAGGTGGAGGCTTGGAAGCATGGGTCTAGGTGAGAACGATTGAGACGCCGCTTCTCTCCCTTTGATAGGAGGAGGATGAGCAATCAGGATGCCCGGACGCCCGAAGACCTGTATAGGCAGTTGGACGAGGAATTTCACTTTGACTTCGACCCCTGTCCCAACAATCCAACATTCGACGGGTTGAAGGTGGAGTGGGGGAAGTCTAACTATGTCAACCCCCCCTATGCTAACAAGGAGCCGTGGATAAGGAAGGCCATCGAGGAGAGCAGGAAGGGTAAGAGGGTTGTAATGCTTCTTCCGGTTGATACGTCAACGAGTTGGTTCCATGACCTGATACTTCCCAACGCTAGGGAGATTCGTTTCATCAGGGGGAGGTTGAGATTCAGCCCCTATGACTCGCCGGCCAAGTATGCCAGCATGATAGTGATATTCTAGGGGTGGGGGGTGTGTTAATGTTTATATTGTGGTATTGTAATAATGTGATGGGGGTGATGGTGTGATGAGCGAGAGATACACCAAGAAGTGGATGGTTGTCCAGGGCATCATCTCCAGGGCTCAGCAGGAGATGGTGCAGGTGGTGGAGGAGATGTGTAGGATGTTGCTGGAGGACTTGGGGCCTGTGCTTTCTGAGTTGCAGCGGGTGCTTCGCTTTACATATGTAATTAAGCCCAGGCTGGGGGACGGCAATATCATGAATTGTGTGCCCTGTCTGTATATTGACGGGGCGCCTGAGACGGCGGTGGCGGTGGAGAGGGAGCTGTCGAGGCGTTGTCCCGATGTGGTGAGTGATAGTCGTCTGGCCTTCGAGCGTTTGCCGCCTAGGCTGGTGATCTGAGTGGGCTCGAAGACCGTTACCACCACCATCAGGATAGACCCTGAGCTGTTGAAGAAGGCGAAGCATCTTGCTGTGGATCAGTCGATTCCGTTGAGCGAGCTGCTGGGGAGGGCGCTGCGTAAATACATCGAGGAGTTTGAGAAGGCATCTAGGAGGTAGGTGGATTTGGAGTGTGGGTTTTGTGGTGGGGAGGCGTCGGTGTTTGGGGAGTATGGCCCCACCTGTGGCAACTGCTACTTTGCTTTGAGAGACTTTCACCGTGGGAGGAAGCTTTCCGAGATGACTATGAATGAGCTGTTGACTTTGGAGAGGGCCTACACCATCTACGTTTCGAGCTATGCTCGGGTTCTCCGAGCTATTAGGGCTGAGATAAAGGGGCGGAGGGCGCCAGCTTATGCCTGAAAGGCGCTTCAGCGTCCCGATAAGGTATGATGCGGGGGCCAGGGTTAGGGTGATAGGCACTGTTGAGGATGAGAGGAGTCCATCGGGTGTAACGGTTCGGGTGTTCAATGTTAGGAGGAAGGGGACTCACGTCTTCGCTAATGTCCCCTGCCAGGAGCATACCAGGTGTCCGGGGTTGACGATATGGAAGGAGGGTGTGAGGAGAGCCCTACACTATGGTGCGAAGGTGATTAGGTTCACGGTGGATTCCGAGGCTGGTAGGGAGCACTACATCATTTCGATGGACAGCTTCCTGTCTCATAGGCTGCTGGGGGAGAACCTGGATGATATGAACGAGGTTCAATATACGCTGCCCCTTCATGCCTTCGTGAGGGTTGAGAGGCCGGAGGATAGGCTGAAGCATCCGGATCATAGGCTTCAGCGTGTAGATGTGGAGGTGGAGTGAGGATAATGGGTTACGTCGTATATACACGTTCAGGTCAAAGGCTGGAGTGCGCCACCTATGCCGAGGCGTGGCGCCACGCCATAGACTGGTGGCTGAAGGGTGAGGATGTAACGATTCTTCCCACAGGGGAAGACAGGGAGCACTTCACCACCTTCTTTGATGAGGAGGTTGATGACTGAATGAAGGTGGTTTGCAGGACTAGGCTCTGCCCCGCCCACTACGAGGAGTTCATGAGCAGACCCTGGCTCATCATCCCACCGGTGAAGGAAGCACCACCGAACACCTGGTGCGGGGAGGATATGTGTGAAAATAAAGCCCGGTGGGAAATCACCTTCATTCTAAGGGTGGTCTCCGCCTGAGCCTTGCTTACATGTGTATGGGTGTTATGTGGCGGGTGGGGCCGCCGCCCTGCTCCATTCGAGGGGTGTCTGGGTCTGGGCTGCTAGCTTCTTGTATTCGTCGCACTGCTTGCACTTGTCCTCCTTCAGGTTGGTGCAGTATTCGGTGTAGTAGGCGTAGTTCACCTGCTTCTTGCAGATGGTCAGGAAGGGGCAGACGCCCAAGGGATCACCATTCGAGTGTTGAGTCCTCATCTATTTATAGTTATGTTGGGGAGGGGGTTATGTATGTCGGGGTCTTTGGCTGATGCGGCTACGAAGAGGAGGGAGGAGAGGAAGAGGGGGCTTCGCCTGCTGTATAGCTTGATTGAGAAGTATCCGGGTGAGTCGAAGAGCAAGATACTGGGCCTGTTCATGTTTAACGAGGGCTTGAAGAAGAGCACGGCCTATGAATACCTGGGTGTGCTTTTGGATGCGGGTATGGTGGTGGAGAGGGATGGGATGCTGTGGACTGCTGAAGCGTGGAGGGCTGAGTGGGAGAGGGAGAGGGCTAGGGAGTTGAAGGAGGAGGAGAGGAGGGCTCGGGTGTTGTCGCTGGAGGCATATATGACTAGTGAAGGTTGAAGGTGTTTCCGCCGCTCACTCTCACTCTCTCTCACTCTCTAGCTATATGTTCCTATAGCAGGATAGGCTATTATGTTCCTTTGGAGCGTTATACAAAACTGTATAACTATACTATACTAGATACTATACTAGAGTGAGAGAGAGAGTGTGTGAGCGGCGGAAAGCATTTTTTGTGGGGGTGGGTTTGCATGAGTTCCCCTATACCCCTTCCTATATAGGTTCTGGGGGTTTTTTGTTGGGTTTTTTGGTTTGGGTTGTGTGGTTGTGGGGTGTGTGGCTGTGGAGCCATGTGGGGGTGTGATTAGGGTTAGTGCTAGGATCAGGCTGTGCCCTAGACACTATGTGGAGTTCAAGGCGAGGGCGGATGCCCACATATGGTATGAGACGAAGTTCCCCGGGACGGGCCTCTGCAACGTCGAGGGCTGCGATAAGGTCGCCGAGCACCTCATAGAGGCCGTCATCGACGTAAAGACTAAAGACATACACATGTAATGGGCAGGGTGGTATGGAGATACCCGAGCCCTTAACCCAGCTCGGCCACGCCATCTTCGGCCTCCTATCGGCCCTGGCGGTAACGATACATCCAACCCTCACCGTCGTAGCCTTCGTCCTATTCGTCATATACGAGCTGGACGAGACCTACCATCTCCACGACGAAGCCTACCAGGAGCTGCGTGAGTATGGCTATGGCTTCGGGCTGGGCCTCCTCATCCTCCTAGCCCTCCGACTTACAGGTGTAGGCTAGATGGGCGGGGCGCCCCCGAAGATCGAAGAGGCGGATAAGCCCTGGTATCTAACCCTCATCCTCCTCGGAATATTCAGCGGCATCGTGCTGGGATACAGCCTATACCTCTCACTCAAGGGCCTGGACGAGCAGCTCAACTCATTCATAGCCAGCATCATCAACATAGTGGTGGGCTGGGCCGGTGTCGGAGTGGGATACTACCTAAGAGGCAAGGCCGCATAGCCTTAATTAGCCCCCGAAACAGAGGGGGTAATACACGCCTTGGTTTCGGAAACAATGCTGAAGGCCATAGCTATCCTCGCTCCATCATTTATAGACGTGGCCAAGAAGCTGGGGGTTGACCTTTCGAGGGTCAGGCGGGAAGACCTCATGGTTCTCCTCCTGCTACAGCACACCCAGCTCGCAGAGAGCACCAACAAGCTACTCAACGAAATGCACACCCTCATCAAGAAGATACATGAAGACACGGGAATCCTCCTGAGAAGAACCGAAACCCCCTCATAGCCACAAACCCACAAGACATATAAACACCACACCCCCATAGGGCTACGGCATGAAGAAAATCCATATCGTCATTGACGACGACATATACGTAAAGCTCTGGGAGATCACCAAGAAGCGATACATAAGCCCCATCAGGAAATTCCACATCATAGTCAACGAAGCCCTACGGCAATACATCCAAAACCAGGAGCTAGGTGGCCAACAGGAGCCACAGCCCCAAGAGGAAACACCCAATGTCAAACCCTAAGCCCCGATACCTAGCCGGCTACGCCACAGAGCTAAGGGCCAAAACCCAGCTCCTAAAGCAAGGCGCAACCCTAGTAGTAAGGTCGAGCCGAAGCCTCACACCCGCAGACCTCATCGCCATATTCCCAAGCCAAAGGGAAATATGGCTCATACAATGTAAAAAACAGGAAGCACCCAAGAACCCCACCACCCTCACACAGAAATACAGAGAACTAAAACAGCTCGAAGGAACCTACCAGCTCAAGACATACCTATACATGAAGCGAAGAGGAAAATACCAATTCATACCCCTATAACCATGACGCAGGAATCCGACGTCCACATAGTATCCACCAAAACCCTCTTCCTCATAGCCCTAGCCCTCACATTCATCGCATACATCACACACCAATACGTATACCCAGGAACCCTGGGCGCCTTCTACTGGTTCGCACTTGTGGTGTTCGCAATACTGTTCTGGATAAGCGTGATAATAAGCGTGATACTGAAATTCCGCTCCCCCTATAAGCACCTTTCTCCATCGAAACATCTTGCAGTAGGTGTCACTGCGAAGGGGCAACTCAACTATCTTTATTGCTAGGTTCATCCCCTTTGGAAGATATGGGATTAGGGATAAATGATAGGAATGAAGCAGTTTGGCGTCAGCTAATGGCCATTCCTGCACGAGGAGGGTGGGTTAGGTGAGCCTGGCAGTCACAATAAACCTAGATGATGTGGCGGCTCAGATTCGAAGGGCCGCTTCAGAGTCCATTAGTGAGGAAGACCTGAGGATTAGGGTTGAGAGCATTCTCAAAAGCTTGGTGCTGGATCCTCTGGGGATACCTTGGGGTAGGTATGAGTATAGTCCGAGGAAGTATGGCACCTTGATATCTGGGGTGAGGATAGATGCGTTACATGCCAATGTGGTGGTAGAGTATGAGAGGCCCTACTCTTTTGAGCAGAAGAGGAATTACGAGCACGCCCTCCAACAGGTGAAGGAAGGTATCCTTAGACATGCTCAAGGTGTCACTGATAGACTGCCCAGATACTTTGGTGTAGCTCTCGACGGCTTCAAGATAGGCTTCGTAAGATATAGGCAGAGGCTGAAGGACTTTGAGGTGAGCAAAGAGCCTCTGGATGTAAATAGGAGCACGGTTGCCCGAGTTATCGAAGCCATAATTGGTTTAAAGAGGAAGGCCCTGGATGCCGAGGAGCTTCTGAAGGATTTCGGGCCGGACAGTGAGATATCGAGGAAGGTAATCAAGGTGTTCTATGAGAAGTTGACTGGCAGGGTCAGTGATAGGACGGCGATTCTGTTCAGCGATTGGAAGAGGGTTTTCTCCCAGGTCTGTGCCTATGAACCTGAGAAGCTCAAGGGGCTGGAAGAACGATACGGTTTCGAGAGGGGAAGGGTTAACGTCGAGAAACTTCTCTTCTCTCTTCACAGCTATTTTGCGCTCTTGATGAAGCTCTTGGCAGCTGAGGTGGCTTCGCTATACTGGCCCATCATGGGTTCCTACCTGAAGGCCTTGGAGGACGCCTACTACAGAGGATATGACAGGCTAAAGGATGAACTTAGGGAGCTGGAGGAAGGCGGTCTCTTTGCCAAGCTCGGCATTTCAAACTTCCTCGAGGGGGATTACTTCGCTTGGTATTTGGATGAGTGGGATGCTACGCTGGCTGATTCGATCGCTTTGGTGGTTAAGAAATTATCCGATTACGATCCTGGCACAGCGGATTTGGAGCCTGATCGTATTAAGGACTTATTCAAGAGGCTTTACCAGAATTTGGTTCCAAAAAAGATCAGGCATGACTTGGGCGAGTATTATACTCCTGATTGGCTAGCGGAGCTCGTCTTGAACGAGGTGGGGTATACTGTTGAAAACTTGAATAATGTGCGTGAGGAGAAGAATGACCCCTTGGCACCATTAGAACTGAGGGTCCTCGATCCTGCCTGTGGCTCTGGAACGTTTCTGGTATTGGTGATCAAGAGGCTTAGAGAGTATATCGATGAGCATTGGATAGATAAGGGAAGTGCGCTCCATAGAATAACGAAGAATGTAGTTGGCTTCGACTTGAACCCTCTGGCGGTCATGGCTTCCAGAGCCAACTACCTGATATCAATAGGCGATATGCTTAGGGATAAGGGGGCTGAGCAGGTCGAGATACCCATCTATCTCGCAGACTCGATAATGGTTGAGCAGAAACCGACGGTATTAGGGACTAGTGTTTACTTGCTTAGAACTGTGGCTGGGAACTTTGAGATACCAGTGGGTATAGTTGAAAGAGGAGTTTTAAGTAAGGTTTTAAGCGTAATGGAAGAGTGTGTGAAAACCAATTATACTTCTAATGAGTTCATAGGAAGATTAGAAAGAGAGGTAGAAGTTAAAGAAGATGAGGTTGAGACATTAAAGAGCACTTATGGAAAGATACTGAAGCTCGAGAAGGAAGGAAAGAATAGGATTTGGTTAAGGATTCTGAAGAACTCTTTCGCCCCCCTACTCATCGGCGAATTTGACTATGTTGTTGGCAACCCTCCTTGGATAAACTGGGAGCATTTACCCGAATCCTATAGAAATGAGACTAGGCAATTATTGGATAACTATGGTTTGCTTAAAAGGACGAGGGGGATGGGTCTGGGTAAAGTTAAGAGAGATATGGCAATGCTTTTTGTCACTAGATGCTTAGACAGGTTCACAAAAGATGGAGGAAAACTCTCTTTTCTAGTTCCCTATACGGTATTTAAAACTCAAGCCGGCGCAGGATTTAGAAAGTTCTTATCTAGGGGTTACTGGCTGAACGAAAATGAAAATTCAGCGTGTAAAGTCTTAAGAATTCATGATTTAGTAACCCTTTATCCTTTTGAGGGCGCGGTTAATAGAACCTCGCTGCTTCTCATTGAGAAATCCGAAAAGACCAATTTTCCAATTCCTTGTGTTATGTGGCATAATCCAAAAGCAGGAGGAATTGATCAAGAGGCTGAATTAGAGGAAGTTAAGAAAATAACTAAGCAATTTAACATGGTCTTTCTTCCAATAGAGAAAGATAGACCTGAAAGCCCTTGGATGCAGATGACAGAGAAGGCTTATGAAGGAATTAAAAAAATAATTGGTAGCAGCCCTTGGTATAAAGCTTATGTAGGGGTACACCCTGCTCTAAATCAAGTATATTGGATTCAACTTCTTTCAGAAACCCCGACAGGTGCACTTATTAGCAATCCTCCACTTCCTGGACAGAAAAAAGAAGTCAAACAAATAAAAATGGTCGTCGAAAAAGATTTAATCTACCCATTAATTAGAGGGAGAAATATTAAAAAGTGGTACGTTGAAAAAGAGCTGAGGAATATCTTGCTACCTGTAGATGAGAGGAACGAGATTTTCCCTCATGCAGAGTTGAAATTAAGATATCCACACACTTATGAATACTTCTTTAGCTTTTTTGAAAGTCTGGTCAAAAGAGAAGCAGAACCGTATAAGTCGAAATTAAAACCCTACAGGGAAATGCCTTTCAATAAAGCTGAGAAATATGCTCCGCCGTTCTATTGGCTATTTAATGTAAAGCCGTCCTTAGCTCCCTATAAAGTTGCATGGAAAGAAATCGCCGGAAAAATCTCAGGAAAAGCGGAGTTTTCCGTAGCATTAATAAAGCCAGAGATGAACAAAATAATCATTCCTGACCACAAAGTAATATTCGTACCCCTAGATAAAGAAGAAGAGGCTTTTTACCTCTCTGCAATTCTTAATTCTGAAATTGTATACACATTGATAGCTAGCTATGCAGTTGAGACAGCAATGGACATACACATTACACAAAATGTTTTAATCCCGAAGTTTGATTCTGAGAACAAGCTGCATTCGCAACTCTCATATCTTTCTAAAAAGGCGCATAATTTGGCCAAACGATATTATGAAGAAAACGATTTGGTTGCTAAAGAAGAACTAAATAAAATTGAGGAGGAAATCAATAGGGCTGTTGCCCAACTTTACGGCATAACAGATGATGAACTTGGAGAGATTAAAAAAGCCCTAAAGCTGCTAAAGGGAGAAGAAATTGAGGAAGAGGAGGGCGAACCTCTTCCAACACTACAACCCGACATAACTCTAAGAAATAATGTAACCGAAGAAAATAAACCAATCAACATTGAAGCCGTGGTCCTAAATCCATTGGACCAGCCAATAAGTGATGTGAAGATTAAGGTTGAAGTGCTAGGGATGGTTTTCGAGAGATTGTTTGACGTGGTGAAGGGGGAGATAATCATCCCTCTGAAACTGGAGGGCTTAAAGAAGGGTCAGTACAAGGTAAAACTAACCATGGACTACATGCTGGGAAGCGTCAACAAAAGGTGTGTGAAAGAACTGAGCATATACGTCAAAGAGAGTGAAGTAAAGAGAGCCATAGATAGAGGAAAAGTAGAGGAACTGTTCGAACTTTAGTTGTCAGGAGGGTTCTAAACCATGAGCAGCATAGATGAGGTCAGCTCGAGGCTCAAAGCCGTCTACGGTGACGCCGTCGTAAGGAAAGACCTAGTCCTTCATGGCCACATCGGAAGGATACCACGATTCATAGCTGAATATCTTATCGCACTAACCTGTAAAGACGAGATCACAGTAGACTGTCTAAAGAAGGTTTCAGAGATAGTTGAGAGGTACTATCGTGAGCCACAGGAGAAGGATAGAGTGAAGTTCGATCTGGTGAAGAACGGTAGACAGGACCTTATAGCCGAAATCAAGGTGGAGAAGGATATCGATAGCGGCCTAAACTTCGCTTCGCTCCTGAACATACCCCTTGAGGACCCGATAACCATACCAGATCACATAGTCGAGAGAAACCCGAGGCTCCTAGAGATGGGCCTATGGGGCAAGGTAACCATCGAGTACAACCCAAGCAGCTCCATAAAGATGTCCATAACCGACTTTAAGCCATTCCAAGTGGCAAACGTTGACCTCGACTTCTACCTGAAGGGAAGAAAGGAGTTTACCACCGACGAATGGATAGACATTCTGATAAGTACCATAGGCTATAACCCAAGCGTCCTAACGAAGAGGAAGAAGCTAGTTATACTCACTAGATTAATCCCACTGGTAGAGGAGAACGTCAACATCCTAGAGTTAGGGCCCAGGAACACTGGGAAGACCTACGTCTTCAGCAACTCCTCATTCTACGTCAGGATCTTCTCGGGGGGCAAGGTAAGCCCGGCAGTTCTCATATGGAACCTTCAAAGAGACTCGCCAGGCGAGATACCGACCAGAGACTGCGTAGTCTTCGATGAAATAGGGAAGATAGACTTCGTTAACGCTCCAGAGATGATGGGGAAGCTGAAGCACTTTATGGCGAACATGGAGTATGAGAGGGGGAAGAGGAAGGGATCGAGCCCCTGCTCTCTAGCATTCCTGGGAAACGTAGATGTAAGCGGTGAAAGGCCGATAGAAGAATTTACCTACGTCCTACCCGAAGATATGAGGGACCCCGCGTTTATTGACAGGATCCATGGCTTCATACCTGGCTGGGAGATACCGAAAGTAGGTAGGGCTGATGTGTACCTCTCACGATATTATGGCTTCGCCACCGACTACTTTTCAGAGATAGCCCATCAATTGAGGAGAAGACATGAGTTTATAGGTCACATCAGTAGCCGTGTAGAACTACAAAACGTAGATCGAAGAGACCAGATAGCGATCGAAAGGGTAGCCAGCGGCCTACTAAAGCTGCTCGCACCACATGGAGAGATTAGCGATGAAGACCTCAGACTCGCCCTAGATATTGCCGTAGAATACAGGCAGAGGATAGCTGATTGGCTACACTATATGCAACCAGGGGAATGGCCCATAAAGAAGATCGGCTACAGAGTTAAGGGATGAAGTTAAGAGCCTACGTCAACATAAAGCCCCATGAAACACTGGGCAACCCGGCTGATATCGCCGACCGCCTCTATGACTACATCGGACCAGCAGTTCCTGACAGATCCGGGTGGGGCCTGCTAAGACCAGGCATCCTCACAAGAAGGCTCGTCACCGAAGTATGCAATCTCTGGAGGGCTGAGAGAAGCCAGGAACTTGTCGTACAGGATAGGCCACAGATAAGGGGAAGCTGGATATTCTTCGACTACTTCTTCACGAAAGCCACGGCAGCAAACCCCATAATAAAATGCCTAACCAACCTGGGACTAGCGAAGTATGGAGAGACGAGGCTCACCAACACATACGTCGTGACGGCGGGGCTCAACTATGAGAACGGCTTGCTCCTGCTCCTCTACAACGGTAAGAAGATAGAGACAGAGCTGGATGAACTCGCCTACGTAGTATCCCACATCATTAAAGCCGTAAGACCCAGGATCGTAGAAGTAACCCAAAGGCTCCTGATAGAGCTCGCGACTCACCTGCAAAGTTCCCCAAGATGGCAGCTCAAAGGTTGGATATCCAGGGATGGGAGAAGCGTCGAACTAGACCTGGTCGAAAAGAGGAGAGAAGAATACCTGGCTAAGTTGAGGGAAGGGGAATGGCGCTCACTCCTATTCCAAGACAAGTATTCGAAGATCAAACTGACCTTAGGACCAAGAATCAAGGTTATTGATGTGGCGATAAAGAAGAGATTCTACAACCCTGGCCCCAAGAGAGACCTCAAACCCATCTTCGAAGAGATATCCAACGGCATAAGGATAGATAGTGCGAGGGATATCACCCTCAGCGGCGCAGATGAGGCGGGCATACTCAGAGCCTACACGGAGAGAAGAGGCGTCATGGCGACCATCAAACTCGAAAGGAACATGAAAGGCAGAGATGCTTTTGACCTATCCTACGACTTCCAGGGCTACGATGTGAAATCAGGTCCAGAGCTTATAGAGGTCAAGGCCTTCAGAGACTCGGCCTACAAAGCTATAGAGCTGACCAAGAACGAATATGAAACCATGAATAGAGAAGAGAACTACCGCATCTACGTGGTCGAAGATGCCTGGGACGACATACCAAAAGTGAGCATAATAGCCGACCCAAGGACCTTACTATTCATCCGCCTCGACAGAACCATATTCGAAACCAGGACAACGTCAGAGGAATACTTCGAGTGCAGCGAGGACAAATGGAGAGGTAGAGTCGCTGCTTCCTATAATGTCATATAAAAAACCTCCCTAATAATCTACAGGGTGTTGCTGGAAGACCTGCTTCCTGAGTGGGAGTCTGAGAGATCCTAGTACATAATGTGAGGTTAAGCCTTAAGGATGGAGATAAAGGTGTCCGATATGGAGATTGCCATATTCTGCTTTGGATACCTTAGATAGAAGTCTCGAATAAGAAGGTTCTTATTAAAGCGAAGGGACGGGCTTAGATGGAACTTACATTAAGTGACACAGACTCTATTGAAGACTTGTATTCTTGGATATCCAGATGGGCTGGTGAGATAATCAACCTAGAAACGGTAAGGAAGTCGATAGCTATGGCTGCAAGCCAACTTCAAGAATTCAATTACTTTCGCAAGTTCTATGCTGATACCGTGATTGAGCTTGTCAAGACTGAAGGAGGCAGAGGCTTATTTGAGCGATCTTCGGCCTTCCTCCTTTACCAGTGGGAAGCTACAGTAGAGCATATTAGGGCGGCTTTATGTCTTGCTCTTTCAGCAAACTATAACTCTGCATTCACCTTGTTAAGGAATTCCTTGGAGCTGCTGATCCAAGGTGCTTTCTATGAATGTTTAGCTCATAAGAATTACAGGGAGGGTGTGTGGAAGTTGAGCATGGAGGACGATGTGAGCAAGCTACGTGAAGCCCTGCTCAGAAAACTCCGTGATGACCCAGAGGAGGAACAGAAACTTGAAGGAATATCCGCAGAGATATTCTCCTTGATAAGCAGGTTGTTATATGATTACTACCCGAGATTTAGTAACATCGTTAGCCTTAACTCTAATCGTCATGGAGCAAAGGTTTAATCTGTAACGTAGTTGAATTCAAATTAGTGCAGTCAAGTTGTTCGAGAATTTAGGCCAATTTATTCCCCTCCTGGGCTTGACCTTTACAGCCATTATCCTAGCAATTAATAGTTATCCCGTTTTAGTGAATTATCTTGGGAGACCAAAAATAATCTTGGAGCCTCATTACTGGAACCCTGAGCAAAATGTTAAACTTCTAGGTTTTATAGTAAGGAATATGGGTCGCAGCATCGCGGAAAGAGTTTATGGCACGGTTCAATACGATCGGTCTAAAGTGGCGCGAATATGCTGGAACGATTCATTAAACTATCAAATAGACATCTTGCCAGGACCTTTAAATGAGTGTTGGTTTTACGTAGCCAAATTGAAGAAAGTCGATGAATCCGTAGAGAGGTATACGGGATCTTGCAGTTGGTGGGGCCCTGCGAAGGACTACTGTGAAATCACGATAAAACTAACTTGGAAATATCACCGCTTGAAATCTATAACGAGAAAGTATTCTCTGAATCTCGCTACCTGGAATGAGTCAAAAATAATGCCTAAAAATAAGCTTGGGAGAGGTGTCTAATAATCTACAGGTATAACGAGATGCTAATAGTCTTAGCCCGCAGACCTATTGGAAAGCATCCGGGTATATCAGCTGATCAAGGGATTGCGGAGAGGATGAAAGAATGAAGACTGTGCCCGAAGAGATCCTCGTAAAGAGGTGCGAGATGGCCAGCAGAATGGCTGAACTAATCTAACAAAGAGGACCTGAACCGTGAAGAATGCGAGGGGCCTACCCTAGCTTCTTCCCTATACTCAGAAGACCACCCGACGTAGTTCCTGCCCCAGCTCTGCTCCCATGAAACTCCACCCGACCCGGCTCACCACCCCCATACACCTGCGCACACCCGCAGCCCGCATGGTGCTTCCCACGCCTCAACACACCCCGGTACAGCCCATCCTCCAACCTAACCCCATGCTCACGATACCTGGAGCAACCTCGTTTCTCGCAGCCAAATTCCAAGAAGGAGGAGGATGGTTTGATGGGGCTGGATATCTCCGCCAACGTTGGTCAAATGGTGAAGTCCTTCTCTCATCAACAATAGTCATCATAGTTAGCTGGCAACGACTAGCTTTGATTGATGACTTGTTCCTCATATCCATGTCC
>Ga0079992_129267_pt1 | contig 13472 bp, 11 predicted proteins | sample FaiFalFF_MnMetaG_3_FD_69197 | JGI IMG/M metagenome (GOLD analysis project Ga0079992, IMG submission 69197) | Freshwater microbial communities from Yellowstone National Park, Wyoming, USA - Fairy Falls B (FF_Mn_B) MetaG (SPADES assembly) (version 2) | ecosystem: Environmental > Aquatic >... | reverse complement strand
GCGATGGCGATGTTGGAAGACATTGACAAGGAGACCGTTGACTGGCGCCCCAACTACGACGAGAAGCACATGGAGCCCGTTGTGCTGCCTGCAAAAGTGCCCAACTTGCTCATCAACGGGGCGACGGGCATCGCCGTCGCGATGGCGACGGAAATCCCGCCCCACAACCTCGGTGAAGTCGTGGACGCTTTGCTTCACCTGATTGACCATCCCGAAGCCGACCTCAATGACCTGATGCGCTTTCTGCTCGGTCCTGACTTTCCGACAGGAGGCATCATCGTCGGCAAGGAGGGCATCAAGGAGGCTTATGCGACGGGGCGCGGGACGATTGTTCTGCAAGGTCGGGCGACGATTGAAAACTTGCCCGGCGGTCGCACAGCGATAGTCATCACCGAATTGCCTTATCGCGTCAGCAAGGAGCAACTCATCGTCCAAATCGCCAACTTGGTTCAAAACCGCAAACTTGAGGGCGTTGCTGACATCAACGACGAAACCGACCGAACAGGGATGCGCATCGTCGTGGAAGTCAAGCGCGACTACAATCCCCGTGCCGTCCTCTCGCAACTCTACAAACTGACGAACTTGCGGGTCAACTACGGCATCATCTTGCTGGCGTTGGTCAACAACGAGCCGATGGTGTTGACCCTTAAAGATTTGCTGTGGCACTTCCTTGACCACCGTCGGCAAGTCGTCACCCGCCGCACGCAATTTGAGTTGCGCCGAGCCGAAGCGCGGGCTCACATCTTGGAAGGCTTGAGGTTGGTCGCCCGCAACTTGGACGAAGTGATCGCTGCCATCCGCCGCAGCGAAAGCCGCGAGGAAGCCCGTGAGCGATTGATGCGCCAGTTCAAACTCAGCGAGCAACAAGCCGATGCCATCTTGAACATGCAACTGGGGCAATTGACCCGCCTTGATCAGCAACGGTTGCGCGATGAGTATGAGGCGCTCATCAAGCGCATTGAAGAACTGCAGGCGATTTTGCGCAACCCGCGCCAAGTTGACCTCATCATCAAGCAGGAGTTGCAAGAAGTCAAGCGGCAGTTTGCCGACCATCGTCGGACGGCAATCGTCGCACAGGCTGAAGACGCCGATGTGCCGATGGAAGAGTTGCTCGCCGAACAGGACATCGCCATCGCCATCAGCCGCGACGGTTACATCAAACGCCTCCCTTTGGACGCTTACTTGGAGCGCAAGCGGGGCAAGACGACCATCGGCTTGAGTCGCAAGGAGCAAGATGCGTTGGCGGATTTGGTCATCGCCTCCACCCGCCACACCTTACTCTTTTTCAGCAACAAGGGGCGCTGCTATCAATTGCGGGCTTACGAAATCCCCTCCGCCAGCCGCGAGGCGAAAGGGATGCATTTGGGTCAACTTTTGCAACTGGACGCCGACGAGCAAATCGTCTCCGTCGTCCCCATCGCCACCTTTGACGACGGCGGCTTTCTCTTCATGGCGACCCGCAACGGCACCGTCAAAAAGACTCCCCTGAGCGAGTTCACGACTCGGCTGGCAAAGGGCGTGCAAGCAATCACCTTGTCGGAAGGCGATGAGTTGTGCGGCGTCAAGTGGACGGATGGCAACAAGGAAGTCTTGCTGGCGACGGCAAAGGGAATGGTCATTCGCTTCAAGGAAGATGAGGTGCGCCCGATGGGACGACAAGCGCAAGGCGTTCGGGGCATCAACTTGCAAACGGGCGACCGATTGGTCACCTTTGACCTCGTAGAACCCGACGATGATTCCGTGCTGGTCGTGTCCGAATTCGGCTATGGCAAGCGGGTTGCCCTCAAGGAAATCCGAGCGCAAGGGCGTGGGGGCAAGGGGCTGATTTTGATGGGCTTGACAAAGCAAACGGGCAACCTCGTCGCCGTGCAAGTCGTCCGTCCCGACGATGAAGTGCTCGTCACGACGGCGCGAGGGTTAGTCGTTCGGTTGGCGGTGGACAAAGTGCGGAAGTTGGGTCGGGCAGCGCGCGGTCGGCTGTTAGTGCCCGTCAAAAACGGCGATGTCATCACTGCCGTCACCGTCGTCGTCCGACCGACGGAAGGGGAATAAAGCGCCAGCGAGTTAACGATCTCCGCAGGAGGGTGCAGGGGATGAGGCGACTGTCTATCAGGCAGTGTTGGTGGGTTTTCTTGGGTTTGCTGGCAATCAGCGGCGGTTTCCTCGCCGTCCTTTCCCGCTACGGCACGACTTTCCCCTTCCCTTTGGCGCCCGACGAAGACTTTTTCATCCAAGCAGCCCATCGCCTCGCCCATGGAGAAAGCCTGCGAGCCCAACGCTTTTATGTCCCTTTGCAGTCAACGGTCATCGCCTTGAGCCTTTGGGGTCGGGCGGTCGGTTTTGAGCATTTGGAAGGGATGCGGTGGTTCAATCGGCTTTTGGGCGTCGTGGCGATTTGGCTGCTCTTTGCCCTCGCCCGCCTTTGGGGCATCCCTCCCCCTTTCGCTTTCCTTGCCTGCCTCTGGACATCGCTGGACATCTTTTTCCAGTTGACCAGCAACATCGTTCGGGGTGACCTACTTTGTCTGGTGCTGACTTTATTGACCCTCACATTTTTCACGATGGCTTGGACGGAGCGTCATCAAGGCAAACTCTTCCTTGCGGGACTTTTCGGTGTTCTCACCCTGTCCGCTCACGGTTACTTACCTGCGGGAATGATAGCCCTTTTGAGCGTGACCGCCATCCTTCAATTCCGCAAAAGGGCTTGGCTTTGGTTTCTGCCCTTCCTGATAGCAGCGAGCCTTTGGCTCGGATACGCCGCTGGAGATTGGACAACTATGGCCTTTCAATTGCGGGAGATCGCTTCCGATTTCCCCATCTTCCTCGGCATAGCAGCCTTGCTTGCCAAGCCCCTCTATTCCACCTTCTCGCCCAACAATGCCCCTTTGTGGGTCGCTATCGGCGGGGCGGTTTGGCTTGCCCGTCGGCAGCGTCTTTTGAATCTGGCAGGATGGCAAATCGGAGCCATTGGGATGGCTTACCTTTTGGCGATGTTGCGACCCCACGATTGGTATGCGGGATGGTTTGCGCCTTTGGGCTACCTCTTGACCGCTGCCCTCGTCGCTTCCTTGTTTTCGGCGTTGAACCATCGCGAGAAAGCGATTTTGCTTTGCCTCGTTTTCTTGTGGCTCGGTTACCAAACGATGCGCGTCGCCCAATATTGGCAGGCGAAACCTCAGATAGCGAGGAAGCATCAGCACTTCTTCGCCGAACTGGCAACTATGTTGCCCCCAAAGGGGGTCGTTGCGCTCCATGCTTGGCCAGACCCCATTTTCTATTTGCGTCGCCATCGCCCTGACTTGCGCCTTCACGAATGGCCAGGTCCGCTCGCCCTAACACCTTCGTCCGCCCGCTTTTTCCGTCAGATGGATGCCCTCGTTTTGTTTGAGATGGAGTTGAAGATGATGGAGCAAAAGGGCGTTCTCCCCCGCTATCGGGTTCGCCGACGATGGGCAGTCCCCCTTGCCCCTGGTGGTGGTTTGTGGTTATGCCTTGCGGAAGTTCAACGGACGCCCGAAAGAAGGTAGCAGTGGTGCAGGGCGAACAAGGTTTCACTTGCTTTTCTCCGATCGCCCCAACATAGCGGCAACGCTGGCAAAGATGTCAGCCACAACGACCCGCAAGATGTGCCCATCTTGCGCCTTAAGTTCCTTGAAAGCGATGAGCAACCCTCCGTAAAGGCACGCCAACAGCAAGTATTGCCCGACCAATGCCGCTCCCTGAGCCGACCAAACCGATACTATCCCACCAATGACAAAACTGGCGATCCCGCACCGAACGACGGTGCCCATCGGCACCACATTGCCAAATCGCCTTATCGTCAGGATAACCGCCATCCCACACCCCAACAAACTTGTCAAGGTGGTCGCCAACGCAGCACCTTTCATGCCGCCTTGCGGGATGAGCCAAGCGCAAAGGGCAAAATCCGACAAAGCCATGAAGACGGTCAAAAGGAGGGGGCTTTTGACGGCGTTGTCGGCAATCAACGCCCCCCGCAAAAAACCCGTGAGCACCATCAAGGTCATGGCGATAACCAGCCATCGCATCGGCTCCGCCGCTGGCTCAAACGAAGGCGAAAACAAAAGGACAGCGAGGGGACGAGCGGTCGCCCAGACGATGGCGACGATAGGCGTAAAGCCAATGATGACCACTCGTAAGGCTTCCCGAAGCAATCCTTTTGCCTTCTCCCCTTCGCCTCGGCTCAGCGCCTGACACATCGCAGGAAACCATGCTCGCCCCAGCCCCCCAACGATGGCGAACAAGGCGACGATTAAGACCCGAGATGCCCCGTAGAACCCAGCAACCTCAGGCTCCATCAAACGCTTGACCGTCCAAAGGTCCAAAGCCAGAGTAATCTGGTCAAGAAGGGAGATGACTACGATGGGCAATCCAGTTTTGACCGCAAAGGAGAAAGGTGCACTTTCGCTTGGACGGTCAGATTTCAAAAACGGGCGAACCATCATCAACCCAAGGCTCGCTGCTATCAGAACCGAAATTGCGTTCCCTGCCAGCGCCCACAAGGCTGAGCGGAAAAGGACAACAAATGCCACCATGAGGGAAGTCCTGACCAACGCCAATGTCGCTATCAAAACCGAAAGCCAACCGTATGACCTGACACCCTGCAGGAGACTTTGAGTGGCTACAAGGATGCCGAGGAATGGGATTTCAAGCCCGCCGACGAGAAGGAAAGATACAAGCCTTTCGTCCTTCAACCAAGTTGCCATCAGCCAAGATGAAGCGCTGAAAATCAGCCAGAGCCCAACCCAAAAAGGCATGTAGCCCCTCCAAAGAAGCCTCCACATCGCTTGCGTCGGGAAACTGCCTTCGCTGATGGATTTCACGAAAACAACCCCGATGCTGCTCCCAATCAATGTCTCAAACCAAGTCAGAACTGAGACCGCCACCGCATAAAGCCCGTAAAACTCGGGCATCAGCAGCCTCGTCAAACTGACTTGGACGATGAACCCCGCAACCAAAGTTATCCCTTGGCTGCCAATTAAAAGCACCGCTCCCCGCGATGTCTGGAAACTTTTCAGGTTCGTTTCCATGGAAGTTCAGCCCCGTGATGCGTGAAGCGTGATTCGTGATGCGTAAAGCGTGATGCGTAATGCGTAAATTCTCCGTTTCTCCGTGTCCCCGCCTCTCCGTTTCTCCGTCTCGCCGTTTCTCCGTTTCACCGTTTCTCCGCTTCTCCGTTTCTCCGTTTCGCCGTTTCCCCCGTCCCTTGCCCCCTGTCCCCTGTCCCTTTCCATTCGCCATTCGCTACTCACCGTCGTCTTGGTCTCAGCGTGGAATGAAAAGGTAGTTGTCGTAACGGGTGTCGTGAAAGTAGCGCCAAGGTTCAACAACTTTGTCGGTTGGGATTGCTTTGCCGTGACGGATGACGAAAGCATTGTAGCCGTAACTGACGATGGTCTCAAACAGTTCCTCTGGCGTCGTCCCTGCCGCTTGCAAAGTCGCTGCCTGAATTTCAACCATCAAAATCGGCTTGTCTCGGCGGATTGTCTTGTCTGCGCCACGAATCACCCTCAACTCAGCGCCTTCAACATCAATCTTGATGGCATCAACCCTCTCAATCTTCTCCCGCTCAACAAAGTCATCCAAACGCTCCACCTGAACTTCAACAAATTCGTCGGAGACACGCCGAAAGAGGGAACTGCCCCCACCCTTAACGGACATTTTCGCTGTGCCTTTTTCGTCCGACAGGGCGATGGGGACGGGAATCACATTTGTTGCGTTGTTCAAAGCGATGTGTTCTTTGAGACGGGCGAAAATTTCTGGGACGGGTTCAAAGGCGTAAACTTTGCCTGAGGGACCGACGGCACGGGAGATTAGGAGCGAGTAAAGCCCCAAATTTGCACCGACATCCATGACCGTCATCCCTTCACGCAAGTGCGATACGAAAACATGGCGGTCGTTGTGAGGTTCCCAATCTCGTGAACGCCATAAAATAAGGTCATTTGCATCGCACAACCTCACTTTAATGAGAAATCCGTCATCGCTTTTGACAACCAGTGGTTGCGGATAAATCCACCAAGCGATTTTGCCCAAGATTCCCCGTCCTGGGTGTGGCGGAGTTGCTTTGATGTAAGCGGCAGCGAGTCGGGCAAAAAGTTCTCTCATCGCCATCCAACCTCCTTTTGAACTATTTCCGTTGGCAGCGTTAGGGCAAGCCCCGACAAAAGTTTTTCAGTGCCGCCGTCCCAGAAGGGCGACGCTACATGTTGGGTCGCTTTTCAAGCAACTCGGTTATCAGTTGCAAATACTGCTGCCCAATTCTATCAAGGCTGAAATCCCTGCCTCGTTCCTTCAACTTCTCCCTATCTGGCGGGTTTTCAATCGTCTCCAAAATCGCTTCCGCCAACTTCTCATGGTCTCCAACAGGAACCAACTTGCCCCACTTGCCTCCACCCAAAATCTCCGCAGGTCCTGAAGGACAATCGGTTGAAACGACAGGAGTGCCAACCGCAAGCGCTTCCGCAATCACCATCCCAAAGCCCTCAAACTTTGATGACAGGGCAAAGACGGTTGCCCTTTTCATGAACTTGAAGGGGTTGTCAACGAAGCCTGGCATCCAAACATCTCCATCAAGCCCCAACTCTTTCACCAACGCCTCAAGTTTCGCCCTCTCGCTCCCTTCACCCAAAATCACCAACTTTGCAGGTCTCTCTTTGCGGACGATGGAAAAGGCACGGATGAGGGTTGGAAGGTCTTTTTGAGGGTCAAGTCTTGCGACGCACAAGATGACAGGGATTTTGGAGTTTTTGAACCAAGGGTGGTCAACGGGTTCTTGTGCTTTCGCCTCAATTTCAGGGTCGGTCGGATTGTAAATGACATGAACCCGCTCACGGGGAACTTTCATGTTCTGGACCAAATCTTCAGCAACTCCCTTGGAACAAGCAACGACAGCATCGGCATGAGGGTAAAACCGCTTCACAAGTTGCTTGATCAGCCCCAAATACAACTTCGCTTCTATTCCTAAGTCGCCAGAGAAGTGAAGTGCCGCTGAAAGGTGAATTCCCTCCAAAGCAACAAGTGGAAGCCTTCCTCTCAACAACCTCTTCGCAAGGATGGAAGGAACATTGCCTGAATACCCAATGGACAGCATTGAATCAAGCGTCATCTTCCGCAGATGTTTTGCCAATCTCAAGATTGTCATCGGGAGTGCGCCGAAGTATTTCTTGCCAACATGGAATGTCGGCACCAACACAGGCATAGGTTTAAGGGGTGAGGGCACATGCCGAAGCAACTCGTCGGTTCTTCCCTCATCAAACAGAGCCCATAGCAAGTGAACATCAAAGCCTCCTTTTTCTGCGAGCCACCTGCAGATGCGAAAAACGGCAATTTCACCACCGCCAACGAACTGACAAGATAAAAAGGCGGCAAGTTTAGGAGAGACCATTTCATCTCACCCCTCGGATTTCAACTAACATCTCTTCAACGGCAGCGATAACTTCATCGGGCGTAATCATGTCCATGCAAGAGACGGGAAGGGGACAAATTCGGTGACCGCAATTGGCACAAGGCACATCTTTGACGATTAACCTGAAGTTGTCGCCATATGGGCGCCACCTTGTGATGCTTCCCGCACTTTGAACTAAAACCATAGGCGTTCCTAATGAAGCAGCAACATGCATTGGTCCGCTGTTGACGGTCAAGAAAAGGTCGCACCTTTTCAACAAAGCAACCAACTCCTGCACGGTCAATTCACCGCACAAATCTGTCGCTTCCTCTTGCATCTTTGCTTTGATAGTTTCTATTTCTTGCCTTTCGCTTTCAACGCCGTTGAAGACAACTTTTGCCTTATGCTCTCGCACCAAAAAATCTGCCACTTTAGCCCACGCTTCGGGACGCCACCGATTTGACGGTGTAGAAGCGTTGTTAGGATGGATGACCACAAGGAAGTCATCAGGGCTTATCCCTTTTCGCCGAAGTTTTTCCGTCACAGATGCTTCCGCTTCAGGGAAGACGGTGACGAAAGGCTTTTTGTCATCGGTGTCAGCCCCAATTGCCCGAACAAGCATCAGCAACCGTTCAATTTCGCTGATGGTTCTTTCGTCTGGAAGGGAAACGGGATGGGTGAGCAACCAATCCCCAACGCCAGCAGGACCGACACGGACGGGGATTTTCGCCAAAACCATCAGGATGTAGTGATGGATGGTGCCCATGAAGTCAATTGCCATGTCAAAAGTTTCGCCCCGCAAATTTTTGGCTTCTTTCAGTAGGTTCGCAAAGGCACGCCCGTAGTAGGCAAGCAAGCGCACAAATTTCCGCAATGGGTTGGGGTCGTAATGGGGCAAAACTTTGAACCTGCCTACGGTTGGTTCTAACCAAACCGCCGAAAAGACTCTGACTTCGTTGACATCTGGGTTGCCTTTCAGAATTTGAGCCCCGCTTTTGTTTGCCCAAAACACGATGTAGGCATCGGGAAATCGCTTCCTAAGCGCCCGCAGTGCCGGGGTCGCTACAAGGGTGTCTCCGAGGTGCATTCCGTGAATGACCAAAATCCGTTTGGGGTTACCGACAGGTTTTCCCTGTTTCCAAAAGTCCGAAAAGACCAAGAGAAACCTTCTGAGCCCCTTGCCGAACAGGTCAATCAGTTTCAGCGCCAACCAAATAAGTGGAGGCAGTTTCGGCTTCATCCTTTCACCCCCATGTTTTTGCTCCTTGTCAGCATCTCTTCAACGGCAGCGATAACTTCATCGGGCGTAATCATGTCCATGCAGGAGAAGGGAAGGGGACAAACGAATTTACGGCAATTCTTGCAAGGCACATCTTTCCAAACGAGCGAGACTTCACCGTCGCTGTAAATTGGACCGAAGTTGCCTGGCAAGCTTTGCATAGACCAAAGGACAACCATCGGTTTCCCCAAAGTCGCAGCGATGTGCATGGGACCACTGTCCACAGTGACCACTAAAGCGCACCTGCCGATAAGCGCCGTTAGTTCGGGCAACGAAAGTTCACCGCAAAGGTCTACAGGCAGGTAGCGCATGTGATTTTTGATCGCTTCAACCTTCGGTTTTTCGTGAGTGGCGGCACACAGAAGGACGGTGGCTCGGTGTTTTGTGATGAGGGTATCTGCGACAATTGCCCAATTTTCCGCACGCCATTCCTTTGATGGGAAACCGGCGCAAGGACAAAGCACAACAAGCAATTCGCCTCCTTTCACGCCGTGTCGCAACAATTTCTCGTTAAGGCTCTGCTCATCTTTTTCGCTCCATGAGACAGTGGGTTTGGGCGTTGAGTCGGCACCTATCGCCTGAACAACCTTTAACCGTTTTTGGATTTCGTGCAAGGTGTCGTCAGAGATGTCAACTGGATGGGTAAGAAGGAAACTGCCACCCCCGTTGGCAATTCCCACCCGCACAGGTATGCCAGCGAGCACCATCAGCAAAGCACGGCGGGGATCGCCATCAAAGTCAATGGCAAGGTCAAAGCGAAACCTTCTCAATTTAACTGCAACATCGCACAAGTGTGAAAGGTATCGGATGTGGTAGGCACCTGACTTGGTCAACCGCCTGAGAGTTGGAAGCCTTGAGCGTTCATCGTAACGAAAATGGGGGCGCTGAAACGGGATTATTTCGTCCACATCAGGGTTGTTGCTGAGAATTGATGCCGCCGAAGGTTCAGCTAGCACAAAAAGTCGTGATTGGGAGAATTTTTTCCTCAGTGCCCTGATGGCTGGGGTCGTCATAACGGTGTCGCCAACCGGGTGGCTCTGGACGATGAGGATTCTGCGGGGGTTATTGATAGGCTTCCACTGCTTCCAAAAAGCAGAAAAACACGCCAAAAGTTTCCTGAAAAATTCTCCCACCGTGTCCACAACGGAAAGCACGAACACCGTGTGGCTGGAATAATGTCGCAAATACCGCCGTGACATGCCTTCACCTCCAAACGGAGCGCAAAAGTCCAAGCCATTTTTCACCAACCTGCTCAACGCTAAAATCCTTTCTACGCAGTTTGAGCGCATCTCTATCTAGCGGGTTTTCAATCGTCTCCAAAATCGCTTCCGCCAACTTCTCATGGTCTCCAACAGGAACCAACTTGCCCCACTTGCCTCCACCCAAAATCTCCGCAGGTCCTGAAGGACAATCGGTTGAAACGACAGGAGTGCCAACCGCAAGCGCTTCCGCAATCACCATCCCAAAGCCCTCAAACTTTGATGACAGGGCAAAGACGGTTGCCCTTTTCATGAACTTGAAGGGGTTGTCAACGAAGCCTGGCATCCAAACATCTCCATCAAGCCCCAACTCTTTCACCAACGCCTCAAGTTTCGCCCTCTCGCTCCCTTCACCCAAAATCACCAACTTTGCAGGTCTCTCTTTGCGGACGATGGAAAAGGCACGGATGAGGGTTGGAAGGTCTTTTTGAGGGTCAAGTCTTGCGACGCACAAGATGACAGGGATTTTGGAGTTGTTGAACCAAGGGTGTTCAACTGGTTCTTGTGCTTTCGCCTCAATTTCAGGGTCGGTCGGATTGTAAATGACATGAACCCGCTCACGGGGAAGTCCAGAAAGTTTGGCTATATCATCGGCAACCGCCGATGAGCAACCGGCTACGATATCTGCATGGCGGTAGGACAACTTGATTATGCGAGGAGCCAGTTGCCGATACAAGTTGCCACCTTGGGACTTCATTGCGCTCACATGGATTTGCTCCCATATCGCCACTTTAGCCCCCGATTTTGCCAACATCTTCGCCCACAAAGTTAGCCCACCATCAGCCCATCCAGGGGCGATAACGATTTGATTTGGGTTTTGTCGGAGATATTTCGCCAACCCGAAGATAGCGGAGATTGCCACTGAAGTGCCGACAACCTTTCCAGAGACTTTCAATGCTGGGACATTCAAGTTCACAACCTGCACACCTTTCGGGGGTTGGAAGGGCAATTTCCCTTCAACTCGGGAGACGATAATTTCCGTTGGCAATCCCTTCCCTACTAACCACCCTGCGACCCGAAGCAATGCAATTTGCCCACCACCGAACCAAGTGTTCGGGTGCAGCAAGAAAAAGCCAACACGAAATTGCCCCATCTTCACCAACTCCATCCATTGCCTTCATGCTTCACGCTTTACGCAGGACGCTTTACGCTTCACGACTTAACGCTCGTCTTCAAAAACAACCAAAGGGTCAATCGTGGTGGAAGGAGCAATAACATTTTCTCGGCAAGCAAACGAAACATCATTTGTGCATCTCGTTCATCACCCCAATAGTTTCGCTTGACCTTGATGACGGCACGAACTACATCTCGGACTTTAATGCCTTTTGAAAGGCTTCCATGATGGACTCGATAGCGGACCAGTGCTTCAGGCAAGGCAACAAATTGTGCTCCCTTTTTTGCCAATCGGCACCATAACTCGTAATCTTCAACCAAGTCAATGTCCGCATATCCACCTGCCTCAAGGACAACTTTCTTCTGGAACATCACGCTTGGATGCCCAACTGAATTGTAAATCCTCATGTCACGAACGATGTCATCGTGGTCACATGGGTAGCGGCGGAAGCCGAGTGTCCGACCCTCCTCGTCAATAACCCGAAGCCATGTCCCCAAGACCGCAACCTCTGGGTGGCTCTCCATGAACTTCACTTGCTTCTCCAACCGTTCAGGTTCGCTGATGTCGTCGGCATGTAAAATCGCCACCAACTCTGCCCTTGCTTCACGAAGCCCCAGATTCATTGCGTCTCCCAAAGAGGTTCGTTGGGACCTAACGAAATGCCTAATTCGTGGGTCAGGATAGTCTTTGAGGATTTCGGCTGCTTGACGAGGTGACGGGTCTTCAACGATGACCAGTTCCCAATCTTCAAAGGTCTGGTTCAGGACGCTTTCAATGGCTTGTCGGAAATAGACTGGATGCGGGTTAAGGACAGGCATGACGACGGAAACGATTGGTTCGGATTTCATAGTTTGTCACCTCAGATCGTGAAGCGTAAACGGCGGCGATTAGCGAATAGCGACCGGTTGGACAGCAACAAAGTTGGCAACAAAAATCTCTATTCGCCCCTCACTATTCGCTACTCGCTGCCGTTTTTGTCCCGCTGTCCCGTCATACTTTCCCTTAACGCTGCCTCCAACAATGCATGTTCCTGCGCCAACTTTTTGACCTGTTCGCTGAGCGTTGTCATCTTCACAGCATAATGCAGGCAGATCAAGTAGAGAAACAAAACGCCGAAGAGGAAGACGGTCGTCGTGGGCAAGACGGCGCCAATCAGGTGAGTGATTGCCATCAACAAGTCACGGGAAGCGGTAATGAGGAAAATGGTGACAGCACTCAGCATCCAGAGCCAAGTGTATTCTTCCCGCAGGCGCTTGCGACGAACCAGTTCAAAGACCAGAAGGACGATGACAATGCTGACGGCAATGGCGAACATTTGCTGGCGTGGCGTCATTTTGCGTCACCCTCCTTTCAATGCCAAAACGCAGATAACCCTGCCTTTCGGCAGGCTTCTTCATCGCTTCGGTGCTGCCCGCAACAGAGTCGCCAAGATAGACAGGGACATCTTGAAGGCATAGTAGGCTGCCCGCAGATAGGAGGGCACATACTTTGAAATGCCATGCGAGCGCTGGTGCATGACGACGGGGATTTCCTTGATGCGGAAGCCCACCCGATGGAGTAGGATGAGGATGTCGGCATCGGCGAAGTCAACGGGGTAATGGTCGTCGGCGAGCAACTCCACGACTTGCCGCCGCAATGCTTGAAAGCCCGAAGTGGGGTCGGTGATGGATTGCCCTGTCACCCATCGGACGATTTTACGGAGCAGCCACATCCCTACCCGACGGTCAAAAGGGATGAAATAACGACAATCGCCCAAAAAGCGAGAGCCCAGCACCACATCGGCATCTTGCAACCCTTTCAGCAAATCGGGCACACAAGCGGGGTCATGCTGACCGTCGGCGTCCATCAAGACGACAACATCATAGCCTTTGCGGGCAGCATACTTGAAGCCCGTCTGGACAGCCCCGCCATAGCCAAGATGAATGGGCAAAGTCACGACTTTCGCCCCCGCCGACGCAGCGACCCGAGCCGTCTCATCCGTAGACGCATCGTTGACGACCAAAATGTCCGCTTCAGGCACCAATGCCTTCAACTGAGCGATGACTGTCGCAATGGTCTGGGCTTCGTTGCGCGCAGGCATCACGATAAGCGCCTTCATGGCTCCTTCGCCTCAATGCCTCGGCGGCATTCATATGGATGTCACAATGCAAGAAGGAATGGTTCAGTCAACCTCGGTTCACCCCGAACGCCCTAAACTGTTTTCGGCAGTAAAAATTTAGCGCCTTTACAGAAGAGCATCATGAGGGACGGTCAAGGCTGAAAGCCCCGTCCCCTCGGAGGATGATGACAGGGAATGGATGCCCTTAGGGTTCTCAATCCGATGGCACCCCTTGCCTCGTTGGACGGCATCGTCTTGCGCCCGATAGCGTTGCCTGTCCGTCCCGATTGGGCAACTATCTTCGGGCGGGATGCCCCTTT
>Ga0079992_135641_pt1 | contig 13478 bp, 11 predicted proteins | sample FaiFalFF_MnMetaG_3_FD_69197 | JGI IMG/M metagenome (GOLD analysis project Ga0079992, IMG submission 69197) | Freshwater microbial communities from Yellowstone National Park, Wyoming, USA - Fairy Falls B (FF_Mn_B) MetaG (SPADES assembly) (version 2) | ecosystem: Environmental > Aquatic >... | reverse complement strand
CGGCCGCTCCGCCCCGAAGGGGCGGAGCGGCCAAAAATTCTCTCCATTCAGAAGGTTTTTGATTGTAAATGGCATTAGATGCCAAAGGCGGGTGTAAAGGCTAATTTTGTCCAATGGAGGTTCGGGTGGTGGATTGGCGGGTGGTTTTGCCTTTGCGGTGGCAGGTACTGCGGCCAGGCCGCCCCGTAGAAAGTGCTCACTTTCCAGGCGATGAAGCGCCTACGACCCTTCACCTGGCCGCTTATATAGGGAACGAGGTTGTTGGGGTGGCGTCCTTTTATGAGGAGGCCTTTCCCTGGGCCGATATAGGGGGTTATGCGTACCGACTACGGGGAATGGCCACAGCCCCAGCCTATCAGCGGAGAGCAGGCATTGGTACCCAAATCCTTCAAACCGCATGGCCCCTACTCCAAGCACGGGGTGTAGAAGTAGTATGGTGTTATGCCCGATTAGAGGCTGTGCCTTTTTACGCAAAAAACAACTTCCGACATTATGAGCCAGCGGGGATTATTGAAATCCCCGACGTAGGACCCCATGAAGTGTGGTATTATCCTTTGGCGAAGGGCGCAGATAAGAGAGGGGTGTAAAGGCCATTGATGTACCGGTGCCAGCCAGCCGCAGCTATCATAGCGGCATTGTCCATGGTGTAACGCAACGGAGCCATGTAGGCCTTTAGATGGGCGGCCTCGGCGGCCTCCTCCCACAAGGAGCGTAGGCGTGCATTGGCCGCTACTCCCCCCACCAGAGCCACCCGAGACACCCCCGCCTCCCGAGCAAAACCCACCACTTTGTCAATCAGATACCGAAACACCCGTTCCTGCCATGCCGCGCAGAGGTCTTCCACCCTCATTTCCGGATGCGCTGCCCGAGCTTGTAAAAAAGCTGTTTTCAGTCCGCTGAAACTAAAATCCCATTTCCCCTCGGTGCGGGGCGTGGGAAAGGTGTATGCGTCGGGATTGCCCTGCTGAGCGAGCTTCTCTATTTCTGGGCCGCCGGGGTAAGGCAGCCCTAACCATGCGGCAATCTTATCAAAGGCCTCCCCCACCGCATCGTCTTGCGTCTTCCCCACTAAGCGAAACGTGAGAGGCGACTCTACCAGGTACAAGTGCGTATGCCCACCCGTAGCCACAAGCGCTACAAACGGATAGGCCGGCACCTCCTCACCCAAGTAGAGCGAAGCGATATGGGCTTCTAAGTGGTGCACTCCGATAAGGGGTATCCCGCTACTCACAGCCAGTGCCTTAGCGAAAGTATAACCGACTAAGAGCGACCCCAAAAGGCCCGGCCCTTGGGCCACAGCTATAGCCTTTAGGTCTTCCCAGCTTATTCCCCCTTGAGCAAAGACCTCTTGAAGGGCCTGCGGGAGCCGAACCTCATGCTCCCGCGAAGCCCACTCCGGAATAACACCTCCATGAGCCGCATGAATACCTTGCCGATAAACTACTTCCGCAAGAATGCGCTCTCCATCGTAGAGCGCTACACCCGTATCGTCGCAAGAAGTTTCAATACCTAAGAGCACCGCCTATTCCTGCATCTCTTGCAGGAGGCGCTGGCGGTAGGCAGCCCGCTTAATCTGTTCCCGCCGAAGGACCGACTTCGGAATATAGTACATCCGATTACGTACCTCCCGGGCTATCCCTAAGCGGTCAAACTTCCGCTTATAACGGCGCAGCATCTTCTCCAGATTCTCCCCTTCTTGCTGCTCTATGATAATCATAGGGGCGCAAAGATACGAAAATTCCGGCCTCATAAGCTCTGAGGCGAGGGAAGGAGCTTGCTATGAGACGCGTTCTATAAGGAGGCTCACCCCCTGCCCAACCCCGACGCAAAGGGTGGCTAACCCTAAGCGCTTCTGGTAATAATGGAGGCTCCGGGTCAGCGTCCATGCCAACCGAGCTCCCGTAGCCCCTAAGGGGTGACCTATGGCAATAGCCCCTCCATGAACATTTAGGCGGCTGCGGTCTATGCCTAAGAGACGCTCACAGGCTATCACCTGCGCCGCAAAGGCTTCATTGAGTTCAATAAGCTCTATCTCATCCAGACGTACTCCCACCCGATGCAGGAGCTTTTGGGTGGCGGGAACGGGGCCAATACCCATGTAGCTGGGGTCTACCCCCGCCGTCGCAGCGCCCACAATTCGGGCTAAAGGGCGTAACTCATACTGACGCAGCGCCTCCTCGCTAACTACTAAGAGAAGCGCTGCCCCATCATTGATGCCTGAGCTATTTCCTGCTGTTACCGTACCTCCCTCCCGAAAGGCCGGCCGCAGTTTGGCCAGCTTTTCCAAAGAAGTGTCCGGCCGAGGATGCTCATCCTCGCTCATCGTCGTGCCGTCCGGCAAGGGGATAGGACAAATCTCCCCCGCAAAAAAGCCCCGGGCCTTAGCCTGAGCATAACGCTGCTGCGAAAGAAGCGCATAAGCATCTTGTTCCTCACGAGAGATGCCGTACTTTTCTGCGACATTTTCGGCAGTTTCCCCCATGCTGTAGGGGGGGTATTTGGCAGCTAAGCGGGGATTGACAAAGCGCCAGCCGATGGTGGTGTCGTAGATTTCGGCTTTTCGCGAGAAGGCCACCTCCGCCTTAGGCATGACAAAGGGAGCTCGGCTCATAGACTCTACCCCGCCCGCCAGCACCACCTCCGCCTCCCCCACCGCAATCATGCGCGCCGCATAAATCACCGCTTCCAGACCAGAAGCACAAAGCCGATTCACCGTAACCCCCGGAACGCTCTCAGGCAGCCCCGCCAAAAGCACCGCCATCCGGGCCACATTCCGATTGTCCTCACCAGCCTGATTGGAACAGCCCAATACCACTTCGTCATAGCTCTCCAAGGGAATCTGTGGATACCTCTCCACCAGCTTCTGAATAAGGTACGCCGCCAAATCATCCGGCCTGATGGCCGCTAAACGCCCCCCATATCGCCCAAACGGACTCCGAAGCCCATCTACAATATAAGCCGCCCGCATCTTAGCAAATGTACGCCGCCTGCGCAGTATAGGCCCTACGTTTCACTCTTTTCCCGCTCGGACAGACCCTCCGGGCGCCAAAGCGTCCGGAGCGGACTTAGATTTTAGCTGGTCACTTCTATGGCCTCGCATAGAGGCCCCCATGAGCCGGAAAGCCGTGGAGATCCCCAGCATGAACAAGCTGCGGAGCCTCCCTTGAGAGATTTACTAGGCATTCAAGACTTTTGTGTATCTTTGTATATATGGCTAAGTTAGGTGCTTTTCATTCCCTTCCAGCTCGGATATATAATCTGGGCTCCAAGGCGGCCGCAGACTTAGACTTCACCCGGGAGGCTCTATGGCGTCGCATGGATGCCCCCATGGGCCGAAAAGCCGTCCAAATCCCCGTCTTCCTCGTCAATGAAGCCCAAATGGATGAACTCTCCCCGCCCAAAAGGAAGCGAGCCCTGGACCCCAGATACGTCAAAGAATGGTTATATCGCCGAGAGGAGCTACCTCCTGATATTAACCAGCTAGACTTCAGCAGCTGGGAGGCTTTTGTTCATGTGGTGGCCTTAGGATTGTATGTAAGACATCCTCAGCCAGAACAAGCTGTGGTGGACAAAGGCGATCCCAGCGTTCAAGAGCCCGAGGCCGTTCAGGCTTACCAGGCGGCAGAGGGGCCGCATATCTACCTCTGCTGCGAACGCATAGTCCGAAGGGGCGAGCAGGAGGGCATTTCCCCTAACTTAGTCTTGGACAAAGTATATTACCATGAGCTGGGGCACGCCCTCCTGGATGTGCCTAAGTCGGTTTGGGACACAGGAGACGACCCCTACCCCACCCCCTGGGGAAGGACAATAGAGGAAAGTGCCGCCAACTACATAGCCTACCAGCGCTTCGAAGGCATGGAAGCTCTCCTAGTCCAAAGGCTCATGGCGTCCCAACCGGCGGAGTACCTCGGCTATATGGCCTTTACGCAGGCGCCTCTGATGGCTCTGCCAGCGGCAAGGCCTGGCTCCTGGAGCAGAGAGGAGGAGCAGCACTATCGCCGGGAGACCTATCACTTTTACCAGGAGTGGTCTGCTGAATGGTATCGATGGCCTATGGAGTGGTGGAGAGAGGTGATTAAGAGGAGACTCTATGAATGGCATAGAAGAGGAGGCTGGCCTCCTGCGCTGTTGGAAAGCTGGATACATGAGGTCGCCAGGATAGTCCGCGCAACTCGGGCAGCTGAGGTAGCCCTCGGTCCTGCGAATATACGCCTCTGGCGCTGGTATAAAGCCCAAGGAGCCCCCCGAGCTCCAGAGTATGTGCGGCCCCTTGAGGCCTTTGCTTTGTACCTGCTGCGGGAGGGCGTGAATGCGTAGAGGATTTTCGCTTCGCCAGGTACTTAGAGAGAAGGGGCTGAGCTTCTCGCCCGCTGATTATAGGTTAGCTTAGCCATCAGCTTGGGAATCCGATACCCCCAGAAAGCCCTACCCCGCCAATCAAACTACCTCCCCGCTCAAGGACTGGACTAAGTACAAATATTTATCCTAACTTTGTTGCATGGCTACACTTTGGAACCGACTCCTCTCTCTGTTAGGCTTAACAGAACGTGATGGAAAAACCAATGGGCACCAAACCTTAGAACGACGGCTTCAGACTCTGCCGCGGCTCTCGGACTGGGTGGTTGACCCCATGCACTCGGCTATTGAATTCCGGGTCATGCACATGGGAATAGTGGAAGTAAGAGGGCGATTTCAGCGATGGGAGGCTAAGGTCAGGGGTACTTCGCCCGACTTTTCAGACTTAGCCGTGGAGATAGAAGTGGATGTGGGCTCTATTCAGACAGATGTGGAGGCCCGGGATGTTCATCTAAAATCACCGGACTTCTTTGATGTGGCGACCTATCCCAAGGCTTTCTTCAGGAGCACCCGCATAGAATGGCGGCCCTTGCGTACTTTCCGACTGCATGGCGAGCTCACGATGAAGGGTAAGTCTCATCCCATCACTCTGGAGGGGCAGCTCCAATCCTTTGTGCTCAAAGACATGTTTGGTGAGCCGCGGGTGTCTTTCTCTGTCTCGGCCTCCATAGACCGCAGAGCCTGGGGTCTCACTTGGCAGATGGAGCTGGAAGGCGGGCAGGTCGTCGTAGATAACATCGTCCACATAGAGGCCCGTGTAGAGCTTACCACGCCCCAGGCCATGGCCGCCATGCAGCAGATGCTGGCCTCCATGGGGGCAAGTAACTAAGCGACTATGGGCCTATTTATGGGCCTATTAGGGAAGCTGACGGGCCTAAAAGCCCCTTATCCTGGGGCACGGTGGGATCCAGCCGCAGGTCGTATCCTCGCTGCCACCGACGCTTTTCGGGCCTTACCAGCAGAAGCGCAAGAAGCCGCCCTCTATCTGCCCGCCTGGGACTTCCTCAAAGTGAACAAAGAGGTCTATGCTAAACACATCGTAGAAAAAACCGACACCAAGGAGACTTTCTTTCTTCTACCTGCCCTGGGTTACAATGAGGCTATTGAGAAAATCCAGCACCTTCAAAAAGAAAATAGCTTTTTGCGGGATCAGGTCCATGCCCTCGTGCAGCAGCTGCCTGTGCCCCTCTTTGTCGTAGAAGAGAAAGCTGAGCTACGGATCACCTTTGCCAATCAACTACTCTTAGAGCTCATCGGCGTTCCCTTGAGTAAGCTCTATAAAGGACTAACCTTAGAGGATATTTTCCCCGACCATAGCGGGGAAGCGCAGGCCATTTTGACCAGCGCCCGCGAAACCCAAAAACCCCAGCAAAAAATCATAGAGGGTTTTCGCCCCTCAGGCTCGCCCTATGCGTACTTAGTGCGGGCCTTTCCCCTTGAGACCCCCAACCTCCGAGGCGTATTTTTTGCCCTGGTAGATATAACCAAAGAGCGCGAGCAAGAGCGACAGTTAGAGCTTCAAAATCAACAGCTCACGGCTCTCACCGAAGAGCTTCGGCAAAATCAGGAGGAGCTTCAGATAGCCCTCAAAGAAGTAGAGGCAGCCCAAAAAGAAGCCGAACTCCGCCGAAAAGAGTTAGAGGACAGTCTTTTAGCAGCGCAGCGCTATCAGCGCACGATCCTCTTTCGCACCCGTGAGGTAACGACTCTGTGGGGGCGCGATAGAGTGGCTATTGTGGCACGGGCGCACTCTTATGTGGGGGGCGACTTCTTATTTGCTACCCGGCAAGGCGATTATGTGTATGTGGTAGTGGGGGATGCGACCGGACATGGCCCCTCGGGTGCGCTACTCGCCTTGACTGTACGAACCCAGCTCTTACAGGCTATTTCGGAGATAGGCCACCCTCGCGATCTCCCCAGAGCCTTGGCAGAAGTCCGCGAAGCCCTGTTTGAGCTCTTAGGTGTGGATCCCGCTCGCACCTTATCTAATGACGGCGCCGAGATCGGCATCCTGGCTTTACCTACCTCTCGCTCGGGCACGCTGTTTTTTGCCGGAGTAGGGCGTGACCTCTACCTTCTTTCATCAGAGGGAAAGTTACACAAATTCAAAGGTATCCGGCATGGCTTGGGATGGAATGTGCCAGGCACGCCATTAGAAGCCATCACCATAGAAGAGATACCTTATGAAGCTGGCAGCATAGCTTTCTTATTTACCGATGGGCTCCCCGACCAGCACAATCCTAACCATCATAAGCTGGGGGTGCGAGTGGTGGAACGCTGGATAGCCGAAAGCGCCACCGCCGCCGGCCCCGAACCCGCCGACAAAGTCCGCTATGTGATGAGACACTGGGAAGACTTTCGGCAGGAAGCCCCTCAAACCGACGACGTCCTTTTCATTGGATTAGCCCTCTAAGGAGCCCCCATAAAACGCTCCTTTGGGAGATAAGAAAGCCAGCTGGCCCCTCCACCCTGCCCCGCAACCTCACCCGTATATTTGCTCATTTACATCTCATACGCTAAGAACCTTGCCGAATAAATCGGCAATGAGACGCTAAAAAGCCAGCTCTGCCTATTAGCCAGCGTCTGTCCAACGCTCCCCTCTTTATACCTCTCCCTCGGGAGCGAGGATACACGCTATTCTAAAGCGGTGCCATACCTTAGCTGTAATGACATCCGTGGCGGTGATTATCCCCACCTATAATAACCTGCCTGAGCTCCGCTTATGTCTCAAGGCGCTCAGCCAGCAGTCCTACAAAGACTTCGTCGCTTATGTATGCGTAGATGGCTCTACGGATGGCACCTTAGAGTACCTCCGTTGTCAACCTTATGAGTTTGTAAAGGTTCTAACGCATCCCGATGGCCGAAACCACGGCCGTAACGCCGCCCGAAACCTCGCCTTGCCTTACCTCCATCAGCATAGGTGGGTAGCCTTCCTGGACTCGGATAGCATCCCCCTACCAGACTGGCTGGAAACCTTCTGTGCGGCTTACCAAAGCGAAGAAGAAGTCCTATTAGGACAACTACTCTTTTACTCCACCCTCGGTCCCAACATGTGGAACGAATACAGAAATTGGCGCTCAAAAATACACCTTAAGAGGGCAGAGAAGGCGAACTTTAGATACTTCCGCTCCAACTCGTTTCTCTCTGCGGAAGTGTTTAGGCAGCTCGGGGGATATGATGGGACCATACGACGCCACGGATTAGGCGATGTAGAACTGGGGTGGAGGTTGCAGGAGAGGGGTATGCGCTTTCGGTATGTAGCAGAGGCGAAGGTCTGGTCTGCTTCGCAGCATACACCCGCTCAGGCCTTATTGCGGTATTACGAAATGGGTCGCGTCAATCTTCCTTTCCTTTACCGGAAGCACCCGGGTATCCAGGAGCATTTATATGGGGGAAGGTGGCTCACAAAGCCCTTTTACAAGTTTGTCGCACAAGTGATGTACTTTTTAGTGCGGCCATCTTGGGTGTATAGCTTCTTAGACCGAGTCCCTACCTGGCTACAAGTACGACTTCTTCACTACTTAGTATTGTATGCGATTATGCAGGGATATAAGCATAAAAGGCTCCCTTCATTCCTGAGGCGGTAAGGCGCTAATATGTTTTGAGCAGCAGGAAGATGGTATTTTTGCAGGGTGCGGTGGTTGTTTCTCTCGCCAGAGTTTCCGCCGAATTATCATCTTTTTGCTTGGCATTTGCGGGAGTTAGGGGGTATTTCGGTGGGGATTGGGGCTACGCCTTTTCACCAGCTTTCGCCGGCTGTACAGCAAAGCCTTACTCTATATAGAGCCGTAGGGGACCTGCACCACACGGAGGCTGTTCTTGCGGCCGCACGGGAGCTATCGGATGCTGTCGGGGGTCTGGATGGCGTAGATTCCTTTAATGAGTACTGGCTCCCGCTGGAAGCCGAAATTCGGCAAGCGCTGGGAATACCCGGGCCAAGGCCCAGCGACCTTCCGGCCTTCCAGCAGAAAAGCGCCATGAAGGCCTATTTCCAGAAAGCCGGTTTAAACCCTATCCCCGGCCAGGTCGCACATTCCTTCACCGATGTAGAGGCCTTTGTGAGAACGCATGGCTATCCCATTATTGCCAAGCCTGATAAAGGCGTAGGGGCGGGGGGCGCTATCCGCATTGGAGACGATACAGAGCTCAAACGATTTCAACAGACCTTTCGTCCCGGCTATCTCTTAGAAAAATTCATCACAGGTACTATCCAGACTTTTTACGGACTTACAGACTGGGAAGGGCGAATCGTTTTTGCGGCTTCGTTAGAGTACAGCCGGGGCGTAGCAGAAGTCGTTAGCAAAGATGAAGATATCTTTTATTTTGTCCACCGGGAAATCGCCCCAGACCTATTCACAGCAGGTTCGGCTATCGTAGCCGCTTATGGACTCAAGGCCCGATTTTTTCACTTTGAGTTTATTCGGGCGGAGGGGGGCCAGCTCTACCCCTTAGAAGTCAATATGCGCCCCCCGGGTTATCCTACCTTAGACCTCTTCAACTTCGCTCATGACTGCGATCTCTACAGAGGGTGGGCAGAAATGATTCAGACCGGCCGCGCGCCGACTTTCCCACCTCCATCTTATTATGCCTGTTACATTGCCCGCAAACGCCACATCGGCTATGCCCATTCCCACGAGGAAGTACTCAGACGACTGGGAGATCGCCTTATCTATCACGCCGAGACGATACCCCTTTTTCGGGCGGCCATGGGAGATGAGCATTACATTATTCGCACGCCCGACTACGAAGAGATGCTGGAACTTGCCCTTTTCGTCCAAAAACGCCTCCTTTTGTAGGAAACTATGCAGATAACCCATCATACCTGGCACAGCCCCCACCTCGGTAAAGCCTTAGGCCTCAATCGGTATGGCCAAGCAGGTCAGCCCCTATTAGCCTTTCCAGCCCAAGAGGGCAATCACCGAAACTTTGAAGACTTTGGCATGATTGAGGCCTTAAGGCCCTTCTTAGAAGAGGGGGCGATTCAGCTTTTTACCGTGGATAGCGTGGATGGCGAAAGTTGGACCGCTACCCATTTGCATCCCCGTGAGCGGGGCCTCCGCTATGAAGCGTATGTACGTTATATCCTGGATGAGGTGCTACCTTTCATCCGCCAATACTCGGATAAACCCATCTGGACGACGGGCGTCAGTATGGGCGCCTACCACGCAGCGAACTTCCTCTTTCGGTTTCCGCATTCTTTTGGGGGCTGCATTGCTCTAAGCGGCATCTATGAGCTAAGTGAGTTTCTGGGTGATTACCGAGATGAGATAGTTTACTATAACTCTCCCCTCCTCTTCCTGCCAAACTTAGAAGACCCTTACTATTTAGACGAACTGCGGCGCAAAAAGATTGTTTTAGCCGTGGGGCAAGGGGCGTGGGAAGAGCCCATGCTTACCCAGACCCGCCAAATGGCGGAGATTTTGCGTCAGAAAGAGATTCCCGCTTGGGTGGATATTTGGGGGCATGATGTAAATCACGACTGGCCGTGGTGGCATCGTCAGCTACCCTACTTTCTTAGGCAGCTGCTAACCCCTGTCCCGTAGCTAATGCCATACGCTTTCCCATAGTTTTTTTGTCAGCTTCTCGGGCGAAGCTATATTCTTAGCTTTGCCGTATCTTTGCCTCTGGTATGTGGAGGCATCTCGTCATTGGCATAGTACTGAGTGGACTGCTGCTCTGGGCACAGAAGAAACCTTCCTCCAACCCCACCAAAACCGAAAAGGCTGGAGCCGTAGAAACTACAACTAACCTCCAACTCATTCAGTTTGCTAAAGTAGAGCACGACTTTGGGAAAATCAAAGAAGAAGACAAAGTCGCTACAACCCGCTTTACCTTTAAGAACACCCACAAACACCCCGTCAAGATTGTAGATGTTAAGACATCATGCGGTTGTACTTCGCCGAGTTGGAGTCGGGAGCCTATTGCTCCTGGTAAGGAAGGGTATGTAGAGGCCCAATATAGCACTTGGGGTCGTCCGGGTGCCTTTGTCAAAACGCTCACGGTGCGAGTCCGATCAGAGGCCGATACCACTAAAGAAGAAACCTACACCCTCACCATCAAAGGGGAAGTGCTCCCCCGGCCCAAGGGCCCCGAAGATTGGTACCCCACCAAACTTGGAAACCTGCGCTTCGGCCCCGCTAATCATGTCTCCTTCGGAACCATCAAAACTAACGAAAAGAAAAGCCAGCGCATCACCATCTATAACGATAGTGATAAGCCCATTGAGCTAAAAGGTTTTGCAGATGTGCCTAAGCATGTAGAAGTCTCCTTCATCACTCCTAAAGGCACAGCTCCCACCTACGAGCTCAAGCCGAAAGACACCGTTCAAGTGGAGGTCAAATACGACGCTGGTGCTGCGAATGATTATGGATTTGTGTACCATCTAATGAAGATTCAAACCAATGATGCTACTGAGCCGGAGAAGCCCCTTTATGTAACGGCTAACATTGAAGAGTACTTTGGGGAACTGACGGAGGCGGCCCTGGCCGAAGCACCCCGAGCCCAGTTTGATCAGACGGAGTACAACTACGGCAAAATCAAAGCCGGAGACAAAGTAACCCACGAGTTTCGTCTGACGAATACCGGCAAAAAGCCGCTCATCATTCGGAAAGTGAAGGCAAGCTGTGGTTGCACGGTGGCTGCGCCCGAGAAAAACGAACTAAAGCCAGGCGAAAGCACCTCCATCAAAGTAACCTTTGACTCTACGGGCCGCGCAGGTAAAGACTCCAAAAGCGTTACCGTCATCACAAACGACCCCCGGCAACCCACTATCAACCTCGTCATCCACGGCGAAATAGAAGCCGCCGCAAAATAGGTCGTAGTGGACCGTAGCAATGAGGTGGGGGCATTCGTCCGAATGCCCCATTTTTCGTCTCCTCAATCATCGGAGTCTATGCCCTGAATTAGAGGCGGATCAAACTCTCCCTGGCTAATCGGCACTTCAAACTCCGTTTCTCCTTCGGGCATCTCCAACTCAGGAATCTGGAACTCGGGGTCTATCTCCACGGACATCTCGTCTTCAGCAGTCGGCAGAGGTAAGTCTACCTCCCAATCCTCCCCATAGAGGTAGTCTAACTTCATTAGCAGTAGCTTCTCAGGTGGGACCTCAATCAAAAACTCTACGCGGCGATTGCGGGCTCTATTCTCTTCGGTCGTATTAGGGAGGAGGGGGCGCTCGCTTCCGTACCCCACGGCTACGATTTGATCGGGTGGTAGATGGGTCATTTGAAGGAGGTACTGACGAATGTTTTCAGCCCGCTGCTGCGAAAGTCTTTTGTTATGTGCGGGATCCCCCGTAGCATCGGTATGTCCTTCTACCCGAAGCCGAACAAATGGATATTTCAGCAAAAAACCCGCCACATAATCTAAGGCCGGATATGCCTCAGGCGTTATTTCCGCGCTATTCGTGGCAAACTCAATCGTCTCAAATACATAAGGCCGCCCCAGCTCCGCCGTGGATAAAAACACCCCATAAGTGGAGTCATCCAGCACAGTGAGCGTATCGGGAATGCGAATGAGATGGGTATCCAGCACCATGAGCTGATACTGGCGATTCTGGATGAGCTGAAACTCAAAGTATCCGAAGCGATTAGCGATGAGGGGGGTGATTTCGGTGCCCTCTGAGAGGTCTATGGCAATGACGATCCCTGTAAGGGGCTGCCCAGAAGCCGAGTCAATTAGGTAGCCGCTCAGGCGGGTGTACGCATCGGGGCGCGCCTCCATGGGCAGCTCAAACGAGTATAGGTCAAAGTTTCGGGGGTCTTTTCGGGAAGCTCGCGCATAGTATATCTTATTCCCCCGCCCGTCAATAGTAAAGTAGTACTCATCCCCATCGGTATTGACCAGAGGCCCGAGATTACGAGGACTCTCCCAGTAGCCATCCAGCCACCGGCTCTTATAGATATCGTACCCCCCGTAGGAAAATGGCTGCCCCGTAGAACTGAAATACAAAACCCGCTGAGGCTCATAATAATACGGGGTCACCTCATCGCCCGCTGTATTGATGGTGGGGCCTAAGTTTTGGGCCTTACTCCAGCGACCATCAGGCAAGCGACGAGACACATAAATATCCGATTGCCCAAAACCCGAGGGCCGATTAGACGCAAAAAATAACAGGCTATCCCCCACTAAAAAAGGGTGAGAGTCCCATGCAGGGCTATTCACTTCAGGACCAAGGTTGATGGGTTTTTGCCAGCGTCCCCCCTCATAATAAGACACATAAAGATCACACGAACCCAAGCCATCGGGAGCATCACATCGGGCAAATATTAACATCGTCCCATCGCTATTCAGGCAGGCAGACCCCTCATTGTAAGGGCTATTAATGATATCCCGAAACTTTTCCGCAGGACGAAATCCCCCCCGTACAAAGTCCCTTTGAGCATAATAAAGGTCCTCATTACGCAGCTGATCGGGGTCCAACGCTGTCAAAACCTGCTCCCGCCGAGAGGTAAAAATCAATACCTGCCCAGAGGGATGCATATACGGCGCATAATCCGGATAAGGAGAATTAATGTGCGGCCCTAAACTCAGCAGCACGCCTTTCGGAGGGGAGAGGGTATCTATCTTTTGACGCAGGCGGACTATTTTTTTATAATACTCCAAGGGTACCCACTCACTGCGCCAACGTTCTTGCAAGCGCTTATACGCTAATCGGATTTCTGAGGGGGCTTGACGCATGTTTTTCAGGCACAATTCATAGAGATACAGGCTCAAAGCTGTATCTCCTAAGGCTTCTCGTACCTGAGCCCATCGCCATAGCAGGTTCAATGAAAGGGTATCCCGAAAGTTAGCTATGCGGAACTGGCGAATATAGGTAGAGAGCAAGGTATCTAAGGTGTGCAGGTCTTCGTTGGCTTCGGCGCGTCGGATGAGGCGGAGAGTTTTAGCGTGGAAAAAAGGTTTTTCGGGGTTTTCGTTTAGCTTAGGGAAGGTGAGTGGGGGTGGGGGCGGCACATCCCCACCCACGGGCCTTAGATAAGTCCCTGCGATAGTTTTTAGCCGGGGCTGCCCAAATAGCAAACTCAGCCATAGCCCTACCCACATCCAGCGCTCCATCACTCTAATAGCATTTGCAATTAAAAACCTTCTGAATGGGGAGAGAGGTTTTGGCGGCGGCCCCA
>Ga0079992_133455_pt1 | contig 13497 bp, 18 predicted proteins | sample FaiFalFF_MnMetaG_3_FD_69197 | JGI IMG/M metagenome (GOLD analysis project Ga0079992, IMG submission 69197) | Freshwater microbial communities from Yellowstone National Park, Wyoming, USA - Fairy Falls B (FF_Mn_B) MetaG (SPADES assembly) (version 2) | ecosystem: Environmental > Aquatic >... | reverse complement strand
CATTTTTTCAATTCTCTTTCTTTCCATAGCTTTATCCAGAATTTCACTCCTCTTTTTATCTCGGGATATTTGAAAGCGACATAAAATGTTTCATTTGGAAATTTTTTATAGATAAACCTTATATCTTCAAAAGCTCCATATTGTAAAATTCTTAAAATGAACTTTTCAAGATAGGTTTTTCCATCAGGACAATCCCAAAAGAGAACTTTGAATTTCTTTGGAATTTTTATTTCTTCTAAATAAATAGGTTTTATTCGCTTCATTTCATTCAAACTTTCCAAAGTTTTCAATGAAGAATTTTTTTATCTCATTCCAGCTTACTTTTTTTATCATTTTAAGTTCTAAATCCTTATCAGCATCTTCAAAAAAAGTAAGAGCCTTATGTATAATAAGTGAATTTATTTTTCCATATTTTTTAGAAAACATTTCAATCAATTGCTGAGGTTTTATTTTTATTTCGTTCATAATAAAATAAGCATCTACAAAATCCTTTTTACTTCCTCTTTGAATAATCGCCAATACCTTCATACACAGTATATCCTCAAGCGAAGCAATTTTTATTATATCAAATTTCAAAAGTGGTTTTAAAAGCTCATAAGGGTAGTAAAAGAAAGAAAATTTTATTTCATCAATTTCAAGATGGACAGTGTCCTTTGAAAGAAAAAGAACATTGAAGTTTTCAAAAATTTTTTTGAAATCTCTAAAATCAAAATTTTTTTTGGTGAAAAAATCAAGGTCTATTGATTCTCTATGTTTAAGATAATAATAAACAGCTGTTCCACCTGCAAGATAAAATTCTCCTTCATCTATGAAATTTTTTATTTTTTCAATAGCAGATCTATGCTCATTTTTCAATTCCATAGTAAATTTTCCAAAAGTTTAAAGATTGCTTTGAAAGAAGTCTTTGAGCTTTTTCACTTTTTAGGAAATTTATAATTGATTCATCTTTAACAACACTTCTTAAAATTTTGAACTCTTCTTTATCTCCTAATTCAAGAACTCTTGCTATAACAAAATGCGAATTTAAATTTTCTATAACTGAATCCCATTCATAATCCCAAAAAAGATGTTTCAATTTTTCAAGATTGTTTTTCATTACAAACAAGCCCTGCCTGTTTGATGAATTCATTCCAATCATTTACTATTTTTTCTTTTTTATTGAATTGATTTTCGTCTATGTAAAATCTTTGCGAACCTCGGATAAAAACTTTCTCTACCCAATCATTTTCAAGTCCATCGCAAATACCTATAATTTCTAGTTTATTATTATCATTCAAGATAACATCTATGAAAGGATGGAATACAGGAGATGGAACCTTAACAATTCCTGCTATAATGAAAAGTGGAACTAATGTGTTTGCCTCACCAGAAGATTGAGCATAAAGACCATTTTTTATAGCATTTAAAATATCACATATTCGCTTTTCCTTTTCATTTCCATCAAGTTCAAAAATAACTCTGTTTTTGTTTCCAGCTTGCTCAATTTTTATAGTACCGTTTTTAACTTTATATTCATTTGCATTGCTTTTCTGAACATTTTCAATTATTTTTTCTTTCCCATCAGGTAGTTTTATTTTAAGTTCATTATTATTGAAATGAGGTTGTTCATTTACAATCCACTCATCTTTTCCAAGTCTTTGAGTATCAATTGTAAAACTTACTTTATAAAAAGAAATATGTTCTTCTTTGTTGTATGGGTTTGGCGTTGCACCTTGACCACTCCTTATTGCTCTTTGAACCAAATCATGATTAGAGTAAAAAGCCATATCGCCTTCGTAAGGGTCAAGCCCAACTGCTTTCGTGATACCAATAGGAGCTTTGCGAGTGATAGATGTTTGCCCTGTGTACATATATCCAAAAGCATCAAGTTCTGGACTTGTGAGAATATCCTCTTGGGTTATATCAAACTGAATAACATCTCCCTGAGGAGTAACTTTTGCTTCATTCCAACTAAAAGCTTTTTTTAACGTTTGAAATAGATAATGCCTTATAGCAGGTTTCCCAATAAAGCTTACAGTTCTATTTCCTTTTTTGAGTTTCTTTATAGAAAGGATGTTTCCACCAATTTTTTCATCTCTGTTCAAGGCACTTGCCTCATAAATAACAGTTATGGTTATGTGTTTTAATTGATTATTCATTTTCTTCACCTCCATCTTTTGTTTCTCCTAAAATTCCACTTAAAAAGGAATATATAAAAGTTTTAAAAAGCTCATCTGAATAAATTGGATTGAAAGCCTTTGATAATAAGTGAGGAATTTCTTTTTTATTGACTATAAAAATTCTAAAAATCATATATTGAACTTCACTTCTTTGGGCATGTCTTGTTTTTTCAATAATTCTATAAGCTTGGTCTTCCAGGGCAGAAACTACTTTTTTATAATTTTCATTTTTTTTCAAAGCATAACCTAATTTACTTAAATTATTTACCATATCGCTTGCATTTTGATAAGAAAAATCTTTATACAATTCGTAGATGTTATCTTTTTCTCTGCCCTTTGCATTTTTATAAGCATATTCAAGGATTTGTTGAAGTTCAGATCCAAGTTCACCATAAGTATTTATAACATCTTTAAAGGTTTCATAAGAGATAGTGTTGCTTTTTATTTGATTATAAAGATATTCTCTGAGTTGCTTTTTCCAACTTTCAAAATCAAAATTCATATTTTAACCTCCTTTTTTATTTCTTCCTCAATCAAAGCATAAAGTTTAAAGAGCTTTTGAGAGAATGAAATTAAATTATTTTTATTTCTTTCAAGTTTCACATTTTCCTTTATAAATTCGTTTTCATGTTTGCTCCATTCATTTTTTGGTTTTAAAGCAACTCTAAAAACTCTTTCTGAAAACTCCAAAATCTCATTAAACTTCCCATCTAAAACCATATTTAAAATTTTAAACTCACCAATCTGATCAAGCAAATTCGCTATACTTTTATTAGAAAGTAATTGAGCAACCTCATAAGGTAAAGAAAAGAAATTAATTTCATCTTTGTATTTACTTACTACTTCAATGTTCATAGAAGTCCATCTTCCAAGTTGTAAGTTTAATTTGATTGCTAATTCTATTAAAGACATTCCAAGAATTTCTTTTAATGTTTTTGCTTGCTTCTTGCTATAAATTGTTTTAGCATATTTATTAAGATACCACATGACTTTAAAAGAAGGAGCATTTATGAAAATTTCGGAATTATCTGAGAGAGAAATTAAAGATTCTTTATGACAAAGAATTAAAGTAATACAAATTAAACATACAGGTGACGAAGACTTCAATTGCCAAAAAGCGTTTGGGAATTCACCGATACTTGGACCAAGTTCTTTCAGGTGGGTTATTTGTAAATTTTTTAATCTTTTTTCTAACTTGCTTTCAGGGTCAAAAATTTTTACATTATAATTTCCACATATACTACAAACAATTTCTCTATTAGTTGAATTTACAATTTCTGGAATTTTGCTTATTAAATTTGCAAATTCAAAGTTTTGCCATTCTTCTCGTTGAACCAAATTTTGAAAGGGTGTTTTAGTGGCAAAAAGTTTACCCCATGCTCTAATAAACTTGTATCCAAAATCATCTCCGAATTTATCTTTAAGTTCTTTATATTTTTCTTCGTTTTTCTGCTTCCACTTATTTAAATCTTCATCATCAACAAGGTAATCAACAAGGCATTTAATAAACTTCGGAATTTCGGCACTACCAATTTTTATTTTGTCAAATAAAGATAAATCAATCTCCACACTCCCATCATCTTTTAAAAAATTCTCAACATTTTCTCCACAACTTTCAAGAACTTTTAAAAACCCAATAACACCAGCATTATAAAGCCAATTAGAAGAATATAAAATTAACACTTTAAAATTTTAAAGCTATGCAACAGATAAGTCCAACACGAATGAATCTTTTAAATTTAAGAAGGCAAATTCAGATGGCTATTCAAGGTGCTAACTTATTGAAAAATAAAAGAGATGCTCTTATGAATGAATTTAGAAAGCTAATTACAGTTATTGTTAAGGAAAGAAAAGTTCTTGAAGAAGAATTAAGAAGAAGCATAAATATGTTAATAATAACAATAGGGATTGATGGGAAGGAAGCACTTGAATCAATTGCTTTAAGTTCAGGTAGAAAGCTTGAAATTGAAATGATTCCAAGAAAAGCTTGGGGTGTTAAAGTTACAGAATTTAAATATGGTGATATTATTAAAAGTGCTTTAAAAAGAGGATTTTCTCCAATAAGCATAACTTCAAGAGTTCAATTAACTGCAAGTTCATTTGAAAGAACAATAGATGGAATTTTAAGAGTTGTTCCATTAGAATATAAATTGAGAAAGTTTGGAGAAGAAATAAGAAAAACAAATAGAAGAGTTAATGCTCTTGAGCAAAAACTTATACCTGATATGAGAGAACAAGCAAAATTTATAAGACAAGTTCTTGAAGACAGGGAAAGAGAAGATAAATTTAGATTGAAAATTTTGAAAAAGAAAGCTGAAAAGAAAAAAGAAAGTGAATGATTTTATAATCACAAGAAAATTTCATTTTTCAGCAAGCCATAGATATTATTTAAAAAATCTAACTTATGAGGAAAATTTAAAGCTATTTGGTAAAACAATTTTTGAACATGGTCATAATTATAAAGTTTTTATATCAATTAAAGGAAAAATTGACAATAACACATTTATGGTTATGAATATATCAGAGATAAAAGAAATGGTAAATGAAGTTATTGATGAATTTTATGACCATAAAAATTTAAATTTAGACAATCCATTTTTTAAGGAAAAATTGCCTTCAACGGAAAATATATCAATTTCTTTTTGGCACTTTTTAAATGACAAATTAAATCTATATCAAGTTAAAACATATGAAAACGATGAAATTTTTAGCATATATAAAGGAGGTTCTAATGTGATACTTGGAAGAGTTTATAGATTTTCTTGTGGTCATAAATTATATAATGAGAAGCTTTCAAAAGAAGAAAATTTTAAATTATATGGTAAATGCTCAAATGAAAATGGACATGGACATGAATATAAACTTGAAGTTTATATTGAGGGAGAAGTTGATAAGGAAACAGGCTTTGTAATGAATTTAAATGAGCTTGATAAAATTATTTTTGAAGTTTTGGAAGAGATTGACCATAAATTTTTAAATTATGATGTTGATTTCTTTAAAGATAAATTACCAACAACAGAAAATTTATTATTGTTTTTAAAAATGAAGTTAAAACCGAAATTAAAAAATCTTAAAAAATTGAGAGTTTTTGAAACTGAAAATAATATATTTGAGATTGAATGCGAATAATTGCTTTTGATATATCAATAAGGAATTTAGGAATTGCTATAACTGAAAATTTAAATTATCTTTTTAGCACTACAATAAAAACGAAAAATGTTCAAACTTCAAAAAGACTAATTTATTTATATGAAAAAACGGAGGAAATTATTGATAAATTTAAACCAAATTTGGCAATTCTTGAAAGCGTAATTTATCATAAAAATGTTAAAACACTGATTTTGTTATCTAGTGTTAAAGGTGTAATTCAGTTATTATTGGAGAAGAAAAATATAGAAATTTTTGAAATTAGTCCCACTTCACTTAAATTATCAATTTCAGGCTTTGGAAGGTCAAAAAAGCATCAAATTCAATTTATGACAAAGGCTATTTTCAAACTAAATGAAAAATTGGATGAGCATCAAAGTGATGCTCTTGCTTTAATATGGGCATTTTTTAATAAAAATGATTTGGGGATTAAAAGGTAAAGTTTATAAATTCTTTGGAAATAAGCTAATTCTTGAAGTTTCAAATGTTTATTTTGAAATTATTGTTCCTTTCAAATATAAGCTTGAAGAAAATAGTGATATTTTTATTTGGACACAAATGATATTTAATGAAAATGGTTTTAATTTATATGGTTTTTTAAGTGAAAGTGAAAAAATTTGGTTTAATGAGTTAATTAAAATTTCAGGTATTGGACCAAATGTTGCTATTAACATAATTTCACAAATAGATTTAAATGAATTTCAAGAAATTGTAATTAAGGAAGATTTTAAAAGTTTAACAAGACTTAAAGGTATAGGTAAAAAAATAGCTGAAAGAATAATTTTTGAAATGAAAGATAAAGTTCAAATGTTGCCATCTGAAACTTCAAAATTTACAGAAGATTTTATAACTGCTTTAAATGTTTTATTAAGTCTTGGTGTTGATTACAATAATGCTAAAAACTCTTTAATATCTGTTCTAAAAGAGAAAGGAAATTTAAAAGCAGAAGAGCTAATAAAGTTAGCATTAAATAAAATGAAAATGAAATAGAAATTTTTATAGTGCGAAGTCTTACATAAAATTTAATTAGTATTTTAAAGCCGAAAGCTTGAATATAAGGTGGGGGAAATGTAGAAATGATATATATTTTAGAATTAAGTGTTAAGTTATTAAATATCAACAACTTATGCGGGAAAAACATAGAAGTAGTCGTATTTTTAGAATTGCTGGATAATCCATAAACTTTATGCTTTGTCCAATAAATAATGTTAAGTCCTTGATAATCAATAAATTATGAAAAATTTTCTAAAACTATTGATTTTATGGGGGGAATTTTAGGGGGCGAAGTTCATAAGCCGAAGGCTTAATTCAAGGGTGGGTGGGGAAATAAAGTAATAATCGTATTTTCAGAATTATTTGACAAGGCATAAACTTCAAGTAAATATGCTTTAAAATTTTAAAAGCAACTATGAAGGAGAAATATAAAAATTCTTCTATTTTAGAAATTGATATTGAAAATGTTTTAAGAGAACTTTCCAAAGACATAAGGATAAATAACATAAACTCTATTCGTGATTATTTAATTGAATTTCCTGATATTATAGATATTATTCCAAAAGCTGTTAATTCTGCTAAAAAGTACTTTCCAAATTCTCAAATTGTTTTAGATTTTTATATTGACCCAGAAATTGATGATAGGCATCCTATAATATATGTCCGAGCGAAAGATTATGATAATAAATTTATGGAGCTTTTAGATAAAGCGGAAGATGAATTTCTAAAAGATCTTATTGGCAAAAAAGGTTGGATTTTATTAACTACTGATTTTGGGAAACCTGATGAATGAATTTGATTGGAGAGAGTATTTAAATTTAGCAAAATTTCTTTTAGATTTAAAAAGCTCAGGAATATCAAAAGAAGCATTATATCGTTGTGCTGTTAGTTATGCTCAGGATATAATCCAAATTCTTAAATAAGAATTGATTATCAAAAATAGTGTTAAGTGATTGTCTATCAACAACTTATGAAATCTTTTTTAAAATTATTGTTTTTATGGGGGGCGAAGGTAAGCCGAAGGCTTATTTTTAGAATTAAAAGCAATAATTTCATGCTTTGTCCAATAAATAGTGTTAAATGATTGACTATCAATAACTTATAAAAATTTCAAGAAATTATAGATTTTATTGGGGGTTCATTTAAGGGGGCGAAGCCCCCTGCCGAAAAATGGGTATTTATAAGCCGAAGGCTTAAATATAGGGTGGGTGGGCAAAATATAGAAAAATAAATAGTTTTAGAATTACTGGATAAAGCAATAATTTCATAGTTTCACCTTTAAAATTTTAAATGAAATTAAAATTCTTTTTTAACTTAATCAAAGAAATTATAAAAATTAGGTTTAATATGAGAGAAATAGCGTTTAAAGTTCAGAAAATTGATGATAATTTTGTGGTTTTGGGAAATGCTTATGCTTATATTTATCTAATTAAAGTAAATAATTTAAATATCTTAATTGATACAGGAACAGCATTTTTTGGCAATAAAGTAAAGGATTATTTAAAATCTGAAAGTATTGAAAAAATAGACTATCTGCTTTTAACACATTCACATTACGACCATATTGGAGGTGTTCCAATAATTTTAAAAAATTTTAAAGTAGAGCATATATTTGCTCATAGTTATTTTAAAAATGTTTTTAAGAGTCAGAAAGCCATTAGTGTAATAAATAATTTAAATAAAATAGAGCTTAGTGTTTTAGATCCATTTTTAAAGTATGAGTTTGAGCCTTTTGAAATTACAAATGAAGTTAAAGAAAATGATTTTTTAGACTTTGGAAAAATTAAAATTTTATTTTATGAAACACCAGGTCATACGAGGGATTCTGTTTCCTATTATATATTACCTTATAAAATTATTATCCCAGGTGAAGCAATTGGTGTTCCTAATAAGGATGACACTTATATTTTACCCCAATTTTTATCAAGTTTTGAGAATTATATTGAAAGTATTAATAAAATCAAAAATTTAGATATTGAAATCATTGGACTTCCTCATGAGCATTTAATTTTCGGTAAAGAAAATGTTAAAAATTACATTCAATTATCCTTAAAAACAACTTATGAATATGCTAAAATAATTGAAGGTGCAATTATGGAATACAAGAATTTTGATAAAATTTTAGATTATTTAACCGAAGAAATTCACCAAAAGAAAAATATAAGACAACCTATCCACGCTTTCAGAGAAAATTTGAAAGCTCAAATAATAGCAATTTCAAGATTCAAAAATTTAGAAATTAAATTTTAGTTATTAGTTCTTTTAGGAATTGAACTTTCTTATTAGCAATTTCTCTCGGGAGTAGCTCAAAATCGCAAGAACCTGAAATAATGATAAATGTTGGTTTTAGTTCATTTAGAATTTTATCCAAAACAATTTTTACATCTTCATAAGTTTCAATTATTGAGTTTGTATTATCTAAAATTCCAGCTAATATGCCAATATCTTTTCTATTGAAGTTTTTAGCAATTATCTCAATATCATTAAATGTAAAGTCTATGCCAATTCCATCAATTTCAAATTTTAAAATTTCTTTTAAAAATTCAGATACATCTGAAAAATATGTATTTAATATAATTTTCCCTTTAATTTCTTTTCTTATCATTTCAAAAAATTTTCTTAATTCTGAAATTAAGTCATAATCTTTATAAAAACCAAGAGAAGGTTCTTGAAAATAGAAATAATTATATCCCTTCTCTTCAAGTAATTTTAAAATTGTTTTTAGCATATTACTTATTTTATCCGAAGAATAATTTTCTGAAAAGTACTTGAAAATTCCAAATGATGGCAAAATCGCTAAATTTCCAAATTTGAAATAATTTTTAATCCAACTCTCAGCATTTTTTATTTCAAAGTCATTAAATTTTAGAATTCTATAAAATGTATTTGTTTCAAAATATCTTTTAAGACCATTAACTTCTGATTTTATTAATTCTGAAAAAGGTCTTAATAAGTCCTGCCAATTTAAAAGTCCATCAGATATTATTTTAAATCCTTTTTGTAGCTCTTTTAAGCTTTCATAATCTTCTTCATAAGCTGATAAAAGTTCTTCATATTTGATTCTGTTTCTTTCATAATCTCTTGTTGCTTTTATAAGCTTTTCACTTCTTGGGTACTTTCCATTTAAGGATATTAATTTCTCCATTTCCATACCTCCTTTATTCTATGAACTGCATATGCTGCGACTTGTAAATTATTATACATTACATGCTCAACATTTATTCCTATGTTTTCCATATTTAAAAAGCATAATTCTTGAAATAAACTTTCAATAATTTCAATACTTCTCTTTTCAAGCTTTTTCTCATCTTCTAACAAATAATTTTCAATTTCCTTAGGAACATATACACCAAGCCATTTTAAAAATTCTAAATCCTTTCTTTGACTTACAGGAGCAAAACTAATGAAAATTTTTGATGGTTTTATATTTTCCTCTTCGCATAATTTAAAATATTCATAAATAACTTTTTTAGCATTTTCCAATTCAAATACAATTTGTGAAATAAATGCTTTCATTCCCGCTTTTGTTTTTTCAAGTAGTTTTTTTGATTCGTCTTTTCTATGAAATATAGTAATTCCATATATATTTTTAAAATAGTTTTTTGCTATTAATGTTGCTGGAATTGGATGATAGCCTGGATATTTAATTTTTGAGCTTTCCCCTCCAACAATTAATAAATAATTAAAACTTTTTGAATTTTCCTTAATCCAATTTTCAAACTCTTCTTTTTCCATAATAACTGAAATTTTATTTACGATAATTTCAACAGAACTATCAAAGTTTTTAATTATTTTTCCAAATTCAGCATTATCAAATTTCATTTTATAAGGAATAATTCTCTGACCTCTACTTCTTTCCTCTATAACTTCTGGAATACTTATGAAATCAATATCAAGAATCTTCGTTATATTAGCTACTTCAAAAGCTTTTCTTTCAATTTTTGATATATCCCATTCTAAGGGTGGAGGGATTACTGTGAAAATTATTTCTAATTGATTACAATTCATAAAATTTGATAATTTTAAAGGGCTATAAAATTTTCATAGTTTGTTATCTATAATAACAAAGTCAGAGGAGGAAACCAAAAAATTTGCTTATGAATTTGCTAAGAAATTAGATTTAGAGCATTTGCCTATCATAATAAGACTGATTGGTGAAGTTGGAAGTGGTAAAACTACATTTACAAGAGGTTTTTTAAAGTTTTTTAATATTAAGAATGTAAGAAGTCCAAGTTTCACAATTATAAATGAATACAATGCCAATAATTTAAAAATTTATCATATTGATTTTTATAGATTAAAGGGTTTTGAATTTGAAAATTTAGGAATTGATGAGATTTTAATGAAAAAAGCAATAATTATTATTGAATGGCCTGAAAATGTTAATTTAAATTTTGAAAAAACAATTGATATTGAATTTGAAATTTTGTCAGAAAATGAAAGAAGAATTACAATTTTTTTTTAAACCTTTGATGAGGAAATACAAACAAATCCACCTTCTTTGTGAAATCCCTCTTTTATTTCAAAATTTTCAATTGGCTTTTCATCTTGTGGTTTTTCAAAAAGCGTTGTTAAAACTTTATTAATTTTAAATTTTGATAATTCTAACATAGCACAAATTTCATAATAAGAGTAAAAGAATGCCTTTTGATATAATGGATGTTCCTTTTTATTTTTATAAAATTGTGCCCAAGGTGAGTCCCAAAGTATTAATCCAAGAACTAATTTTCCATCATTTTTTAAAACTCTATAACTTTCTTTCAAAACTAAAAATGGTTCTTTTACAAAACAAAGTGAAACGACTATTAAAACCAAGTCAAATACTTCATTTTTAAATGGTAATTGCTCACCCTTTGATTTTAAAACTACAATGTTTCTACTTTTAGCGACTTTTAGCATATTAAACGAAATATCTACCCCATACTTTACATTTAGTTTTTCAGCAAATCTTCCTGTTCCAACACCTATTTCAAGTCCTCTATTAAAAGAACCTATAATTTTATTTAAACATTGAAGTTCTAAATTATAAGCACTCTTACCAAATGGTTTTTCAAACCATTCATCGTACTTTTGATAATAACTATCAAATATATTCATTTTTGAAAAATTGGCTTTAAAACCCAATAAAGTCCAATAAAAAATAGTATAGAAAAGTAAATAATATCCATCAGTTCCCAACCTTTTGTAAATAATAATAGAGGTTTATAACATCAGTAGGCTTAATTCCAGGAATTCTTAAAGCCTGACCAAGTGTTTTTGGTTTATATTTCATAAGCTTATCTTTTCCTTCGTTAGATATATTGGAAATTAAATTATAGTTTATATCATTTGGAATTATGTATTTTTCAATTTTTTGAAGCCTTTTTGCTTCTTCTAATAATCGTTTAATATAACCTTCATACTTAACCTCAATTTCAATTTTTTCAATTAAAGTTCTATCCTCAACTTTACCATATCCCCATTTTAATAAATGCTCATATCTAACATTATTTCTTTTTAGTAAATCAAATAAGCTTATACTATCTTTAACTTCTGCCTCTCCTATCTCCTTCAATTTAGGATTTATTTCAACTGATTTAACCCTTACTTCCCTTAATCTTTTAATCTCATTATTAACAATATCTATTTTTTCTTTTATTAACTTATAATCTTCATAACTTAAAAGCCCAAGCTTATAACCATACTCTGATAATCTATCATAAGCATTATCCATTCTATGAATTAATCTATATTCATTTCTACTTGTTAGCATCCTATAAGGCTCATCTGCTCCTTTTGTAATTAAATCATCAATAAGAACACCAATATATCCATCTTGTCTTGTTAAGTAAAATGGCTCTTTGTTAAGAGCTCTTAAAGCAGCATTTATTCCGGCAATTATTCCTTGACTTGCCGCTTCTTCATATCCCGTAGTTCCATTTATTTGACCTGCTAAAAATAAATTTTCTAATTTCTTCGTTTCAAGCCAGGGATAAAGCTCTCTTGGATCTACAAAATCATATTCAACCGCATAGCCTGGTCTTAAAATAATTGCATTTTCAAGTCCTGGAATTGTTCTTAACATTTCATATTGAACTTCCAAAGGTAAAGATGTTGAAAATCCATTTAAGTACCATTCATTAGTATCTCTACCATCAGGTTCTAAAATAATTCTATGGCTTTTTACTTCTTTGAAAAATTCAATAACTTTTGTCTCAAAGCTTGGACAATACCTAGGACCTTTACTCTTAATCAAACCATTATACATAGGAGCTAAATGAATATTTTTCATAACAATATCATGGGTTTTTTCATTTGAATATGTAACATAACAAGGAATTTGCTCTATTTTTAAATATGGATTTCTAAATGAAAAACCTCTTGGAGGATTATCAGGCTCATCAATTTTAAGTTTTGAAAAGTCAATAGTTCTACCATCAATTCTTGGAGATGTTCCTGTTTTTAATCTTGATATATTAAAAATTTCCCTTAATTGTTTTGAAAGTTCAATTGAAGGAGATTCTCCAAGCCTTCCAGCAGGCTTAGTATTATAACCAACATATATTTTTCCTCCAAGAAATGTTCCAGTTGTTAAAACAATTGCCTTAGCATAAAATTCATAACCAAGAGATGTTTTAAGTCCTATAACTCTATATTTGTCAATAATTAAATTAACAACTTCTTCTTGAAAAACTGTCAAATTTTTTGTATTCATTACAACTTTTTTCATTCTTTCTCTATAAGCTTTTCTATCCACTTGTGCTCTTAACGACCAAACTGCAGGACCTTTTCTAACATTTAGCATTTTTGTAGATATAGCACATTCATCAGTTGCTAATGCAATTTCTCCTCCAAGAGCATCTATTTCCTTAATAAGATGAGCTTTTGCTATTCCACCCATGGCGGGATTACAAGACATTTGTCCAATTTTATCAATATCCAAAGTTAGCAATAGTGTTTTTAAACCCATTCTTGCACTTGCTAAACTCGCTTCAATACCCGCATGTCCTCCACCAACAACAATTACATCAAAATTTTTTTCTATCATAAAGTTATAAATTTTAAAGCTATTTGGAGATTGCTTTGTCTAGTAATTCTAAAACTATTTATTTTTCTATATTTTTCCCACCCACCCTAAAAATAAGCCTTCGGCTTATGAACTTCGCCCCCCTTAAATTCCCCCCAAAAATCTATAATTTCCTAAAATTTTCATAAGTTA
>Ga0079992_128012_pt1 | contig 13497 bp, 14 predicted proteins | sample FaiFalFF_MnMetaG_3_FD_69197 | JGI IMG/M metagenome (GOLD analysis project Ga0079992, IMG submission 69197) | Freshwater microbial communities from Yellowstone National Park, Wyoming, USA - Fairy Falls B (FF_Mn_B) MetaG (SPADES assembly) (version 2) | ecosystem: Environmental > Aquatic >... | reverse complement strand
GGTATAATAAAAAACGACAATCGGAGCCGAGCCAAAACCAAAAACGGAGGCAGACGATGGTCGCTAAGACGATTATCTGGATAGCGCAAAACCTCACCCACCGCTGCAACTTAGCGGGGGGGGGGCTTATAAGTCTGCAGCTCTTCTCTTCTTCATCGGACTAACGCTGTTGCCGATGACCCTCTGTTGGGGTCAGAATTGCCCTCCAGAGCGTAATGGTTGGCCCTGTGCCCGATTGGAACCTGTTGAGACTGCTGCTCCCGCAGTGCCATGGTGTCCTCCTTGCGCCATTGGCGATGCAATTTATCTGGGATCAGGCACAGCCTCTGTGGATGGAGCAGGCTGGGTTTGTACGGGAGCCGCACCGGCGCTTCTGCCCGCCACAGGACAGTATGCTTTTGGAGCGCCTTTCCCTTGGGTTGATGTGCTGCACGGCGGTTATACTTTTATCTCATCGCCTTGTCCCGGCGGTAAGCACGGAGGCTACTGGCTGTTCGGTTTAGAACGAGTGCAGCTGGTCATCTCGTCCGAGCAGGTTCGCAACGGTTTGTGGCGTGGCACACCGACCGAATTTTATTGGGAAGAGAGCCTCGATCAGCGGACTCTTATTCGCGAAATAATAGTCTACGATGTGAATGGGGATGCGTTGCGCTTCATTGGGCAAACCCCTATAGACCCAAGTGATGAGAGAAGTGGCTGGGATTTTCGCCCTGCTGCGGGTGTCTATGCCGAGTTGACGGTTGATGGTTCCCCGAACCGCTTTGTCCTTCGAGGTGGTCCGCCGGGTGCGATGCGTCAACCGGGCGGCTGGATTTACCGATTTGAAGTCAGCAATCGCCCGTCTCTTGGTTCTCCTTCTATTCCGGATTGGGGTTATGGCAAGAAGGCAATGCTGCGCAATAAACGGGAGGGAGTTCCCGAGTTTGGCAGTGTGCTGCGCCCTGCCATCGAAAGCCCCTATGGTCACAAGTGGTGGATCGACTGGAGTGAAGAAGATATGACAATCTATGTAACGGATGACCAGAGCAAGGCGACCCTTATCTTCCGACGCGTGCCCAACGAGTTCGGAGTCTGTTGTGGGACAGGCAATAATGGGGTAAATGAGAGGTGGCAAGTTTCCTATCGTCATCCTCTTCGCACGGGCGATATAGAAATCGTTCTGGGCTATATCAGCAGTTGCGGTTATGTGCACAACGAGAGCGGGATGCCCTACCCGAAGGAAAGAACCACGGTTTACTGGAAGGGTCAATATCCGCATGAGCAACTGGCAACGGTCTCCGATGTGGCTTGCGCCGACAGTGGCGAGCGGGCTTCGCAACAGGGTGGGGTTTTGGGACGCAACGATGTCATCGAACAGCAAATAACAATATTCAATTGGGAACCGATTCAGGAAAGAGAGCGGCTCCTCTATCAAGCCGCTTATGGCGTTATTCCAGAGAACACCAAAGGGCGGCTAAAGCGGGTGCGCTTACAAGGGTTTGCATCCGCCGACTATCACCACGAATATGCAGGGAGCGACGCCCGCTTTTTCATGCAGGTCAGAACCACTTCAAAGGACACCACTTGGCTGGATTACTACTGGGATCGTGACACCGGCATGTTTACCACCCTCACGACAACACGCCCTGCTATCAACGCGCAGCTTGTCGATTCGCAGCGTCAACAGTGGGATCGCTACGAGGTCACCCAATATGAATTCCACTCCGCTAATGGACAAATAAGCCGCATCTCCCGTTGGCTGGCTGATCAAGATGGCAATTCCAATCTGCTGTGGGAGGAGCGATATGCCTATGTGGAAGACAGTCCATGGCTCCAGTGGTTTGTAGATCGGCAGCAAACGGCATATCTGTTCGATTATTGCAGCATCGAAGGTCCACGGCTGCACACAATGACCATTCAGCATATGTCAGGCACACCTCGGTGGGGGTTCCTGAAAATCGGCTATTCGGAGTCGGAAAATGAGTGCAATGGGCTGCTGCCCCGCACGATTCAGATGGGCACCAATCCCGACCGAACCTGGCGGCTGCGTTATTCTGGCACAGCAGAGAACCTTGCTCCTAACCTGCTGCGTTTTCTGGCGGAACCGGGGCGAGGTGAATGGGAGTTTGGCTACTACCCCAATACCCATCCATACGCGAACAAGCTGGCGTTTCTCAAAGACCCTACCCAGCGTCAGATAGAGGTGACCGCGTACGACGCCTTGGGACGCCCCACCACGATTCAAGCCTCTCCAGCAAGCGGGCAAATCCTCTGGCAGCAGATCGACTGGACCTTGCTGGGGCAACCCCGTGTGCTGCGCTGGAGCGATGGCAGTCAGGTACGCTATCTGTGGGAGGGCACCCGCCTGCGCGCTTTTGATGACCCACGCGCGGTCTTTGAATATCATGACCAAAACCCTCAGAACGATTTTGCCAATCCCACCTATCTGACCACCGGTTCACCACGACGGCTCTGGTTCGATTACGATCCACCCGAATATGGTGGGTTGCTCCGTCGCATCCGTTTCGGAGGCAACGCACAAGGTTCAGGCAAGCTCTACGCCACCCTCCAGTATGATGCCTACGGGCGCCTGCAGCGCGTAGAAGGCGGCAACGGGGTTGGCATCAATTATAGTTATGGTGAGCAGCACGAGCTGCGCGCTATTCACTACGATGGTGACGCAACCTCGGAACGGTTCGATTATGAGGACTGCTGTGGTAGGCTCCGCTCCTGGACGCGCCAAGATGGCTCGACAGCCTTCTTCTCTTACACCCCCAACGGTTGGCTGAGCGAGATTCGCTTCGGCAGTGCGAGCAGCCCACCTGCTTACCGATACGACTACGATGGCGCGGGGCGACTGGGTAGAGCTGAAAACGCGCTCAGCCGCCTCACCTTCCGCTACGATACCGAAGATGCCAACTTTGGCATGGATCCCCCCACCAGCAGCGAACTCACTGGCTGGCTCTGGAGCGCCACCACCGAGCTGAAACGACTTGACAACACCCCACTGGGTGTCCACCAGCAAGCCTACACCTACTACCCCTCTGGCGATGTAGAAACCATTACCCATCACTGGAATGGACAGCCGTTCAGCACACTGCGATATGAGTATGATGACGCCGGGCGCCTGCTTCGGATTTTCTACAGCGGACATCTGTTAGCCGAGTACAGCTACGATGGTGCAGGGCGTCTCCGCAACCAGACGGTCTATCCACTGAGCGGCGGTGCCCCTCTGCAGGCTCATATCACCTACGCCGATAACCAATCCGTCAGTGCGATTGGCACGATAAGCTGGCAGTTTGGCAACAACTTGCTTGCCCACTTCGATTACACGGGCGCGACCGCCAGCTCCGTGGAACCCAACGACCGCTATCAGGGGCGGGGCTACTACCCTGATGGCACCGTGCGCCGCATCGACGAGCAACTCTGGGATCCAGGTCAGAACCGCTACCGCACCTACCACTGGTGGCTGGACTACGGCGTGGAGGGCGCGTTGCAACGGAGCCGCTTGGACAGCGATCAGGCTGTGACGGAGCGCACCTATACCTACGATGAAGGCGGCAACCTGCGCAGCCGAAGCGCCTCAGAGGCGAATACCCCGTGGTACTACGAGGATAACCAGCTCTACTATGTGCCCGCAGAGCGCTGGTTCTTTACCTACACAGCGCGGGGCGAGCGGCGTCTGTGGTACACCGAGGCGCAACGCCTGCGCAGCGATGTGAACCGTGATGGGCAAGTGGATGATGCGGACCTGCTCGCTGTGCAGTTCGCCTACGGGCAACAGTGCAACGGCTGCCCCGCCGATGTCACGGGCGATGGGGTAGTGGACGATGCCGACCTCTTGCAGGTGCTGTACGACTTTGGCACCGTGGCGGGCAGCTGGAGCTGGCGCTATCAGTACGACTTCTGGGGCAATCTGGTCTGGGCATATAGCAACACAGGCTGGAACTACTTCGCGGAGTATGACGCACTGGGGCGACGGATTGCCGAAAAAGTGGTGGAGAATGGGCAGGTTCGGCGCGAGTTTTACTTCCTGTATGAGGGTGACACGATTATTGCGGAGGTGGACGGTGCGACAGGGCAGGTGGTGGCAGAGTATGTGTGGGGATTGTTGGGTCCGATAGCCCGAATCGACCATCAGAACCCTGCGGGCACGCGCTACTATATTCTGGATGCTTTGGGGCACACCCGCGCGTTGGTGGCAGGGAATGGGCAGATAACGGATGTGTACAGTTATGATGAGTGGGGGAGGCTGATAGGGGTAGGCGATCCGCAACAGGGTCTGAACCTCACGCGCAACCTGTTCACTTGGAACGGGGCGTATGGGTATGAGTGGGTACCTGAGACAGGGCTGTACCATGTGGGCGCACGGGAGTACGACCCCCGCACCGCTCGCTGGCTGCAAAGAGACCCGATAGACGCTGCTTCAGGCGACCCGAACCTGTATCGGTATGCAGGCAATGACCCCATCAATCAAATAGACCCCGACGGCTCCGACTGGACATACCACGACCTGCTGGACGCCGTAGGCTTCATTCCTGTGATTGGCGACCTTGCCGATGCAGCCAACGCCATCGGCTACGCGCTGGAAGGCGATTGGGTCAACGCGGGCATTTCGGCAGCGTCGGCATTAGGCGGTGATGTGCTCAAGGCGGGTCGTCTGGGCAAGAAAGTGGTGCAGGAGTTGGTGGAGGAGGGAGCGGAGCAGGTAGCCAAGCGGGAAGCCAAAAACGCCTTGCAGGAACAGGGGAAGAAAGTTGCTAATAAGACATCTGGGGATAATCCTGCAGCTAGGAAGGGCAGAGAGGTGCATAGGGAATTTAAGAAGGAAGCAGAAAAGAAAGGATGGGAAGCCGAACGTGTCATGGAAGGTGCAGGTGGGAAAAAGGTGCGACCTGATGCCTACGACCCCTCCACTGATCGGTGCAAGGATCTGAAACCTGACACCAAGAGTGGTCGCCGACGCGCAAAGGAGAAACAGAAAAAGTATAAAGAAGTACTGGGTAAAGAAACCGATATTATATACTATGACCCTAACACGGGTAAAATTCTCTGGGAGTGAACATAAGGTCAAAGCGATGCCTACTCAAGATGTCAAAGAACGATTCCGACTAATTGTGCGCGAAGTTTTCCAAAAGGCTTTGCGCCCACGGCAGTTCAAGCGCAAGGGCATCACTTTTTACCGCCAATTACCGCCTATTATCCAGTTGGTGAATATTCAATCCAGTGTATGGAATGCTCCTGGTCACCATAGCTTCACTATCAACCTCGGCATTTACCGTTCTGGTTTAGTGCAGGTGCTATACCAGCGTGCAGAGCCTCAGATTCCGAGCCTCGCTAGTGTGCCCCTACCTCTAAGCTCGCGAATTACACGCTTGGACGCCAATTTACAAAAGGATGTGTGGTGGGAGATTCGCGACACAGATCCTCTAGAGCAGGACGAGAGGCTCATATCAGAGTTGGTTTGGCGATTAGAACAACACGGGATTCCTTTCTTGGAGTACTTTGATAGTGACAAGAAAATATTAGAATACTTTGAGGAATACTGTGTGAAGCATCCATGTGGTGTATTAGAGATGGAGCAATTTGCGGTGCTTGCGTATCTTGCGGAAGACATGGACAGATGTAGATGGGGTTTAGAACAAGCTGCCAGGAGGCTTTTACAGCGAGCGAATGACCATGAATGGGTTGAACACATTCCGAACTGGTTGAAAGAGATTTCAGATCTTGCCAATCGGATTTATCCCGAAGCAAATATGGATCAGATATTATCTACATTGAATAGTGATAAAGATCAACGGGAGTGAGTGAAATTTAGCACTTGCGTTAGCTGTTTCTATGCAGATGCTCTTTGCCTGCTTATACCATGTTAGCACGCACCTGCGCCCCTCCGCACCGCCCGCTGGCTGCAGCGCGACCCAATAGACGCCGCCTCAGGCGACCCGAACCTGTATCGGTATTGCGGGAACGACCCCGTCAACTGCGCCGACCCGTCGGGTTTAGACGCGTTAGATGATGCCGCGCACTTTGCTGCGGGCTGGGGCGATTGGCTCACAGGCAACCTTACCAAGCACATTCGCGACTGGCTGTGCGATATGCTAGATTTGCCCCGCTGGGAGCCGCGTGACCCGTGCGACGAGTGGTACTTGGCGGGGCATTTGGTGGGCGCAGTTCACGATCGACTGCTAACGCGCGGGGCAGGCAGCGGACAGGGACTTGCCAAGAGAGTACAGCGTACCGCTACAAGTGGAAAAACTTCTCGAACGTGGGCGGATGATGAAGACCTGCCGCCCCTCCGTCCTGGGTCAGCTGGTGGACCAGGAGCAGGTAAGCACTTCTCCCGAAAAACGAAGGAAGAAGTTAAGCGAACCCAACCTGATATATGCGTTTATTGCGGTGGTTCTGGAGCCAGCGAGGTAGACCATATCATTCCCAGAAGCCGAGGTGGGAATAACTCCATAGATAATGCACAGCGTATTTGCCCACACTGTAATCGCTCGAAAGGAAACCGAGACCACCCAGTTACCCCGCCACCTGGTTATCCATCGCATTTGCCTTGGCCTAGACGGAGGTAGCAAAATTGGGTATACTTTCCGGTGAAATGCGCAACCGTAAGCCTGTGAAGATTATTTCACATCCACATCCTGTTTGGCAGGACCGAGCGACAACTTTTGTCTATGCAGTCGCATCTCCACTGGGATCTCAAGGATTTTTAGAGCAACTGCCTGCCCGCTGGCTTAGCGACACACGAGCAGAGATATGTGCCATTCCTTTTGACTGCTACGGTATTAGCTTAGGGGATACCGTAAGTATCGAATACATAGAAAATGTTCCTATTATACACAGTATTTCGGAAGTATCTGAGTATAGAACATTCCGCGTTGCGCACCAAAGGCTCTCCGAAGAGTTAAAAGAAGACATGTTTCTTTTCTTTCGTTCCAGAAGTTGCCTACTGGAACATGGGTGCGAAGTGCAAGTGTTGAGTGTGGCGGTTCCATTGAAGTACTCTCAAGAAGTAGAACACTATCTCACTCACTTAGAGCATAAGGTAGGTTATGAATTATTTGAGAGTGCGGATGCGCTACCTTTGCAGACTTATGAGGAATTCAAGGAAATGCTCTGGATGCCGAACACCATTTACGCGCACCCCTACCCCGCTTGGAGGGAGCATATCAACGGAAGTATTTGGTTACGGTTAGATGACGGCGATTCTACTCTATTCGACTACGAACAGATTTGGGTGCATCGCTTTGGTGACGGTCTGGCTCAGGTTTGTTGCATTCCATTCGTCGTCACAGAGCTATGTTTAGGTGATATAGTGTTGGAAAGTGAAGGTGAGGTGCGTTTGGTAAAGAAATCTGGAAATATAACCTTGTGGGTTTGGACGGAGGCAGATGTGTCCGAGGTGATGGCAGAGTCTGTTCAGCGGCTGTTCCATGCAGGGTACGAGTATGAGTGGGTGAACTCGCGTGGGTTAGTTGTCAGCGCTCCAAGTTTAGAACGAGCGCATCAAGCGGAGACGCTCCTTCGGGGTGCTGGATGGGAGAATGTTGTTGTAGGCAGGTAGCCAAAATCGCTGCGTTCGGGGGATCACCGTGAGAGGCGCACCCTATTGCCCGCGCGGGCAAGGGCTAAAACAGGGACTCCAGGTACGGTGAGTTTAGAGGACGTTGCAAGCTTCATCGCAAAACACGGTCGCCTGCGGGTTGACCTGCCAATCGAGCAGCAGGTGAGCAACTTGTCGTTGCGACCGCCTTCAGACTTGAAACCGCTTCCATCACCCAAGTGGAAAGCCATCAGCACGCCGCCGCTTTCATTTTCCTGATGGAACAGCATCTCCGTCACTATCCCCATCAGTGGCGCAATCCGTATCTGGCAGACTTTCTGCAAGGCTTGGCAGTTGCTGCTTCACGCTATTCACCCTCCGACCAGAATGAAACCTTCCCTGCATTACTTACTTGGCAAGTCTTTGTGGATTTGTTATGGCGTGCGGGCGTTGAAGTATCACCTCAGCCCTTCACTGAAGTTGGAGTGGAGCTTACCGATATTTGGGGACTTGTGGAAGCTTGTGATGATGCAGTAGGTTTGGTGCGCGTGCTGCATGCAATCGTTCAAGACCTGATGCAGAGGAAGGAGTATTGGGCAGCGCACTATAACGATACGCTTGAGAGCTACCTTGCCTCGTTGTGGGGGCTGTTGATAGAGGAAACAGAGTATAGCCAGCCATACTTAGAACGGCGATTGGCGGCTCGATTGTTGATCAACGCGACATTTTATGAGTAGCATAGGCGAGATAGACCAGTTGGCTTGACCGCGTTGGGAACCGCGCGACCCGTGCGGCGAGTGGTACTTGGCAGGGCATCTGTTCGGCGCACTCCACGACTACGCGCTCACACGCGGGGCAGGCAAAGCAGGCGAGGCGCTTAGGGCAGCGAGACAGCAGGGCAACAAAGCATCACGCCACACGCACACATGGCCGTCAACGCCAGAGGAAATGGATGAACTTCTGGGATTTCCATGCACGCGAGTTCCCGATACTCCGACTATTCCTGGGCGGAACAAAGTCGTCTGGCAGCCATCTGAAAAAGTTCGTATTACATGTGAACAACATCCCTACCACCCGAATGCTCCTATTTGGCACAGGGGACCGCACTGGCACTTGGACACACCTGGCAATCCGCACCAACGGTATCTACCTGGTGACCCTATTCCTGGTCAGTGGATTAGTATTCGGGTAAAATCAGAGAGCGAGTAAATCCCCTAAGGCGAGACTTGGGAGGAGGAAGAGTGATGTCGAATTCAGATCCATCGTGGCTAATTAGTCTTTCGGAATCAGAAACCGCAGCTGACAGACTCATCCTCGTCCGTCGCTGCGACAAGAAGGTCTGCATAGCAGTGTCAGTCTCGGACAACGGCGATGCAGAAGTCATGCTCGATTTCGCCCAAGCAGAGCAACTGGTGCAGCTGCTCAGGCGTCCTCGAAATGACATCACTACCGAGCCAGCCGAGCTGGTTGTTTCAGCGTCTTCTACTGCGAAGGTTGCAGTCACTGGAGACGAAGTTCGCTTTGAAATAACCGAGGCAGGCGAAAAATATCCTGTAGAAGTTATTGTTCCTCCAAAGCAGCGGTTGCAACTAATCCAGATTTTGCAGGAACTATTGCGAGATGCGCGCGGCACCCCGACTTAGGCTATGCGAGGTTCAGGGGTGTTAGGTGGAGGATAATATGAATACAAAAGAGCAGCAGAAGAATACCTGAGGCAACGCGGTATAATCCCGTAAGGAGACCCGACAATGCGAGGCAAGCAGGTACTCCCGTTCCACGAAGGCGACTGGGTCGCCATCCCGCTGCCCAAAGGCGGCTATGCCGCCGCACTCATCGCGCGCGTGCGCCCCAAAAGACGCTACTCGCGCTTCCTCGCCTACTGCTTCACACCCCGATACCCCACCCCTCCCACCCTCTCTGCACTGCTCTCCCTGCGCCCCCAAGACGCCTTCTACATCCAAATCGTTGAACTCAAACGCCCCGAAGACCAAGACGCCCTCAACCAGTTCCAAGTCCTTGGACGCTGCCCCCGCTGGAACCCCAAAGAGTGGTCCATCCCTCCGTTTTTGGACTTGATTGGAAGCGAACCTCATCCGTACTTGAAATACTACAGCGAGAAGGACTTGGAGACGGTGGTTGCCAGAGAGGCGCAGCCTGTGGAGGCGTTGCGGGGCAGGTGGTTCACTTGGGAGACGGGGCTTGGCGTGGCGTACTTTGTGAGTGAGGTCGACCGGCTGATTGACGCGCCGCCCGTTGATGAGGAGTGGCTGGCGGAGTGGCACGAGCGGCGTGAGGAACACTGGCAGTTTGTGCAGTGGGTTCGGGAGCGGATAGCGCAGGAGCGGCAGCAGGCGCAGGAGCAAGTACAAGTGCAAGCGGTAGACGAGTTGCTGCAGGACCCGACGCGCGGCGCGTTGTTGCGGGCATACGCGGCTGGAGTAGACCCTGCTGTGCCGTACTGGGTGGAGCATTTTTTGTATTTTCCGCGTCGGCGTTGGGCGCAACAGGCAGCGCGTCAGTTGCGCCAGCTTGGGTACGAAGTGGAAGTAAGCGAGAGTGCTACGGAGGGTTCGTGGTTAGTGTTAGCGCGTTGTCAGATGTTGCCGACGGAGGAGGACATAGACGCGGTGGCGGAGCAGTTGCGCGAGTTAGCGGAGGCGTTTGGCGGCGAGTACGATGGGTGGGGGATGGATGTGCGTCAGTGAGGGTTGTGGTGTTTGATGGGTGTGGGTTTGATGCGCACTTGGGCGTGTACTCTTCGTCGTTGGCGAGGTTGCCGACCTCATCAACGCAGGTCTATACGCTCTTGAAGGTGATTGGGTCAACGCGGGGATTTCGGCGCTTGGCATCATTCCTGGACTGGGCGACGCTGCAAAGGCGGGGCGGATGGGCAAGCGGGCAAAGGATCTTGCTGAGGAATGGCTGCCGTCCAACGCCTTATACAATCGTGGGGGTTCAAAAGCGCCGCGCCTATTTCGTCCCGCTGGCGACTGCAAAGACTTACCGTACAAGGTGGGACCGTACGATCAGCTTAGGAAAGAAGCGAGAGGCACTGGCTTGGAGGCGCATCATGTGCCCCAAGCGCATCCTGCCGAGCAGGTTATTCCTGGCTACAATCATGACACGGCACCTGCCATTTTGCTACCAGCGGAGCCCCATCTTCAAATACCAAGACGAAAAGGGATTTATCAAGGAACATCTGTCGATCTCATTCTCGAGAATCTGGGGCAACTTCGGCAACGCCTTCCCGACATTCCCCAGAGTGTCTTGGATGAGTTATCGGAACTAATCCGTAGGAGCCTTGGAGTGGATTTCTGATTGTAGACAGGGTATTATATGCTTGAGGAGGCAAGCGATGGATAGAGAGGAGGCTGCTTGGCTTTTTGTAGAAATGCTCTACACGTTGTACAGATTAGTTATTGTGGGTGAGTGGGAAGCTCTTAGCGGCGAGGAGTGGTACAAGAGAACCCCTGCAGTCGAGGAGCCGTATCTCCGACTGCAACTCTTGCACACTGAAGGGCAGCTGCCTGTTGCAGAAGGAGCTTGGTTCTCGATGTCAAACATCGAGCAAGAGCAGAAGGCTCTACGCGAATGGTTTCAAACGCTAAGTGAAACGGATAAAATCCACTTGTATCAGATTATTCGCCATACTGCCCATGCAACCCTCTTTCACCTCTGTGCCCTGCTCGACGGTGTTTCAGGACTCTCTTCGCCTCCGATTGACGCTGAAGCCGACTTCGCAGTTTACTTGCAAGTCTATCCAGACTTTGACGCTCTACTTGAGGGGCAACCTATTCAACATATGGTGCGCATCAATCCTCATGCTGGCGGTACGGGGGAAATGCTTCACGACCTTTTTCAGGGGATGGTCGGGCTTGTCATAGATAGTGCGAGCGGTGAATCAGTGTGAGAGGCAATTTGTTCCAACTCCTATCGCTACTGCGGGAACGACCCCGTCAACTGCGCCGACCCGTCGGGCTTAGGAGCGTTAGATGATGCCGCGCACTTTGCTGCAGGCTGGGGCGACCGTCTCACAGGCAACCTTACCAAGCACATTCGCGACTGGCTGTGCGACCTGTTAGACCTGCCCCGCTGGGAGCCGCGCGACCCGTGCGACGAGTGGTACTTGGCGGGGCACTTGGTAGGTGCGGTTCACGACTACGCACTCACACGCGGGGCGGGCAAAGCGGGTGGTGGATTGAGATTGGCGAAGCGAGGAAGTAGCCATACGCAAGGGAATTTAGGGGATGAAGTAGCAACAATAACAATAAAGAGATTGCAATCACCGGAAGCAGCTCAACATATTGAGGACGCCATTCAACAGGGACATCCGTCCATCTTAACATACGATCTCGGTCCTAACGCTTCAAGACGGCGACGAGAGGCTACTCGCTCTTTGCCTCCAAAAGCTGGCATGGATAAGGACGAGTATCCGCCAGCGGTCTCCAAAGAGGGAGGTGTCGGCTCAAGTGTGCGCTATGTTCCCCCAGGCGACAATCGCAGTGCTGGCGCGCAAGCTGGTCGGCAACTAAAGGGTTTGAAACCAGGGCAAAAATTCCGTTTTGATATCGAGTGAGGGTAGAATAGAATGTATGGAGCTAATCATGGGAATAAGCCCCTCCCTTCAGAGAATTGCGGAGTTAGCAGAGCCAGCGCTGTGCCCCCACCCGCCACAGCTACCGAAGCACCTGCGCCAGTTGGCAGGTGAGGAAGCAGCCTCGCAGTTGCTCATGCCGCTCTGCTTGAAAAACGGGTTTTATGCCTTCGCACGCGCGCTGCATGTCTTTCCCGCAGGTTGCACCCACGAAGGCTTCGATCTCACAACATGGAACGATAATGCCCTTTGGCGAGGCAACTATGGAGATGCCACAGCAGGCTACCTCTTTTTCGCGGAAAACCTGTTCGGAGACCAGTTCGCACTTCGCGAAAACCGAGTGTGGTTGTTTGACCCAGAGACCGCAACGATGCATCCCTACGCAGAGAGCCTGGAGGAATGGGCAGCGCGTATTCTACACGATCCCGACGAGATTGGCTTCCTTACAGCACAGGAGTGGAAGAATGCCCACGGCGACATTCCTACTGGAAAGCGACTGTTCTCGAAGATACCATTTGCGCTGGGGGGAACGGCAACGCTTACAAATCTGTATTGCGGGGATCCGTTAGACGCGCTGCGCTGGCGCGCGGATTTGGCGCGTCAGCTGAAAGATTTATCACCAGGTACGAAAGTGAGGCTGATTGTGGAGGATTAGAGCAGGTTTGATCTGCCCCTAAGTAGCTCGCTGTTGGCAACTATTTGCCCTCTGCCCGCAGTTAGTTTATCATTTCTTGGGCGGTAGTGGCGCAGGGGCTGCACGCTTTGGGATGTGTCGGCTCCAACAAGTATCTGCACGTGCTGCTTACACCCGATGGGCAGCCTGCTGAGGTCTGGACCTACGACAGTTGGGGCAACCCGATTGCGCACGAAGTGAACCCCGCCCACAGCACAGTTGCCCAACCGTTCACTTGGAACGCCGCATACGGCTACGAGTGGGACTGCTTTGCGGACACGGGTCTCTACCATGTCGGCGCTCGTGCGTATGACCCCCGCACCGCCAGATGGCTCCAACGCGACCCGATAGACGCATCCTCAGGCGACCCGAACCTGTATCGGTATGCAGACATCAAGGTTTCCCCTGCTCGCAGGAGGGAGCCCTCTCAGTTTCGCCCTGGCTGGAAATACGCATGAAGACCCCAACTCTTCGCATGTGATGCGCGTACAGCCCTCACGGAAGCGTTTGCGCGCCGATCCCGCCGATACGGTCAGCCGCACTATCGGTTCAGAAAGTCGGGGATAGAGCGCAGCAGGTACAATATGCTCCGTGCGTATTCCAGCGTGGTTGAAAGTGGCAGCGGGCGTCGGCGCAGCACTCGCAGGCGCAAACTGGTTTTTGCGCAAGGTGTGGTTCTACCGCGACCCGTTGCGCATCCCGCCC
>Ga0079992_122259_pt1 | contig 13499 bp, 16 predicted proteins | sample FaiFalFF_MnMetaG_3_FD_69197 | JGI IMG/M metagenome (GOLD analysis project Ga0079992, IMG submission 69197) | Freshwater microbial communities from Yellowstone National Park, Wyoming, USA - Fairy Falls B (FF_Mn_B) MetaG (SPADES assembly) (version 2) | ecosystem: Environmental > Aquatic >... | reverse complement strand
CAAAAGTAAGCACCCTCACCTGCTCAGAAGGCTACTGGTGGCTGCTTACGTTTTAACAATACTAACGGTTACTGCTACACTATACCACCCAGTAGCGGCGGGGGCCTCAGCCATCACAATAGACGGCGAAGCACCACAACAATCACCGCAGTCGTCAGGCTCCATAGAGGTCCATGGGGCTTGGGGAAAAACCCACCTCAGGGTCTACATTATCTCCTCGGGTTCAAGCGACCTTGACGAAGCCATGAGGAATGCGGTAGACTTGTGGTATAAATCGATCAAGTCCTTCACAATCCTATACGGCTACAGATACCTCGAAAGGCTGAGCTATGAGTTCACTGATGTTAACCCGGACATCGTAATGCAGTTCGTGGACTCTCTCCCGTCCAACTACTGCGGGTTGGCAGAGTGGCATCGCACAGAGGCTATGATGATACTCGACGCCACCATAAAGATTTCCAGGTCATGTGTAAGGACATCAGCCGCCCTTACATTCATGGTCGCCGCCCACGAGTACGGACACGCATTAGGGCTGGGGCACTCCACAAGCAACCAAGACATAATGTACCCTTCAGTCGCCGGTGTGGCTAAGCTCTCAACCCTAGACCTCTACGCCTTGGCCGTGGCGTATGAATGGGTTTCCGAGGGGACGTTTAGAACCCCGTCAACCGGCTCAATATCCCTGCCGAGGAACATACCCTTCGAATACATAGAGCCAGCGATATGGAGAACCGTAAGGGTACTCAAGCAGTCAGAGCTAGGCACCGTAGTTGAGGCATACAACGTCTCATACGGCTCAACAATCGACCTACGGGTTCAGAGCGAGATAGACTTCGGGAACATGACCAAGCTCGTGTTCACCGGCTGGTATCGTGACGGGACGAAGGTAGCCGACACACCCCGAATACTGGTCCGCGTCACTAAAGATATGGACCTCGTAGCAAGATATGATGTATACTACTTTGTTATGGTGTCAGTACGGGAAAAACGTACCGCCGACTGGGTAAAGAGAGGAACTACAATCGAACTCAACGCCACAAAAATAATCACTTTAGGCGAGTTGGAGAGGCTACACTTCAAGCGGTGGAGCGACAACTCCACGGAGCCGCACCGCGTGGTAACAGTCCTCAAACCCCTCAAGCTTGAAGCCATCTACGCCAAGGAGTTCTACATAACCGTAACAACGTCGCATGGCTCCATAGGTGGGTTAGATGGTTGGTACGAGGAGAACTCTACCCTAGTACTCAGGGCCCAAAGGGAGGTTACATGGGAGAATAGGACGAAAGCCGTTTTCGTAAGATGGGAGGGGGCGAACTCAACAGAGCCAGACACCAAAATAATTGTGAGAAGACCGTTAACGGCTAAGGCGGTATACCGGGTACAATACTACTTGGAGATACTTTCCCAGCTACCCGTCTCACATTTATCCGGCTGGTTTGACAGGGGCTCCACAGTAGTGCTTGATGCCACGCCCAGTATTAGGCCTGCTGGCGAGGGTGTAAGATACAGGTTTGGAAGCTGGACCGGGTTAGGAGAGGGGTTGCAGGTTGAAATCACCATAGACGCTCCGAAAACAGTCCAAGCATCATGGCTGAAGGAGTACCTAATATCGGTCGAGAACCCCGTGGAGAGGTCGGAGGAATGGGTTGTCGAGGGCAGAAACATAACCGTAGAGGCAAGCCCCATGATACAGGTCAGCGAAACTAGGCGGTATGTCTTCAAGGGTTGGTCGGGGGATGTGGACAGCTACGAAGGGCTTAAGGCCCAGCTCGTAGCCGACAGGCCTAAGAAAGCTATCCAGCTATACGATGAGGAGCTTCTAATCAGTCTGGCTTTTGAAGGCAAAAGCGGAAGGCAGGTTGATGCAGCCACCATAATCAGGCATGAAAGCGGAAAGGAGTATGCCGTCAGAGGTGAGCCGTTCTGGGCCCTTAAAGGAAACTACAGCGTGGAGAGCGTCCTATTCAGAAACGTGGAGGTTAGAGATACCTCAACCCTCTCAGTGGATACCCCGGGACAGCATAAGCTATCCATTAAGGTTTACAACCTCAGGATAGTGGCGAAGGACATGTTTGGCATACCTTTCTCCGGGGCAACCGTATCCGTGAGCAACGACGACAACGTAGAAGCTGAAACAACCTTAGACAAGGATGGCGAAGCCCTGTTTGAAGAGCTGACCTACAAAGCAGTTAACGCTCACCTAAAAACACCCATCTTCAGCTACAGCTTCACCGTTGACCCGTCCAAAGGGGTTGAGGAGGTCAAGCTACCGCTAACACCTGCGTCCACAGCCCTGCTATCCGCAGCCGCCCTAACAGCAAGCCTAGCAACAGCTCTAATCGTGGCGAAAAGGAGGCGGGAAGGGGGAAAACAGGCCCAATGAACCCCCTTTATATAGTGGCCGGCGTCGGCCACCCAACAAAACAGAACCGTTGCACACTCTCTATCCTAGCTAAACTTTTTTATATATTGGAAAAGAACATCAGCAGAATTGGAGCAGGTAGGCATTGCATCCTATTGTCCGGTCTGCGGCGCTTCGCTTGAGGCCGCACCGGATACCGTCGTCTACATCTGTTCGTACTGTGGTTGGGCAGGCCCTGTAGAGGGGGAGGCGGTTGAACTCATGGGTCTCATGCCAGCAAGCGCGGACGAGGTTGGCAGAGATGTGGCCGCCTTCCTACAAGCCAAGGCCGGGCGGGACGCAAGAATTAGGGACATTAAGGTTCTCATGCTACCCTTCTGGGTGGTCCGCCAGAGGGTGAGGACACAATACAATGGGTATAGACGCGAGACCCGCGGCACCGAGAGGAACCGGTACACTATATACATCCCTGTGAAGGGCGAGTTCGACGAGGAGATGACGACCGTGGTATACGCGCGGGCGTTTGAGGCGGTTTTCGGCCTCAGCGACGTTAAGGACCGCATACTCTCACGCCTCGGGGAGTTTGGGAGACTCGACCCCGTGCGGGCCGCTAAGTCGGCGAAGCTGATAGGCCCGGAGGTCTCCGAGCGGGAGGCGGTGGATAGGGCGAAGACAATCGCCTCCGAGGCCCATAGAAGGAGGGTGGAGGGGATGACGAGCAAGCTCTTCGACTGCTACACCGAGGCAGAGCCCATCTCATCGACGCTGATAATGTACCCCGTGGCTAATGTGAGCTATGAGTGGGAGAGGCGGACATACAGGGTCAGTGCAGACGCCTCCATGAACTCAACCGACCGGGTGCTTAAGGCGGAGCTACCCATAACGGCCTCCCGCCGACTGCTAACATCTCTGGCGACAGCGGGCGTAGTCCTACTCATCGCCCTCGCCTCCATCCTTTCGCAGGCCGTATTAGAGTCAGGCTTCTTCAACGACGACGGTATGGCTACGTTAATCGCGATAGGTCTTCCACCAGTGGCTGCTGCAGCCGCAGGATGGCTTGGCTCACGACGGGCAACGGCGGAGCAGAGAGTGTGGCGGAGAGGAAGGAAGTCCCTACTACCTGAAGTCCCTACAGAAGTCGGGGACATTATAGCCAAACTGAGGGGTGAGTTCCCATGACGACCTACATCTGCCCACAGTGTGGAGCCCAATACGAGCTGAAAGAGGGGGACGTAGCCGTAAAATGCCGGTACTGCTCAACGGTTTTCAAGACCTTCGCGGACGAGCAGCGATACCTCCTCCCAGTCCACTACGACACCAGCACCGCGGTAGAGAACTTCCTCCTATGGGTCAAGAAGCAGATAGGTTACGAGGAGTCGCTACCCTTCCACATCGAGCTGAGGAACGCCGAGCTACACTTCTACCCCTTCTGGGTGGTCTCACTCAACATTAAAACCAGCTTCACCGGACTCGGAGAGGATGTCGAGTATAGTGGAAGAGCGGATGGCGGCTACAGGAACATTAGGACAGTTTACAAGAGGGAGAGCGGTGTTCTCGAAAGGTTCTTCGAGTTCTCCATACCCGCGTCGAGGGAGATACCGGTAGCCGAGAAGGGGTACAAGGTTTCCGCCAGGGGTAGGAGCTTCTACAGCTCCGACTACATTAAGCGGGTTGGAGGTGTTCTGCACGGTGCCACACTAGACAGGAATGGTGCAACCAACCTAGCGATAGAGCTGGCGAAGGGTGAGATGACCATGCCTATCATGCGGGAGGTGGTGAGGGTGGATGAGCGCTCGGATGACGTAAACATCAGCGAGGCAGTCTTCATCAACGTCCCGGTCTGGCGAATCTCCTACCGCTTTAAGGGAAAGGACTACTACGCTATGGTTGACGCCTCATCATGCAGGGTTATACAGGCAACCTACCCGCCCGACATCCTTGAGAAAGCCAGCTACACAGGCATCGGTATAGGTCACACGGTCGCGGCCTTCGCCTTAGCCGGACTTCTACTCACCCTAGGACTCCTCCCAGCCGCGACGGCTTTCATCGGGTTTGCGGCGGCAGCAGCCGGGTACTTCTCAAGGGCCGTCAAACCCACAAGGGCGGGCGAAGAGGTGGAGTGAGCTTGAGGTATGGTGAAGGGTTCCTCGCAACACTCGTCATAGCGGTTGGAACCCTTGCAGTAGTCTACGGGCTACAAGCGGTAGCCCTCAGCCTACTCCAGGCAGCGGGCCTTGTCATACTGGCAATCGGCGGCTACACACTGGCCTTTGCGGTCTCCATAGAGGCGGATAGGTTCTTCTTCGCGGTATGGGGCGTAATACTGTCCGCGATAGGAGCTACGTTTACAATCTCCCCCGTCATAAACCCAATCCTTTCAGCCGGTTTAATACTTATATCATTAGGCCTGCTTGGAGTATTCGCAATACTGCGGAGGAGGAGTGGAAGGTAATGTCGAGGGTTGAAAAAGCGAAACAGCAGTACGGGCTGATGGAGCGCATCGTCTCTTACATACCCGGCTACAGGGGGTATAAGGAGAAGGAGATTAGGCGCGAAACCGACAGGCTGGTGCGGATGCATGCAGCATCTCAGCTAAAGAAGGCACTTGACAACATACGGGAGCTACTTTCCTCAATACCTCTCGCGGAGAAGGACCGCGAACTAGCTGACAGGGTTTTGATTAGATTGGATATGGTCAAGCAGAAGACGGAGAGAGCTGTGGCTGGCTACGCCGGGCTATTCGACATAGTGAAGATCAGGGAGGACCGTTTAGACCAGCTAATAGCGCATGATGAGGGGCTTATCACCGAGTCGGAGGGGATACTCCAGCGGTCAGCCTCCCTCAAAAACACCTCATCACTTGAGGATGTGAGGCGCGGGCTGGAGCAGATGCTTGAGGCCGTAAGAGCCTATGAGGAGCTATTGGATAGGAGGGCTGAGATAATCAAGCAACTGTAGGAGGTGCTGAGAATGCCGCAGGTTATTGAATGGGTTGGAGCAAGGGAGGGCGATGTTGTCTGGAAGTACCCTGTTGAAGACATCACCTTCGGAGCCCAGCTAATCGTCAAGGAGTTCGAGGCCGCCGTCTTCCTCAGGGACGGGAAGGCCTACGACGTCTTCAGGGCCGGGAGGCATACGCTCACCACGCAGAACCTACCCCTCCTCACCCGCGTGCTCAGCCGCGTCGCAGGCTACGATAAGGTGCCGTTCAGGGCGACGGTCATATACGTCTCCCTTAAGCAGTTCACGGGCCTCTTCGGAGTCAAGGCCCAGACCGTCGAGCTGGCGCCGCTACAGGCGAGGGGCAGGTTCTGGTACAGGGTCGAGGACCCTAACCTCTTCGTCAATGAGGTTGTCGGCGGGCAGAGTGCCTATGATACCGAGCGTGTCACAGAGTTCCTGAGGGGCTACCTGAACGAGAGGCTGATAGACGAGCTAAGCAGGTACCAGCTAGCCACGGTATACACACAGCTAGACGAAACAAGCTTCAAGACAAAGAACGCGCTAGTAGACCCGTTCAGGAGAATAGGACTTGAACTCATAGACCTGAAATTCGAGGGCGTTGACACAACACCGGAGTGGCGGGACAGGCTGTTCTACCTCAGGTCAGGGGTTTCAGCAGCCGAAGTAATGAGGATGCAGACCGTTCAGAAAGTAGCTGAGGAGCTGGGGAAGAGCCCGGGGGCGGCTGTTGGAGCGGGCATAGCCGTAATACCACCGCTATTCCAGCAACCCGCCTACCAGCCCCCGCCACAACCTCAGCCCGCCGTAACCTTCATCACCTGCCCAAGCTGTGGGGCTCAGAACCAGCAGGGGGCAAAATTCTGCCAGAACTGCGGCCAGCCCTTAACACCGAGAAACTGCCCAAGCTGCAACCAGCAGGTGCCGCTAGCGTCGAAGTTCTGCCCTAACTGCGGAGCCAAGCTAGTCTGACTCGGTGGCCGGAGTCGGCCGGGTAATACCCTTTATATAGTGTACAGAGACGGGCAGTAATACCGTTTAAATAGTGGCCGACGTCGGCCACCGCTTATATTCAAAGTGACTCATAATGTATTCAAAGCCTTTGAGGCGGGAGCCGACACGGCTCGGATATACATGGTATAAGCCTAGCGTGGTCTTTATATGGTTAGATACATCCTTGAAGAACTTATCCACATAATGAAGGAAAAGGGCCTAGCCTCAATTGACGAACTGACCTCCTCCACGACGGCTGCCTCCTAACTCCCGTAAACGCCTATATTCACCCCATAGGAATCCCTAACCTGAAAAACAGGTGTGGCGAAAGCGGCCAAAACAACGAAAAACCGGGTAATAAGACACAATTCCCCATGAAAAGGGTGTTGAAAGTGGATGAAAACAGAACGGATGACAAGGCAACTACAGATAGTTTCCCATGAAAAGGGTGTTGAAAAAAACTGAAGCCCGGGGAGGCCTACATACGCGTCCCAAACCCGTTTCCCACGAAAGGGGTGTTGAAGGTTTTTATGCTAAAAAATTTCTAATCAGCCGATGGAAGCGAGTCATGGATTGCTGTGGGGAGATGTAAGGGGTGTGGTCCTTAATGTTGACGAGTCTGTACCCTATGTCTATGTAGTTGTGGAGCCTGGGCGGAGGAATGACTACGCCGTCTCCCTACACGCTAGTTTTTCCCAAGGCATGGGATACTTCACGGTCTTCGTCAGCGACGATCCGAAAGAGGTCGAGTTGGATGATGAGAAGGTAGAAAGAATGCGTAGGCTCGATTTCCCTGAAAACATCTTCATTTACTCAGTGAAGCTTGATGAAACAACATTCACTCACGTCCGGAAATGGCTGCGTAAAGCCATAGACGCGGGCTTATACATCATAAGGTTTGTAATCGTCGAGCAAGGGTCTGACAGGGTGGTTTATGTGGAGGATGTGAACATGCCTTTAGATGAGGGTAAGAAACTCAGCTTCACAAGCCTTCTAGACGCGATGGAACAAGAATACTGGATGCTTGATATAAACACCCCAACAGATGATGCCGCCATATACTTGAGCCGTGTCCACCCCTGAACCCCCATCTAAACCCTTTAATCTATCTGACGGAAAACCGTATCGGCATGCCGAGGACTTCAACACGGTTCCTCGCCCTTGCATTGGTAATACTCTCAATCGTATCCGCCGCCCTAACAATAACAGTCTTCAGGGAGCTAGGTAACACAGTTACGCAGACTATTACTGTGACAGAGAAGACCACAATCACGATGCAGACAACTATTCAACCAACCAAGGCAATAGCACCGTCTTTCACATTGAGAAAAATAGATAGTGGAGGACTGACGAACAATAACTTCACATTTAACCCCGTCTCAGGTAAGGTTACCTTCATCGAATTCGTCTTCGAATGGTGCCCACACTGTCGAAACATGGCACCCATAGTAGAGAAACTACATGAACGGTATGGGGGTAAGGTCGAATTTATAACCGTGGCCGGTGGATATAGGGCAACCCCTGAGAAAACAGCGGAATTCATAAAGAAATACGGCATATCATGGACAGCGGTCTACGACGAACAAATGGAGGTGTTCAGACTATACCGTGTGACTGGGACACCGACCTACTTCATTATATCCCCCGACGGAGCTGTTTTCACATGGACTGCCGGAGAACAAACATACGAATATCTATCCCTCATACTAGATAAGGCTCTCGAGAGGGGTTGAGAACTATGACCAATATGGAGGTCCCTGAGTCTGGCTGGGGCGAAGTTTTTTCAACAGAGTTCGCTGTGAGGAAGGGTAAACCGTTTATATTAATGGTGGCAACACCTGGATTCCGTGGGGACTTTGCGTTCACCTACATGCTCACCGAGACCTACCTTATCTTCCTAGTAAGCGATAATCCTGACGTGGTAAACATAAGTAACGAGGAACTCCTCTTCATGCTAAAACGTAGGAACGTTCCCTTCGGAATGTTTGTCGCATACCTTGGGGAGGATGGTAACCTGTTCCCGCTCTATAACTGGGCTTTGAAACGCTGGAAACACAACGGATTCACGGTGGAGGCCGTTATCGCATTACCTGATGAAGTCCTTTCACTACGTGTTATGGACTTCAGGCAGAAAAACACAGAGAGCAACGTGCGCTTCATTGAAAGGCATTTCGGCGAGCGGTTGAAATACTTCCGGGAAACGGAGGAGAGCAGCGTGGAGCTGGATATGGTCGGACCCTCCTACCTAGTAAGCGATGAGGAATGGGTCCATGCGTGGAGGGGGGTGGTTAGGAAGGCGCCGGAAACCCGCTAAATGGGTACGCCGTGCTTCAGAAAAACAAGCTTGGGTAGAGGTAGCTCAAACTCACGTAGTTCACGGAATCCCACCAGCAGTTCTGGGATATTCTCATCCATTGACTTGAGTATTTCCAAGGCCGTGTCGCGGAAGCCATCAATGCTTTTTGTAATCACGTTCACCAGTTTCTTCGTACCGGGCTTGACTACTCCAAACACCAACATGAACTCCCCCTGCATGGCGACCTTAAGGACCCAGTTGTAGACCATCTGTACCGTGGATCTGTCATCCAGCCAAACAGCGTGTAGAAATAGGTCTTCCGGCATCTTTTCCTCATTAAATATTTTGTCAAAATCGTAGTCAAACGACTTCTCGTCAGCACCTATGGCAAGAATAAACATTCCATTCATTTTCTCCCTGCCGCCCCATGCGTTCCCCTTCAACCCTATGAGAAGTTTCTCCTTGTCTCCCTCCTCAGCCACCACGTAGACCGACGGCTTACCGTCGTCAGCCGAAAGCACTACCTTCGATATACTGCTCCAAACCATTCAACCATGTTTCCGAATGTCTTGATTTAAAGATTTGAATCCTAAAGGGTTAAAACCACATAACAAATGGTGGAAATGACATGGAGGCCACCCTGACCAGAGAGACAATAATTGCCGTCGTCTGGTTCATGATAGGCTTCGGAGCCGGATTATTCATACTCTCCTTCTGGAAATACTTTATCGGCGCCGTCGTGATAGCCATAGCCCTACCGATAGTGCTACCCCTTTTCGGGCTAAGCATACCTGTAACCCCCGAAACAGTCACCAAAGCCTTCACAACAGGTATAAACATGCTGGCCGACCTGCTGGCGGAAAACCGGTATGCAATGTACGGGTTCATAGCCGGGGCTACCCTAGGAGTGTTCACAGCAATCATAAGGCTCCAACGAAACGTCAAAGCCTCATAGGTGGCCGACGTCGGCCACCCACGCTAAATTCCAGCTTCCCATGGCCTTAATGGGTTATATATTCTGTTTCCATAGGGTAGCCCGATGCACGTAATTAAGAGAGATGGTAGGCGAGAACCCTTCGACGGATCCCGTATAGAGAAGGCGGTTCTTGCAGCAATGCGGGGAGCTGGTCAGATAGACGTAGAAGCAGCATCATCCGTCAGGCAGGAGGTCTGGGAAATAATCAGCAGGAAGGGTTTGGAGGAAGTCCATGTGGAGGAGATACAGGACCTGGTGGAGCTGTCCCTCATGCGGCTGGGGCTGTACGATGTAGCCAAAAGCTACATACTTTATAGGAAAAGGAGGGAGGCTGAAAGGCTTGAGAAGAAGAAGCTGCTTGAGGGCAGGGAGCCAGGCAGGTGGACTAAGAAAGCTCTTTCAGTTAACGCCGTAAGGCTGCTGGCATCCAGATACCTTCTCAGGGATGAGAATGGTAGGCTAAAAGAAGACCCGGAGGGGATGGTTCTCCGCGTATGCAGTGCCATAGCGGCTGCTGAGGCGGGGTTGGGGCCTCTCGACCGCCCAATACCAGAAGACTTCGTGAGGAATAGCTACATCGACAGCACGATAAGGAGGCTTTCAGGGAATAAGGAAGGCTACTTCCACCTCTCAGCAAAAACTGTTGAAGCATTCAACTTGTTTAAAAAACTCTTCTTCGAAAAACTCTTCCTGCCAAACAGCCCGACATTATTTAACGCGGGAGCCCGACTAGGGCAGCTATCGGCGTGCTTCGTCCTCCCGATGGACGATAGCCTTGCGGAAACGGAGGACAGCATATTCCCGGTAGCTCAGAAAGCCGCCCAAATATTCCAGACAGGGGGCGGAGTAGGCATTAATTACTCAAGGCTGAGGCCGGAAGGCGATGTGGTGGCGTCAAGCGGTGGAATCGCGTCAGGGCCTATCAGCTTCATGAAACTCATCGACACCACGGCTGACATCATAAAACAAGGCGGTAAGAGGAGGGCTGCAAACATGGGTGTGTTGGAGGCATGGCATCCAGACATCCTCAAGTTTATCTCATGTAAGGAGCGCGGCGGCTTCGAGAACTTCAACATATCCGTCATGACAGACCAGGAGTTCTGGGACGCATACCACTTGGACAGAACCTACCCCTTGATAAACCCGAGGACAGGGCAGAAGGTGGGGGAAGTAAGGCCCCGTGAGCTGGTCTACGAGATAGCCCGCCAGGCATGGATGACGGGAGACCCCGGCCTGCTCTTCAAACACAACATAAACAGGAGAAACCCGCTCAGAGGTGCTTTAGGGGATATTAACTGCGTAAACCCTTGTGGAGAACAGCCTCTTTACCCATACGAGTCCTGCAACCTCGGCTCCATAAACCTCTACGAACATGTTGACCGCGAAAGCCGCAAAGTGGATTGGAACAAGCTCAGGGAAACCGTCGAGATAGCCGTCAGGTTCCTCGACGACGTTATAACTGTGAACAAACACCCGTTCCACAGGCTCACACAGGAAAACCTGCGTCATAGACGTATAGGTCTGGGAATAATGGGGCTGGCGGACATGCTCTACGCCCTAAACATACCATACAACAGTGAGGAAGGGTTTGAAACCATGTCAAAGATAATGGAGTTCATAGCCTACCACGCATACAAGAACTCCGCCGCACTCGCGTCCGAACGTGGCGAGTTCCCACTCTACCCCTCAAGCAGCTACGCGTCAGGAATACTGCCAATAGAGGGCTTCTACCACAGGGAGTGGTGGACACAGGACTGGGATGAGGTGTCGAAGCTAGTCAGAAACGGCGTGAGAAACAGCCACGTAACCACCGTGGCTCCAACCGGCAGCATAAGCATGATATACGATGTCTCCGCGGGCCTTGAACCGCAGTTCGCACTCGTATACGAAAAACACGTAACCGTTGGCAAGTTCTACTACGTCGATATAGAGCTTGAGAGGCAGTTGAAGGAGAGAGGCCTGTACAATGAAGAACTGCTTAGAAAAATAGCCGAAAACGGCGGGAGCGTCCAGGGTATAGAGGCGGTGCCCGAGGACATACAGGAGGTCTTCGTCACAGCGAGGGAGATACCGTGGTGGGATCACCTGCGGGCTCAATGGGAGATACAGAAATGGGTTGACAGCGCGGTGAGCAAGACGATAAACATGCCTGCGTCGGCCACGGTCGAAGACGTGTTAAACGCCTACGTCACGGCGGAGAGAATAGGGCTTAAGGGGATAACCGTGTTCAGGGACACTAGCAAGGGCGTCCAGGTGCTGCACGCGAAACCCGTGACCTCAGTAACTATTAAGCCTAACAGGACGCTTGAAGTGCTCGGAATACGGAAAATGATTGAGGAGGGTGTCCCGGCATGAAAGCCGTCAGCCCAGAATGCAGTAGGGGCAGGCATAGCAGATGTGATGGGAGCTTCAAGGTTGAGACGAGGGAGGGTGACCTGACAGCTTTTTGTAACTGTGCATGTCATAGGAAGGAGGAGGCGGTAATGGTATGAGCCAAGAAAACCTCCTGAAATTCATTGATGATAAAATCAAGCAACTTGAGACAGAACTCGAAAAATACAGAGCCCTGCGCCAACTAATGGTCAAAGAAGGGCAGGAACAGGACATGCCAGGGACACTACCAAACCTCGACGAACTACCTTGGAGACAGTACCAAAGTGGAAACGGTGAATGGATATATCAGGATGAAGCGCCCGAAGAACTGGTAAGCAAGCTATTGAGGGCGGGTAAACCAGTAAAGATAGGCAACCATGAATACGTTTTGAAAAGCGGCTCCAAGGGAAAGAGCTTCGTAAGCAGGAGGCCGGTAAAATGAGCGTCCGTATCCAGAACGTGGTCGCTAAACTAGACCTTAAACAACCACTTGAATTGGAAAAACTCGTAAGACTGCCCGATATAGACGTACAATACAAGCCAGCCGTATTCCCCGGCGTAATAATAAAGGACGGTGAAGGCCCTACATTCCTCCTCTTCAAGAGCGGGAGAGGAGTGTGCGTGGGCGCTAAAGCCGTAGACAAATGCGTTGAGGCTGCTAGAAAACTGTTCGATAAACTCGTCAAACACGGTGTGGTGGATGACTCGGGGGTAGTCGTGGAAATACAGAACATTGTCGCATCAGCCGAACTCGGCTTCCCCGTAGAGCTTGAAAAAGCCGCGAAAGAACTCGACCGCATAATGTATGAGCCCGAGCAGTTTCCAGCGGCAATACTCTACATCGACAGGCCGAAGGTCTCCATGCTCCTTTTCGCCAACGGTAAGGTGATCATAGCTGGAGCGAAAGCAGAGGAGGAAATCATGGACGCATACAGGAAAATAATAGCCGTATTAGAGCGGTTTAGACCGGAGGAGGTCGTGGCATGACGAACGTAAGAAAAAAGTTGGAGAAATGCCCTGAATGTGGAGGCGAAAACCTCGCACCAGAGGGGAGGTGCTTGACATGTTTAGACTGCGGCTGGGCAGCCTGCTCCGTCTGAAGAGGCCGATTAACTATGAATGGGTTGATGAGGAGGTGGAAAGGTTTGTCAAAGACTACGCGACATAGCCTCCCGTCAGGCATTAGAACGCTCCTAGTAGCCCTCTTCATACTCCTTGGAATGGCCAGCTACGCCCACAGCCAGAGCGTTATAACCACAACCACATTCAGAACCGTTACTATCCCGGCGACAACACTGCTTACAACGATAACTGTTGGTGAAACGACACAAGAGGTCAGGATTGAACTTCCTCCAGTCATATTCATTGCGGAGAGACATGTGCCAGACATGACCTGCATAGTCACCTTCACCGCACAACAGCCACCATCAGTTATCGTCATCTCATACCCCGGCACCACGGTAAGGGGCACTACAACCACCGCGACCTTCCCAGCCACTCTGAGAACCTTCACGACAACGCAGTTTGAAACAGTCGGC
>Ga0079992_133441_pt1 | contig 13507 bp, 7 predicted proteins | sample FaiFalFF_MnMetaG_3_FD_69197 | JGI IMG/M metagenome (GOLD analysis project Ga0079992, IMG submission 69197) | Freshwater microbial communities from Yellowstone National Park, Wyoming, USA - Fairy Falls B (FF_Mn_B) MetaG (SPADES assembly) (version 2) | ecosystem: Environmental > Aquatic > Freshwater... | reverse complement strand
TAGAATTGTTATATTCTTTTAGCTTTTGGTATAAAAGAGCGGGATTAGTTTGAGAAGGCTTTACCCTTTTAACAGCTTTATTCATAGCCAAATCACCGCCAACAGCAATTTCACGAACAGGTTCCGTAGAGCCTCCGCCTCCGCTTCCACTTCCGCTTTTACCACATGCACTTACTGCCCAAAGGGCAATCGCTAAGGTCAAAAGGTTTCTCATAGGGTTTGAAAGTTTAACATATTCAACATTAAGTTAATTAAAAATAATTTATTGATTATCAATAACTTTTGGTAGTTTTAAAAATTATTTAACAAAGCTTTAAAATTTTCAAAAATATGATAACAAAAAATTACTTAATTGAAAAAGCGTTAAAAGATGGTAAAAAAATTCGTCAAATTTGTAAAATTTATAAATGCTCACCAAATAAGGTTATAAAAATTAAAAAGGAAGGATTTTTGAAAATTGATAAATTGAAGGAATTATTATATGAAATAAGGGAAAACAATCCATTTTTTAAATTGAAAGATTTTCAAAATTACTTAAAAGAGCATTATAATATAAAATCTGCATTATCAAAAATTTACTATAAACTAAAAAAGAAGTTATTGGATGATAAAACAGCAAGACTCATTGAAATGTTAATTGAAGACAAGAAATTTGATGAGATTAAAAAAATTATAAAATTTTATAAGTTTGAAAGTAAGCACTTTTATTTGCTTGAAAGAATACCAGATGATTATCTTGATGAAGATAATTTCGTTGGAAAAGTTATTATGTTGTCTGAAAATTTTAAATTAACTAATGACGAAAAGCGAAACTATCTTAAAAAGGTTGATGAAATGTTAAAAGAAAGAGAAAATAAGTATAGTTTTTACATTCTTCTTGAATTGAAAATTTATCTTCATTTAGTCCTATTAGAATTTGATGTAGTTAAGCAAATTTACCAAAATTATATTAATGAAATTGAGAAACTGCCAAAGGAAAATAAATTAAATCTTTACATTTCTATTGCTAATGTTCAAGCTCAATATCCTGAAATTAGTTTTCCTATTTTAAGAAAGTTAAGCAAATTTAAATTAAAAGATGAAAACTTAAAAGAAGTTATGAAGGTTTTATTTAGTAATATGGGCTATATTTATAAATCAAAACAATACTTGTATGATTTGGATTTTGAATTTTCAACAGGAAATTATAAAAATTATTTAAAAGGTTTAAAGAATTACAATTTAATTTTAAGGGGCAATAAAATTGTTTTGGAATGTAATAAGGCAATATCTTTTTTATTTCTCGGTAAGTTATATAACTTTAATAGTTTTGTAAATGAAATTGAAAAACAAATTGATTTTATGAAATCATCAAATGAAAATTTAAATGTTGTTAAAGCCTTAAAATATGCTATTGATGGTAATTTTGAAAAATCAAGAGAAATTTTAAGGAATTGTAAAACTAAAACATTAAAAGCAATAGGTGAAGGAAAATTTGATAATCTTTCAAGATATAGAAAACAAGAGTTAATTTTAAAGTATCTTGTTAAAGGTAATATAAAGAGAGCAGTAGAAGTAGCAAGAAAATATGGCAATTTTTATAATCTTCATTTATATTCAATACTTTTGAATAAATCTTCAAAAAGCTTATCTAAATATCCTGAATTTAAAAATGTCTCAAAAATTTTAAAACCAAAACAATTGAAATTTTTAAGTATTCATTTATTAGATAGAAAACCATTTTTAAAAGTAAATTCAAAGAAATTTTATATAAAAGGTGCTTTTAAATGGATAGCACTTTTGGTTTATATTTTATTATCAGGAGGTAAGGTTGGAATAGGTTATTTGAAAAGTGAATATATAAGCCAAAATGTTAAAAGTTTAATTTATTATATAAATTACAAGCTTGGTTATAAAATTTTAAAAATTAGAAATCAATTTGTTTATGTAAATTGTCAATTTTATTTAGACTTAATAAAAAATAAGGAATTTTTGAAACCCAAAAAGCTATTATATAGATTAAAAGACAAATGGACATTTTTGGAATACTTTAACATAGGATAAGCAAATTTCTTTTTATTTGATAATGTAATTTTTTATGCTTTATAATTTTAGAGCTATGCTTTATCTCTTTTTATATTTTGATGTTCAAACAAAAGGGGGGAAGGGGGTTGTTAATGAAAGCCCCAAGGAAAACATTTCTCAATCAGTTTATACTCCAAAGGTAGATGGTAATTATAAAATAGCACCATTCTTCGGATGGACACCTGAAAAAGAGGAAATTGCCAATGCTATAAGAGAAGGGAGAATAAAGGTTGATGAAAACTTTTTGAAAACGAGAATTGAAAGACTTGATAGTTTCTATGCTAAAAGATGGGAGGAAGAGAAACCTTATGTCTGTGGAAGATACGTTATAAAAGGTCTTGATTGTCCAAATATCCATCCTCATATGGATAGAATTTACTATTACTATAATAAATGGAAAAATGAAAATGATGCTTGGGCTTATGCTGAAATGATTACACTAATAGAAGATGGTGAAAGGTTGCTATCAGCTTATATTGAAAATGTACAAAGAGAACCAATAAATAAAGCTAAAATTATAGATGCCTCCTATATAAAATTAACCAAAAATAAAGATGGTAATTTCACAATTTTAACAGATGGAAACAATTGGAATACATTTGATATATCTGCCACAGGTGCCTATGAAAATAACCCTACAATTGTTCAAATTGGCAATGAAGATACACTTTTTGCAGGATTGAATGTTTATCCTTGTTCAGCTCTTGGATCTGGTCTTCCTAACTATGAATGTATATTAATAGCTCGTTCAAATAATGCAGGACAAAGTTGGGTTGGTTGGATTATAATTTATTTATCAAGTGGAAATTTAGGCGAAGTTGCTATTGGAGCAGATCCATATAGAAGATTTTTAATTGTAGCATATAGAAGAGATGATTATGGATGTTGGCTTGGTCCTAGAAGTGCTATTGCTGGATGGACATTCTATGATAAAAACAATTATTCCAATAATTCAGGTGAAAAGTGGATTTTGACGCCAAATCCTATTACTTGCTCTCCTAATTTTGCTACGCCTTATGTAAATTCAGAGTTTAATTGGGGAACAAGTGGTTGTATGGGTCAAACGCCGGGCTCATGTGCTTGCACTGGTGCTGATAACTGGTATTTTGTAGGAGCAAATAAGGGTGGAGGTGGTGTAAGTATAGCAAGAAGTCAAGATTGTGGCTCTTCCTGGTCGCAAGTATATAATGGACCCACAAGGACTGGCTCTGCCTATCCTAATAATCAAATTATGCTTGAAACAACGAATGACTCAACAAACTCATCATCAGTATGCTCTTCTACTAATGGAGGAGATAATACAATTCAAGCGGTATATGCTTGGAGAACTTCCTCAACAAACCATAGAATAGAGCATTTATTTACAGATTACACTATGGTTTGGGGAAACTCTTGGACAACTACTACGGTTTTAAGTGGTTATTCATATCCCATAAATCAGCCTTGGCTTAGTGTAGCAAGAAGACTAACAAATTCAAATATGACGCACTTTATTGTGTTTGAAAGGCAATGGTCTTCAACAGATGGAGATATACTATATTTGCGTGCTAGTGGGATTCCGCCATCTGGCTGGACATTAGGTACAATAGATGCTTCTACTATTGATAGTAGAACACCAACAGTTCATACAGATGCAAGATGGCAATGGTGCCCTGGTGCTACTACAAGCTCTGCTAATTATTTCCATGTAGCATTTTATCATAAATGCACTGCTACTGCTGATCCATTCTGTAATGCTACGGGATATAATAACACATTTAGAGTTGCAGTTTTAAGATATAATTGGGATTTAACTTCAAGAGGTCCTGAGGTTTGTGGTGCTCTTGTAGCAGATACAATTGCTATTCCACCTCCTCCATCTTTTAGCGGTGGAGGTCTTTGGCAAAATTGGTGGCAAATAAATGGAACAACATTTAGGACAACATCAGGTGTAGGCTCTCCTTGGTGGTTCGGTGCTATGTGGGTATATCGATATAGTTCTACGGACTATGATGTGGAATGGACAATTTTAAGCTATTCTTGTATTACACCTGTTAGTAAGGATGAGGTTAAGGAAGGGAAAGATTTTATCATTAAAGGAAAGTTTATTGAAATATATTTAAATAGGGATTGGGAATTTAAAGTTTATGATGTTTCAGGAAGGAAGGTTTTTGAGAGAAAAGGTAAGAATAGTGAAAAGTTCTATATAAATCTTCCAAAAGGTGCTTATATATATAAGCTAAACGATAAATTTGGAAAAATTGTTTTATAGGGGGCTTTTGCCCCTTCATTATTAAAATCCAAAAATTTCAATCCATCTTGAAATAACTAAAAATTCAAAAACATTTAAATAATTAAATTTTTTTCCTTGAAACTCTTCATCTAAAATTTGAATAATTTTTTCAAAATTTAAAAAATCTAATTTTTTTAATTTTTCTATTTCATTTCTAACGAACTTTTGATTTTCATATAACCATCCCCTTATTGGACCTCCAAATCCCCTTTTTTTCCTCTTTGAAATTTCAGGAAAATAATCATTTATAACTTCTTTTAATAATTTCTTTTCAATTTTTAAGTGATAACTTAATTTTTTTGAAAATTCAAGAATTCTATCATCTAAAAATGGAACTCTTAACTCAACACTTTTTGCCATAGAAAGTTTATCTGAATAAATGAGATTGTGAAATGGTAAAAATGTTTTAAAATCAAAAAGAAGCATTTTTTCATAAAAATTTCCTTCTAATTCGTCAAAAATTTTTTTAATTTCAAAAAATGGATTATATTGTATTTTAAATAATTCTTTTATCTCCTCATCAGTATAATATGCCAAATAATAATAATATGGTTTTGACCAAACCCTCTTGAATTTTTCAAAATCTCTTGAAATTTTTCCAAAATAGTTTGGAAAATAAATTTTGTTTAATGGAAGAAAATTAAGTTTTTTATAAATTAAATAAGCTTTATATCTTGGATAGCCTCCAAACAATTCATCCCCACCCATACCTGATAAAACAACTCTTGACTTATAATAATCACACATTAAATATGTTGAAATACCTGCACTATCTCCAATTGGCTCTTCAATATAATAAACAAATTTATTTAGTATCTCTTCATTAAAATCAAATTCTATTCCCTCAATTTCAAAACCCAATTTATTACATAATTTTTTAGCATAATAAAATTCATCATTTATAATATCTTTTAAAGTATGCTCTTTCTTATAAATCAAACTAAATGCTTTTAATTTCTTATATTTGCTTGAAAATAATGCTATTAAACTTGAATCAATCCCACCACTTAAAAATAAACTAACTTCAACATCACTAATCAATTGACTTTTTATAACTTCTTCAAAAATTTCAATAAATTCTTTTTTTGCTAACTCTAAACTATCAATTTCATTTTCAAATTCATATTGCCAATAATAATAATTTTTAATACCATTTTTTGAAAATTCAAGAATTGAAGCAGGTTTTAACCTATAAATACCCTTAAAGGCAGTTTCATCGTTGAAATTAAATAAAAAAACAATATGATTTAAAATTGCTTTCTCGTTAATGTCTTTTTTCTTAATAACCTCAAAAATTGGCTTAATTTCAGATGAAAAAATTATTCCATTATCCTCAAAAGCATAATAAAGTGGCTTAATACCTGCTCTATCTCTAATTAAATATAATTTCTTTTCATTTTTATCATAAATAGCAATTGAAAACATTCCTACAATTTTATTTAATGCTTTTAAAATGCCAAATTTATGAAATGTATAAAGCAAAACTTCACTATCTGAATTTGTTTTAAATTCATATTCTTTCAATTCTTTTTTTAATTCTAAAAAATTATAAATTTCACCATTAAAAGCCATTACTAAATTTTCAAATTCCATAGGTTGATTTGCCCTATCTGAAAGGTCAATAATTTTTAATCTACAAAATCCCACATATAAATTCTCATCTTCATAATAATTAAAACTATCAGGACCTCTATGTTTTAATAAATCTAAATTTATTTTTCTTTTTATATTGAAACTTCCGAAAAATCCACACATACTTCACCGTTGCCTTTTTCAATCCTTCCAAGAACAACATAATCAATTTTTAAATTACTTAATTCTTTCTCATTTAGTATCAAAACCATACCAATACCCATATTCCAAACCCTAAACGCTTCATTTAATGGAACATTTCCAATTTTTACAAAAAATTTAAAAATTTTTGGAATGTCATAATTTATTTTAATTTTAGCGGATAAATCATTTCTTAAAATTCGTTTTATATTATCATAAAATCCACCACCTGTTATATGACAAGCCATTTTAAAATTAATACTTAAAATTTCTTTATAGATTCTCGTAGGTTTAAGCAAAATTTCTCCAAGATTTTCGTTTTCTGAAATTTCTTTATATATTTTATTGAGTTTCAATTTATTTTCTTTTATAATTTTTCTAATTAAGGTATAACCATTTGAATGAAAACCATTTGAAGGAATGCCAATTATAATATCTCCTTCTTTTAAATTTTCTTTTTTTGGAATTTCATCTTTCTCAACAATTCCTACAACAAATCCCGCTATATCAAGTTTATTTTTTTTAAAAATTCCCTTTAATTCAGCAGTTTCTCCGCCTATTAACTCACAATCACAATAAGAACATGCATTTATAATTCCATCTATAATTTCCTTTGAAGTTTCTAAATTTAAGTTTTCAACAGCATAATAATCTAAAAAAAATAATGGTTTAGCTTTCATTACATAAATATCATTAACATTCATAGCTACTAAATCTATGCCAATTGTTTTAAAGTTTTTCATTTTTCTTGCGATTTCTATTTTTGTCCCAACACCATCAGTTGAGCTTACTAAAATTGGATGCTTATAATTTTTTATAATTTCCTTAATGTCAAAAAGCCCTCCAAATAAACCTATATTTTCTCCAACTTTATTTTTTATATATTCAACAAATTCATTTGCCTTATCTATATCTACACCTGCTTTCCTGTAAAGCATTATTTTATGAATGACATCCTTATTTTTCTTACAAAGCTTAAATTAGCATCAGCATTCGTATGGTGCTGAATATAAGCAAAAGCTGTATCAAATGTTGATTGATAAAGAATTCCTTTATAGCTTATAAGCTTTAAGCTATCAATTGTGAATTTATAAGCATAGTTTTGTTTTATTATTGTATCACTTTCATTGCAATTTAGGTTTTGATTATTTGAAATTTTATTAAATTTGTATCTGTATTTGACTTTTGAGAAAATTAAATTTGTAATTGAATAGGTTGTATCATTGATTTGGGAGATTTTTGAGATTGAGCTATCTACATAAATTGTATCAATATAAACCTTTAATGAGCAATCAAACATAAAATTCCCAATAAGTAAAGAATCATAAATTGCTTTATATGTGCTTTCTATGGGCTTTAAATTTTGATTTAGAGGGTAAGGATACTTATAAGGTAAATTAACACTAATTTCCTTGAAAAAATCAAAAACTTTTAGATTTCTTTGAAGGTAATTATCAAAAACCTTGATAGTGTCATAAATGATTTTTATTGGATTTGCAATAGACCAAATGGAGTCATAGTAAGGAAGTGTTAAACTTGAAGTATCACCAAATATTCTAACGAGCGTGTCGTAATTTGGAATTATCCAATTAGAATAATAAAAGCTGTATTTATAATAAGCACTATCTAAATATAGATAAGTTTTTTTTGTTTTTGGCAAGAAGTTCCAAAATTCAAGAGAAGAATAAGGATTTTTAGGATTAGAGGGTTCAGTTGTTTTTTTGGAGCAAGCAAATAATAAAATCAGGAGAAGAATAATGAACCTCATAATGACAATTTTAAAGTTTGAATGGAATTTTAAATAATAATCAATAATTTATATGGAGAGAAATTTAGGGGGCAAAGACTTAATTTAAGGGCGGGTGGTGAAATGAAGTGGAATTTTGCTTTGTCCAATAAATAATGTTAAGTGATTGATAATGAATAAGTTATGAAAGATTCTCTAAAACTATTGATTTAAGGGGGCGGAGTTCATAAGCCAAAGGCTTATTTATAGGGTGGGTAAGCAAAATATAGAAAAATAATTCTCTTTCTTGTTATCCTTTAAACTTTTGGACATGCCAAAGGTTAAAACGAAAAAATCCGTAGCTAAGAGATTTAAAATTACAAAAGGAGGAAAAGGTAGTAAAATTAAGTGTTTTCATGCTTATCATAGCCATCTTTCAACAGGAAAATCTCCAAAAAGATTAAGAAGATTAAGAAAACCTAAAATTTTAAATAAGGTTAGTAAAGATAAAATTTTATATGCTCTTGGTAAAAAGTAGTTTTTAATGAATGATATAAAAGTTTTACCTGTTCTTCCTATTAGAGGTGGAATAATATTTCCTCATAGTATTGTGAATATAACTGTTTCATCTGAAAGAGGAAAAGTTCTTGTTGAGGATGCTATAAAGCAAGGAATTTCTGAGTTATTTTCTGTTGGATATAAATCTAACGAAAAGAATGAAGAATTATTTAAAGTTGGAACAATAATAAGAATTGAAAATTATTCAAAGGATGAAAAAGAAGATGTTATTAAGCTTGTTGTAGTTGGATTGAAAAGAGGCAAAATTTTGAAATTTATTCAAGAGGAGCCTTATTTTAAAGCTGAAATTGAGCCTATGGATGATATTGAAATTATTGATAAAGAAATGGAAATTTTAGTTAAAAGTGTTAAAGATATGTTTGTTAATTTAATGAATAAAATGCCTCTTAGGTCTGAGAAACAAATAAAGGAGATTTTAAATGTTAAGAGTCCATCTATACTTTCTGATGTTTTAGCATCATTTTTAATTGAGGAATTGGAAGAAAAGCAAAAATTATTAGAAACATTTGATGTTAAGGAAAGACTAAAAAAAATTCTTGAAGTTATTCAAAATCAATTTGAAATGCTAAAAGTAAATGAAAGTATTCAGGAAAAAGTAAAAGAGGAAATTGAAAAATCTCAAAGAGAGTACTTTCTTAGAGAGCAACTTAAAGTTATACAAAAGGAATTAGGCATTAGTGAGGAGCAAAAGGAAATTGATGAAATTGAAGAAAAAATAAAACTTCTTCCTGATTATGTCCAAGAGGTTGCTAAAAGAGAATTAAATAAACTAAAAAAACTTCAAACAATATCTCCTGAATATCATGTTGTAAGAACTTACTTGGATTGGATTTTAAATTTACCTTGGAATGAAGAAACGGAAGATAATTTAGACATTTCTCATGCAAGAAAGGTTCTTGATGAAGACCATTATAATTTGGAAAAGGCAAAAAGTAGAATTTTGGAATACTTGGCAGTTAAAAAAATTAAACCTAATGCGAAAGGAGCAATTCTTTGTTTTGTTGGACCTCCTGGTGTAGGTAAAACCTCCTTAGGTCAATCAATAGCAAGAGCATTAAATAGAAAATTTATAAGAATTTCTCTTGGCGGTATAAGAGATGAAGCAGAAATTAGAGGACATAGAAGAACTTATGTCGGAGCATTACCAGGAAGAATAATAAGTGCTTTAAGAAGGGTTAAGGTTAAAAATCCTGTGATTGTTCTTGATGAAGTTGATAAAATTGGTGTAGATTTTAGAGGAGACCCTGCTTCTGCTTTATTGGAAGTTTTAGATCCAGAGCAAAACAAAGAATTCGTTGATCATTATTTAGAAATTCCTTTTGACCTTTCAAAAGTTTTGTTTATTACAACTGCTAACACAACAATAACGATTCCTCCTGCTTTATTAGACAGAATGGAAGTAATAGAAATACCTGGTTATACGCTTGAAGAAAAGTTAAAAATAGCAAAATTTTATTTAATTCCAAGAGAGATAGAAAATCATGGCTTGAATAATTATAAAATTGAATTTGAAGATAAAGCTATTGAAGAAATTATAAATAAATGGACAAGAGAAGCAGGTGTTCGTCAATTAGATAGGAAAATAGCTGAAATTTTAAGAAAAATAGCAGTTCAAGTAGCTGAAAAGAACTTAAAGAATAAGAAATTTTTAATAAAAAGCACAAATGTTTCTAAATTTTTAGGACCACCATTATTTTATTCAGAAGTTGCTGAGAGACAAAATGAAATTGGTGTTGCTATTGGTCTTGCTTGGACGCCTTTTGGTGGAGATATTATATTTATTGAAGCATTAAAAATGCCTGGTAAGGGTCAATTGAAATTGACTGGACATCTTGGTAATGTTATGAAAGAAAGTGCACAAGCTGCTTATTCGCTATTAAAAGCTAATTTTGAAAAATGGAAAATAAAAGATAATGATTTTGATAAGTACGATGTTCATATTCATGTTCCCGCAGGTGCGATACCGAAGGATGGTCCATCTGCTGGAATAGCAATTTTGATGGCATTAGTTTCGTTATTTTCAAATAGACCTATAAAGAAATTTCTTGCTATGACAGGTGAAATTACACTTAGAGGAAAAATTTTACCTGTTGGTGGCATTAAGGAAAAGGTTTTAGCAGCAAGAAGAGCTGGTATTAAAGAGATTATTTTGCCTAAGTGGAATAAAAAAGATTTGGAGGATATTCCAAAAGATGTTCTTAAAGATTTAGTTTTTCACTTTGTTGATAATGTCCAAGAAGCATATAAAATCTCATTTGAATTTAATAATGCTTCGTCCAATAAATAATGTTAAGTGATTGATAATCAATAAGCTATAAAAAATTTTCTAAAACTATTGATTTAATAGAGGGAATTTAAGGGGGACGAAGTTTATAAGCCGAAGGCTTAATTTAAGAGTGGTTGGGAAAAATGAAGAAAAATAAATAGTTTCAGAATTATTGGACTATGCATCTTTTCTTTGCCTTATCCAATAAATAATGTTAGGTGATTAATAATCAAGAACTTTTAAAAATTTCAGGAGATTATTGTTTTTTGGGGGAATTTAGGGGGGCGAAGCCCCCCAAAGCAAAAGATGGGGTATTTATAAGCGGAAGGCTTATTTTTAGGGTGGGTGGGGAAAATAAGAAATAATCTACATTTCAGAATTATTAGACAAGGCAATTTAATAATTAAAAAACACTTTAAAATTTTCATTCCTTATGGAAAAAACATATAATTATAAAGAGATTGAAGAGAGAATTTACAACTTTTGGCTTGAAAATGATTTATTTAAAGCGAATCCAAAAAATGTATTAGAAAATAAGAAAAAAGCTTTTTCAATAATGATGCCACCGCCGAATATAACAGGAAGAATACATATGGGTCATTTATTAAATAATACAATTCAAGATATTTTAGCAAGATATTATAGAATGAAAAATTATGAGGTTCTATGGCAACCTGGAACAGACCATGCAGGAATAGCTACTCAAAATGTTGTTGAAAGAGAATTATTAAAGGAAGGCAAAACAAGATATGACTTAGGAAGAGAGGAATTTATAAAAAGAGTTTGGAAATGGAAAGAAGAGTATGGAAACATTATTATAAATCAGCTTAAAAGGCTTGGAATAAGTGCTGATTGGTCAAGATTAAAATTTACAATGGATGAGGATTATTATAATGCTGTTATTTATGCTTTTAATGAACTTTATAAAGCAGGTTTAATTTATAAGGGACTTTATATTATTAATTGGTGTCCAAGATGCTATACAACACTATCAAATGAAGAGGTTGAAAATAAAGAAATAAATGGGAAATTATATTATTTGAAATACCCACTTTTAGATTCAGATGGATATATTATCGTTGCTACAACAAGACCTGAAACTTATCTTGGTGATACCGCTATTGCTGTAAATCCAAATGATAGTAGATATAGAAATTTCATCGGTAAAAAAGTAAAATTACCTTTAATTGAATGGAAAAGAAAAGACTATTATAATAATGAAATTTCAAATGAAATTGAAATTATAGAAGATGAATTTGTGGATATGGAATTTGGAACAGGGGCAGTTAAAATAACACCCGCTCATGACAAAGATGATTTTGAAATTGGAAAGAAATACAATTTACCTATGGTTTTAATAATGGATTATAATGGAATTTTAAATGAAAATGCAGGTTATTTTAAAGGGTTAGAAAGATTTAAAGCAAGAGAGGAAATTGTAAAGAAACTTTCTGAACATGGTTATATTGAAAGAATTGAAAATTATAAATATAATGTTGGAGTTTGTTATAGATGTGAAACAATTATTGAGCCAATAATTTCAGAGCAGTGGTTTTTGAATTTAAAATTTTTTAAAGATATTGCTAAAAAAGTTGTTGAAGAAAATAAAATTGAAATTATTCCAGAATATGGAAAGAAAATTTACTTTAATTGGTGGGATAATATAAAGGATTGGGCTATTTCAAGACAAATATGGTGGGGTCATAAAATCCCTATTGAAGGTGAAGAAGATGTTCTTGATACATGGTTTAGCTCCGCCTTATGGCCTATTGCTACACTTGGTTGGCCTAAGGAAACAGAAGAATTAAAAGCTTTCTTTCCTACAAACATATTAGTAACAGGTTGGGATATTCTTTTCTTTTGGGTAGCAAGAATGATTATTATGAGTTTATTCTTTAAAAATGAAGTTCCATTTAAAAAAGTTTATTTACATGGACTAATTAGAGATGAAAAAGGAAGAAAAATGTCAAAAAGTCTTGGAAATTCACCAGAGCCTTTGGAATTATTTGATAAGTATTCAGTTGATGGTGTTAGAATGGGTTTAATGCTAATAACACCAGAGGGTCAAGATGTTAGATTTTCTGAAAAGTATATGGAAGTTGGTAGAAATTATGCTAATAAAATTTGGAATATAGGAAGATTTTTAATTTTAAATTTTGATGGAAATTATCAACCATTAAAAGAAATTCATATTGAAGATAAATGGATTTTATATCAACTTGATGATGTTATTGAAAATGTTAATAAGGGCATTAATGAGCTTGAATTTAATAAAACTGCTAAATTATTATATGATTTTACTTGGCATAAATTCGCAGATTGGTATATTGAAACAATCAAAACAAGAGATGATAAAAATTTTGCTATTTCTAATGCGCTTTTTGTTTTTGAAAATATATTAAAACTTCACCATCCATATATGCCTTTTATTAGTGAAGAGCTTTATCAAAAAATGCCTTTTAAGAAAAAGCTTTCAATAATGATTGAAGAATTCCCAAATAAGTATAACTTTGATTATAAAGAAGACTTTGAAAATTATGAATTTTTAAGAAATTTAGTTGAAGAAATAAGAGAAATTAAGGGTATTTTTAGGGTTCAAAATAGAAAAGATATTAAGCTTTTTATTCATAGTGAAACGAAAGAAAAATATAAGAACTTGGTAAAGGAGCATTTTAGAATTGTTAAATTTCTTGCAGGAATTGAAAGTTTTTCTGAAACAAATGAAAAATTGAAAAATAGTGCTATAATAGTTTTTGATAAGTTTTTAGGATTTTTAATTTTAGAAAATTATGATTTTGAAAAAGAAAGAAAAAGACTTGAAAGTGAG
>Ga0079992_114977_pt1 | contig 13532 bp, 9 predicted proteins | sample FaiFalFF_MnMetaG_3_FD_69197 | JGI IMG/M metagenome (GOLD analysis project Ga0079992, IMG submission 69197) | Freshwater microbial communities from Yellowstone National Park, Wyoming, USA - Fairy Falls B (FF_Mn_B) MetaG (SPADES assembly) (version 2) | ecosystem: Environmental > Aquatic > Freshwater... | reverse complement strand
ACATCTGCTTTGGTTTTAAAGTATGCAAAACTTGAAAAAGGCTCGGGAACTCCCGGAAGAAAAATTGTAGGTAAAATTACAAGAAAAGATTTAGAGGAAATTGCAAAAATAAAATTACCAGATCTCAAAGTGAATTCTTTTGAGGCTGCTTTGAGAATAATAGAAGGTTCAGCAAAAAGTATGGGAATAGAAGTTATTGATTAGAATTTGTTGATTAAAATTATGCCACCACCAAAAACTCCTCTCATATCAGCTGATACAATAATAGAATACAAAAACGGAATAGTCATTATTGAAAGATTGAATGAACCACGAGGTTTTGCTCTACCGGGTGGATTTATAGAGATAGGGGAAAAAGTTGAAGATGCAGCAAGAAGAGAGGCAAAAGAGGAAACAGGTCTTGATGTGAAAATAAAAGGATTTTTGGGCGTTTATTCTGATCCAAAAAGAGACCCAAGGGGACATGTAGTAACCTTAGTTTTCGTAGGGGAGGCGGATAGTACTCAGGAGTTGAAAGCAGGAGATGATGCAAAAAGAGCTTTTGTTTTTGATTTAGATAAGATTCCTTTTGATAAACTTGTATTTGATCACTCGCAAATAATAAAAGACTACCTTGAATGGAAAAAATCTGAAATTAAAAAAGTATTCATAAGATGAAGTTATGCAATGAAAAACAATAGTTTACAACTAAGCACTTTTATTTTCTTTTTATACTATATCTGTGAAATCTTTTTCTTGCCTGTGGAAATATATGAACCCACTTATGAAGAGTAAAAGAATTGTAAATATTGATATTAGAAGATGGGATGGTTCTGGGGGTTGAGTTCCTAAAAGTGACCATCTATATCCCTCAACTACTCCTGTCATGGGATTGAAAAACTGGATTACTCTCCATTTTTCTGGTATTATGTGGGGTGGATAAACTATTGGGGTTGCAAAAAACCATAATTGGTTTAAAAATTGTAATGTGTATTTCACGTCTCTATATTTTACATTTATTGGAGCAAGCCAAAGAGCAACTCCAAGAGCACACATAAGTTGCAATATCAAAAATAGAGGGAAAAATATTATGTTCAAAGATGGGAAAATGCCATATATTATCATAAGAAGTATTAAGACTGCGAAAACAAACAAAAAGTCAAATCCCGCTGATAAAATTACGCTCAAAGGCAAAATCACCCGGGGAAAATATATCTTTGATATCATACCCGCATTGCCCAATACTGACATGCTTGCCTCCGTAAGGGACCGGGAGAAAAATTGCCATGGTACCAAAGCTGAGTATATATAAACAGGGTAGGGGATTTGCCCGGTTTCAATCTTTGCAAACTTTCCAAAAATAATGGAGAAAATTATCATCTGAAACAAAGGTTGTATAATAGCCCAACCTATACCTATCAAGGTACGCCTATATCTTACTTTTATATCTCTTTCCGCAAATGCAAAAAGAAGATCTATCCTTCTTTTTAGCTCTTTTATATCAAATACTCCTAAAAACCTGTTGGGAGGTTTAATAACTGTTTCCGGCTTTGATGACATTTTTTATCCCCTTATCTCTTATACTTTTAATGTAATTGCACAGTAAATTATGGAACTATGAAATCTATGCTTTTTGGTATTATTTCAAAGTATTTTGGGGTGTGTCCTGGAACTTCTCCCTCCATCTCTATCATAAGATTGTCAGCTTCAAAAACCTCAACTTTTTTTGCTCTAAAATAAAGAACCTTTCCTGTTTTCTTTGCTTGTTCCACTCCCTTTTCTCCTTTGTAAAGCAGGGGAAGGTTTTTTAAAGTTTCAATAGAGTTCATATCTTTTACTATGACTACGTCAAGTAATCCATCATCTGGTTGTGCGTATGGAGCTATCTGCATTCCTCCTCCGTAAAATTTACCGTTTGCTACTGCGACAACTCTTATATTTGCTTCAATATCTTGAAATTTTTCATCCTCGCAATCTGTTTTTATTCTCACGGTTTTGTTTTTGAATGTGAAATTACATACGAGAGCAAATAATAAAAATGGGATAGTTCCTTTAAATATTTTACCATATTTATTTACAAGATTTGCAACTTCACCTCCCATTCCGAATTCTGTTATATTTATGTAGTATCTTTTTTGGGGTTTACCTGAAAAATCTAAAAATTCACAAATTGCAACATCTAACTTTTTTGTTTTCATGTTTAAAATTGTCGTTATAGCATCATCTGGATTTTTGCTTATTCCAATTGTTTTTATGAAATCATTTCCTGTCCCAACCGGAATTATTCCTACCTTTGGTCTTTTTTTCTCATCTATTTGCATTACTCCATTTATAACTTCATTTAAAGTTCCATCTCCTCCTATCAAACATACTGCGTCAAAGTTCTCAGAGTTTTTAGCTAAATCTATTGCTTCGCAGGGACCGGAGGTAAAAACTATTTCAGAAAATAGGTGCTGATATTTTTCTGATATGTAGTTTGCAATCTTTTTCCCATCACCTCCACCAGATTTCGGATTCACAATAAGTTTTATTTTTTTATCCTCCATAATTGAACTTTAATTTCTTATTTTTCATTTCTTTATTTTTTTCCTTTTTATTTTTCTTACTTTTTCTCATTTTAATTTTTATTTTTTATTTAAAGCTCAAAAACATTAATTTTCCCTTCATAGAATGCTCTTCCAACAACAGCTCCCCAAAATCCAATATCCTTTAAGAATTTTAGGTCATCGTAAGAACTTATACCTCCAGATGCTATAAAGATTTTTTGATCTTTTTCCTTCTCCTCCTTTTCTTTTTCTTTTACTTCTTTTATTTTGAAAACTTCGGAAATTTTCTGAAAGTGTTCTTTTGCAACTCCCTTTGATGTTCCATCTCTGAAAACAGCGGTAAATAAAAAACCCTTTATTTTCTCTAAATCTAACTTTTCTATTTTTGATTTATCAATAACAGAAAGTTCTGTTTTATTTTGCCAACCTCTTATAGATACACAAAAATTTTCATCAAAATCAAATGCTAAAATTATTTTTTCTGGATAAAGCTCTTGGAGTTTCATAAAATCTTTTTTGTTCTCAAAGAACATGGTTGATACAACGACTGCAAAGGCTCCCATTTTTATGTAAAGTTCTGCTGTTTTGAAATCTCTTATTCCTCCCCCTACTGTTGCTTTGGGACCAGAATTTATAACTTTTTCTATTATTTTTACCTGGTTTTCTTTTCCGAAAGCTGCGTCAATATCTACGATATGAACAAGTTTTGCTCCTCTTTCATTCCACATCTTTGCAACTTCTTCAGGATTAGGAATTGATATTATCTCTTTATCTGGTTGTCCCTGAAACAATCTTACAACTCTTCCTTCTTTTATATCTATTGATGGTATCACTAACATAGTTTTCGTTGCTTACCTTATGTTTATGTTTTTGCTTTTTAGTTTTTGTTTTGTTAATTCCCTTTCCTATCTATTTTTTCTACTATGAGTTTCATTCCTTTTGCATTAACAACCTTCACTTTATCTCCCTTTTTTATTTCTTCTTGGTGTGGTGAGTTAAGCTCTGCATCCCATATTTCTCCTGATATGAAAATTTTCCCTTTTCCATCTTTGAAATCATCTATTGCTTCTCCCACTTCACCTATTAGGCTTTCAAGACCTACAAAAGATTTTCTCAGTTGAGCTTTCAAACCTTTGTATGCCACAAAAACAAAAAACGCAGCAGTTGCTAATGTTGATGAAATTATCACTTTCATGGAGGCACGTAAAAAAGGCTCGGGAGATCTGAAAAGCATCAAGGAACCTAAAATCATGCTACCTATTCCTGCAAGAGCTAAAATTCCAGCAGATTGGAATTTGACTTCAAGCAAAAAGAGAATTATAGCCATAACGATTAGTAAAAGTCCAGCCCAATTTACAGGGAGGGTTTGAAGAGAATATAGTCCTAAAATAAGACATATTGCACCTATTACGCCCGGAAAAATAGCACCTGGGTTTGCAAGTTCAAAAAATATTCCCCATATTCCTATCATAAGGAGAATATATGCTATGTTTGGATCTGATATAACCTTCAATACTCTATGTTTTATGTTCTGTTCAAATCTTACGATCTCATAGTTTGAGATTTCAATTACAATCTCACCTGCGGGGGTTTTTACTTTCATCCCATTTATTTTCTTTATAAGTTCAGAGATGCTCTCAGCAACGACATCGATTACATTATTTTTCAAAGCTTCTTCTGCTGTTAGAGTTGCTGCTTCTTTTACCGCTTTTTCGAGCCATTCTGTGTTTCTCCCGTGTCTCTCTCCAAGTGCCTTTATGTATGCAATTGCGTCATTTTCTATCTTTTTTCTGAGTTTTTCATCTATTTGCTGTCCCCCCATCATAACTGGTGATGCTGCTCCTATTGATGTTCCGGGAGCCATAGCTGCAATATGAGCTGAAATAGTTATGAATGTTCCAGCAGATGCTGCACGAGCTCCAACGGGCCAGACAAAAACACAAACGGGAACATACGATGATTCTATTGACTGAATTATTTTACGCATTGAAAGATCTAAACCTCCCGGTGTATCAAGAAGAATTACAATAAGTTTTGCTCCTTCCTTCTGGGCAGTTTCTATTCCTTCTACTATAAATTCAGCAACCGGCGGACTTATCGCACCTTCAACCTGGATTACATAAACTTTATCAGATAAATTCTTTCTTACTTCGGGAGTTTTTTGAATAGTTTCTTCTGAATCATTCTTTTTTTTGCTTTCTGTGATGCTTTTGTCTCTTTTATTTTCGTCTTCTTTATTCTTTTCTTTTTCGTTTGCTTTATCTTCTTTTTCTTCCTCTTTTTCTTCTTTTATTTTTTCCTCTTTTCCTTTTTGTTCTTCTTCTGGATTGAGGAGCCTTTTGATTATTCTCTCTACTGGGGTGCTATCTTGAAAAGTCGGGAAAGTTGATAAGATTTTTGCGGGTTGTACATATTCCGTAAAAAACATTATGATTGGGATAAAAAATATCACCATAGTAAAAAATATTAAAGTTTCCTGTTTTAGATTATGTTTTTTTAAAATAAAGCTTTTCTTGCAAAAGCAAGAAAAAAACAGCTTTTATTTTTAATTTCTCTATTATGGAGGAAAAAGAAAAAGGGAAAAGTAATACATCGGGTCTTGAAAGTATTCTTGATTCTCTCTTCCAGAGGATAAGAGATGTGGTAAGTTCCGAAACAATTGTCGGAAAACCTATAACAGTTGGAAAAGCATGTATTATTCCGCTTTCTAAGTTGAAGATAGGATTTATGGCTGGTTCTCGGTCTGAAAAGGAAATCGGGGCTTCTGGTGGAGCTATATCGGTTGAGCCAATAGGATTGCTTGTCATAACAGATGAAGGTCAAGCCGTATTTCATTCAACATCAAAACCGCAATCCGCACTTTTGGAAAAAGCGATAAACCTTATTCCAGATATAGCAGAAAAGGTTCTCCCAGAAATAAAACAAAGATTGAAACCAAAAACAGAAGAAGAAAAATTATCAGGTAAGTAGTAGTTTGTAGGTTATCTATACCACCTTATTGGCATCTTATCTCTATAGCATTTTGGTTCGGTAAAGTTTATCTCAGCGTTCCATTCCATTTTCCCTTCTTTCAAATCTAATTTCAAAAGTCCTTTCATTTCTTTTCTCTCCTCATATGCATCTCCGTAAATCCATAAAAGATACAACTTTGTGTCCTTTATATCTAAAAGCTTACCTATTTCATCTGCTCCTTTTCTTGTAAAAGTATGAAAATTGATATTTATATCAGTGGGCTTGTGTAAAATTTCTCCGGTAAAAGGATAAACTGAAACTATTGTCTTGTAGCCTTTTGATATATAAGTTGTACTATCTCCAAGTTGCATTATATCAAAAAATTCAATTCCTTCTATTTTTCTTTCCCACAAAATTTCTCCGGTAACGCTCAAAGCGTATAGAGTGATAGTGCTGCCATTTTGAAAATTATCTGCGACAATCAATTTATCTTGAAAAATCCCAACTACCTGACCGAATTTAGGAATTTCAGTTGGAGGAAAGACTATATTGAAATTTTCAGGTTCAATACCTAAAATCTTTTCTTTTCTTTTACCATCAATGTAATAATAACATCTGAACCATATATAAGATAGTGGCGAAGGATACTTGTTTTCATGATAGTAATACAAACCATCTACATAACCATAATCTTTATTCGCTACGGGCATATGAAAAATACATCTTTCTTCTTTGAAGTAATCATTTAGTGAGATTTTGCTGATTACATCACCTGTTTGCAAGTTTATTTTATATATGTTTGAATTAGAAGAGAAAATAGCTTGATTTTCCGAAATAGGGGTGAAATCCTGAAAAAAGTTTTCAGTATTGTCTTTTACCCATATCATTTCCCATTTATCAACATCAAAAGCAAGAATTTTTTTCGGTGAAATTAAGATTATTTTCTTACCAATAAATATAACATCATTGAAATTAAACTCTTCTTTGAAATCAAGGTTATATCTTTTTGTGATATTTCCTTCAAAATCAACTGATATGATTTGGTTTTTGGAGACCATATATACGGAAAAGTCATCGCATCCTACCAGGGCATCATAAAAATTTCTCTTAATTCCAGTATTTTTTACCCAATCTATATTACCAGATGATGAAATGCTCCAAAGCCTTCCATTTCTATCTAAGAAAAAAATTTTATCTTTGCAGAGTAATAACTCGTATGGAGGATATGTACATTCAATAAACCACCTGGTAAGACAAGAAAAAACTCCTTCTAAAACCTGATCGTTAGAGCAAAATGGAATAAAGATTAAAAGATTAAAGATTAAAATTAGTATTAGTACAACTATATTACGCAAATGCATTTTTCTAAACTATTCATTATTTTTTAACGCACATGGGAGGGACGAAGTCTAAATCTACTTTCCATTTTACCCCACCATTTTTCAGATCAAGTAGCAATATCTCTTTTTTTGCTTTTTCTTCATTAATCCATATGATATAAAGTTCCCATTCAGGAGTTATTTCTTTCCCAATTATATACCCTGGTACCTCAAATCTTATATCCTTCTCTAAAAGTACTTCACCGGTATAAGGAGATAGGAAAATATATTTTTCTAAAATTGTTTTGATTTGCCTACGATGTTCTTTGATATCCTCTTTTAACATTACTATTGCTCCTTCAATCAAAAATGATCTTTCCCAGTCGTGATCAAATTCCCTTTTCCATAATAAATTTCCACTTATGTCTCTTGCTGTAATAACATAAATATACTTACCTTTATATTTACCTTCGCTCCAAAATCCTTCGCCATGTATTATTATACTATCATAAATCAAAGTTGAATACCATCCTGCAAAATCTGATACCTCAAAAAAATTGGAGGTTTGAGTATCAAATTTGAAAACTTTATTATAATTATAATTTTTATCTCGGCAAATAAGCCAAATATTGGAAGAAGGGGAAGGAAAGTAGTTTCTAATTTCCAGAGGTTTGCAAGCTTTATCAAACTCGCCTAAAAGTTTTGGTTTTATTTCCCTATTTGGAGAAAGTAAGTCAGAGACGTCAAAAATTCTCGTTATGACATTATCAGGGGGAATTATAATATCCTGGTTTATCATAAATAAGCCTTGTGTTGTGCAATAGAGGAAGTAGTAAGGAGAAAATTTAGCTTCTTCAACCCTATATTCTGTTAGTTCGCCTTGGTAATTCAGTGATATAATAATTTGCTCTTTTATGTTTATAAAAATTCTGTCGCCACAAGGTACTATTGGACGATAAAGTATCCCCCATTCCTCTACTTTTTCTCCATCCTTTACCAATTTTATCTTATCTACTTTACCTTGTTGGTCTATGATGTAAAGTGTGCCGCTAACATCAACAAAATAAATTTTACCTTCAATATATACTGGATCATAATTGGGAGTATAATGACACCAATGAATAATACAACTATGAAATGATATTATTGAAATATAAAGCAGTGATAATAGAAATAGCGATAGAAAAATGATTCTAATCATGGACAATTGCGTGATTCACCTATTTTTCTTATCCAAATAATATTACCATCTTCTTTCATCTTTGCTACGTACCAACCATCGTAACAATACATCTTAAAATATACATTCCCTTCCTCATCTTCAATTACATATTTGTATCCATTCGAAGTATATCCTCTGAAAATTCTACATTCAATGCTCAGCTTTTTTGCGGAACCGTCTCCGTTGATAATGTAGTTATTAGTTTCATCACATGATGTAATTAGAACTTTTTTACGCGTGATAATACTGCAATTCTCTCCCCTTATATCAGTTCTATTATATCCGAAGTATATATATCCATCGTCTGCGTGAAAAACAATCTGTCCATTAAAAATTCCATATCTTTCTGGTTTATATGCGCTTTTTTGGAAAAAGCTTAAAGGTAGTGGAAAAAACTTTTCTTCTCCCTTTATGTTAATTATTCTGACGCCATCTGGACAGTGCTCTTCTATTGATTCTTCGTCTTCTCTGAAACCAATAATAAACTCGTCACATCTTACTTTTAATGATAACTTTTCTGAAAAATTATCATCAAGGATAAGCAAATTTGGAGGAGAATAAACAACAAAACCTATCTTATCAGAATATAATATCTCACCCTCAAAAATCTTTTTATCAATCAATTTTAAGCTATTAATGTCATAGATTTTCAGAGTTTCCCAACTAATAATATAAAGCCTATCATTTTTGATAAAAATTGGACCCATAATTAAATTGTCGTTATCAAGTATAGCTTTTTTTATGATTTTTCCTTCCTCATTTATAACTAAAACTTCACCGCATTCGCTTACTGCATAGTATCTTGAATAGTATATGGCAGGAGGGAGAAAGAACTGGAAGCCTACTTTTCCCTTTCCTGGTTTCAGGGAAAATATTACCTTACCATCTGAGGAAAAAGCAAACACGGTTGAACCATAATTGGCTCCGAGAATCTTTCCAGAATTATATTCTAATGATTCATCAAATGGAAAAAATCCCCTTTTTATTTGTAGTTCGGGGTCAGAGTGCTTCTTCATACATTCGTTGCATGGATTAAAAATGTTACATATTTCATTATAATTGAAGCAATTTAGATAAACAAGGCAAATGAGATATAGTATCAACTTATTTTTGGGTAGCTTTATCTTCCTTGTCTGCATCTTTTAGATCCCTCAGTATCTTTTCCGCCAAAACATGAATACTCACAACCATATGCCATACCTTTTTCCTGATCATCGCTATTATAACAAGCTTCATGAACGAGTTCGTGTAAAATTGTGCTGGCAATCGGAGGAGCTGGTGCACATAAATACTGCCCAAACCGACCCTTGAGCTCCTCAACCGCAGATTTATGCAACCATATTTCTGCTATGGGATCCGGGCCGGTACCTTCTACATGTTCAGCTTTTCCACAGCCCCCTGCTTCGTAATTGCATATTATGGTCATCCATCTGCTCGGGATCGTAACTTGTGCTAGGTTTGTTGTGCTCCATCTATCTGGTCTCATAGCGGGCATCCATAATAATACATCCCCATCTCTTATCTTTGGTATATTCACCCTTGGAACAACAGAGTATGAAATATTGATTATTTTGTTCTGATTTGGTCTAATCCCGATTTGAGGTTTAACTTCAATCCTTTGCCCAAACGATGGCAAACTCTTTATATTGTAAATTCCTATCCTTACCTCTTTCCTCGCTCCATATAAAGTAGCTCCATGCAACCATCTACTATTTAACCTGATCCCTCCCTTGTTAAATATTATCCTATCATAATTTTTCAAATCAAGCTGGAAACTAATGATTTGAACAGTTGTTTTCCCCCCTGAAAGATAATCTAATATCACACTTTTGAGCGGTTCCCCTACACAGTTTGTACTTTCAATTCTATTCCTTAAAATTGAGATGTTATCACGTATCTTCGATTCATGTTGAGTTTTACAATTTTGTATATTGATTTTTCCCTGAAAAGTTCCTAAAGTGAAACCCTGACCACCGACGAAAGGTGAAAATGCGCGCGGTTCAGTCCCAGGTGGGAATACATGGGGAAAAGGTCCCTTCTCCAATCTCATCTGCTCAACGAGTTTCCCCATCCCAACAGCTCCTTGTAGAAACCTTCCATATCTTGGATCCCATATACCCAATCTGAAATCATAAACCCCTGCTTTATCCATATATCTTCTCCCTTTGAAAAGATATAAGTTCTTCTTTGCCTCAGGTCCTTGTGCCTCCAACACCTCCCCAAACGGTGAATACTCATATTCCCCTACTACCTCTCCCGAAAAATCTGTAAGAATTACTACTGACCCTAAATGGTCATAGTGATAAAAAATATATTCTCGCTTATTATTGTTATTATTACATCCTCCTTTATCTTTGCCTTTACCCTTTCCATTGCTCCCTTCTTTTTCGCAGTCTTCTTTATCTTCTCCCTTGAAATTCTTTGCCCATAAAATCTCTCCTCCATCTGAAAGAACATACCTCTTTATTGGTCTCCCACTCTCATCTAACTCCAACAAAACCTGGTCCCCATCATAAATAAAGTTTTTCTCTTTTAACTTATCTTCTTCATCTATATACCTTTCTTTAAAGACAATACCCTCAAAGTTCAAAAATTCTTCTCTCTGACCTCCCGGGAATAAAATCTGTGAAAGATTGTTATCGAAATCATAAACATACCTTGTCGTATAAATTCCATTACCGTTGCTATTTTCATCAAGTAGCAACACTGACTTAATTTTTATATTGCCCCTCATGTCGTGCGAAAATTGTGTTCTATACCACAACTCGTTATTCTTTGTTCGCCTTGCCTCCGAGCTCAAAATCTCATTTGCTTTGTTGTACCTATACTCAACTTTAACTGGGTGCTTCAGCGCTGGCTCTTTATCCTTTGGTCTTGGAAACCTTGGGTCAAAAATCCCTTCCACACCCGCTACAAGTTCCATAAAGCTTCTGTTCCCCATACTATCATATCCGAAAAAGAAAGAGTAACTTTTTATAGGATTTTCCTTGTTGAGAACCTCTTGCATCACAAGCCTTCCTAATCCATCATAGCTGTAAGTCTTTCTCCTTTTGAGCTCATCTATCTCCATCACAAGCCCTCTTTTATCATATGTGTATCTTGCATTCCACAAAGCCTTCGCTCCCTTTGAAATATTTATACTTTTGAGATTTGAGTTCCCATACTCATACCTTGCTTCTACTCCATTCGGATACATAATAAGAACTCTTCTTCCGGATCTGTCGTATGAGAAAAACGCTCTTATTCCATCAGATTCAACAGATTTGAGTAATCCTGCTCCGTTATATTGGTATCTTGTCTCTCCCCAAGGATCCCTTACCAAAACTTTTCTCCCTGCCAAGTCATATCCATATTCCACAGCAACAGGAGAAATTCCGGGTATTTTGAATGTTCTTCTTATTAGCTTATCTTTTTCATATTCATTTAAGATTTCCACGCCTTTCCCTCTCGCTCTGATTAATCTACCCATGTTGTCGTATGAAAATTCTATCTCTGTTCCATCAGAATATATTTTCTTCACAAGCATCCCCATATCGTTGTATCTTAACTCAACTGAGCCATCCTGATATATTTTCTTCACAACATTCCCAGAATCGTCATAGACTAAAATTACAAATTTTCCTTCAGCATCAACCCTTTTTATAAGTTTCCCGAAAGCATCATACTCAAACCACTCAGTTGTGCCGTTCGGATACTTTATAACTTGAAGCCTTCCAGCGGGGTCATAAAAATACTCCGTCCTTGAACCATCCGGATCAATCCTTGCTGCCAAAAGCCCCATCTCATTATATTCATAAAAAGTTGTATTGCCCTCTGGGTCGGTTGCGGAAATAAGATTTCCATCCGGGTCATATGAATATCTTGTCCTTTGTCCATCGGTTCCTATCACCTCAACGAGATTTCCCTTCGCATCATACTCAAATCTTGTTATGTTCCCCTCTGGATCCTGAACTACAACAACTCTACCGACTTTATCATACTCGTACCTTGTAGCACCACCTTCCGGGTCCTTTATAAAAACAATTCTGCCCACTGGGTCATATCCGTATTCTGTTCTTGCTCCTGTTGAATCAGTAATTGCTACCAGCCTTCCGGCTGTGTCATATTCATGCATAATGTATGTTCCATCTGGGTTCAAAATTCTCACAAGCCTCCCCTCAAAGTCATACTCATATTGGGTTTCCGATCCATCAGGTTCAACAACTTTTGAAAGTCTTTCCATTCTGTCGTATTCGTAAAGTTTCTCCCTTCCCGTAGGATCAATCCATCTTACAACTTTTCCTAAATCATCGTATGAAAATCTTGCCTCTTTTCCGTTGACTTTTACCTTAACAATATTTCCTACCGAATCATATTCATTATTTGTTTCAATAACTGATGAATCTGCGATAGTTTTGATAACTGATTGCCTCCCCAGTTTGTCATATCCTAATTCGTATCTGAGACCTGAGGGATGAACTGTGAGAACGACATCACCCTCTGGGTCGTATTGAATTTCAGTTTGACCTCCTAACCTATTTATATGCTTTATAAGCCTACCTGCTTGATCATACAAGAAGTACTCAGAGTTCCCCCTGAAATCAGTTTCCCTTATTCTGTCCCCATCAGCATCATACTCTTTAAAAGAAATATTCCCAAGAGGATCTACGGTGGCTGTGATATTTCCTGCAAAGTCATAAAAGTATTTTGTTTGATTTCCCAGCGGATCAATTTCTGCTATTTTGTTTCCAACTGAATCGTAAATGTAAGTCCACTCATTACCCAAAGCATCAACTTTCTTTTTCATTCTACCCAATGAATCGTATTCATATCTTGTGGTGTTTCCGAGAGGGTCTGCTTCAATAACGAGCCTCCCTAAGGAATCATGCTCATATCTCCAAACATTCCCCAGAGCATCTATTTTTCTTTTAAGATTTCCAAAAGAATCATATTCATACCTTATTACAGCACCTTGGGGTTGAACTTCTTTTACGACAAGTCCCAAATTGTTATATTCCCATGACCACTCACTTCTGCCGTCAAAATCAACCTTCTTTATAAGGTTTCCCCTATCATCATAAAAGAGCATTTTTGCTTTCCCTGCTTTGTTCACATATGCTGTGACAAGCTCACCATAATAATACCATTTCTCAGTATTCCCAAAGGGATCTATAACTTTCACAAGGTTTCCATTTTCATATTCATATTTCCACTCAAACCCTTTTGCATCTATGAACCTTATCATATTCCCTGCCGAATCGTAAAAATATTTCCTTTCTGCTCCGACTTCGTTACTCAATAGCAAAATAGCAACAAGGTTTTTATCAATTTCGTACTCTGACGAAAATCCTCGCCTTGATATAACTCTGACTACATTATCTGTGTATTCAATCCTAAAAGGTCTTCCTTTGGGATCTTGAACCTCAGAAACCCTTCCTTTTTCATCATACAAAATCACCCATCTTGAACCTGAAAAATCTAAAACCTCTGAAAGCCTTCCTACGCTATATCCAAAATGTGCAAAATTTCCTTCTG
>Ga0079992_141384_pt1 | contig 13539 bp, 12 predicted proteins | sample FaiFalFF_MnMetaG_3_FD_69197 | JGI IMG/M metagenome (GOLD analysis project Ga0079992, IMG submission 69197) | Freshwater microbial communities from Yellowstone National Park, Wyoming, USA - Fairy Falls B (FF_Mn_B) MetaG (SPADES assembly) (version 2) | ecosystem: Environmental > Aquatic >... | reverse complement strand
CATCATAGACACCGCCCTTCGCTATTCACAGGGCCAATTTACCGAAAGCTATTCGGGGACGCAAGGGAAGGGGGAACGGACGCCGGCACACGACGCTCCACCGTCTTCTTTCAGGGGCCCCGTTCGTCTTCAGGCCTCGGCCGTCGGCTGGACCTCCACCGGTGGGACGGCCGACGCCGGGAGCCGCTCATTCCACTCGGGGTGCCAGACCGATCGGAGGGTCAACTGGGGCGCCCGAGCATAGGCCTCGTCGTAGGGGAGCATGAGAATGGTCTCCCAGGGGCAGTACTTGGCGCACAGCGTGCACCCGATACATCGGTCCAGGTCGACCTCGACGAGTTGATAGTGGCCCGGGATGCCGTTCTCGCCGGGCACGACGAGGATGCAGTCGACCGGACAAAACTGAATGCAAGCCTCGCAACCTGTACATCCGTTCTGGTCCACGACCGCCAGTTGGATGGGCTTCTTCTTCCGCTGGATCACCCGGTCTGCCATGGATGACTCCTGGAGCCGGCGGCCGGACTCGAACCGGCGACCTGCTGATTACGAATCAGCCGCTCTACCGGCTGAGCTACGCCGGCTGGGCGTGCTGGGTAGTATTTTAGGCGCCCGCTCCGTCCCCCGCAAGCCAAGAGCTTATCCGTCCCGCTCCCAGCCATCCGCCCGTTGGGCCATGCGTCGGGTCCCCGCCCAAGCATCTTGCATCCTACACCCCGCATCCTGCATCCTGTATCCTGCATCCCAGAGGCCCGGAGTGCTTCCATGGCCATCCGATGGCTGGTCCTGGACGTGGACGGCGTCCTGACGGACGGCCGTCTGTACTACGGTGACGACGGTCAGGTCCTGCGCGCCTTTCACATCCGAGATGGGTCGGCCATCGTCCTGGCCCCCCGGGCGGGTCTTTCCATCGCCGTCGTATCGGGTCGGGCGGACCCGGCCGTCCGCCGACGCATGGCGGAACTCGGCGTTCCGGAGGTCCACCTGGGCGTGACCCACAAGGTAGCCGTCCTGCGGGACCTTGCGGCCCGCTACGGCGTCTCGCTGGCCGAGATCGCCTTCATGGGTGACGACGTGCAGGACTTGCCGGCTTTTGAGGTCGTCGGCTACCGGATGACCGTCCCCGACGCACCGCCGGAGGTCCGGGTCCGGGCCGACTGGGTCTCACCCGTCCCCGGAGGTCAGGGGGCCGTTCGGGCGGCCATCGAACACCTGTTGGCGCAACGGGGAGTCCGGCTGGTCGACGTGGCCCGGCAGGTCCTTCAGGCGGAAGACCCGGTGTCCGGGGATGGATAGGGTGGGCATATGGTCGATCCGGGAAGGTCCAGCGTGGAAGTCCCGCCGTGGCCCGAGGCCTTCCGACGGGGCCTGGACCACTACTGGCGGGGTCGGTACTGGGACTCCCATGAGGCCTGGGAGGAAGTCTGGCGGACTGCCGGGGAGCCCGTCCGGTCTTTCCTGAAGGCCCTCATCCAAGTCGACGCCGCCCTGATCCATGCGGGTCGGCAGGAGTGGAACGGCGTCCGCCATCTGCTGGAGCGGGTCTTACGGTATCTGGACCGTTGCCCCGACGTCGTATGGGGCATCCGGGTCCCGGAGCTGAAGGACCAAGTCCGCCGGTTCCTGCAGGAAGTCGTGGAGGTGCAGGGCGGGCGTCGGTCCCGCTTTCGATGGTCCGTCAAGCCCCGTCTGCGGCCCCCGGGTCTGACACCGCCCCGGCGGGAGCGCCTGCGGCGGGCCCCGACGGACGGGCCGCCGAAGCGACGGCGTCCCTGAGGAAACACCATGTCCGTGTCGGAAGTCGCCGAACTCCGGGACATGCGGTCCCTGGCTCGGGTCATCCGATGGCTGGACGACGCCCCTGAAGTCGGGCGGGCCGTCCTCCGACGGGTCTATCATCGGACGGGCCGGGCCTGGGTCATCGGCGTGACGGGGCCCGCCGGCGTCGGCAAGAGTAGTCTCATCAACCACCTGATTCGGGCCTTCCGGTCCGAGGGCCGGACGGTCGGGGTCGTCGCCATCGACCCGACGAGTCCCTTCACGGGCGGAGCCATCCTGGGGGACCGGATTCGGATGCAGGACCACGAGGGCGACCCGGGGGTGTTCATCCGGAGCGTGGCCACGCGTGGCCAGATGGGGGGCCTCTCCCGGTCGACCTTCGACATCGTCGACCTGATGGACGCTTACGGAATGGACGTCATCCTGGTCGAGACGGTCGGCGTCGGGCAGGACGAGACCGACGTCGCCCGTGTGGCCCACACGGTCGTCCTCGTCCTGATGCCCGGGCTGGGCGACGAGGTCCAGGCCCTCAAGGCGGGTCTGATGGAGATCGCTCATGTCTTCGTGATCAACAAGAAGGACCGGGGGGACGCCGAGCGCATGCGTCAGGAGCTTCGGAACGTCCTCAGCCTGACTCCGGAGGTCCGACCCTGGCGCCCCCCTATCGTCCTGACGGATGCGACCCGGGGGGCCGGTCTCGACGAGCTGGTCCGGGTCCTTCACGAGCATCGGGACTTTCTGGATCGGTCGGGCGAGTGGGACCGTCGCCGCCAGCAGTATGCCTCCCTGCGGCTGACCGAGGCCGTCCGGACGCTGATCCTGCAGAGCATCGAGGCCCACTGGCAGGACCCCCAGGTCCAGGCGTGGATTCAAGCCGTTGCCACGGGGGCCCTGGACCCATACTCGGCGGCGGCGGCCCTCATCGAGCGGTTCGGAGGCCGGTAAGCAGAGGAATTTCCATGGCCGAACGGCCATGTCATAGAGGCGATGGGACCATGCCCCCTTTGCAGGCCCTCTGGCTGGGTCGTCGGAGCTACCGAGAGGGTCTCGCCTGGCAGGCCTGGGCCGCCGAGCAAGTTCATCGCCATGCCACCCTTCTGTTGTTGGAGCACGACCCCGTCGTGACCGTCGGGACCGGCGGGGGATGGGACCTCTTCCGGACATCCCCGGAAGCCCTCGCCCGGACGGGTGTCGAGATATGGCAGGTCGGCCGGGGCGGTAAGGTCACCTATCACGGGCCGGGCCAATTGGTCGGATACCCCGTCTTGGATCTGAACGAGTTCGGCCGGGACGTCCACCGCTACCTGCGTCGTCTGGAGGACAGCCTGATCGAGCTCTGCGCCCGGTACGGCCTCTCGGCTACCCGGTGGCCCGGCAAGACGGGGGTCTGGGTCGGCGGGGCCAAGATCGCCGCCATCGGCATTCGGGTCGTCCGTTGGGTCACCTATCATGGGTTTGCCTTCAACGTGAATCCGGACCTGGCGGCCTTTGAGTGGATCGTCCCGTGCGGTTTGCCGGACCCCGTGACGAGCCTGGCCCGTTGGGTCGGACCGGCCTGTCCGGCGCTTCCGGTCGTGGCTCAGACGTATGTAGCATGCTTTCAGGCCGTCTTCGGCTTCCCGACGGTCGAATGGGTCGAGGCGGCCGAGCGAACCTGTCCGGTCCCGGGGCCGACCATAGAACCGGTCCCGTCCCTTCCCCACGCGTGGCGCTCACCCCTTTAAAGTATCGGAAAACCTTAGCTCGGTCATCTACCTTTATGGCCCATACAGGACCAATTGGAAGGCCCGGACCAGAAACACCGCCGTCTGCGCCCGATTCACAGGGTCCCCCGGACAGTAGGTCGTCGCCGTGCATCCGCTCGTGATGTTGTTCGCCCACATCCAGTGCACATGCGGACAGTAGAACGCCCCGTCCGGCACGTCCGTAAAGGGATTGGGGTTACCGTCCGTGCAGTCCCAACTCCCGCCCGGACCGCTCCCCGCCGCCGGCGGGTCCCCGCCCAACTTGGACCGGCTGATGAATATGGCCATCTGGTACCGAAGCACCGAGTTGAACGGACAGTAGGTCGTCGCCGTGCATCCGGCCGTGATGCCCCGATGCAAAAGCGTCTCCACGTGCCGATAGAAAAAGTCCGTCACCCCCACATCCGCAAAACTCGGACCCATATGGAGCACCCATGTCTGAACAAACGCCCTGTGGACGCCGAAAGTCCCGTTGACCGTCTCGTCCAAGGTCACGTCCCGGTGACCCCACACCGTCCGGCTCCCCGTGATGCCGTAGCAGTTGCCCGTGGCCGCCTGACAGTCCGCCGTACCCCCCGCCGGAATCGTCCCATAGTCGGCCGCCGTGTCCGTCAGAGACGCCGCCACGCCCGGCGGATTCACCACGTTCGAGGCCGTCCCTGCCGCCGTCACCGCCTGCGCACTGTTGTTTTGCCACGCGGGGACGACGGTCACCGCCTCCCCACTGTCCCACACGCCCTCGGGTCCCACGTTCAAGAGGGTCAACCCCACCGGGCTCATCGTCGGACACGTCACCGTGAGCGTCACGGTCGCCACGTTGCTCTGGAGACTTCCATCGAAAGCCCGATACGTGAAACTATCCAAACCGCAGAAGTTGGAATTCGGCGTGTACGTGAAGGAGCCATCGCCGCCCCACGTCAGACTCCCCTGGGTCGGCCCACTGTCCAGGACCGCCGTCAGAGGGTCCCAAATGTCAGGGTCCGTGTCGTTGCCCAGCACCCCCGGTGACGGGACGTTCAGGGGCGTGCCCTCCTGGGTCGTGTAGGCGTCGTCCTGTGCCACCGGCGGGTCATTCTGACACACCACCATGAGTAGCACGGTCGCCACGTTGCTCAGGTGACCCCCATCGGAAGCCGCATACGTGAAACTGTCCAGAATACAGAAGTTGGGATTTGGCGTGTACGTGAAGGAGCCATCGGCGTTCAATGTCAGCGTCCCCTGGGTCGGACCGCTGACCAGGACCGCCGTCAGGGGTTGCCCCTCGGGGTCCGTGTCGTTGCCCAGCACCCCCGGTGACGGGGCATTCAGGGGCGTGTCCTCCTGGGTTATGTAGGCGTCGTCCTGCGCCACCGGCGGGTCATTCTGACACACCACCGTGAGCGTCACGGTCGCAAAGGGACTTGAGTAAACCCCGTCAGAGGCAACATACTCGAAAAAGTCCAAACCGCAAAAGTTGGGATTCGGCATATATGTGAAGGAGCCATCGGCGTTCAATGTCAGCGTCCCCTGGGTTGGACTCTGCATCAGGACCGCCGTCAGGGGTTGGCCTTCGGGGTCCGTGTCGTTGCCCAGTACCCCCGGTGAAGGGACGTTCAGGAACGTGTCCTCCTGGGTCGTGTAGGCGTCGTCCTGCGCGAAGGGTAGCCGATTGGCGCAATACCGCCCACCATCTCCAAGGACCGTACTGCTGTTCCTTCCGCCCCAGACGATCATCTCCGTCCCCGTCCAGACCGCCGTGTGAAAAACCCGGGCAGACGGGGCATTCGTCGGGGACGTCGCCGTCCAGGTGTCGAACGCCGGGTCGTACCGGCCCCCCGTGTTCATGACTCCTGCACCCGTGTCTCCGCCCCAGACGATCATCTCCGTCCCCGTCCAGACCGCCGTGTAATCCGCTCGGGCGGACGGGGCATTCGTCAGGGACGTCGTCTTCCAATTGTCCGTCGCCGGGTCGTACCGGCCCCCCGTGTTGGTTACACTCGAACAACCGAAATTGGAACACCCGCCCCAGACGATCATCTCCGCCCCCGTCCAGACCGCCGTGTGGTTCCTCCGAGGGGAGACGTTGCCCCGCCGCGTCGGCCGCCATCCGTTGGCCAACGGGTCGTACCGGCCCCCCGTGCTGGTTACACTCGAACAACCGGCATCAGAACACCCGCCCCAGACGATCACCTCCGTCCCCGTCCAAACGGCGGTGTGATTCCTCCGGGCAGACGGGGCATTCGTCGTGGACGTCGCCGTCCAGGTGTCGAACGCCGGGTCGTACCGGCCCCCCGTGTTCGTGACTCCTGCATCCGTGGCTCCGCCCCAGACGATCATCTCCGCCCCCGTCCATATCGCCGTGTGAAAATCCCGGGCAGACGGGGCATTCGTCAGGGACGTCGCCGTCCAGGTGTTTCCCGCCGGATTGTACCGACCCCCCGTGTTGGTTACACTCGAACAACCGGCATCAGAACACCCGCCCCAGACGATCATCTCCGCCCCCGTCCAAACGGCGGTGTGATTCCTCCGGGCAGACGGGGCATTCGTCGTGTTCGTCGCCGTCCAGGTGTTCGTCCCCGGATTGTACCGACCCCCCGTGTCCGTTGGACCACTTCCGCCCCAGACGATCATCTCCGTCCCCGTCCAGACCGCCGTGTGAAAAGCCCGGGCAGACGGGGCACTTGCCGTGGACGTCGCCGTCCAGGTATCCGTCGCCGGATTGTACCGGCCCCCCGTGTTGAGAGCACCGATGTTACCGGCTCCGCCCCAGACGATCATCTCCGCCCCCGTCCATACCGCCGTGTGAAAAATCCGGGGCTCGGGAGCGCCCATCGTCTGTGTCGCCGTCCAGGTATCCGTCCCCGGATTGTACCGGCCCCCCGTGTTCGTGAATCCTGCACCCGTGTCTCCGCCCCAGACGATCATCTCCGTCCCCGTCCAGACCGCCGTGTGAAAAGCCCGGGCAGAGGGCGAAGACGCCTTCGGGATCCGCTCCCACGTGTCGTCTACGCAGGCCGTCGCATTTACCGCCGGCAGATGATACACGTATCCCCCCTCCCCAGACCTCCCCTCTTCCAGCCCAACGCCTCCCCTGACCTCCGACCACCAGTCCTCAAATGCCCGCTTCTCCCACACAACCGTCGCCACGACCATCCGTCCCTCGCCCCGCTCCAATACCGCACCCACATACAGCCGCTCCTCATCCTCCCGTAACCCGCTCACCCGTCCCACGGGAATCGACCTCCGCTCCCACCCCATCACCTCCGCCAGCTCCCCCTCCCGCTCCGCCCACTCCTCCGCAGGGACCTCCACCGCCGCCCGGCCACCCCTCCCCTCCCCCACCTTCACCCACTCCACCTCCTCATACCGACCACTCAGCCCCCGAAGTCCCCTCACCCCCCCCGTCTCCTCCCATCCCCCCACTTCCGCCTTCACCCTCTCCCGCAAAGCCCCGTGAAACCGCTCGTCCCACGCATACCTACTCCGAATCCATCGCTCCGCCAAAAGCGGCCGCACCAAACACTCCGCCACCCGGTTCGCATCGCCCCCCAACGCCGCAAACAACTCCCGTAAAACCTCCGGCCGCCGCGTCTGCCGCCCCATCCGGTCCATCTCCGCCTGCAAATCCTCCGGCCTCAGAAAATGCCCCCAGTACCGCCCCAACGCCGCCGACTTCCGCAGCCCGTCCTCCACCTTAGCCCTCACCGCATCCTCCGATACCACCGCCTCCAACGCCGGCTTGGGCTGAGGATTCTCCCGCGGCCATATCCGGTGCCGCCAGTAAACCCGCTCGATGGCCCACTGACACGAAACCCGCTCCTCCAGACTCAACCATCGGGCCGGAGCCGTCGGCCCGGCCTCCGGCCCCGGAGGTCTCCCCGAAACCCCCGAACCCAAGAAAGTCAGGATGAGCCAAAATACCGCAGTGTATTGGCCAAGAACTCGATAAGAGGGACGCAACTCTTTGGGAAGGAAATTCCCGTGGGTCATGGAACGCCTCCGTGTCCAGCAGTGGGCTCCGAGCAGAGAGGAAGTCCGCACCGGGGGTCATCCCCCTCTTCCGCCTGCTCGAGCCCCGCCGTCGCACGGATCACCGGGAGTCCTGCCTCCCGGTCCCGCAGGACTCCCTCGGGCACGCCATGACCCACGCTGGGTCACAACTTCTGCACACAGACACCGACGTCATGCCGGGGGACCCACCCAGGGCAGGGAGCGGGTCCTCCCGTCGAAAGCGTCCTGAACAGCACGACGGAAGCAGGTCCTACGGTCCGCTTGGAACCCACCGGTCCTTTCCAACTTCCTATGGCTTACGCAGTCAAGACGGGGTCCCCCCCCATTCGGAAGGCCCAGGCTCATAGCCGGATTACCCATAGCCCCATGGCCGTAAAAGGAACCCGCCCACTGCGTGAACCTTCATAATTTTACCCCCCCTCCCCTGGATCATGTCAAACTCGTCCTCCCGAGGCCTCATCCGTTTTGGGGTGAAAAAGTATCCGATCCTGAAGACGTGGTTCATATTGCCCCAACCCATGGCCGAACCTGAGTATGGGCATGTTTTCCGAAGTGTGGGTCAGGCATTCCGCCTGGTACCCGGTACCGGATTCGCACCGGGTGCCGGATACCCGGTACCGGGTTCGCGCCGAGGGCCGGATACCGAGCCCAACGCGCCCATCGGGCCTGCATCCTAACCCTGCTCAGACGGGCGAGGTTTCACCCATACGGCCTGTTCCCCCACTGAATATCCCGACCGACCTATCTTCTTCAGCCTCCGCCGTGAGGCGCAGGAAGATGGCCTCGAGGTCCCGGTCCTCGGCCCCGGCCGCCCGACGGAGGTCGTCCATCGTGCCGACGGCGACGAGGCGGCCCTGATGGAGGACGGCGACCGTGTCGCAGATCTCCTCGGCGATGGCCAGCAGGTGGGTCGACAGGAAGACGGCATGGCCCTGAGCGGCCTTCTGACGGATCCAGGCCTTCACCATGCGGACGGCCAGGGGGTCGAGTCCGATGATGGGCTCGTCGATGATCCAGACGGGTGTATTCCGGAGATGGGCCATGGCGAACATCAGGCGCTGGCGCATGCCGTAGGAGTACTGCTCGATCAGTTCGTCGGCCCACTCCCGAAGGCCCACGAGGTCCAGGGCCGCCTCGACGGCCTTGGGGTCCGGCGCGCTTCGGTCGTGGACGACGCCGACGAAGCTCAGGAGTTCCCGAGCCGTCATCTTGGGGTACAGGTACCCCTGGTCGGGGATGTAGGAGAAGAGACGTCGGGCCTCTCGGGGATGCCGGTGGACGTCCCAGCCGCCGATGGAGACGGAGCCCGTCGTCGGTCGGAGGAGGCCGGTCATAATCCGGATCGTCGTCGTCTTGCCGGCGCCGTTGGGGCCGAGGTAACCGAAGACGGTCCCGTAAGGCACGGTCAGGTCGAGGGGAGCGAGGGCCTGGAAGGCGCCGTATCGCTTGGAGACCTGGCGGAGCTCAATGGCGTTCCCACTCATAGGTCTCACCGTCTGGGGTCGGGGCGGAGGCGACGTCGGCGGCTTCCGGCACCGGGGCCCGGAGGAGGGGATGGTAGATGCCCTCGGGAAAGTGGCGCTGGATCCATTCCAGGAGCATCTCCTCGACTTCCATACCCATCCGCATCTCCAGCGCCCGTTCCAGGAGCTGGCGGGCGTCGGCGTATCGGATTTCCTGGATGAAGAAACGGACGGCCGGGATCCACTGAGGCCCCATGCTGAGGGTCGGGCAACCCATCCCGACGAGGAGGGGGACGGAGGGGATATCCCAGGCCATCTCCCCGCAGATGGTGACGTCCAGGCCGACGGTGCGGGCCTGCTCGATGGCCTCGACCAGCGTCTTCAGAAAAGCCGGGTTATACGGCTTGTAGAGATACCGCAGACCCTCGTGGTCTCGGTCGACGGCCAGCATGAACTGGATGAGGTCGTTGGTCCCGATACTGATGAACTGGACGAGGCCCTCCAGGTGCCGGACCAGACGGGCCATCGACGGGATCTCGACCATGATGCCCACGGGCGGGTCGGGTCGGAAAGTCGCCCCAGACCGTCGGAGCCGCTGACGCACCTCTTCCAGCATGTCCAGGAACTCCAGGACCTCTTCGACGGTCGCCACGAAGGGGACCAGGATGCGCAGGTCCCCGTGGGCCGCCGCCCGAAGCATGGCGGCCAGCTGGGCTTCCCAGATTTCCTGCTTCTTGAGGGCCAGACGGACGGCCCGTAGGCCCAACGCCGGGTTGGGTTCGCGGGGATGGAAGTCCCGCCAGACGCTGGGGACCTTGTCCGCGCCCAGGTCGGCCGTCCGGACGACGACGGGTCGGGGCGCCATCAGCTCGACGAGCCGGCGGTAGACCTCGTAATGTTCTTCTTCCGTGGGCAGGCGGTTCGGCGTCTTCAGGTACAGGTACTCGGACCGAAACAGGCCGATGCCCTCGGCGCCGTACGTAATCGCCCGACTACACTCTTCGACAAACTCGATGTTGGCCATCAACGACACGGGATAGCCGTCCAACGTGCGGGCCGGCCCCCGACTGGCCTCGACGAGGCGGCGAAGGTGATGTTTGAAGTACCGGCGCTTGCCCTCGTACTCCCGAATCTGCAGGGGCGTCGGGGCCACGATGACGATCCCGTCGTAGCCGTCGACCAGGACGTCCTGGCCCGAGGAGACCTGGTCCAAGACGTTGTCGATGGACGCCACGGCTGGAATCCCCATCGACCGAGATAGGATGGCCACGTGAGAGGTCGGGCTCGCCTGGGTCAGAACGATCCCCCGGACCTGGAGTTGGCGGGTCAGCTCGATAAGGTCCGAGGGAGCCAGTTCGTCGGTGACCAGGACGGCGGCCTCGCCCGGCTCCAGGACTGGCTCATGGCGGGTGCCCATCAGGTTGCTCTGGACACGGCGGATGACGTCCCGCACGTCGCTCCACCGCTCTTGGAGGTAGGTATCCGAGATGGCCTGAAACTTCTGGTGGAGCTCCCGGAGGACGAGTTCGAGGGCCCACTCGGCATTGATGTGTTGGCTGGCGATCCGTTCCCGGACGGCCCGGACGATGGCGGGGTCATCCAGGAGGTGAAGCTGGGCGTCCAAGATCAGGGCATGGCTCTTCCCCAATATGCGGGCCAAGTGGTCTCGGATCTCCTTCAACTGCTTCTTGGACTGGGCCAGGGCTTGATGGAAGCGGCGGATCTCTTCCTGGACGTCCTCCTTACTCAGTTTGAGGGGGACGGCCACGACCTGGGCGGCCAGTAGGACGGCCTTGCCCCGTCCGACGCCGGGTGAAATCGCCACGCCTCGCAAGATCCGCGTCATCGTGCCGGGTCCTCGTCGGTTTCCTCAAAGCCCGATTCGAACAGGTGTCGGATCGCCTCGACGGCTTGATCCTCATCGGGGCCGGAGACCCGGACCCGGATGAGGGTCCCCTGGGGGGCCGCCAGCAGGAGGACGCCCAGGATACTTTTGGCGTCGCTCTGGAGGTTGTCCCGAAGCAAGGTAATCTGGGACTGGAAACGACTGGCCGTCTGGACCAGTCGGGCCGCCGCCCGCGCATGAAGCCCCCGTAGGTTAACGACCCGGACCTCGATTTCTTTCATAGCCGACGTTCTTTCTCCAGGGCGTGGACCTCGGGCATCACGTCCAGGGAGCAGACGATGGAGGCGACGGCCCGATTCTTCATATGTCGGGCCAGGGACTGGTAGTCCATCGTTTCACAGTAGTTCCAGTACACCATCAGCATCGGGAGGTTAACGCCCGTCAGGACGGCGATCGGACCCTCCCCCAGAAAGCTGAGGCTGATATTCGACGGCGTGCCGCCAAACATGTCCGTCACGATGATGACCCCCTTCGGGGTCATGACCCTGCGGATCGCATCCCGCACGGCTCGCTGAATCTCGCCGACCGGTGCTTGCCAGTGAACCGACACCAGCGCCACCTGCGGCATCTTCCGACCCATGATCGTCTCGGCCGTCTCGACCAGGGCTTCGCCGAGGGACCCGTGGGTTACGACCACCAAACCCACCATGAGACGTCCTCCATCCGGCCGACCCGTATGCCCGAGGGTCGGTTCCCAGCACGGACCGTACGACGGCCGCTTCGAGTTCCTCATTATAACATAGCGGCCTTTGCGCAGGGAGGCCGACCTTCTCGGGAGTGCACGCCTTGGGTCGTTGGAAGCCGACAGGCCGATGTCGTCCTCAGGCCCATCCGACGGGCCAAGTCACGTCCTTCCAGCTGAGTTGGCTCGGCGACTCGGCCACCCAGATGCCGCCCCGGGTCGTCTGCTTGGCCTTCAGGAGGGCCAGGTCCACGAGCTGAACCAGCTCCTGAGGCTGTTGGGTGAGGCTCAGGAAGGAATCGCCCAGGACGCTCATCGTACACTGGATGCTTTCCCGAAGGGGACCCATACCGGAAACGGTGATGGCCCGAAGGGCGTTCTGCAGACGCTGGGCGACCTTCTGGGCGTCCGCCGTGGCCGCTCCCGGGAGTAGGACCAGAAACTCGTCGCCCCCGTATCGGGCCGGTACGTCCCCCTCCCGCAAGACCTTCCGAATCGCTTGGGCGACCATCTGAAGGACCCGGTCCCCCACGAGGTGCCCCATCGTGTCGTTGATCTCCTTAAAATGGTCCAAGTCCAACATGATGAGGCTGAAGGGCCTCTGATGCCGACGGTAGTGGGACATCTCTTCGTGGAGGCGGCGAGCCAGATAGGCCCGTGTATAGAGGCCCGTCAGGCTATCCCGCACGGCCTGCTCGTAAAGGAGGCGGTTCTTGAGCTCCAGCGTGAAGGCGTGGGCCAAGACCCGTAGGGCTTTCTCCGCGGCCCGCAGGGCGTCGGGCGTCGGGAAGACGACCCACAGGATGCCCAGCAGGTCCGAGCCGTACTGAAGGGGGAGCGTGAGCCGGTGAGGCCCCGGTGGGACCGAGTCCCACAGGTCCCCCGACGCCTTATCGCTTCGAAGGGTCTCCAAGAGGGCCATCGCCGTCTCCCGGCCCGTGTACTGAACCTCGACGATCCGGGCCTCCGAGTCGATGCGGAGACCTTCCAAGCGCTCCTGAAAGGCGTCGTAAAAGATTAGGCCCAGACCCTGCGCCCCCATGGAATCCCTTAGCAGACGATGAAGCGAAGAAAGGCGCTCCTTTAAGGGCCAGTGACTATGTTCCGGGGCGGAAGCCTCCAGGAGGCCGTCAAAGGTTTGAGCGTACTGCTCCAAAAAGCGCCCGGCGCGCCGACTCCGGGCCCGCTCTCGAAGAAAGAGCCATCCCAGCAGGCCCAGGCCTAAGAGGAGCCCCAGCCCCAAGAGGACGGATCCGAATCCGCCACACATGCAAACCCCCTTTCCCGCCGCCCCGGGATCTACCCCGAGGCGGCCTTGTATAAGGGTCCTCCCAAATCGGTCATTCTATCACAAGGGTGACCGGTCGTTCAACCGACATCGGAGCGGAGGCCGAGTTATGGAGCCAGACCGGCTCCCGGACATTCCCCCTCTAACCGATGCCGGGACGCAAGGAGTCCCGTCGCGGGCTTTTGATAACGGGGGATACAGGATGCAAACCCCGTGTGCGCGTTTTCCGTCACCCGGTCCCCCGGCTCGGTCCTCAGTACTCGGTATCCGGCCCTCGGCGTCGATCGGGTCCCAGGTGCCAGGTACCCGACATCTACCCGGTACCTGGCACCCGTGCCCCATTCTCACATTTCAAATCTTAATTACGGAAGGGGATGCCCTTGAACGATACCCGGAGCCCGAGCCATCGGCTTCGGCCATCGGAGACGCGAAACGAAAACAGCTGATAGATAAGGTGACTCCGGGATTGTAGACTACTGCGATGCCGGGGTACAGGATGCGAGATGCAGGATGTAAACTCCATGGGCGCGTTCTTCGGAGAAGCTGGGACCCGGTACCGAATCGACGCCGAGGGCCGGATACCGAGGACCGAGCCAAACGCGCACACCGGGTATGCAGGATGGGGCGGAAGTCCCGGCATCGAGCCCAATGAGGAGTCGAGGGACATGGGTCGGGGAAGACGCCGGGCC
>Ga0079992_130937_pt1 | contig 13541 bp, 18 predicted proteins | sample FaiFalFF_MnMetaG_3_FD_69197 | JGI IMG/M metagenome (GOLD analysis project Ga0079992, IMG submission 69197) | Freshwater microbial communities from Yellowstone National Park, Wyoming, USA - Fairy Falls B (FF_Mn_B) MetaG (SPADES assembly) (version 2) | ecosystem: Environmental > Aquatic >... | reverse complement strand
AAAAACCCCCAGACATAGCCACGGACGGGGGAAGAAAGGCCGCATGCTGGCTACTCGCTAAACAAACCTAAAACCACAACACTAACCGACTTGTATACCTAGACATTGGGAAAACACCATTCAATCTTTCGGTCGTAAAAGAGGGAGGCTCAGAAGTTGAAGACAGAAGGTGCTGATACGAGGCGTGAAGTTCGAGTAGCAATAAGTTCTCAAAAATACATTCGAATCGAAAACGAAAACCTATCTTGGGGCGAATATGCGATAAAACTGTCCCCAAATTAACATCTTAATAAAGCATATAAGGAGGTTCTCTTAATGTTATTTTGCCGAAGCTATGTCTGTAACTGTTCCTCCGGAAGTAGAGGTGGAGAGAAGGGGTAGGTTAGCGGCATTTGTGTCATTCCTAAAGAAAGAACTTGGTTGTGAGCTCGATCTCCATGGTAACTTTGATGACAGGTTAAGGCTTCAAAAATATGTTTTCTTGGCAGACCGTTACGGCTTAAAATCCGGTTATGAATTTAGCATGTATGTCCGTGGACCCTATTCACCCAAATTAGCGGAAGACTACTATAAACCACTAGAAGTTGAAACCTCTCTGCCTATCGATTTCCGCTCACAAGACTTCATCAAGCTGGTTGCAGGAAAAGACCCAAAATGGCTTGAAATTGCTGCAACGGCTATATCAGTGTACGAATATAATCTGGTAAAAGGAATTAATAGGGAAGAGATTACCGAATTAGTAACAAAGATAAAACCTTGGGCTAAAGACTACATCAAGGAAGTCATAGATGAATTAGTTAAGGCAAATCTGATAAAACTACCTTAGACTCACAACTCATCTGTAATTTTTAGTTCATAACTACGTACTCCGTCATCCACTAGTTTATTTATGAAAGTACTGATACCCGTTGATTTAAGAATTCCGCCGTCAAAAGTAAGGAGATATTCCGATTGTGGGTCTACTGCTGCCTGAGCCACTAGTAAAACATCAGTAAAATCTATTCTATCTTCGTACTCTACTATCTTCAGAGAAATATCTATTGCCTCACGGTTTATCGGCATCAAACCAATAAACTCTTCACCGGTGTAATCTTCAAAAACTCCAATCAGACTACTCACCAATTTAGCTACATTATGCTCATGAGCCTCGTCCGTTAGATTTTTCATCAACTCTGGAAGCTTCGCGAATAATTCTCCGACAACTATTTGCGGAATAATTATTTTGTAGTTGTCCCTAGCTCGATACATTGATCTCTCAGCAACACTAGACTCATCATCACTTTTATCGGTAACTCTTTTCTTAATAATCGGAATCAAGTACGAAGTATCAAGATAAATTCTTCTTGGGATGTCTTTTTTACCCATATTCAGTCAACTGAAAAGCTTCTCCCGAAGAGGATTATTAAATGTTTTTACGTGCTTACATTTACAGCTCTTGTAATTTAGCGCGGACGCTTATGTCTTCTGTGCAGTACTGCGCCGACTACGCCGCCGATTAACGCTAGGAAGAGGGAGATGCCGCCGGCTAACACCACGCCTACCCCTGCAAGCCCCGCCGCGAACCCGGCCCCGGGTTGTGGAGGCCTGAACATGATTCCGACGAATCCTGCGGCGGTGTAGGTGAAGGCGATTGCTATGCACATCGCAAGCCCCTTCCACCCCCATGCTAGGCCGTAGAGAAGGCTTGCGGCTAGGCTTCCCAGGAATATGACAGGCCACGCCAGCACATCATCCAAGCCAGGGCTGCTGATTGAATAGGCGAAGAGAAGCGCTGAAAGCAGCAGGACAAGCGTGGCAATTCCAGCCGCCATGTTAGGAGGCAGACTTTCCACCTTTATATTCCTTACCGGCCGTCCACAAAGCACAACAGCTCACAATATTAATAACGACAGAATTCGGAAAGTATGTTGGGTTCCATGCCGGGGTCCCACAGCCAGGTAGTGGGCCGGCCTTGAGTCCGTCGCTGACGGGTGGAGAGCCGGTGGCCCATAAGGCCGCGTGGGTTCAAATCCCACCCCCGGCGGTGCTTCACACATCGGTTTATATGCGGCTGCGGCAACTGCTACGGTGTTGGGTTCCAGCGCTGTCAGGGTTAGGGCTTTGAAGGAGGCGCACAGACGTGTGAAGGGTTCGCCTAGGCTTGCCGAGGAGTATCTTGAGGCTATTTACGAGATACTGGTGGAGAGGGGTGGCAGAGTCAGGCCGGTGGATGTTGCAAGGGCCCTCAACGTCGCGCCCAGCACCGTCAAGAAAGTCCTCACAAGGCTCGCCGAGAAAGGATACATCAGATACCAGCCCTACCGTGTCCTAGAGCTTACGGATGAGGGGATGGCGACCGTTGAGGGCTTGAAGAGAAGACACGACATCGTCTCACGCCTCCTCCAAACACTCGGGATGGGGGAGCTGGAGGCCGAGGTGGAGGCTGAGCGCATAGAGCACGGGCTCAGCGACAAGTCCGCCGAGCTTCTCGAGCTTCTGGGAATGGCTTTGGAGAGGGATGAAAGCCTCGGCACAAGGGTGAGGGCGCTCATCTCCGAGCTACGCGCCTACGAAAAACACCAAGAACCTTCTAAAAACGTCAGATAGGGACGGTTTTTCCCCCGATTTCTAAATATTTAATTACGAGCATTTTTAGTTTTGACGGGGTTGAAGACGGAAACCGTAATCCTCGACTCCACCCTCCGCGAAGGGGAGTTGTTTAGGGTTTTGAAGCCGCAGACGAAGGTGGCGGTTGCCGAGAGGCTTGCGGAAGCCGGGCTACGGCGGGTTGAGCTTACGGTGGACTACCCTCCACGGACAACGAGGGAGGATGTCGAGCCGGTCGTCAAGGCCCTCAACGACCGTGGCTGCAAAGCCATACTACACTGCAGAGCCGTCAAGTCCGACGTGGAGGCCGCCGCAAAATACGACGCCGAGGGTATCGCGGTCTACATCTCACCAACCAAACTACACAGGGAGCACAAGCTCCGTGGAATAACCTATGAAGAGGCCGTTGAGAGGCTTGTGGAGGCCGTTGAGGCGGCGTCGGCTGCGGGCTTCAGATACATAAGGGCTACAGTCGAGGACGCGTCAAGGTTCTACGTTGACGGGGAGCTTGAGAAGCTAGTTGAAGCCGTGAGGAAGCTGGCAGAACATGGAGCAACGCTTGTCAGCGTCCCCGACACAGCTGGGCTCCTCTCACCAGCCCTCGCAAGACAGTACATCAAAAAAATCAAGCAGCTAACACAGAAACCGCTAGCGGCCCACTTCCACAACGACTATGGGATGGCTTCCGCCAACACTGTGGAGGCCGTGCTCGAGGGTGTCGAAGAAGCACATGTAACCATAATGGGGGTCGGGGACAGGAACGGTATAGCCGACCTCTACGAGGTTGTGGCTGTTTTGGAGGACGTACACGGCGTCTCGCTGGGCGTTGACAGGAGAAGGCTGAGAGAGCTCTACAGCTTCTTCTCCAAGGTGGCCGGCCTCCGGCTTCCATGGCGTCACCCCCTCTCCGACGAGGCGCAGACAATAAGGGCGGGAGTCCACCAGGCTATGGCGGTGAGCAGGCCGGACGGCTACATGCCGCGTAAAAAGCTGGAAACAGACTTCGGAACACCCATATTCCACGCAGGAGTCTACATAAGCCACAGGCTTGTCGCCACATTGACCGGGCTTGAGCCCGACGACCCAAGGGTGCGGAGGGCAACCGAGATGCTTGCAACAAGGGCGCGGGAGAGAAGCAACGGTCTCAGCCTCTCAGAAATCCGCAAAGTCCTGGCCGAGGAGGCCGGCCTAGACCTGGATATGTCGAAGGCTGCCGGCCTTCTGAAGCCGGAGAAAGTATTCATGCTGGTTAAGCTTAACCCGAGGTTCTCTGCCGAGAAAATAACATCTACGCTGGCGGCTTGGGAGGATGTTGAAAGCGTCGACGAAGTTTACGGTGACGCGGACCTTGTTGTGACGGGTAAGATAAGCCTCACGGGTGAAAACTTCGTTGAAAGGTTTAAACAAAGCTTCGGGGAAGCAATAGAGTATCTGAGAATTCTTGTAACAGACTAGCGGGCTATGACGGGGACAACCTCCGCATAACCCGCCTCACCCAAAGCTCTGACAAAGTCGGTGACGCTGACGATACCCACCAAAACATCGTCCCTGACAACAACGAGCCGGCGTATCTTGTTGCGCGACATAACGGATAACGCCTCCCTGACGGATGTGTTTTCACCCACAACTATAACCGGGCTGGACATAACCTTGGAGACCGCTGTCCTCCTGGGTGAGAGGCCTGCCGCAACAACCCTCCTAACAATATCCCTCTCGGTCAGAATACCCACCGGTTTATCGTCTCGGACAACAACGCATGACCCGACACCCTTACTTGACATCAGGTTTGCGGCGGTGTAGACGCTGCTGTCAGGGGATACGGCCACAACGTCACGGGACATCAGAGAGCCTACGACCATTCTCTCCATGACGTCCAGTACAACTACCTGTTATAAAACGGTTTAAATCCTGCTAACCAGCCAGAGAACAGCGGAGATGAAGGTCCCCTCCAAGCTTCAGACCTACTGCCCTAAATGCAACAGCCACACGGAGCATACTGTATCGCTCTACAGGAAGGGGAAGGAGAGAAGCCTGTCTCTGGGTGCGAGACGCCACGCGAGAGAGCTTAAGGGCTACGGAGGCCAGAAATACCCAATCCAGAGGAAGAAGTCGAAAACAACCGATAAAAAGACGCTTGTGTTGAAATGCGTGGTATGCGGACGGTCTGTAATGAGGGAGGGGGTTAGGCTTAAGAAGCTAGAGGTGGTTAGGTAGTGGCAGAATCTTGGGAAGGCCTAATACCCCGTCCACGTTCAAAGTTCATCCAAGTAATCTGCAACGAGTGCGGAAACAGACAGGTCATCTTCGACCACGCAAAAACAGTTGTCAAATGCTTGGTCTGCGGAGCTGTCCTAGCCCGTCCAGCAGGCGGAAAAGCCGTCATACTGGCTAAGAAGGAGAGGGTTCTTGAGTAAGGTTCCCGAGCTCGGCGAGCTCGTCATAGGGAGAATAACATCTGTTAAAGACTATGGAGCATACGTGGCTGTTGATGAGTACCCGGGATATGAGGGCTTCGTCCACGTCTCGGAAATATCTCTGAAATGGGTCCGTAACATAAGAGACATACTGAGGGAGGGGCAGCGAAACGTATTCAAGATTATAAGGGTTAATCCTGAGACGCTCCAGATAGACCTCTCAATTAAAAAGGTCTCGCAGAGGGAGAAGGTGGAGAAGCTCCTCGAGGTCAAGAAGAAGAGTAAGGTGGTCAGGGTGATGGAGCTGTTTGAGAAAGAGGCGGGAAAGAACGCTGTTCAAAAAGTTTATGCCATGGAATCAGACCCGCTAAAGCTCTACGACCTTTTCGAGAAGATTGCGGGCGGAGTTGGTGTTTCAGAGGTATTAGCCGGTCTAACAGCTCAGGAGGCTGAGGTGTTGCAGAGGCTTGTGACGCAGGAGATTAAACGGCGGGAGTTTGTGGTGAAGGCCGATATAGTTTTGAGGTGTGAGGACGCAAGGGGCGTGGAGGCGATAAGGGAGGCGGCGTTGGCGGCTGAGGCTGCCGCAGGTGTGGGCGAGGTGGTTGAGGTTAAGACCAAGGGCTCCCCCACATACATGCTGGCTGTCAAGGCTTCTACAAGGGAGAGGGCTTCCGAGCTTTATGAAACGGCTTTAAACAAGCTGTCGGAGGTTATGCGCCGATACAAAGGTATCTGCGAACCTATAGTCAAGGAGAAACAACGTCCGCGACACGTTCAATCCTAAACTGGAGAGACCTCCTCCGCACGATTGTAGCCCTGTTATCGACCCTCTGATATTTTGCGTTGACTTCAACGTCCATGGGTAAAGGTTCCTGCGTTGTCTCCACATCTAGCTCGCGTTTGTCCGGGGGGAAGTCGACATGCCGTCCCTTCCCCAGCTTTACCTCAATACCGAATATTTTGAAGCCGTCAAGTGTTTGCGGCGGCTCCTCCAAAACAGTGATCTTGTAACGGTATGTTTTCACCCTCTCGTTACGTGATTTCTCGGGCTGTTTAGACATCGGCGGTATATGAATGATAGTTGGATATAAGTTTTGGAGATAATTTGGTAACTTACATAGGTGTTGGGTGTGGATTCTTTGTTTGAGTCCGTCATAGTTGCGTTGCTGGCCTTCCTTTCTTCGATGGTGGGGGCTGTTGTGGGGGCGGGAGGCGGGTTCATCTTCATCCCTGCCGCATCCCTGCTCGGCCTCCCCCCGCAACAGCTCATACCCTCAAGCCTTTCCATGGTCTTGGCAAACGCCGTCTCCGCATCCCTTCAAAGATACCGTAGCGGGGGCCTAAATGTCTCCAAAACAGCTGTTCTAGGTGTTGCCGCCCTGCCCTTGGCCGTGCTGGGCTCCCTTATCGGCTCAGGGCTAAGCCTCCCACACTTCAAGGCAGGGTTTGGGCTCTTTCTTCTAACCACCTCTGTTTTCGTCTTGACCGTTAGGGAGGGGCTTCTCAAACCCAGGGCAGAGACGAGGTTTTACAGGGTTCTGTTAACCGTCATCGCCGCAGGCTTTTTTTCAACACTTTTCGGCATAGGAGGCGGTGTCCTCATGGTCCCAGCCCTCATACTGACCGCGGGGCTGGAGGTCCACAGGGCTGTTGCAACCAGTCAGTTGGTAACTTTTTTCACAGCGGCCACGGGGGTGGCCTCATACCTCGCACAGGGACATTTCTACCCACTACTCTATACGGTGGCGGGGGTCATGGGGCTTGCGGGCGGATATGTGGGCAGCGGCATAGAGATGAGGATGGAGTCGGAGAAGCTGGGGAGGTTTGTCTTCACGGTCTTCGCGATAGTAGGTATCTACATGCTGTTTTCCTCGCTACAGTAGCCTAGTCAGTAACATGAGGGCTAGAGCTGAGACGAATGCGGCCGCCCAAACCTTGGCGCTCCACCGGAATACCTTCTCACCGTCTAGGGGCGGGATTGGTAGTAGGTTGAAGAAGGCTAGGAATAGGTTGAGCTCGGCGATAGCCTCCAGCACCCAGTAACCTGTGACGAGGTTTATGCCGAGTAGGACTGAGGCCAGTGAAAGGTTGAAGACCGGGCCAGCCAAGGATATCAGGCCCACGTCTCTGGGGCCGGCGGGCCCTGAGAAAACCACGGCCCCCGGCATGATGACCTTAAAGGGTATGGGCAATACCGCAGTTATCAGTGTCACAAACGCCCCGGCAGGGTATATCCTAAACAACGCGTAGAAACCCCTCTTCACCGAGACCAGCTTATGCATTATCTCGTGGCCGAGGAAAGAGGCGACAAAGCCTGTCAAAAGAATTGCCAAGACCTGTATTTCGCGGAGGGCCCAGCCGGTTAAGCCAAGACCGGCCAAGGCGACTAGGGCTGATGCCGCTATAAGGTGGTAAACCTCCGACCTGCTTATGCTGAAGGCCCGCTGCCTGGAGGCCGGTGAAACCCTGTAGCGCTCCGCCACCCTAATTCTGTCGGGGCTTGGGGCAAGTCTTATCCCGTAACACCTATGCATCTCGGGAAGCCTGTGTTCGGCGCAGAAAGAGCCTCCGCAGTAGCTGCATCTAAAAGGCAGGAGCACCTCACTGTCGCATACCTGACATCTTCCCAAAGCCTTGCCCCAACACCGTCACGGCCATATAAAACCTATTAACCTGTTGGCGTAAATAGATGCTGTGAGCAGGGAGCCCAGCTGGGACGAGTTCTTCAACAGGCTTAAGCGTGATATCGAGGAAACGGTTAGGGAGGTTGTCGAGGCCTCAGCATCAGCCGTCGAATCTCTTGCAGGGCCCTACAGAACCCCGCGCGTGGATGTCACGGTTGCCGACGGCTTTGTCTACCTAGTCGCCGAGATGCCCGGCTGCGACAAGAATAAGATAGAGCTGACGGTTGAAGGTAGGAACATAACAATCGAGGGCGAGTACATGAAGCCCCAGCACGAGGTTATGGGGAGGCTTTACCCATTCAAAGCCGGGAAGGGCTTCCGCAGGACCCTCCAGCTGCCTAGGGAGGTGGACCCTTCACGGGTTGAGGCGAAGTATGAGGCGGGGCTGCTTATGGTTAAAGCCGCCGTCGCCGCCCCGCGGGGTGTGAAGGTCTCCGTAGAATAGCATGTCAAAGCCTTTCAGAGAACTCGCCCAGCTATGCGAGAAGCTTGAGAAGACGGCGTCCCGGAAGGAGAAGGTCGAGGCGGTAGCATCTTTTCTCAAAAGCTTCAACGACCCAGATGAGGCATCCAAGGCGGCCCAGCTCCTCGTAGGACTCCACACCGGGACAAGGCGTAAAGGGCTGAACGTAGGCCCCTCAACCCTTTACAAAGCCCTCGCCACGGTCCAGACACCGCTGATTCAGCCAAACCCCTTAACGGTCAACGAGGTATGGGATGCTTTGGAGAAGATCAGGAAGCTCACGGGAGAGAGGTCGACGCTTATGCGGAGACAGATGCTTTCGGGGCTGTTCGCGAAAGCCGACGAGGCTGAGAGGGAGTGGCTTGTCAAGGTCGTTATGGGGGAGATGCGGCACGGCGTCAACCTCGGCCTCCTTCTGGAAGCCCTCGCCACCCTTGCATCAACCCCCTTAGAGAAAATAAGGGCCGCCGACATGTTGCTGGGCAACATAGGCCTGCTGGTTAAAACCGTGCTGGAGAACCGGCTGGAAGAGGTCGGCCTCAACCTCTTCAAACCCGTCAAACCCATGCTTGCGGAGTTTGCCTACAGCCCGGCAGAGGTCTTCAAGAAGCTTGGCAGACCGGTCATCTGCGAGCCGAAAATAGACGGGGTAAGGGTCCAAGTCCATAAAAAAGGCTTGAAGGTAAGGGTTTACAGCAGGGGTTTACGGGATTTGACGCCATCTGTTCCCGACATCGTTGAAGCCGTGGCAAACGGTGTACACGCATCCGAGATAATACTCGACGGCGAGGTGTACGGGGTCGGGGCTGATGGAAGGCCACTCCCCTTCCAGGAGACGATGAGACGTGTCGGCAGGGAGAAAGATGTTATGAGGGCGTTGGCTGAGGCGAGGCTGGAGGTAAGGTTCTTTGACATACTTTACTGCGAAGGGGTAGATGTCTGGATGCAGCCCCTCAGCGATAGAAGGCAACGACTAATTGAGTATGTCCAAGGAGACCTGCTCGTGCCGGCCCATACGGTCTCGGCGGAGGCGGAGGTTGAAAGGCTTTTGAAAACATGGCTTGAGGCCGGCTACGAGGGGCTGATGGCCAAGGCCCCGGGGAGTGGGTACACGCCGGGGAGGAGGGGTGGTTTCTGGCTTAAGCTGAAGCAGGCGGACACGTTGGATGTGGTTGTGGTTGCGGCCGAGTGGGGGCATGGAAGGCGTGCGGGATGGCTTAGCAACTACCTTCTCGCCGTTAAAGATGAGGAGGGGGGCGGGTATGCGCCTGTGGGTAAGACCTTTAAAGGACTGACGGATGACGAATTCCGCTGGATGACGGAGAAGCTTCTCTCGATTAAGACGGCTGAACACGACTGGGGGGTGGAGGTCAGGCCCGAGGTTGTTCTGGAGGTCGAGTATGACGAGGTCCAGAAAAGCCCCCACTACTCCAGCGGCTACGCCCTAAGGTTCGCCCGAGTCAAACGGATAAGAACAGACAAACAGGCCGACGAAATAGACACCCTCTCCAAGGTCAGGCATGCCTTCATGAAAAGCCGCCGTATAAGCCCTGGGTAATACCCAGCCATACACCTAGACATTTTCCCGCTTAAAAGCTACAAGCAGGCTTAAAGCGTAAGGATAAAACCCTGAGCCATGCGTGCACTGACCACTCTGGGGGCCCTAGCCCTCCTAACCCTTTCAGGGCTTTTAATGACCGCGGGCGTACATGTCGGGGACAGGCTGCCGTTCCAGGTCTCAATACTCGCTATTCTGTTGACCTCGCTTTCAACCCTGTTTACACCGCTTTCCTCAGCCGTGGGAATACCCACACCAATCCCCCCACACGGACAACCGGTCTCACTCGGGGTATGGCCCCTACTGGCATGGCTGGCGACCGGTCTGCTTGTAGGTCTCGCCACGCGTAAGCCAAGCCAATCCATACCGCCCACACTTCTGGCTCCAGCTATTTCCTACCTAGGTCTCATAGCCCTCTCCATATCCGTCATGCCGAGAATACCCGGGGCCCTGCCATGGGAGGTTTACCTCTCCCTTCTGGCTCAGAAAATCATCATAGAGGGCCCCCTTGACTTCGCATTCATTTTCACAGCACCCACAGCGGCTGCCGTAATAGCCTCATCGATAGCCCAAGCCGCTACAGCAAAACCCCCGCCCACACCACTCCGTAGGAGAAGGTTCTGGGACTGGTCTGAAGAGGAGTTTGAATAAAAAATAGTTTAAGGGATGTTGTTTAAGCGGATGGTCCTCCCTCGGCGGGCGCGGGAGCGGCCCCAGCTGCGGGAGCGGCTTTCTTGGCCGGCTTCTTCTTAGCAGCCTTCTTTTTCTTAGCTCCAGCCTTTTTCTTTGCTTTAGCCTTCGCCATATCTTTCTCACTATCATATGTATAAGGGAGACATAAAAAATTTTCGGAAAAAATTGCAGAAAACATCTGGGCAAAACTGTTTTTAGATGGTTTCAACGTTGTTTTGGCCATGATTTCGTCGGCGGAGTTTAAGAGGGTCGACATGAGGGTTGGTGCCGTGGTTGGGGCTGAGCGGGTGAAGGGTACTGACAGGCTGCTCAAGCTGTCGGTCGACTTCGGAGACCACAAACGGACGGTTATAACGGGGCTTGCCCACCTATACCCACCCGAGCACTTCGTAGGGAGGCAGTTCGTCTTCGTAATCAACCTGGAGCCGCGCAAGATAAGGAATGAGGTCTCGGAGGCGATGCTGCTGACAGCCGTCGAGGACGAGGAGAAAATAGTCCCGGTAGCGCCTGAGAAAGAGGTTGCGCCCGGAACGAGGATAATGTAGTTATATATACGTAGTGCGGACGGGTTCTGGATGATGGTTAAGGCCGCTGAGGTCGGGCGTCTCCCCGACGGAGCCGAGGTCGAGCTGCTGGGCTGGGTTAGGTCGAAGAGGGTCCACGGAAAGCTCCTCTTCATCGACCTAAGGGACGGCTCCGGCGTCGTCCAAGTCGCCCTAAAAGCCCATGAGGCCTCTGAGCAGTCTTTCCAGCAGGCTCTCTCGGCTGGACGCGAGTCTGCCGTTAGGATAGTTGGCTTAGTGGCCCATGACAGCCGGGCTCCCGGCGGTGTGGAGGTCAGGGCCAGGGTTTTTGAGCTAATTTCACCGTCTCTGGAAGAGTACCCGCTTAGGAAGGGTGTTGGGGCCCGTTTCCTCAGCGATAACAGGCATCTGGCCATCAGGGGGCCGAAAGCCGCCGCGATCCTGAGGTTTAGGGCGAAACTTGTGAACAGCATTAGGAGGTGGTTTGAGAGGGAGGGGTTTGTAGAGGTACACTGCCCCACATTCATCACCGCCGCCGTAGAGGGAGGGGCAACACTCTTCAAAGTGGACTACTTCGGGAGGGAGGTCTACCTGACCCAGAGCGTCCAGTTCTATCAGGAGGCAGCCATATACTCGTTGGGGAAGGTTTACAGCATCCAGCCCAGCTTCAGGGCGGAGAGAAGCAAGACAAGGAGGCATCTCACAGAGTTCTGGCATGTTGAGGGGGAGATGGCTTACGCAGGGCTTGAGGACTTGATGAAAACCGTTGAGAGGCTTGTGGGGGAGGCGGCGTCAGAGGCCTTGGAAAACTCGGAGGCCGAGCTCAGGGCCCTCGGAAGAACCTTTGACAGAAAAATGCTTGAACCCCCATACCCCCGGGTAAAGTACAGCGAAGCCCTCTCAATCCTTGAGAGCAGAGGCGTCCACCTTGAATACGGCTCCGACCTGGGGGCTGATGAGGAGAGGGTGTTGACCGAGGGTTTTGAGAAGCCCTTCTTCCTCACACACTTCCCGAAACAGGCCAAAGCCTTCTACCACATGCCCGACCCCTCCAACCCCTCCATAACCCTCTCGGCTGACCTCCTAGCCCCCAAGGGCTACGGGGAGGTCGTCGGAGGCGGGCAGAGAATACACGACTACGGCCTCCTGCTTAGGAGGATTGAGGAGGAGGGGCTTGACCCAGCAGATTATAAGTGGTATCTGGACCTGAGAAAGTATGGGAGCGTGCCCCACAGCGGTTTTGGGCTTGGTGTTGAGAGGGCTGTGCAGTGGCTTCTGGGGCTTAAAAACATCCGCTCAGCCGCCATGTTTCCCAGAACCCCGACAAGGGTATATCCTTAAGCACCCATTTACCGAAAGGGTTTCAGACATAACTACTCATGGTTGGGTTTTTGTTTTTGTCGGAGCTATAAATACATACTTCTTCTTTCTTGGTGAATTCCTTAACTTTGTATCATGTGTTGGACATTTATTTTGATAGAAACATTGACAGTAGGAGCAGTAACGCCATCCATCCGCATACCTTGCCGACTTATAGATTAGGGAATAGTGATTGCTCGTCGTCTTTATAGAAAAGCTCCAATAAACCATCTTTAGACGCCTTAATAGTGATAGTAATACCGCCTTCCTCTCCCTTAAACAAGTCCCTAAAAACCGCTCCCAGATTAACCCTCAAACTTGAGCCTGTAACCCCATAGGTAACCGTGGCGGTATTGCCTTTAATATGGACTGTTATAAGCCCTCTCTCTGGAATACCTAAGATGTTTATGATACGTTTAGGGCATTTAAGACGAATAGAGCTACCCTCATTGTCCTTAAGTCGTCCAAACTCACGCCGTTGTTAAGGCCATAGGGCTCCGGGTTTGCTGTAACCAGCGGAAGGCCGCCACCCTTAGCAACCCACACAACATCGTACAACTTCTTAAGCGTGTTATACCCTCAAAGGCTCTATAACTAAGGTCTAAAGCCCCTGCTCCAAAGCCTGCGCCGCAAAAAGCCGCCAAATTCAACTTAGTGCAAAAACAGCATCCTTAAGCCCTCATCCATGAAATCCGAGTAGCCCAAGGCAAGGTTCTCCGCAAGCCTGAACTTAATCACAATGGAAGCTGCCAAAAATACGTATAACCCATTAGGGCCACGCCAGCATCATAGCAGGAGGTGGCCGATGTCGGCCACTATATAAAACCCACTAATACCTGAGTAGCTACCCAAAAACTTTAACGATTTAAATAGGTGGTCGACCTCAGCCGGTAATACGTTCCTACACAACATGCGGACAAATATACAGACCTTAAGCGTGATAGCCTTCACTCGATCATACAATCAGACAAATCTCCTTCATGAAGAGGCGGACAAAAATCAAAAAACTAAAACAGTAAGCAGGACAGGAAAAAGGGTAAAGAGAGGGAAGAGGGGGTTTGGCTGGGCATCGTCAGCGGACTCGGAACCCCAGACACAACGGAGACCTTGACGGGGTCCTCTTTTAGGAGGAGGATATACCCTGGGCCGGGTCTGGGGTTTTTCCGCCGCCTAGGCCCAGCCTATGTGTCTGGGGTTTGTTTTGTGTTTTTTGCGAGGCTGTGTAGGTCTCTTAGTATTCTTTCGGCAACCCGTAGG
>Ga0079992_133401_pt1 | contig 13549 bp, 14 predicted proteins | sample FaiFalFF_MnMetaG_3_FD_69197 | JGI IMG/M metagenome (GOLD analysis project Ga0079992, IMG submission 69197) | Freshwater microbial communities from Yellowstone National Park, Wyoming, USA - Fairy Falls B (FF_Mn_B) MetaG (SPADES assembly) (version 2) | ecosystem: Environmental > Aquatic >... | reverse complement strand
TTATTTTCTTTAGCAAAATTAACAATATCTTGAACAATCAAAAAATAACCAGCAAAACCAGTTTTTTCAATAATTTTTAATTCATAATCAAAACGATCCTTAATTTCTTCAAAATTAAGATTTCTTTTGCTTATTCCCTTCTCAGCTAATTTTCTTAAATAACCAATTTCAGTTTCTCCTTCTGGCAAAGGATATTTTGGCAATTTTAATTTGCCAAGCTCAATTTCTAAATTACATTTTTCAGCTATCTCTAAAGTATTCTTTATTCCCTCTGGAATATCTTTATGTAAATTAAAAATTGTTTCATAGTTAGCCAAAGAAAAATCATCTTGTCTCATAGTTAATCTTTCTTCTTCATCAATATCTTTGCCAGTTTGAATAGCTAAAAAGACATCGTGAATGGGAGCATCTTCTGGATTTGGATAATGACTATCATAAGTAACAACTAAAGGAATTTTTGTTTCTTCTGAAAGCTTAATTAATAAATTTTTTAATTTTTTTGAATCCTCAATTTTAGGATGATAATCAATTTCAAGGTAAAAATTTCCTTGACCAAAAATATCTAAATATTCAAAAGCTAATTTTTTAGCTAGATCATAATTTTGACTTAATAAAGCTTTAGAAATTTCACTATTAGGACAACCAGAAAGGCAAATAAGTCCTTCGCTATATTCTCTTAAAATTTCTTTATCAATTCTTGGCTTATAATAAAATCCCTCAAGCCATCCTTTAGTTACTAATTTAATAAGATTTTTATAGCCTTTTTCATCTTTAGCCAATAAAGTCAAATGATAACTTTTTGAATCAATTTTAGCTGTTTTATCAAACCTTGTTCTTGGAGCTAAATAAACTTCACAGCCAATAATTGGTTTGATGCCAGCTTTCTTAGCTTTTTTATAAAATTCAATAGCTCCGGAAAGTGTTCCATGATCAGTCAAAGCTAAAGCCGGAAACCCTAATTCAGAAGCTCTATTTATCAAATCATCAATTTTGGAAAAACCATCTAATAAACTATAATGAGAATGAGTATGAAGGTGGACGAAACTCATTTCAAAAAAATTTTAACCAAGAAAAAAATAAAGTCAAGTTTTTGGAAAATTGAAAAAAATTTAATTCATCGTCATAAAAATCTTGTGGCTATTGATGAAGCAGGCAGAGGAGCTTTAGCTGGACCATTAACTTTTGGTGCTTTATATTTAGACAAAGCTTCTTTAAAAATTTTAGAAAAAAATAAAATCTTCTTTTTTGACTCGAAAATTTTAAAACCTGAAGAAAGAGAAATTTTTAAAAAAATAATCAAAAAAATTGGCTTAAAATATAAAATTTTTTCTCTTAACAACAAAAAAATAGATAAAATGGGGATGTCTAAAGCTTTTCTTTATGGAATTAAAAAAATATACGAATATTTTGAGCCAAACTGTCTTGTTTTAGATGGAAAAAAGATAAAAAATTTAGATCTTGATAATGTTTATTTTTTCATCAAAGGAGATCAAAGACTTTGTTCATTGGGTGGGGCTTCAATTTTGGCAAAAACTCATCGAGATAGTTATATGAAAAAAATGAACAAAAAATTTCCAGAATATTTATTTGACATTCATAAAGGCTATGGAACAAAAAAACATTATTTAATGATTAAAAAATATGGTCCTTGTCCTTTGCATAGAAAAACTTTTCTTAAATCTTTAATTTCTTCTTAATTTCTCGGGGATGAAGTCTGCGAATAAAATAAAGTTTGGCTCTTCTGGCTTTTCCTTGTTTTAAAATTTCTATTTTTTCAATTGTTGGCAAATTATAAGGATAGGTTTTTTCAATCATTTGACCAGCAGCAGGGCCTCTGACTGTAAACATTTTTCTTGTTCCTTTTTTATTTTTTACAGAAATAACAATGCCTTCAAATGGCTGAACAAATTCTCTTTTCTTTTCCTTAATTTTCTGCCAAACTCTAACTAACATTCCAGGTTTTATCTCCGGCAAATCCTTTCTCGAATATCTCTCTTCAACAAATTGAATCAACTGATGAGTCATAAATTAATTATAACATAAAATATTAATAAATTAACGGGTTAGCTAGTTAACGAGTTGGAAAAATTTTCAATTTTTGGACGTAGGACGTCCAAAATTAATTTTAGAATTTTTATTTTATTTGGTGGCTTTGTACAGGGCTTTGAGTTCTCTAATTAAGGTACACCTTTTCGAATTTTGATTTGACATGTTAAGATAATTATCACACAATCTTTTTTACTGCTTCTCTTCTTGCAAATTCATAGTTTCGAAAATCCACAAGTAAATATTTTGAAATTAATGGGTAAATTTTTTGAATAATTTTTGCTTTTTCTTGTTCAATTTTTCGATAATGGGGATGGCCCTGAGGAGTTGTTCTTAGTTCTGTTTCCCAGAAAAATTGTCTTAAATTTTGATATTGAAGAAAACGAACACGATGAGCAAAACTTACAGCATATTGCGCTAAATCTTTATCTTCAATTTTTTGATAAAGTTTTTCCAAATTTTCTATAGCTGAGACGAATTTTTCTTTCAAACCAATTTCCTCTAATTCTTCAGGAACATCAAAACCTTGATCAATATTAAATTTTTGATGAATTTGCGTTTGCATCCTATGTCTTTGTAAATCTCTCCAAGCACCAATATTTAATAAAATTTCAAATCTTAAATAAACACTTTCAAAAGCCCGAGGAACTTTATACCAACGAAATTTTCTATCTTTCAAAACTTTTTCCAAAATTTTTTCTTTCTCAAAAAATGAAAGCCTTTTTACTTTTTCCAAAATTTTCTCCCAAGGCTCTTTAAGTTCTGTATATAAAAGACTTGCAATAATTTTATCTTCCCCCTCTTTGTCATATTCAATTAATTTAACATTGGAAAAATCAATATTAACCAGATCAGCTGGTTCTAGATTTATCTCCTTTAAGCTTTCTTTTACTCTTTTACTTCTTTCACCCAAGTATTTTCTATATTCTTCAGTTTCTTCTTTTTCAATTCTTCTTAAAAATGCAGGGATGATTTTATTTAGTTCTTCTTTGGCTCTTTTGCCTAACCATTTTATTTCTTCTAAAGGATGATCTAAAGAACGATTGATTAAATATTCAAAAGCTTGACCATTGCCAAAAAGAGCTAATTGACCCAAGGTACTTAAAGGCAAAATTAATCTCACAACATCAAAAGCTTTTGTTTTTAAAACAATTTCTTTTTCTTCAGGATATTTATTTTTTAAAAAATCAAAATATTTTTGATAGAGAAAAATATAGGTTTCGAAAAGATTATTCATTGTTTTTTCATATTCTTCTTTTAAACCAATTTTTTCAATTTCCGGTGGTGTGAAATAAAGATAATGATCATTGATTTTTAATGAATAGTCAACATAGCGAGTTGATTTTTCTATGGGAGCAAGACCGATTCTTTGATTTTCAATGTGTTTGATAGCAATTTGCGATAAAGAAGAATAAACTAAATGGGTTCCAGCCATCTGGGCAATAGAGTCATCTCCATATTCTGAAAGCCATTTAATATAAAATTCCCGAGCCTTAGGATTAGCAAACAAAACTTCATAAGGATTTTGATGTAAAAAGTCAACAAAATTTTTAAAAGCTTGTCCATAATCTGTTTCTGAAAAAGGCTGAACAAATTCCTTAAGAAAAACAACTCTTAAATCTTCTTTAGCTCTTGAGGCTCTTGAACACAAAGCACCAACAACTTCTGGAGGCAAAAACAAAATAGCATAAACTGATTTATCCAAATTAGTAAAAAATGGTTCAAGCAAATATCTTTCTTTTTCATTAAAATTTGGTTTTTCAAAAATTGTTTCTTCCATAATTTAACTCTAAATAAGCTTTAACTAATTCTTTATATAAAGGCAAGGTCGCCACAGAACCAATGGGAACATCTTCAATAAGCAATGTCATAACTATTTCAGGATTTTCATAAGGAAAATAGCCTGTAAAAATAGCATTTAATTTCTTTTTACCAAAAATTTCCGGAGTACCACTTTTGCCAGCAACCTTAACTGGTAAATCATTTAAAATTTTGGCTGTTCCTTGAGTCACAGTCATTCTCATTCCTTCTTGAATAATTTTTAAATTTTCTTCTTTAATTATATTTTCTCTTAAAATTTTAGGAGTTCTTTCAAAGATTATTTTTCCATTTTCATCAATAATTTTTTTTACTATAAATGGCTGATAAATTTTATTATTAGCAAAAGCTGAAGTCCATAAAGCAATCTGAAGAGGCGTTACTAAAATATCTCCTTGACCAATGCTAACATTATAAGTATCACCTAAGCGCCAATAAGGATCAAAAAGATTTTTTGCTTTTGTTTCTGGTGAAGGTAAAAAGCCTTCTTTTTCTCCTAAAAGATCTATGCCAGTTTTCTGACCTAAGTTAAAAAGACGCCAATATTTATTTAAAAGATTAATGCCCAGGCCTTTGATTTTTAAATTGGGTGGGTCAGTTTCAAGATCATTATAAGGATAACCTCCACCAATAACATAAAAATAAACATTAACTGAATCAGCAATAGCTTTTTTTATATCAGTCCAGCCATGAATTTTATTGTCTTTAAAAATTGAATAAGTACCAGGAAAATAAGGATTGGGAATTTTAATTTGGCCAGCAGCATAAATTTTTTCTTGAGGACTAATTATTTTTTCTTCCAAAGCACCAGCAGCGACAATTAATTTTATAGTTGAACCTGGAGCATAAAGACCACTTATTCCTCTATTAAATAAGGGATGATTTTTATCTTTTAAAATTTGTCTAACTTTTTCTGGATCTTCTAAAAACCAGTTGGGGTCATAAGAAGGATAAGAAATTAAAGAAATTATTTCTCCATTTTTTGGATTTAAAGCAATAAAAACAGCTTTTTGATAATTGTGCTCTTGAAGATAATTTTTGATTAATTCATAAGCTTTCTTTTGAAATTCAAAATCAATAGTTAAAACAAGATTTTTTCCGGGTTGAGGTTCTGTTTCTTGAATTTTTTTTAACTTTTCTCCTTCTCTTTCATAAACAATTTCTCCAGCCTTGCCGTGAAGATAATTTTGATAACTTAATTCAATTCCTGATTTACCAACAAATTCTTCTTGATAATAATTTTTCTCATCTTCTTCGGGGAAGCCAACATAGCCGATTAAATTACCAATTTCTTCTTTACCAAAATAAACTCTTTTAAATGAAGGGACGATTTCTAAACCATCAATTTTTTTTGTTAAAAGAGTTAAAGCAGTTTTTTGATCAATGCCCCGCACAATAAGCTGAGTGCCTCTATAAAAAAATTTTCCTTTAATCTCAAACGGTAATTCTTTAATTTTGTTTAAATCAATATAAGCGTCGAAAGTTGGCTTTGAATCAGCTAAAATTTTACCAGAACGATCAAAAATCTTACCCCGAGGTGAAAAGATAAAATAAGTAACTGTTCTAATATTTTTTTCAATGGTTAAGTATTTTTCTTTTAAAAAAAATTGCAAATAAAGAAAATAGCTAAAACTTATTAGAAAAACTAAAATAAAAAGAAAAAAGAAAACGTTTTGATTTTTAAATTGACTTATCTTAATTTTTTTCCCTGAAGGTTGAAAAAGAATCTCTTCATCAATCATTTTTGTGTCCTAAGCAAACCATAAACGGTTATATAAATTGCCTGAAAAATTATATTAAAAATTAGAAATTTTAAAAAGAAAACCGAAGAAACAATTTTACCAAAACTGAAAAAGAAAAATAAAAAAAGATAAATAATATTAAATAAAAAAAGATAAATTAGTTTTTGATAAAAGTGTTGGTGGCCTAAAAATTTTTCTAAAAGACAAATTAAAAAAATTGAAAAAGAAGTAATGAAAAGAAAAAAACCTAGTGGTTTAACAAAAATTATATCAGTTATCAAAGAAAATAAAATTAAACTTAAATTTAATTCTTTGATTTTCTCTTTAAAAAAATAATTTAAAACTGGGCCAAGAAAGATAAAAACAGAATCAAACAACGGCTGAAGAAAAATTAAGAAAATTAAATTAAAAATCATTTAATTAAATAAACTTTGCCGGAATCAAGTTCAAAAAGAAGTTGCACAATAATTTGTTGTCCAAATTGGGTTTTATTGATTTTTTTAACGGTGCCAACCAAAAAACCTGAGGGAAGATTATCATCACCATAAGTTAAAACGAAATCGTTGATTTTGATTTGTGTTTCTGGTTTTACATAATTTATTTCTAAAAAACCATTAGAAATTGTTTTACCCAAACCTAAAAGTTCGCCATCAAGATTAGCAGTATTAAACTCAAGACCAGGTACGTTTAAAGAAGTAATAATTAAATAATTTTTAGTTATTTTACTGACTTTACCAATCAAAGCCCAATTTTTATCCAAAACGATGGCTCCTTCTTTAACACCGGGATTTTTTACATAAATATAGCCAAAAGAATCAGTTTTTAAGATATCAGCAGAGACAAGATTAGGAAGATATTTTTCTCTTTGGCTAATAATTTCTGTTTCTTTAACTTGTTTAAGAGTTAATTTTAATTTGGCCAATTCTTGTAAAAGTTCGTAATATTTTTCTTTATAAAAATCTTCTTCTTTTGAAGGAAAAATTTTTTGCCAAAAATTTTTTATTAATTTTTGAAAATTTAAAGAAACATTAAAAATTGACTCTTCCTCTGCCAAAGCTTGAGAACTAAGCCAATAAAAAACCAAACTTAAAAGAAAAATAATTAAAATATTTTTTGTTTTCTTCCTAAACATTGATGGTTAATTTTTTAAAATTATTAAAATCCTCAATGATTTTTCCTAAACCTCTGATTGTAGCATAACGTGGTTCATCAACCAAATTAATTTTAAGCTTAATTTCTTTTTCTAAAAAAGAATCTATGCCTTCAATCAATGATCCTCCTCCGGTAAGATAAATTCCTGAATTAGAAATGTCTCCTAAAAGGTCAGGCGGTGCCAAATTAATTATATCCTTAATGTTTATAGCAATATCTTCTAAATCTTCAATAATGCTTTCTTTTAAATCTTGGCTTGTAAAATTAACTTCTTTAGGAAGACCGGTGAGAATATCTCTGCCTTTAATTAAAAAGCTCCTCGATATGAGATTAATGGTGCCTACAGAAATCTTAGCATCTTCGGCTTGCCCTTCGCCTATAATAATCCCGTATTTCGATTTTAAATAATTAATGATTCCCTCATTAAAAGTATCGCCACCAAGACGAATACTTTTGCCTAAAACAATACCGCCTAAAGAAATTAAAGCAATGTCGGTTGTTCCTCCGCCAATATCAACAAGCAAAATCCCTTTAGCTTCTTCAATATCTAAATTAGCACCCAAAGCAGCAGCAATAGGTTCTTCTACCAAATAAACCTCTTTGGCTCCGGTCCCTAAACCAACATCAATGACCCCCCTTTTTTGAACCTCAGTTAAATCTAAAGGAATACCAATAATAAGTTTGGTGCCAAAAATTGACCAATATTCTTTTTTAATTTTTTCTAAAATACTTTCTAAAAAAATCAAAGCTTCATCAAAATGAGTAACAATACCTCTAAAAACAGGTCGAATAACATCAATGTTTTGTGGATTACGACCGATCATCTTTTTTGCTTCTTCACCAAAAGCAACTACGCTTCTATTTCTTCTATTTAAAGCAATCACTGTTGGCAGTTCGAAGGTAATGCCTTGCTGCTCAACATAAACCTTTGTATAAGAAGTTCCTAAATCTATGCCAATAAATAAACTTTTTCTTATTTTAACCATAACCTCGAAATATCTTTAATAGTGACCAAAATAAGCAAAGAAAACAAAAAAACAAAACCAACTTTATGGATAATTTCTTCTTTTTGATAATCAATCTTTTTCTTTGTTAAAATCTCAAATAAAATAAAGAGGGCTCGACCTCCATCTAAAGCAGGAAAGGGTAAAATATTAATAAAAGCAAGATTTAAAGATAAAACTGCTAAAAAATAAAATAAATAACCTAAACCAAAATTTTTAAAATTATCAAAAAGATTATAAATACCAACTGGACCGACGATTTCTAAATCTATTTTTTCTTGAGTAAATAAACTTTGAAAAAATTTAAGAAAACCAATAAAAATTTTCTTGAAAGAAATAAATAGTTTTTCAAAAGCCAAAAAAATGCTTCGAAGGAAAGAAACTCTTTCTAATTTAAAACTAGCTAAATAAAAACCAACAGGAGGAATGACTTTAACAGATCCTTCTTGATTATTTCTTAAATAAAAAATTTCTACTTCTTTTCCCTTATTTTCTTTTAAAAATTGTGCTAATTTTGATAAAGAATCAAAGTAATAAATTTTTTCGTTCATCTTAACATATAAAATTTCATCACCGATTTGAAAATATTTATAGGCTTGAGTATTTTTATTTAAAAAGCCGGAAACAAAAATTTTTTTGCTTTCAACAGGATAGCCAAGATTTAAACTAAGGACAAAGAAAAGATAAGCTAAAAGAATATTAAAAAAAACCCCTGAAATAACAACAATTAATTTTTTGGAAGGCTTTAAATTTAAAAATCCTTCTGGATCATTAGGATCATTTTCTCCTTTTAGTTTAACGAAACCACCAAAGAAAATTAATCCTAAAGAATAAATAGTTTCTTTAATTTTTCTAGAAAAAATTCTTGGTGGAAAGCCAATAGAAAATTCTTCAACCAAAAGACCAACTTTTCTTGCTCCTAAAAAATGTCCTAATTCATGAACTAAAATTAAAATTCCCAAAAAAAATAAAAATGCTAAAAATGTCATCCTAAAATTTCTTTTTCTTTTTGACCAAAAATTTTTTCGACTTCTTGATTGAATTTTTCAATTTCCTTATCAAGATTTTCTTTAGATTTATAAAAATTATCTTCAGAAATTTTACCTTTTTCTTTCTCAGTTCTTAATCTTTTTAAAAATTCATCTCTCATTTTTCTCCCCTTTACTCTTATTTCTTCTTTTAAACTTTGCAATGATTTAACAATCTCTTTTCTATCTTCCTCAGTTAAAGGTGGAAATTTAATAATTAAACTATTTTTTTCTTTGGTAACTCCTATTCTCATTTTTCTTTCTAAAATAGCTGTTTCGATTTCTTTTAAAGCATTGGGGTCAAAAGGTTCAAGTCTAAAAGTTAAAGGATCAATTTGAGAAATGTGGCATAAAGCTTTTAATGGATATTTTGAATGATAAAGGGAAATTTCTAAATTTTCTAAAAAACTTAAAGAAAGCTTGTGGGAGCGAATATTTTTTAATCTTTCCTGAAGCTCATCGAGTATTTTTTGAACCTCTTTTTTAAATTCTTCTATCATTCTAAATTTAAAATTTTAAATAAATAACGGCTAAAATCAAATTTTGGTTTTGTTTGAGCTAAATTAAGCAAAAAATCAGTGTAAATTAAAAAAGAAATAAAATAGACAAAAATTAAAATCAAAATAATATTTTTCAGTGTTTTCCAGGCATTATCCATGGCTTAAAATCAAATTAGCTAATTGAAGCTCAAAATTTAAATTATAATCAGAGTCATAATAAAGATTTAAACAATCTTTGATTTTTTTGATCTCTTGGGAAATCAATTTTCTTTCTTTTATTTTTTCTAAAAGTTCTTTTCTTAAAAACAAAAGATAGTTTTCTAAAAATTCTTGAAGAGTAAAATTGTTTTTTAATTCTTCAAAATTAAAATCTTTCTTTATTAAAAATTTATTTAAAAGTTCAAATTTTTTTGAATGAAGAAATCTCAAAGCTTTACCTGGCTGATAAGGATAAAAATCCAAAGCTAAGTCAATTTCTTTTTGATTAAATCCTTTTTCTTTTAAAAATTTTTCTGTTTCTTCTTTTTTAACCAAACCAAACTTAACTTTGATACTTCTTGATCGGATAGTTGGCAAAATTTTATTTTCTTGATGACTAACTAAAATGAAAATTGTCTTTGAAGGAGTTTCTTCGAATGTTTTTAAAAGAGTGTTCTGGCTATAAATTTGAAATTTATGGGCATTATCAATCAAAATAATTCTTTTTTCAGATTTTTTTTGAGATAAAGAAACTAAGGATCTGGCTGTTTCAATTTTAAAATTTTTATCTTCTGTCTGAATGGCTATTTTTTCAATTTTTTTTGAATCTAAATATTCTTTTAAAAAACTAAATTTACCCACACCCTCGGGACCAACAACTAAAATTGGAGAAACATCTTTCTCAATCAATTCTTTTAAAATTTTTTGACTTTCTAAGTTACCATAAATCATAGATGACTTTGAACTAATTTTGTATATAAATCAATTTTTTCTAAAACTTTACCTGTTCCCCGAGCCACTGAATATAAAGGATCATCAGCAATAAAAGTTTTGACTCCAGTTTCTTCGGAAACTAAAACATCTATATCTCTTAAAAGAGCACCACCACCAGAAAGAACCATGCCTCTTTCCATAATATCAGCCACCAATTCTGGCAAAGTTTCAGATAAAACTCTTTTGATACCATTAACAATTTCTCTAAGTTCTTTTTGCAAAGCTTCAGCCACTTGAAAAGAATAAAGTTTTATTTGCTTAGGTAGTCCTGAAATTAAATCAACACCACTTACATCCATCATTAAATGATTATTGTTTCTTTGTCTTAAAAGAGCTGAACCAATTTCAATTTTTATTTTTTCAGCAGTTTTTTCACCAACGGCTAAATTAAATTTTCTTCTTAAATATTCTTTAATAGCTTCATCCATTTTATCACCGGCAATTTTTAAAGATTCAAAAGCAACAATTCCTCCTAAAGAAATAACAGCTATTTCTGTTGTCCCTCCACCAATATTAACTATCATACTTCCTAAAGGACCTTGAATAGGCATTTCTGCACCTAAGGCAGCTAAAATCGGTTCTTTGATAGGATGAACTTCTCTTGCTCCTGCTTCTAAGGCAGCATCAATAATAGCCCTTTTTTCAGTTGAAGTAATTCCAGCGGGAACTGAGACAACTAAAATTGGTTTAAAAAATCTTGTTAGTTTTAATTTATTTAAAAAATATCTTAAAATAGCTAAAGTAGCTTTATAATCAGCAATGACCCCTTCCTTCAGTGGTCTGTAAATTTTTATTTCTCTTGGTGTTTTGCCAACCATTTCTTTAGCTTCTTTGCCAACAGCAATAATTTTTTGACTAATCTCATCATAGGCGACAACCGTTGGCTCAGTGATCACTACTCCTTTACCAGGCAAATAAACATTAGTATTAGCTGTTCCCAAATCAATACCAACTTTGAAAATCATTGTTTGATTAAAATTAATAATATGACCCAATATTTTATCATAGATATTATACCATTAATTAGATTACCTTCAAAGGCGCCAGATTTCTTTTCTTATTTTTCAAAAAAGAAAATAAGCCCAGGAAATATTGTTTTGGTTGAATTTAAAAAAAGAAAAATCTTTGGCTATGTTTGGAAAGTAGAATCAATCGAAAAAAGAAGAAAATTTTTAAAAGAAGAAAAACTTGAATTAAAACCTGTTTTGAAAATTATTAATCCTTCTCCCTTAATTTTTCCTTATCAAATAAAATTAGCTTTTTGGTTAAAAAATTATAACAACATTTCTTTAAGCACTGCTTTAAGTTTATTCTTTCCTTATAAAAAAATAATAACTTTAAGTATTAAAGATTTCAGAAAAACTGAAAGTTCAATTAAAAATAAAAAAACTTTAATTATTGTTCCTCAAGAAAGTTATTTAGAATTTTTAAGCAAAAAATATCCTTCAGCTAATTTAATTTTGCCTCAAAGAAAAAATTTTTTTTCTCTTTTAGAAAAAATTATTAATGACAATAACGAAACCTTTATTGGCATAAAAAATTCAATTTTTCTTCCTTGGCAAAATTTAGAAAAAATAATTGTTTATGACGAGGGTTTAATTTTTTATAAAGAATTTTTTAAGCCTCCTTATTTTGACTATCGAAAAATCTTTTTAAAATTCGCTGAAATTAATAAGATAAAATATGAAATTGAAGGAGGATTACCCTCTTTTGAATCAATTATTCGTACGCAGATAGACGCAGGTAAAAGCACACTGATAAACACAGATAAATATATCAACAAAGATCAGCGTAGTCAATATCCGCGTGAATCCGCATTAAAAAATTTAGAAAGAATCAATGAAAAAGAGTTTGAAAATAAAATCAAAGAATTTGAAAAAACAGTTATTTTTGTTCCTGAAAAAATTTTTGGTAGAAAAATTATTTGCGAATTTTGTTTTCAAGCTTTAACTTGTGGAGTTTGTGGAAAATTTTTAGCTCTAGAAGAAAATTTTGTCTATTGTCCTTATTGTCTGAAAAAAGAAAATCTTTTAGAAATTTGTCCTTTTTGCCAAAAAAAATCTCAATTTATTATTTCTCAAAAAGGAGCTAGGGCTGTTTATCAATTATTATTAAATTTAAAGAGAAACGTTTATTTTTTGGAAAAAGAAAATAAAAAAATAATAAAAAAATTTAACGAAAGTCAAAACGCAGATTTAGTTGGCAGTCTTCTTTTATTAAATCCTTTAATTGAAAATTTCCCCGCTTTCTTCTTTTATAACTTTAGTGAATTTTATCGTGCCAATGATTTCTTTTTAAAAGAAAAATTTATTAGAATTTTAGAATTTTTTAAAGAAAAATGTCAAAAGATATTTTTGGTAAGTAATATTTTTAATCCTCAAGTTGAAGAAAAAATAAGAACAGGAAAGATTATTAATGACTTCATTGAAGAAAGAAAAATTAATAATTTGCCACCATTTAAAAGATTGGTGATTTTAAAAGAAGGAAGCAAAGATTTAAAAAAACTTCAAGAGAAACTTTCTTTAATTAAGGAAAAAATCAAAAAAGAAAATCCTGAAATAGAAATTTTTGGGCCTATTTTTGCAAGACCATTTAAAATTAAAAAAAGATTCTTTTTAGAATTAGTTCTAAAAATTGATCCTCAGCTTGATTTTAATTTAAGAAAAATTTTAAAAGATATTGAAATTGAAGAAATAGATGCGGATGCTTTAAGTTATTAAGTTTAAAAATGTTTTATTCTTTAGATCTTGTTATAAAAGCAACAATCAAAGAAATAACCAAAATTGCTACGAATGTATAGACAAGTTTCACAATGATATCTTTAGCGGTGTTATAATCAATAAAATTCCAAATTGATAGCAGGGCTACTAATAAAATAATGCCCAAGAATACAATCAATAAGAGAGTGACTATTTGTTTCGCTTTTGTTAACATCTTACAAAAATCTATTTTTAACAGTTAATCACAATTTTAATAATTCCTCGGCGACCTTTTTACTAGTGGACCTGAGGGGACTTGAACCCCTGACCTCCGCCATGCCATAGCGGCGCTCTAGCCAACTGAGCTACGGGCCCAATTTTTGAGCGGCGGACGGGATTTGAACCCGCGACCTCCTCCATGGCAAGGAGGCGTTCTACCACTGAACTACCGCCGCAATAATATTATTATAACAAAAAATTTATGGTATAATAAAAAATATGGGGGTGAAAGGGAAGTTGAGAAAGAAAGAAGACTATTTGGTGCTGGCAGGGTGGCTACCTATAGCCAAAAGTGCCAACAGAGTTCCA
>Ga0079992_133248_pt1 | contig 13581 bp, 14 predicted proteins | sample FaiFalFF_MnMetaG_3_FD_69197 | JGI IMG/M metagenome (GOLD analysis project Ga0079992, IMG submission 69197) | Freshwater microbial communities from Yellowstone National Park, Wyoming, USA - Fairy Falls B (FF_Mn_B) MetaG (SPADES assembly) (version 2) | ecosystem: Environmental > Aquatic >... | reverse complement strand
GATGGTGATAAAGTAGTGAACCTATTAGAAATAAAGGCCAGAGGATGCGTCACATGAATGGGCATAATAACACTCCACTTTTGAGGCATCGATAGTGTCCAAATAAGCATTTTCGCTCACCTCCCTGTCCTCGCGGCCTGATAGTATATTGTGAATAGGCTTAGGAATAGTTTTAGGTTTGTTATTCCCTGTACATGGTCTCTTGCGCTTAGCTTGTGGTGGAATACTATTGTTCTCTCCTTTAGGTATCTGAAGAATCTTTCTACCCTGTTCCTCATACCGAACCTCTCATACCTATACTCTAGCCCAAGCCTCTCAAACGCCCACCTATACCATGGGCCTTTATCGACTATGACTAGTGGCTTGTTTGTACACATCTTTAATGCTTTCTTGAGGAATGCTAATGCGTTTAGGCTGCTCCTCCCATAAGAAGCCTCTAGAGCCAGTAATTCCTTTGAATCCACGTCTACTGCAGACCATACATATACATAGACACCCTTCACAGATAGCTTAGTCTCATCAACAGCTATACACCTCCTATACCTAGGCTCCTTAGAGACCCTGATCTCAGATACCCTCTTGGCTAGGTAGTGTACTGCTGACTTGCTTATAGGCTCCAAAGCCAAGCTAAGAACCCTAGAAACCCTCCTACAACTACCATGGAACATGTAGTCCAATACCGCTAAGACCTTAACCTCCCTACTTTTTTATTACGAATAAAACAGCCAGAGACAAAGGCCACAACATCCATACAAACAAAACACAACAACAGGCCTTTAAATATAACACCTTACTTGGACACTATCATATTCATAAAAGGAAAGTTTTTAAGAAGGGTATAAGGGGTGTAAGAACATGGTAGACGTAGTTGGTAAGTTGCATCTTTCTGAGCCGAACTGCAAGTTAAATAGATGGTGGGTTCCTTATCTGAACTTCGCACCTGAAATTAGAAAGATGATCTCACCACCGGAGAGGGTGTACATCCATGAAGTATTCTTAAGAGAAAGTAATCAGCATCCGCGAGTGGCTTTAAGGGAGGATGAAATGGTATATGTAGCTAAACTTCTTAGTGAGATAGGTGTTGAACGAATAGAGTTCTATCCGCTGATTTCGGATGAGGACAGGGCTGCTATGAAGGTTCTTTCAAAAGAAAACTTGAGGGCTGACCTCAGCGCACTTTGTAGAGTATCTAAGTCGGATATAGACATTGCTGTGGACTCTGGGGCTACTCACCTAATGTTAGAGATACCTGGAAATCCATACATCTTCAAGACCATGTGGGGTCTTAGTGAGGAACAATTCATAGATAACTTAGTTGAACACACCATATATGCTAAAGAAAGGGGGGTTAAAGTCTCAGTGATGCCGTGGGATACTTACAGACCTTTTTACGAGTATATGGACTTTTTTGAGACTCTCTATAAGTCATTAAGTAAGGAAGGTAAGGCCGATGGCATAGTAACCTCCGATACCTTCGGCATGACAGTTCCTCCAGCGATAATGTTCGTTGTTAGAAAAATAAAGAGTTGGTGTCCGAACACTCCTTTAGAGATGCACGGCCATAACGACTACGGGTTAGGAACTGCCGTTATGCTTAGCGCGGTAATGGCAGGCGCAGAATATGTCCATACAGCATTTAACGGAATAGGTGAAAGAGCTGGGAACTCACCTACTGAGGAGGTTGTAATGGTTATCGAAGCTCTGCTAGGTGTGCCCACAGGGATAAAGCTTGAAATGCTAGACTATACATCTAAACTGATCGAAGAGCTTACAAAGATACGCATGCCTTCTAACAAAGCAGTGGTAGGTGATGCGCTCTTTACATACGAGTCAGGACTGGTTGTTGATATGCTATTTAACCTAGAGAGGCAGCTGCCTTTAAAAGAGTTGGCCTTAATGCCGTTTAACCCTAGCGTTATAGGTCGTAAAGGTTATTCGGTCATATTAGGCAAAGGAGCCGGGCAAGCGAACATCGAGTACAAGTTACGTGAACTTGGAATAGAGATATCTTCTAACGATAAAATTTCAGAGATACTTAACGCAATTAAGAGAGAGGCATTACTCAGAAAGTGGGAAGTACCAGACGAAGCTTTGCATCATATACTCAAGAAGATTATGCAGTCAAAGTAATACAACTAAGATTGATATACGGATTTTGAGATGGTTCTTGATCCTGTCAACTTTTACTTAGGCTTTTCTCTTTATGTCTATGGCCTAGTTTCTATCCTATTTTCTTATGCATGTTCTGGATTATATCCTTGATAGGTTGTCTGGGTTGTTTAGGTTTAACAGGTATTCTTTGGTTGAGAAGGCCTATTCTGTCTTGTTTCATGTCGTTGGTTTAAGCTTTGAGAGATACTGTATAACTAATGCTTCTAGGGAGAGTGTTAGAAAATGGTTCCACAAATCCTCCAAGATAATTGCTATGAAGTTCCTTAGAATTGTCTTGGGTAGATGTATTAACAAGCCATTGATAATAGTCGATAGAGGCCCATGGTATAGGTGGGCTCTGGAAAGGCTTGGAATAAAGTACCAGCATCAAAGATTCGGTTTAAGGAATGCTGTTGAGAGGTTCTTCGGATACCTAAAGCAGAGAACAAGAAGATTCCACAACAACATAAACACATGGAGTAGCAAGTCAATAGAAGACTATGCAACAGCAATAATCAGAAACCTAACCACAGCGATAAAAATCCAAGGAGACGTATTACTTGGCTGACAGGATCGTATCGATAGACTTAAAGAGTATATTAATGCTGGAGCCGATTCATTTGTCTTTTACAGTTTCGATTTGGATTTTAATAGTTTCATTAGGCTTGCAGGTCAAGAAATAATTCCTCAGCTACGTGAACTAATGGGCTAATCTTATGGAATTACAGCCATGGCATCTACCTCTATTAATGCATCTTTATGCATCAGGCTAGAGACTCCTACCATGGTGGATACTGGGAAAGTCTTTTTAAACATCTTCTTTCTTACTTCGGAAATTTTAGGATAAAGTTCTTTTAGGTAACTTTCGCTCGATACGTCAACAGCGACATAATGGACAAGTTTCACTATGTTATCTACTGTTCCACCTGCATCCTCAACGATTGCTTTTATTTGTTCCAATATGTTCTCGTACTGTTTTACGATATCTCCTTTTCCTATAATATTTCCTTTTTGGTCTAAGGCGATTTGCCCAGCTATGAACAATAGACTCGCTCCAGCTTGTATTGTGGCTTTTATAGCATGTGAGTAAGGCCCTATTGGCATGCTTACGAGCTCTCGCATTCTTCTCCCGTAAACAGAGCTAATCGTAATGCCTGACATTTCACGCCATCATGTTATGAGGCTTTACCGTATGGATGAATTTCAAAAGGCCCTAACCCCTCTTTAAACTGTCTTCTGGCTAGTTTTTCACGTTGCATCTTGGTAGCATGCTCATCTATTTCATAGATAAGCCTCTCCTCATCCTTAACTTTTATTATGACGCCGTAAACCTCTCTCGCTGTTTCAAGCGTTATAAAACCATCTATGACATCTTCAAGTACCTGCCTCGGATCTCTTTCTAACGGGTTTCCAAATCCTCCCCCGCCATTCGATTGGAATGTTATGTGATCTCCAGCCTTCAGTTTTACTCCAACAGCAAACATCCCCAGGTTCACCTCCCTGTCAGTGCCTTTGTTAAGTATGAGTTTGGCGGGACCCCCATTCAAGCCTCCAGCAAGCCCGTATGGCGTAACTCTTTCGCGATCTGCGTGTATTGTTATTACACTGTCGTGCCAAACTGTAAAGTTTCTTTGGAAACCCACTCCACCCCGGTATTTTCCATGCCCGCATGAATCTGGAACTATCTCTACGTTGGTGTACGTCATTGTGTACCATCTTTCATGAACCTCGACTGGCTGGTTCCTAGCCTGTCCTATGTAAAATCCAAGAATGCCAGATATCCCGTCTTTGTATGTTCTGGCCCCTAGCCCCCCCTCCATCCACAGATATGATACAAAGTTTCTTTTCTTTTTAGGGTGCCATCCCGCTGTGCAAACGTTCATTAAATTTACTGCTCCAGCGTTAACCCTTTCAGGCTTAACTTTGTATAACAGCTTAGCCCAGGCCCCCATCGTTGCCCATAATACTTTTTCGTATGCACCCGAGCAATAGCCAGATACACCTTTGTTTTCACCAACATGAACACAGCTGCCCTGGCGACTTTTTATTTCAAGCATTCTGATTACACCGTGGTTTAACGGATTTAGAATTGGGAACATATGCATTGTTGCTGCGTATGCCGCGGACAGTAACGCGGGCCTTGTGAAACCCCACGAGGCGATTGGTTCATCATCAGAATCTGTATAGTCTAGTGTTACTTTATCCCCCTCTTTTACTAATTTGCAGTGAACCTTTATAGGTTTGTCAGTTACTGCCAGGGGATCTTCATCTCCAAAGTCAGCAAACTCGGCTACACCATCCGGTATTTGGGAGAGCTCATTCCTGAAGACCCTTTCAGAGTAGTCCATCACCTCTTCAAATGAGGTGAGCACGGTTTTTAGCCCATATTTTTTGATATTCTTTTTCAACATCTCCTCTATATATAGACACGCTTTATATTGCCCCATTATTTCCCCTAACCGTTCAGGATACAACCGCACGTTCCTTTTCACAAGTTCCAGTACTTCACGCTTAGGCCTGTCCTTTTCGAAGAGTTTCAAACCCGGTATCCTTATTCCCTCCGCATAGGCTTCTGTCGCCTGCGGGTTAAAAGTCCCCGGAATGGGGCCTCCTACATCAGACCAGTGTGCTGTGGTACATGCGAACGCTATAAGTTCCCCATCATAGAAAATCGGCCTTATAATCTTAACATCGTTTGTATGTGTACCGCCGGTTACGGGATCATTATGTATGAAAACGTCACCATGTTCCATTTCACCTCCCCACAAATCAATTAAAAACTTGACAGCTTCTTCAAATGTACCCATATGTGGACACATATCGGATTCTCCGTGGGAGACAAGTCTACCATCCGAAGTTAAAAGCGAAATTGACGAATCTTTCCCCTCCGCAATAGTAGGACTGTATGAAACCGCTCTAAGCAACTCATTTGCTTCAGTACATATGTATTTATATGAATTCCTTAAAACCTCAAACGTTATTGGATCGATTTTTACCTCACCACTAACTGTCATACAATAACTACTCGCATACTATAATTTAAGTATGATGTCACCGAAGGGGCGTGTCCAACTGTTTCCATCAAACAAATAGTTTATGAAGCTTTTATGGTGTCTGGGTAAGGGGCTTATATAGCTGAGGGGTCTGTGACACCCCAGCTTGGAAATAACAGACCCCAAAATAGTACTTTAATCTAGATAGTGCCGCTTGATGGGAACTAGGGTTTACAAATCATTGGACACGCCCCACCCCCGACAAGTACATAAAAGACAGGTAAAAGAAGATATCCAATAATACAACCTAGATTAAGGTATGGGATTTTGAGACGAGTTCACTATTTAACGCGTTTATCTTTTATTAAGTTTAATATTTTTTCCGGTTTGAGTGGTGTTTCTAGGATTTCACATCCGAATCGTGATAAAATATTATTAACTGCATTAACTAATGCCGCTGGAGGGCCGATTATTCCGTTCTCTCCTACACCCTTTGCACCGATTTCCGTGTAAGGGGTTGGGGGACCTTGATATTTGATAACGTCTATTCCGTCTACCGCTAATTCAGCAGCACTAGGAATGAGATAGTCGGCAAATGTGGAATTAAGAAGATTTCCGTTATCATCATATATGAATTCTTCAAGCAATGTACCTCCTATTCCTTGTACAGTCCCTCCAATAACTTGCCCCTCCACTATATCTTTGTTGATTATCCTGCCGCAATCGTGTATAATTATATATTTTAGAAGATCAAGTTGTCCTGTTTCTGTATCCAGCGACACAACAGCCATATGTATGGCGCTAGCCATAGATGCGCTAACATTTGACAATCCTGTAGAGTCTTGTTGTTTAGTTATGAGTGGGGGATGATAAATTGCTATTGTACTTAATCCATCTGGTATTTGTCGTATCCTTTCTGGGGATTTAAATATAGTTGTAACCAGTTCACGGATAGATATACCTCTTGATGAATCTTTGACCCGAATAACTCCATTAATTATTTCTAAGTCCTCAACCTTCGTCTCAAACAAACTTGCAACAGTCTGGAGTAACGCACTTTTTAGCTTTTTAGCTGCAATTACTGCAGCCGAACCAGCAGTAACCAAACTTCTGCTGCCCCAGCTACCTAAACTATATGGTGACTCCTCCGAGTCGCCCAAATGAACAATTACTTGATCAGGCTTTATCGATAATTCCTCAGCCACTAGTGTGGCTAACGTTGTTTCTAGCCCTGTACCTAAACTCACCGTACCCGAGTATAAATGAACATAACCATCGGACTTTATTTCCAACCTTACCCCCTCTTGTGCTTGCCAACCCGGTAATCCTGCTAACGCAGGAGTCGTGACTTCAGGATAGAAAGCCAAACCAACCCCTATAAAATGCCTTCTGCCCCCATACAAAGACATCAGCTTTCGATATATTTCGTCGGCCTTTTCAAGTATAGTGTAATAGTCCCCGCTATCGTGTATCTGATGTGCGAGGTTCTTATAAGGAAAACTTGTGATCAGGTTTTTTCCCCGTATTTGGATAGGAGTTAAACCCAGCTCACGTGAAGCTATATCCATTAATGACTCAATTGCCAACGTTGCCTCAGGATGACCAAAACCTCTATAAGCACCTCTCGGACACTTGTTTGTGACCACACAATCGGCTACTACCTTAAGAGCTCTCACTTTATATACTGATTCTAACATTAAACCAGCAACGAATATCGTCGCAAGACCCGAGTGCGGCCAAAGGGAATATGCACCCACATCACCTACTATGTAGTCATTTATAAAGGTTATAGAACCGTCTTTCTTAAAGCCTACTTTGATCTCATGTTTGAGCTCGCGGGCGTGAGTACATGCTTGCAGATGTTCTCTTCTCGTTTCAACCCACTTTATCGGTTTCCGTAATTTTAACGCAAGATAGGGTATGACTACATCTTCAGGATAGAAGTTGAGCTTTATACCAAATCCGCCGCCTATGTCAGGGCAAATGACTTGTATTTTATCCTCGCTTAACCCAAGATAATTAGCAATAAACTCCTTTTGCACATGAGCATCCTGCTTCGATGTATATATTTTTAACTTTTTTTGTGATTCGTCAAAATAGGCAAGTATTCCACGAGTTTCCATAGGCGTGCCCGAATATCTATGCATTTTGATTGTTCTTTCGATGATTTTATCAGAAACAGACTCAGCCTCGTTCAAGTCTCCATTACTGAATGAAAACCTTGCCATTAAATTGTCTCCCCATTCTGGATAAATAAGTATGTCTTTTGTTGAGATACTCTTTTCGTAATCTGTAATAGGGGGCAAGGGATCAAAGTCTATTTTAACTTCCTCCGCTAAATCATAAGCTGCGTATAAATTGTCAGCGAGTATAACTGCAACTGGCTCGCCAACAAACCTCAATTTCTTATTAGCTAAAACTCCATAACCATAAGGGACATTTTTCATGTTTGGGATAAAAGCAGATTGCCAATTGCTTGGTTCAGGTATGTCTCTACCAGAGAAAAAATAGAAATTAGTTCCACGCTTTGGTGAACAAACATCTTTTAAATACGCATGAGCTACAGGACTTCTTACTATAGCACAATATAACATGCCAGGTTGCCATATGTCCTCGACAAACCTACCTTTTCCAGTAATAAATCTAAGCCCCTCTTTTAACAATGTAGCCACGTTTGTTAGTTTCCTTTTTCTTATATTTAAACTTTAATTAATGGGCTGGGGACCCTGTTAACTTTAGACCATTTTCATCACCCCTCTGATGTTTTGTATTGTTCTCTGGTTTTCTGGTTGGCTTGTTGGTATAGGTTTAGCCATCTTCTGACGTGTTGTAGGCTGTATTGTCGAAACATTCAACCCTATACTTCAATGACTGTATAGCCCTCTCTATGGAGCCGCTCACCAAACCTATACCTATAATGCTCAAGCCCAAGGCTTTTACATGCACTGTCGGTCCATACGGGAGGCCTACCATATAGCCTGACCAACGTTTTTAGGAATTTCTCCACCTATAGGCTGCTCCTACATGAAAGCCATAATTTTCCTGCTAAGGGCCATCCAACAACCATTCAGCAGTCAAATAACAAAACTACCGTGAAAGCAGTCCACCCCAAAACATAACATAAACACCTAACAGAACTGAGCTAGTATGGAAAGAAGGCTTAGCGTTTCACAAAGGCTACGATACGGCATATTGATGCTTCGCCATTTACGAACTTCCATGGAAAGGCTCCTACTATACATCTGATGCTTCCTAACTTGTCTATTTCACCGCCTACGTTCTCTGCATGTATTATGTCATGAGGAAACAATAGATCATGCATTGGATGCACCTGATCGCGAGGGAATATCTCTTCTAATTTTTTCCCGATTTTTTCTTCAAACTTTTTAACGAGTTCGGGTCTGAATGTAGGAATTGCACGGGTATTCATTGGATGGTCTGCTGAGGCACAGTCGACCCCTATCCATCTAAAATTCATCTTTAGACACCATTCCGCAAACTCGCGGTCAGGACCAGGATGCATACACATGTATCTTACTTCATCGGTTTTATAGTACTTGTAATAACCAGTCTTGATTATCAGAATGTCTCCTTCTCGAACCTCAACACGTTCCAAGATATGTTTAGGCTTAATAATGAACCAGTCATCAGCAATATCACTTAGATCTGCTATCGCCGCAGGACCAATAAGTCTACTCAGAGGGATGCTCGCCATATCTTTGGCAGAAGGCCCCAACCAGTGTGAGGGAGCATCTATGTGGGTGCCAACATGCAAAGGTGTCGTTATCAACTGAGCATACACACCCTCACTTGTCTGCCTTTTTATCCATTTAATTTCTGGGCTAGGATAACCCATAAACGGTAGAGAATTCAACGAAAACTCGTGAGTAAGATCAAATATTAGATAATCATCTATCAACGTTTCTAACTTTGTCATAGAATTTAAATTATTGTTCTCCTATATATAGATTAATGTTAAGGAGTCGCATAGTGTCCCAATAACGGGTTTATATAGCTGAAGCCCCTCCCATGGTAGCCTCGCGAGTCGAAATAGGCACCCCTAGAGGGTATTTAAAGCCTTATTTGGACACTATCTATGTCTATGGCCTAAGTTTCTATCCTATGCATGTTCTGGATTATATTCTTGATAGGTTGTCTGGGTTGTTTAGGTTTAACAGGTATTCTTTGGTTGAGAAGGCTTACTCAGTTTTGTTTCATGTTATTGGTTTAAGTCTTAGGGATGTTTCTGATAGGTACTAATGCTTCCAGCGAGAGTGTTAGGAGATGGTTTCACAAATTCTCCAAGATATTCTCTGTAGGGAAGAAGTTTAGGAATACTATAGCTGTTGATGAGACTGTGGTTAAGATTCATGGTCTTATGTATGGTCTGCAGTAGACGTAGATTCAGGCGAAATACTGGCAGTATACGCCTCACGGAGTAGGAACATACTAATCGCTTTGAAGTTACTTAGAATCGTCCTGGGTAGATGCCTTAACAAGCCATTAGTTGATAGGGGTCCTTGGTATAGGTGGGCTCTGGAAAGGCTTGGACTAAAGTACCAGCATCAAAGATTCGGTTTAAGGAATGCTGTTGAGAGGTTCTTCGGCCACCTAAAACAGAGGACAAAAAGGTTCTACAACAACATAAACAGCTGGAAGACCCAGTCGATAGAAGACTATGCAACAGCAATAGCAATAATCAGAAACCTAACCACAGCGATAAAAACCCAAGGAGGCGTATTACTTGGTTGACAGGATCTTCTATTTGTGAATAAAATTTATTAGGTCCCTATTTTTAAATTCTAGTCGAGACATGTCCATAACTCTGGCTGAGGCTAGAAAAATTGTTGAAGCCGCTAAAAAACGTGCTGAGGAAATAAATACTAAGATGTCTATTGCTGTTGTCGACTCTTCGGGTCATTTGGTTTTGCTTGAAAGGATGGATGGCGCCGCTTGGATAACCGTTGATATAGCCATAGCAAAAGCCTACACAGCCGTAGCATTTAGACTAATAGGTGAACGATTTACCGACACAGGTCAGATAGGCGAGTATTTTGCAAACACCCCTTCATTCTTGATAGCGCTCAGTATTTCTAGCAACGGCAAGATCATCGGTCGGGGCGGAGGTGTGCCAATTGTAAAAAATGGAAATGTTATAGGCGGATTAGGGATAAGCGGAGGAACTCACCAACAAGACCATGAATGTTGTCTAGCAGGTTTAGCTGCTTTACAATAGTGACATTGCCTAAACATTCGCTATGGATTAAATCAATAGTTGTCCTACTTTTTTATGGATTAAAGGTGTGTTGATGAGTGATTTGTCAGGTTTGTGACCTCCAAACTTGAGAACATAATTCACATTAAACGGTACTGCTGGATAGGGATTGATAATGTCTGGTTATGCGTTTTTCTCGTTTCCTACTACTCGTTGCCATATATTTTTGTGTTTTCTTGGACTTAATGTCTTTGTTTTCTATAGGAACATCTCAGCTCTATTTCACCGCACCTAGACTCCCAAAGCTCCTACAACCAACTGTCTGCTTCCATACGTACCAAAAACCTCTTCAGAAACCCTAAGTCGCAACATCCCAACACCCATCTATCACAAATAATGATATCGCTCTTAATCCATTTTGTGTTGGTGGTTGTAGGGTTTATTTTTATGGTCTTTATGACTGTTGGGGATGCTGTCTGACCTTCTAGCCATATTTATGTCTGAGGTCTATGCTGCTAGGTTTTGAGGGGGTAGGTGTTCTAATGGTGTTAGATGTGTATAGGAGGTATATAGGTGTAAGGCCTGTTTAAAGACTTTTAACGATGAGTGGTACTGATTTCTGCTTTGTGGCCTAATTCTACGTCTCTGGGTTCTTCTTTTGTTTGTCTTCTGTATGTTGAGAATGCTGTCTCTGCGGCCCATCTTCCCCCAAACTTCTTGAGTATAGCTGTTGATATTCTCCTCCTGTCCCAGCATTAACCCTGGGCTTTGAATAGTCTACTGACGGAATTCCAGGTATAAGCCTGTGTAAACCCCTCAAGCTGCCTATAAACACAACATACTCTCAAGGAAGCCAAGGCTTAGGAGAAGCTCACCACACCCAATAAGCCCCCTCAACACCCCTCCAACCCATAAAAAGACAACAAAACAATTAAGACACAAAGCATAAAACAGCAGTAACTTAGCAGGTCCTGCACACTGCAAAGTAAAACTTAAATATTAGTACTATGCCTAAATAGTCGGTGGTGATACGGTGGTTAAGTGGATTTATGGAGTGGCAATAGGTGCTTTGGTTTTGTCAATTGCTTCTGCAGTAACTAGTGTGGATATTTACAACAAATTAAGTAATCTTCCACCTCCCACACCTATTACCACGGTTAGTAGAGAGGCAGGCATAGATGTTTTTATACAACCGGGTTTCGCCAACTTGAATATAACCAGGGCCTATGCCAAACTTCCAATGGTTTTTACTTCTAACCAGTGGTTTACAATAAAACCACTTGGGGACTTTAGCGGCGAAGTATCCTACTTTTTCGTTTTACCTGCCAACATGAGCGTGGTTTGGAGGAATAATACGTTCGCAAAAATAGAGGGGGGGAAAGCAGTAGAAAATTACTTCTCCCTAGTAGTAACTGGTAATTTACCAAGGGAATGGTTGCCACCCTCAATCCCTGGATGGACTACTGTCACTTTGATAGTCATCTCACATGATACAGTACGAGTGAAATCATTTCCCATTTTAGTGGTAAAATAATAAAGAACCTATCTCAAAAACTACTTAGCTGTGTTGTTGTGTATCTTCTTTTGCCTGTCATGTTTATACGGTTGTGTGGTGGAGTATGTTTTCTGCCTGCTGACTTTAGGTTGTAGATTTCGATAGGCTTTATTGGAGGTTCTCAGGGACTGTTGAGGTGTATAATGCTGGTTTGAAGGCTGTTATACCAGTATTCACTATCATAGGCCGTAACGGCCATGAGGTATACATATCCTCCAAGGATGTTAGTGGAGAGACAGTAGCTAGGATAGAATCAAGGCATGTAGATACAGGATCAAGCTTCCAACAGCCATTACGGTCCATTAACATACTTGGCGGTAAAAAGAATTACGTATCCAAAATCGATGTTTGTCATATCTTGAAAAACAAAAATACCGAGCCAGTGCGGATTAGGCTGGGGCGCTGGCAATCCTAGGTTCAAATGAACCCCGGGATTTGAACCGTCGATTAAACACCGAGGCGTTGTAAGTAGTTCATAGTCAGTGTTTGAGATAATTATGTGACTCCTCTTGTCAACGTAACCCTCCGAGTCGGCAAATCCTCTAAGGAAAGCCGCAGTGCACCTATCGCAATACGCAATGATTTTCTTCAGTCCGTCGAGGTCTACTGGCTTCTTAAGGAGTTCGTAGAGCGTTTATGAATAAGCTTCTATAACATATTTTCTTTTCCTACGTCATTTCTGTATCGGGGGTTTATCGGCCTCCTTCCCTGTACTTTTGCCAGACATCGCCCAAACTCCACAGCGAACTCCCTATCCTTCACCTTAAGACCTATTGTGACATTATTTTAGCCTTTAACAGCACGTCTTCTCTTGTAGGTGTATTCGTAGCCCACCTTCACACCTATCACATATGCTAGCTCCTCGAAAGGCCTCAGGAACCCTGATGGTATTTATCTTCCATTGTATGGGCTGTGTATTTCGTGCATCCAGTAGCTTACATTTGACCTGGACAGCCTGACCACATATCTTCGCTGTATCTCTTCGATCCCCATAGATAGAATAGCCAAACAGATAATCCCTTAATATCTAGCTACCATCATATGTCGTCTCATCAATATAGAAAGCTTCTCTCTTAATCCATTGTTTATTGATAGTTATGTGGTTTTTCATGTGCTTTGTGGAATAATTAAGCTTAACGTAGTTATTGTCCTATATTCGTTAATAACCTATACAGCTTTATTAGAAAATACTTCTCAAAGTTAACCGAATACATAAGGGAAATAAGAGAACAAAAAAATAAGCCAAAAAGCATTTTCTAGCAGTTGTAATATACTTTTCACCATGGTCTATAGTGACGACCCCCCTCAAAATACAAACATCTATATGGAGAAAAACTCCATGTCAAAAATAGAAAACGAAGCCAGCGAACAGAGAGCAAAAAGTAGTACATAGCACATCATATTATGTGCTTGCGACTGTTCCTGAACTTGTGGTGATTGGATAGTTTACGAGTCATAGTTGGGCTTTGTATTTATCCATGACAAAATCTTCCATGGTGTTATGGGAACTGAGTTGACAGTTATGTTAAATGGTTCAAGCGCGTCTTCCACAGCGTTCGCAACCGTAACGGTTCCTGAGTATGCTGGAAGTTCGCCAACACCTTTCGAACCCAGCTCCGTGAATGGTGAGGGAGACTCCATGTAATCGGTTTTTATGGGAAAGTTCA
>Ga0079992_136855_pt1 | contig 13592 bp, 10 predicted proteins | sample FaiFalFF_MnMetaG_3_FD_69197 | JGI IMG/M metagenome (GOLD analysis project Ga0079992, IMG submission 69197) | Freshwater microbial communities from Yellowstone National Park, Wyoming, USA - Fairy Falls B (FF_Mn_B) MetaG (SPADES assembly) (version 2) | ecosystem: Environmental > Aquatic >... | reverse complement strand
GTATTACTGGAGTTTCCAAAGGCTCCCGGAAAATGACACCTCAATATTCCTGGATAGTAGGGGATATAGGTTAAGGTTGGTTTATGAGTTCAGGAGGTGGGCGGTTAAGTTCAGGAAATACACCATAATTAAAGAGACACCCACACCTTACGGTATAGAAAGGGAGATAATAAAGGAATGATTGGGCTCCTTTCCCTTCTCTTACCCTATTGGTACAGAATATTGGCAGGTTTTCTGATCCTAGCTATAGTGGATCTTGGACAGCTCGTAATTCCCATCTTTATAAAAAATGCGGTGGATGATATGTACTTGGGAAAATTCTCGGATGTTCCGAAGGGGGCGCTTTATATCCTCTTCGTTTCCCTTGCCTTTTCCGTTTTAAGGTTCTTCTGGAGGTACTTTTTCATCGGTACATCAAGGCTCATAGAGAGGGACCTTAGGGAGAAGATATATCAACACACCCTAAAACTTCACCCCCATTACTTCAACTCACTGAAAACAGGCGATGTTTTGGCTTTATACACGAACGACCTCCAGGCGGTGAATATGGCTTTGGGTATGGGGCTCGTGGCAATATCAGATTTCGTAATTTATACGTCCTTTTCAATAGTGGCTATGCTCATAATTTCTCCAAAGCTAACCTCTATGGTGATAATTCCCCTTCCCCTTTTGGCGGTTTTGATGTTCTTCTTGGGTAGGAAGATCCACGGGCAGTTCCTGAAGGTTCAGGATTATTTTGGTTATATGACGGAGTGGATAAGGGATATAATCTCGGGGATAAGGGTGGTAAAGGTTTATGATACAAACGGGAACCTCGTTAAAAGGTACGGGGAGATCTCGGCGGAATACCTTAATTTAAATTTGTATATGGGTTTCCTTGATGGGCTCTTTAATTCCTCCGTTTTCCTCTTGGCTTACCTTTCAAACGCAATATTGCTCCTATTTGGGGGAAGTATGACCTCCACTGGTGAAATCACCATAGGGGAATTCACCGCCTTCAGCAGTTATATAGGTATGATGGTTTGGCCTATGATGGCTTTGGGATGGTTTGCAAACCTACTTCAGAGGGGAAGCGCTTCGTACGAGAGGGTAATGGAATTTTTAAATGAGGAGCCGGAGATAAAAGGTGGGGGAAGCGTAGAGGTGGAGGATTTTGAGGTTTTGGAGGTTAGAAATTTAAGGTTTTCCATAAACGGGGAGGAAGTGTTGAGGGGGATAAACTTTGAGGTTTTTAAGGGGGAGTTTGTGGGGATAACAGGTCCCACCGGTTCAGGTAAAACAGTATTTTTAAACATTTTAGCGAGGTTTTATAATCCAAGCGGTGGGGAAATTATGTTAAATGGGATAAATTGGGAGGATATATCCACCGAATCCATCAGGAGAAACATACTACTTCTACCTCAGGAACCCTTCGTATTTTCCTTAAGCGTAAGGGAGAACTTTAAGCTCGCGGATTCGGAAGCGGATGAAGATAAAATGTGGTGGGCTTTGGAAATGGCAAATTTAGCCGAGGATGTTAGGTCTTTCCCAAAGGGGCTTGATACGGTAATAGGGGAGAGGGGTTATTCCATTTCGGGTGGGCAGAGGCAGAGGTTAATGCTCGCCATGGCGTTTTTAAGCCCTTCCAAGCTCATCCTTCTTGATGAATCACTTTCGGCTTTGGATTCCCAGACGGAGAAGAGGGTGGTTGAGAATCTTAGGGGGTTGGGTAAAACGGTGGTTTTGGTATCCCATAGGATCTCTTCTTTGGTTGATTGCGATAGAATATATGTATTTAAGGATGGGAAGGTGGTAGAATTTGGAAGTTTCAAAGAACTAATTGAAAGAAACGGCATTTTTTCTTTACTTTATCAGGCTCAAAGGGAGGGGGTGGTGGTATAAAGGACTACCCAAACGCCAAAAAGTCCCTTTCCCAAAGTGATTTTAACTTTATCCCCTTCTTTTACATTCCTGTAAAGTTCGGGTTTAACCGCTATTTTACCGCAAGGATAGAGTTTTGTAGGTGAGATAAATAGGTAATATTCATCCAGAGCCCTTGGAATTTCAACTTTCTTCTTCCCTTTAACCTCAACTATTTCAACCCTCCTCTCCGAGATGTACCAGGTGTTTATGATCCTTGAGGAATAAAGGAAAATGGCAGAGTTGATTAAAGTTGCAAGGATAAAAAATGGGATCCAACCCTTATCGCCCGAAAACCTATAGTATATCGCAAGGAATATAATATTGGGAATGGAAAGGAAAAGGAAGAAGGTGTATGCGGTTTTCCAAAATTTTCCCCCATTATCGCAAAAGTTTATTAATCCGTAAAAGAATCTTTCAAGAATGAGGATCTGAAAGGCCGAAACTGAAAGCAAAAATATAAAAACGCCCAGATGTAATAATAATAGAAACTTTAGGCTCCAGTGCGATTTTTCCATTAAAAGTTTATCCTAACATCCACCCTAAGCTCGTTTGACCTTGAACCCGTCATGGTTTTCCTATCGTAGGAATAACCCCTTGAATATACGAAGGTGGCATCCACCGCATCGCTAAAGGAGTAATTTGCGGAGAAACTTATCGAGTTCCCTATCCTATCAGACATATTCCTCCATTCGGGGATATTTCCATCATAATTTGCAACATCCGACTTTGAGGAATTTATTGAGAAAGTTAGGGAAAGGACGAGTTGGTTCCTTAAGGATAGAAGATTACCGCTTGACCATGGTAGTCTAAAGCCCCCGAATCCGTTGAGGGTGTGGGACGCGGTTATATCAACGTTCGTCTGCACATCCCTACTTCCAGACTTAAAGGTCAATAGGTTCTCCCCCTCCGTTATGCTCCTTGTTAGGTTCAGGTTTATTGAAGAGCCTGTCCTCAAAATAAAGTTCGGGGATAAGGAAAAGGTGGTGTTGATCCTTTTGTTGTATGCGCTGTCTGGGGGAGTTGGGGGATAATACGTGAAGGTGTTTGTCCTTGAAAAGGAAAGGTTGAGATTAGAAGATGAGATAAAGTTTGTTGCCTGTGGTACGGGAAGGTTGTAAATTGAAAGATTTACGTCTGGGAACTTGGTCTCTTTGGTTATGTTCTGCTTCACCTTGGTATAAGAGAAAGTCCTTGAGAAGGAGTACCTGGGTTGCAAACTTACGTTGGCGAAACCTATTCCGGTATTTACATCAACCGCGTTCCTCTCCGTCCAGGAATTTGAGAAGCTGTCCCTTGATATCCCCGCCTGTGGATCGTTGGATATACCAAGCCTATATTTCCAATTCGCCCTCCTCTCAACCAAGTTGTACCTTGAGTTCCTTGAGAATGTGTATGTTAGTCTTAAATTGTTCCAAAATTGGGAAAGTTTTTCAAGTCCATATAGGATCACATGTAAAGGTCCCGCGATTTGTAGGGATGTATCCTTACTTTCGTCCCTTAGCGAACCTATCTTTGAGAATAGCTGTCCATGAAATATCCCGAATGATGCTTGAACGTCCAAGTTTTCGTCCAAGTTTCTAACATCAAGGTTTGGAGAAGGCCTTATCTCCAACGATCTGTTTTCCCTATAATTGTGGTTGTAAGAAAAGCCCGGTTGAATGTACAGAAATTGGGGTAAATTCAAACTTCCGGAATACCTCTCGCTAAAACCCGCCTCGTACCCCAATATTGAATCCCTCCTGTTTTTGAATAGGGTATCATACCTATAATCCCCCGTCCTTGAAAACCCGTAGCTTAATGTAAATAGCCCGGGAATGAGGTTGTAGTTTATATCCCCCGAAATCTGCCCTTCCTTCCTCTCGTTTGTAATCTGGGAGCCCAATATAAACCTCCTGCTAAAGTCCCTGTTATAGTTGTACCCGAGCCTGAAGTTGGGCAAAAGGTTTATCAACCTGTTGAAAATCCTCTTCTCAACCCTTGGGTTGTAGGAATATGAGACGGAATAATTTTCCCTGAAGGATGTATCCCTAATTTCAGGTCCAAGGTTTGAAGATGTGGAAAATCCGTTGGAAATGTTCCAAGCGTCAAGGAGGATCCTTCCCAATAGGGACCTTGAATTGGACTTTTTGAAAGACCAACCGAAGGATTTTCCGCTGGAAGTTGACAAAAAGTATGCCCTTTCCGAATTGGTTTTTATTGGAACATCTGAGCCGGGTTTGTACTTGGGAAGCTGATACCCCCTATTATACCCGAATGTTATGGGGATGTTTAAGCTCCAAGATTTTGGGAAAATTTCGTGGAAATTTAATGTCCCGGAAATGTTGTAATTCCTCTTGTCGTAATTGTTTCTATTTATTGCGGATTGGGCGAAATCCACCTGCTCAATTTGACCGTTGGTGTTTATCGATAATAAACTTGAGAGCTTAAAGGAGATATTTAATTTTGCGGCGTTCGCCGAAATCCTCACGGGATCCGTAAGCCTAAGCTCGTTTATCCAAACGGTACCCGAATTTCTCGTGTCACCATCGTTTTCAACCCCAACCCAGAAGAACTTAACGTCAAATATGTTTGGGTTTCCCCTAACCCCGAGTCTCCCATCGCTCCTATAACCGCTTGATGGGTTCGCATCCTTAAACCTAACGAGTTCCTCCAACCTTACCTTAACTTCCTGCCAATCCGTGCTTTGAACCTTAAATTTATACTCGTAAAAGTTCAAGCTATCGCTCCCGAACCTCAATATTACCCTTGGTTTATAACCGCTTGCCCCCTTAACCCAAAGGGAAATGGAGTTGTAATTTACAAAGCTAACCTTTTGATAAAGGGATCTTCTGGCGAGGGCGTATTCACCTGGCGCAAAATTCTCAAACTGCAAAACCAAAGCCCCCTCATCCTCAAGTTTTCCCGTGGTTATATCCCTCATAAGCTTATTCTCAACCCCAGGTGGAGAAGTGTAGCCCGGCGTTGTTTTCCTACTTACAAAACCTATGGAGAAGCCTTGAGTTATATCCGAGGTATCCCTCTTTACCCCCTCGTTCACCCAATCGCTACCCCCGATCCCCAGATTTACTATATAAAGGGTATCCGTCCTATCAAACCCGCTCCAAGTGATCCTAATATACTTTATTCTCTCAAGGGTGGGGTTTCCCACAGTATATGTAGGTTTCCTTAGGGGGATCCTGAACTGCTTCCACCCGTTGTATTCACTTATCGGGGTCATATTGTCAAGGTCAAAGACGAAGGTGTAGTAATTCTCGCTTCTGTTTAAAGAACCATCCTTATCCAAGTCTTCGTAATCAAGCCTCCCGTTCTCCTCAAATCCGTTTAAAGGTGAAAAATCGTTGTTTCTAATGTCGGATACAAAATTATAGTCGTCGTTTCCCCAGTCCGCACCACCACAGCCCACCTTATCATCCCCCTTAACCCCATCAAAACCCGTATCCTCCTTATCTCCGCTTAGTGTAAAATCCCCATCCTTATCCTCCGTGTTCAGGGTATCAAGCCCCCTTATCCTACCCATACAATCCCTAAACAGCATATCCTCGGGTATATCCGTCCCAAGATCCACATATACCTTACCCCTACCCCTCGCGTAAAGCTCTAAGTACTCCTTTTCCCTATAGTTATAACCGCTTTCGTTTATAAGTCTCATAAGGGTGGTCCAGCTTTGGATCCCCTCTGTTTTCGGCTTGGCAACTATTATCATCACCCTCTCCCTCTCGTTTATTTCCGTTGGGTCAAGGTTGGGATATATCTGCCCCTTTGTAAAAAGGTTTGCGGTTGTCACCCAAGCGGTTTTTATCGCGTACTTACCCGTATCCGCCATTAAGTTATCTATCCTTGGCCAGGAACCCGGGTACCATCTTATGTACTCATCCGCGAAGTCCTCGAGGTTGGATGCCCCCCTGTCAAAGTCGTCAATGTAACCCTCCCCCCTCGTATTGGGATCTGGAAAGGACCTGGCAGCTTCCCCCTCTATGGAGATCGTACTCTTCTGCTCCAAGGATAAAAACGTATTCCTGTTTAAAAACTCGTTCAGGTAATCCATAGTGTGGTTTATTTTACCGTTCAGGGATAGGACCTTATAGCTGTTGGGTTCAAACCCTAGGGAGGGCCTCAAATACGAGGATGCTAGGGACTTTGATATGTAGTTTATTCCAAAACTTGAGTTCTCGGAAATGTTAAAAGTTGAGGAAAGGACGAGGATACCCTTATTCCCCCCTCCAAAAACATCGTAACTCCTATAATTCACCTTAAGCTCAGTATTTGGTGGGAAATCCGTCCTCAAAAGCCTTATTTTCCCCGAGAAATAATCAACGGAATAATCAACGTTTTCGGTTAGCCTTTGACCGTTGGCGTATATCTCAACGGAACCTTCCACGATCCCAAAACCAAGGCTAAGCTCCCTCTGGGGCTTCTGGAAGTTTATGACAATGTAATAAAGGTCGGTATGTCCTGAAGGTATAGCATCCTCACTCACAAGGTATATTATGCTATCCCTATCCCTAAGGGCTGAATCCGCGAAGGGCCAGAATTTTGGGATGAATAGGTAACCGTTGTTTTTGTCCAGGATCCTAAAGGGTAATCCGCCGACGTTTGTGTATTCATCCACAAATCCATCCCCATTGTTGTCTATTCCCAAAATCTTGGTGTATGGTATTCCATCCTGCGAGTTTGGATCCACGGTGGTTGTAGGTAGATCCCTGAATATGTCTATTTTCACTCCTGCAACCGATGTATCGAGTTCCGAGGGAAGCTTATAAACAAACTTAAGCTCGTATGAGTTTATCTCCATGGCGCAAGAGGATGATGTATCGGATAGGGTTGTCTTATCCCTCTTAAGGAGGAGCATCCTTATGGGGTTTGTGCTATCGGGACTGGGAGGAATATAACCAACTTTTACCGTGTCGTTTCCGTTGGTAAGGGTATATACTGCCCCCAACCACCAGCTTCCACCCGGAGGATTTAAAATTTCAATTACGTTCCCACCTAAGGATAAAAGGAAATCCTTGCCCGGCACGAGCTCCTTCCACCTCCCGAATTTATAACACTTGGGATCCGTAAACGTCGTATCACCCCTAAAGTGGGCGGAACCGTAAGTATATACGTCGTTCGGGGGTGGGGAAGTTGTGTAAAATAATCGGATCTCTGATATTCTATATCCGGGTAAAATTGGTACATAAAAGAATTTTCCCCTTACGAAGTTCCTTGCGTAAATCGTATCAGTTATTACTTGAGATTGTAAGGTGAAGGTTTTTGTTTGGCTTACCCCCCTCTCCCTTGTGGCAAGTAGTACTATCCTTGAAGGTCCAAAACCGAACCTACCCTTTAAACCGAACAATCCCGCCCCAGCACCCACGGAGGTGTAAGATGTTGATGGGATACCCGATGCGTCTATATCCCCCGCCTCCAAACTTTGAACAATATCATCTTCCGTCCCCGTATAGGATAATAGGACCTTGTTCCTTGAGAAGTCCGTAGCTTCCGAATTATGATTGACCTGAACCTTCAACCTGTCGGTAACCTGCCCGGTGATATTTACGTTTAAGGTTTGCTTCATTTGAAGCTGGGGAATGGGTGAGGATACCGTATCGTACCTACCACCGAATATGTACCTATCCTGCCTTCCACCAAAGCTTATCGTTTGATTTCCGGAAAGGGAAACCTTGCTCACCCCCTCCCCCAAAAACCTCCACCTCTCGGGTATATAAACCGGAACGGTTATGTCCGGAATAAGTCCCCCCCTATAGACCGCTGTGTCCGCTTTCCTAATTTCCCCCTTAACCGCATTATATAACCTCAAACCAAAGAAATCTTCGTAAGTGTAAGTTTTTATTGTATCCGAGTAATCGCCGTACCTGATCTTCTCATAAATTCCCGTTGAATCGTAGGAATAATCCGAACCGAAAATCTCCCTCAACAGCCTCTCCGAAAAATCCAAATAAGCCAATAAAATTATCATATTAAAATTATACCCTCATGGTTCTTTACTATCACCCCTTTGTACAGGAAATCCACCTGATGTAGGGTAAAGTGATAATCCTCCTCGCTTAAAGCGGAAATCCCATCCATGGGTATAATGACGTTGTACCACCTAAGGGCAGCGGAACCCGCGGTGTGTAAAACGCATATATTCGCAACGGTTCCAACTATCACAAGGTTCTTTATCCCTTTAATCCTGAGTATGTGATCCAAAGAGGTCCCATAAAAAGCGTCATACCTGAGCTTTTTTACCAATATATCCCCATCCTTAGGTTTGAGCTCATCTACGATCTCCGCTCCCCATGTGTTTGCCACCGCATGCCTTCCCCAAATTTTAAATTCCGGGTCATCCTCCGAGTGCCAATCTTGGGTATATATAACCGTTGAGTTCTTTCCCCTAAACTTTTCTATCAAAAGCCTTATGGGTTCTATGGTCCTTCTAGATTCAGGAACAAACAGGGATCCTTTTTCGTGCACAAAGTCGTTTTGCATATCGACCACTATCAAAGCGCTCTCCTTTGCGGGAATTTCCACATTTTCTTTTACCTCGTACCTCATAGGTAAAAATTTTAAAGCGGAAATCGGCTATTTTGTTTGAGATGGCTTTAGCAAATATCTCCTCGTTAGATCCTCAAGGGTAATCTTCTTCAATATTGAAATTACCTCGGCTTGAACGGTGTTCCAAACATCCTTTAAAACGCAATCTGTTAAGGAAAAAAGGCAGTCCGCCTCCCCACCTGGAACCAAGCACTTAACTATCCCATAGGGGCCCTCCATAACGTTTATCACATCAAAAACGCTTATTTCTTTTGGGGACTTTGCGAGGACATATCCCCCCTTCTTACCCCTAACGCTTTTAATTAAACCCTTCCTCCTTAACCTTACCAAGATCTGCTCCAAAAACGCAATTGGGATCCCTTCCTTTTCATATATTTGCTTTGAGCTCACGGGTTCATCAGAGAGGGCTATGTGTATTAAAGATTTTAGGGCATATTCGGTTTTTATGGTGAATTTTAGCAAGAGGTGGCGCGGGGATTTGAACCCCGGAATAGCGGTTTTGCAAACCGCCGCCTTGGACCGCTTGGCTACGCCACCAAGGTAAAATATTATAAAGTGGAACCACCCTCAATATTATCCTTATTTTTCAAAGAATACATCACAATCTCTTCCGTCGTTTTTGCCCCTTCCCTCAATGCCATATTCACCAATTTCCTCGCCTTTGGATAATCCAAACCAAGGGAAACTAAAGCCTGTAAGGCCTCGGAGATCGCTTGATTTTCTTCATCCGAAACTCCAATTTCAAATATGCTATCCTTTAGTGCAAATATTATCATCTCAGCCTTCTTAGTTCCGAGGCCCTTAACTTTTTTAAGTATATTTACGTTGCCTGTTTTAACCGCCAAAGCAAGTTCGGATATTGAAAGATCGGAAAGTACCCTTAAAGCCATAGATGAACCTATCCCCGGAATTTCAAGCAAAACCTCAAAAACTTTCAGTTCTTCCTCCCTTTCAAAACCATACAATTCAAAGCCGTTTTGGGAAAAATAAGTGTAAGTATAAAGTAGGATCTCTTCATCTTTTGAGATCTTTGAAAGTAAAAAATTTGGCACCTTAACTTTGTAAATTACACCTCCCGGGGTTTCCAAAAGGACAAAATCCTCACCGACCTTAAATACCCTTCCCCTTAAACCTGCTATCATTTTACGAGGTAATAGGCTGCTGCCAAAGCGTCGGTTACGTGATCTTCAACCTCAGGTAGGGAGAATATGCTCCTTAGGACCTTAGAGACCTGTTCCTTGCTCGCCATACCGTACCTTGTTGTCCCAATTTTCGCCTTTGATGGCTGAATTTCCAAAACTTTTACCCCCATATCCCCAAGAACCAGAAGTATAACTCCCCTTACAGCACCTAACGTTATAGCTATCCTTGCGTTCCTGTGGTATATTACGGATTCCATAACAGCAAATTCCGGGGAAAGATCCTTAACGATCTTTACAATCTCATCCCTTATCTTCTTAAGGCTTTCCTTCAGATCCCCCTTTGTCCTTATAACCCCCCATCCCAAAGCCCTTAAATCTTCGGTTTCTATCACTATCCAACCCGTCGCCCTAATGGAAGGATCCAAACCCAAAACCCTCATTCTACCTCCATCTTCTCAAGGATCTCCTCTGGGATATCAAAGTTCGCATATACCTGTTGTACATCGTCGTGATCCTCAAGGGCTTGATATAGTTTTAAAACACTTTCCGCAACCTTACCTTCGACCCTAACCGTATTCTGCGGGATCATGGTTATGTGATCCATAACTATGGGAAGGCCCCTTGAGGATATCGCCCCCTTTACCTTTGAGAAGTTCTCTGGGGAAGTATATACTACCCAAGAATCCCCTTCTAATTTTACATCCTCCGCACCACCTTCAAGGGCAACTTCAATTATAACATCCTCCGGAACGCTTGGATCAACGTAAATTATCCCCTTTTCAACGAATTGCCAGGCTACACTTCCCGGTCCAGCCAAATTTCCCCCAAACTTTGAGAATATATGTCTAATTTCCCCCGTAGTTCTATTTCTGCTATCGGTTAAGGCTTTAACCATAAAGGCTACCCCGCCCGGACCGTAACCCTCGTAAATAACCTCCTCGTATTGTATTCCCTCAATCTCTCCGATTCCCCTCTTTATCGCCCTCTCTATGTTCTCCCATGGCATATTTGCTTCCTTTGCCTTTTCTATGGCAAGCCTTAGCCTGGGATTCAGATCGGGATCTCCTCCCCCGAGCCTCGCCGCCACCTGTATCTCCCTGATAAGCTTATTAAAAATTTTGCTTTTTCTTGCATCAACCTTTGCTTTTTTGTGCTTTATCTGCGCCCATTTGCTGTGGCCTGCCATCGTGAATATTTTAAAGTTGAAAGTTTCTCCCATATAATACACGCTTTATGTTTAGGGAGGAAAAGGCACAAGTAGCAAAAAAATTTATGATGCATGAAAGGGATACGGGTTCAACCGCGGTTCAAATAGCTTTACTTACCCAAAGGATAAGGCACCTAACCGAGCATGTAAAGAAGCATAAGAAAGATATACACAGTAGGTACGGGCTACAGAAGTTGGTGGAGAAGAGGAAGCGTCTTATGAAATATCTCAAGAGGACGGATTATAGGAGCTACGTTAGGGTTTTGAAGGAACTGGGGTTGAGGGATGTAAAGTAATATGGACAAGTACTCGCTTAAGATAGGGGACAGAACTCTAACTTTATACATAGCTAACGATCTGGTTTTGCAATCTTCGGGGGCGGTCATAGCACAGATGGGTGATACCATGGTCCTTGCGGCGGTGACCTACCAAAAGGCCGATCCAAAAAACAAAAGGGATTTTCTCCCTCTCCTGGTGGAATATAGGGAAGAAGCTTACGCCGCAGGAAAAATCCCAGGGGGTTTCTTCAGGAGGGAAGGAAAACCTAGGGATAAGGAAATTATTTACGGTAGGGCCATAGATAGATCCCTAAGGCCCCTGTTCCCAAAGGGTATGACGGATGAAATTGAGATTGAGGTCTTCCTAATATCTTACGATATGGAGTTTGAGGGAAATTTCTTGGGAGCCATAGCCGCAAGCGCCGCCTTAACCATATCCGAGGTTCCATTCAACGGACCTATAGGGGTTATGAGGATAACTTATAAAGATGGGAATTTTATACCCTTTGCGACCAACAAGGAGGTGGAGGAGGCGGGGTTTGATCTGGTAGTTGCGGGAACTTATGGAAAGTTCCATATGATAGAATTTGGGGGGAGGGAGGTTCCAGAAGATCTCATACTTTCCGCCCTTGAATACGCGATACCGAACATAGAGCTTATGATAAACCTTCAGGAGGAGCTTAGGGAGAAATACGGAAAGGAGAAGTTTGAACCCACTAAGCTCATCTATCCCGAGGGACTTTACGAGGATGTTATAAGCTTGGCTAAGGATAGGGTTTTAGATGCCCTTTTGACCCCAGTAAAAGGGGAGAGGAACGAGGCTTTGGATAACCTAAAGAAGGAGATAATCTCCCAGCTCTCGGAGAAGTATCCGGGGATGGAGGTTGAGATCGGGGATATATTGTATAACTACGAGGCGGAGGTGATGAGAAATTACATTCTGGAAAACAATAAAAGGATAGATGGGAGGGATTTGGATCAAATAAGGCCCCTTTATGCGGAGGTAGGGCTTCTGCCGAGGGTACATGGGAGCGCAATATTCAAGAGGGGTGAGACGGTAGCCTTGGTTTCAACAACGTTGGGAACCAAGGAGGATGTCCAAATAATGACGGAGCTTGACGTTGAGGATATTAAGAGGTTTATGCTTCACTATAACTTCCCACCCATGTCCACGGGGGAAGTTAAACCTTTAAGGGGACCATCAAGGAGGGAGATAGGGCATGGGAATTTGGCGGAGAAGGCCCTCGAGCCCCTGATCCCAGACGAGGATAAGTTTCCTTACACCATTAGGGTGGTTTCGGATATACTTTCCTCAAACGGTTCAACCTCCATGGCGAGCGTATGCGGGGGATCTTTATCCCTTATGGATGCAGGGGTACCCATAGAAAGGCATGTTGCGGGAATATCCATAGGTTTGATAACCTCGGGGGAAACCTACAAACTCCTTACGGATATTCAGGGTATGGAGGATTTCTTTGGGGATATGGACTTTAAGGTGGCGGGAACGGATAGGGGAATAACCGCCATACAGCTTGACATAAAGATAGATGGGCTAAAGATGAACATAATTAAGGATGCCCTCCAAAGGGCAAAAGAGGCGAGGGGCGAGATCTTGGATTTTATGTACAAGGTGATAGAAAAACCAAGGACGGAAATATCAAAGTACGCGCCGAAGGTTGCCACCTTAACCGTTCCGATAAACAAGATAGGGGAGATAATAGGTCCGAGCGGGAGAAATATAAAGTCCATAATATCCGAGACGAACACAAAGATAAACATAGATGACAAGACGGGGAAGGTGTTTATTTATGGGGAAAAATGGGAGGACGTGGAGAAGGCGAAGAGGATGATCAACGAGGTCGCTCAGGAACTTGAAGTTGGAAAGGTATATCTCGGCGAAGTTTATAGGATAGAGAAGTATGGGGTTTTTGTTAGGATAGGGAAGAAGGAGGCGCTTTTGCATATATCCGAGTTTGACGTGAATCCGGTAAAGGACCTTACTCAGGTCGTAAAAATTGGGGATAAGCTCCTAGTTAAAGTGATAGAAATTGACGAGTTGGGTAGGGTGAAGGTTTCAAGGAAGCAGGCAATGGTGGGAGGGGTGGAAAGGTTAAAAGGTTGATATGGGATTTTTCCTCGGAAGGAGGGGGATCTTCCAACCCCTCCTTATCTCCATAACCGTTTTACTCTTTTCTTCCCTTGTGGGGTACGATTTCCCCATAAGCTTTACCCTTTCCACTTTATTCTCATCAATATTCTCCTCCTCAAACACCGTAAGGGCTTTTTGGGAAGATATGGCTATAAATAGGGTGATCCTTATGTACGGTAGGGAAGGGGGATTTCTTATCCCTTATCTCTTTACTGTGGCTGTTTCCTTTATAGTAAACTTTTCCACCCTTCTGCTTTCGTTTTTGATATACAACTTTTTCGGTTTTAGGGAAATATTGGGGGTTTTGGTTTGGACGTTTTCGTCGGGCACTTTAACCTCAACCATTTCCATTATAGGGGAGATGGCGAGGGTAAATT
>Ga0079992_131433_pt1 | contig 13595 bp, 13 predicted proteins | sample FaiFalFF_MnMetaG_3_FD_69197 | JGI IMG/M metagenome (GOLD analysis project Ga0079992, IMG submission 69197) | Freshwater microbial communities from Yellowstone National Park, Wyoming, USA - Fairy Falls B (FF_Mn_B) MetaG (SPADES assembly) (version 2) | ecosystem: Environmental > Aquatic >... | reverse complement strand
GAAATGAGGAATGAAATAAACAGTTTAAGAAGAGAAATAAATGATTTAAGGAATGAAATGAATAGCAGAATTAATAGCCTTGAAAATAGGATAGAAAATAGGATAAATGGAGTTGACAGAAAGCTAGATAGCAGATTCCTCACGCTTTTAAGCATTCAAATATCGATGTGGGTTACTATAATTTTAACGATATTATTTAAATAAAAAATAAATTTTTATTTGAAAATTAAAAATTTATAAAAATAATTTGAATGATTTAATGATGGTTGAATAGAATTTTTATTCAATACGGTGCCTTCTCAATAAGAGCTCCTGCTAATTCACTTACAAATCAATTAGCTTTTCAAATACGAATCAATAATCTTTACATCATTAGCTACCTCTCATTATCAATAAACTAAATTGTTCTTGTTGATTAAACCTTATTTTTATATAAAAAACAAGGTTTTCGTTTTTTTACTTCAATTGAAAAATTAAAAATTTTCAATTTTTTATGTATTTATAGAACTTAATTACTTATGTTAATTAAAGATTCTCTTACTCTATTTAATACTTGATTTAACTTATTTTGTTCTACACCTACTAATATAATATACTTACCTTTTACCTTCTTTCTCAAATCTATACTTTTCTTCAATTCTATCAACAATAGTTATTTTATCTAAATATCCTTTGATCTCTTTCTCTGAAACTCCTTTAAGCCTTCCATACTTTCTTTTTAATATTCTTAAGATGAAATCCAACATGAGCTGACTTTCTAGATCAAAATCTCTAATATCAAACATGATTAGCACATTAGTTTTGCGACAAAGAATTATTGGAGTATGGACTCCTGCAATGAAATCAGCAACTGCTTTATCTTTAATCTTTACTACATTATTCCAAACCATAGTAAAAATCCAATGATATCTGGAAACGATTATTTCTTGATTTGAACTGGATATAAGCATTATAGGTTCATAATCTTCAGGCTTATAGAGATCCCATTTCCAGTAAAAATAATGAACTGAAGGTTTATCCTTCTCTACGAGAACCTTCTCTGGATCGCCCTTTCTTATCCATATTATTTCAGATAGAGTAGATAGGTTTCCCCTCAAATTCGCCTATCTTTTTAAGCTTCAATTCTGTAGATAGATCAATTTCAAGAGACATTGCAACTTCAATAATTCCTTTGGCTGTATCAATAAATTGTAATAACTGATTAATGTGACTTTTCTTTTTGGAAGGCTCATCAACAGCTAATATTTTGAACATATATTCTGATAAGCCTGTTGCGATAAGCCTGTATGCTCCCGTAAGATTATATGTTTTAATTTTAAAATCCGTAGCCCGTTCCTTGAAATATTGATTAACTGCATCAAGTTCACCTATTTCAAGCATTTTCAATACATTTTCTATTTCCATACGTAGTGAGTTAAGATCTTTAATATCGATCATAGATGGTTTAATCTTAAACATGACCGACTCTATTTCATAATATCCTTTTTCTGTTAATCCTATCAACGGATTTCTTTTGCCTATTCTTATGATTAAGCCTTTTGCTTCAAGTTTTCTTAAAGTATAATATGCTGTAATTTTATTCAGATTTAATTCTTTAACTAAATCTGAGAAATAAACAGGTTCCCCTCTTTCTCTTAACCATCTTAGAATCTCAATTGGTGTAACCGCTAAGTATTTTCCGTATTTTGAAGATACGTCTTTTACTGAAAGCCACTGGCCTTTAACGTATACTTTTTGTTTTTCAGGAATAGCCTCTAATGGAATTTTTGTTGTCACTACAATCTAACTAACTAATTAATATATAAATATATAAATTTTATTAAATTTTAAAGCAATGACTTCTCCTCGCCACTTCTCACCACGCCCATACGTTATAAATGCTACTTCCCATCCATACTTCCTAATAAGCTTCTTAAGATTCTCCTCTATTCTTTCAACGAATTTCTCAGCCTCAATTTTAGCGATACGTTCATCTTTAACTTTAACTACATATGCACCTGCTTTTGAATCTCTAATTAAATCTACAATACCTAACTGATAAAGGATATTAAATGCTGCTTCATCGCCTACCGTTCTTCTTCTTGGTTGTTCACCTGGTATTAGAAATTGAATTGGATATGGGTATTCATCTACATACAGCTTATAATATGATTTATAACGTGATGTTGCATAAGCGTGTAGTAATAATCTCCTAGCTCTTTCTCTATATTCCAAAAGAGAACAATAAAAGTTATGTATTTTTGCTTTTTATAAAATAATCGTAAGAAATGATTGTTATATGTAGATATACAATTTTTTGCGCCAATAATTATTCATAAACAAGTGTAAAGGGTAAAGATTTATATAAGAATTGTTTATTATGTAGCGATGGCAACATCTAAGAGAATTGAGATTATTAAGAATTTGTTTACTGAAGCTGAAGAATATTTGACTAAAGGAGATGCAGTTCAATCTTCTGAGAAACTTTATAAAGCTGCGGAGGAATGCATTAAATTATTATCTGAGCGCTTTAACCTTCCTGAAGCAAAGGAAGCTGAAGAGAAGGGAAGGTGGACAGTTACATTGCTTGAAAGAGCTGTAAGAAAGCTTTCCGATAAGATAAGCATAGATGTTCAAATAGGCTGGGATTCTGCGAATTACTTGCATGTATGGGGCTTCCATGAAGCAAAGCTTGAGGCAGAAAATGTTAAAGCAAGGTTACCCTTGATTAAAAGACTAATAGAGTTAACCTTAAGCTAAGTGATTTTCGTAAATTATTCTTCCATAATAGAATCGTAGCCTAAAATTTTAATGTTTTTTTTATGGAAATGACCAAGATGAACTTAAATTGACATTCTTTGAGTTGAGCATCTCAAATGAAATAGGTTCTTAATTAATGAATTATTCGTTAAGTGAAACCTTAAGTTTCAATAGCATAAAGTTAAGTTAAAAGATCAGAAAAATTGAGTATTTATGCGCAAATATATGTAGATTTCTTACCGAATATTTTGATGGCCCGCCGACGGCCATCATTAAACTTCAATAACTATTCTAGTTTTTCTATACTACTATTCATTGATAGGAAATTTCTAGTCTTCAACACATACTTCCTAATATAAGAAATCACATAAACATTCAATGTATAACTTTTATGGTTTTTCATTGGAGTATGTGGAACCGAAGAGATTTTCTTGATTGGAGGGAAAGTTTTGCGATAAATTCATAAGGTAATTAATGTAACAACGCTTTTTCCTTTAAATTGCAAATATTCCTTTGAAAATATCTATTAAATGCATTTTTCTTCCTTCACAAAACTTCCTTTAGTATCTCCTTTTCTAAAATCTTCTCCGCTTCCTCAGCAGTGATGCCAAGCTCTTCAACTAACTTTAAAAATTCTTCATCAAAAGCCTTCGAAGCATTCTCTGCTACTTTTTCAGCAACACTTTTATTATCGGTAACAAAATAACCAGAACCTAGATTTACTAAATAAACTTCTTTTTCCTTAAATTCAGAAATTAAAATTCTGCATTTATCATCGGCTTTCCTTAACAAAATTTTTCCTATCATAAAATATTAACAAAATCTAAGATTAAAATATTTTTTCATACATAAATCCCTGAAAGAAATAAATAAAACATGAAAGTTAAACTTTTAAAATTATAATTATTAAATTCAGATATTTATTTATAATTCTAAAAATCTCGACATATTTTTATTCGAATATTTATTAGTAAGGTTATTTCTTTTAATAAATATGGAGGATGAGGAAATAAAGAAATGGAGGTTAAAAGAACGTGATTATAAATTGATAACTGGTCATGGAATATACGTAAATGATATTAAACTTCCTGGAATGCTATATTGTAATGTAATAAGTAGTCCTTATGCTCACGCAAGAATTAAAAAGATTGATTATAGTAAAGCTTTGTCTTTAAAAGGTGTAGCAGCTATTATTACAGGAGAAGACTTAAAGAAGATTATGAATCCTTTGCCAACCCAAGCAGATTATAAACCTTTTGGCTGGCATTGGAGAACAGTAGTAGCTTATCCGTTAGCAGTAGATAAAGTAAGATATATGGGTGAACCAGTTGTTGCGATCGCAGCAGAAAATGAATATCTTGCATTTGACGCGGCTGAATTAATTGAAATTGAATATGAGCCTCTCAAGCCAATAGTTGATCCAATTGAAGCATTAAATGATAAATCCAATCTGTTATACGAAGAATGGGGAGATAATATTCAAGTACATTTAAATTTTAAGTTTGGAAATGTTGAAGAAGTTTTTAAAAAGGCTGATAAAATATTGGAAATTAAATGGCAAGAAGCTAGACAGTCAGGTTTTCCTTTAGAACCACGTGGATGTGTGGCATATTATAATCCCTATGAGGACACTTTAACAGTTTGGAGTTCAACACAGTCTATTCAATATTACAAATGATCATTTCTAAAGCATTAAATTTGCCCACAAGCAGAGTTAAAATCTATGCACCTAATGTCGGAGGAGGTTTCGGTAACAAGTTTCATTGGTGGTTTGATTTAATTGCATGCGCCTTATCTATTAAAACATGCAGACCCATAAAATTTATAGAAACCCGTAGGCAAAATTTTCTCTCACAACCTCATCAAAGAGATGTAATTTGGAGAGCAGAGGCTGCTGTAAGAAAAGATGGAAAGATTTTAGGGATAAAAGCTAAATTGATTGTTGATTTAGGAGTAGAAGGGACCAATAGGGGTTCAGGTGCACCTTCTTTAATTCCAGCATGTTTATCTATTCCAAATGCTTATAAATTGGAAGCTTTGGAAGTGGAAGCGTTTGGAGTTGTAACTAATAAATCATTCTATTGCGCATATAGGGGCTACGGAAAGGATAAGGGAATAAAGCTGATGGAAAGAATAATTCAAAGAATAAGCCTAGAATTAGGAATTCCTTCTGAAGAAGTTAGATTTAGAAATTTCATTCAACCAAATGAATTTCCTTATAAGCAAATAAGCGGATATATCTACGATAGCGGTAATTATCCTGAAGTTCTCAAAAGAGTTTTAAAACTTGCAAATATTGAGGAATGGAGAAAGAGACAAGAAGAATTAAGAAAAGAAGGAAAATACATAGGTATAGGAATAGCTTTTTGTGTGGAGCCTGCAGGTGTTGCAAATCCTTATTCAATTTATAGTGGTTATGAAAGCGCACGTGTTGCTATTAATACAGACGGTGAAGTTGAAGTATATACATCAATAATTAATATTGGTCAAGGAATCTCTGCTTCAATAGCAAAGATTGTTTCAGAAACTCTAGGAGTGCCAATAAACTATGTTAAAGTGATAAGTGGTTCAAGTGATTATAAAGGAACAGGAACATATTCAAGCAGAGGAGCTGTTTATGGTATTAGTGCTGTTGTGAAAGCAGCAAAAATAATGAAAGATAGATTAAAAAGAATAATGGGAGACATATGGAAAATTAAACCTGGAGAGATAGAAATAGAAAATGGAGAATTATATCCTAAATCTTTACCTTCTAAGAGAATTAACCTAAGAGAGCTAGCTTATATGCTTTATCACTTTCCAGGTCAACATAGATTATTAAGCGAAAATCTAATAAAAGAAGGAGTAGTTCCTTTGGATGTGGTAGTTTCATGGTTCAGTCCACTGACAGCAATGCATCCCACTGTTCCTTATACTACGATGTCTTATTCTGCAGATGTAGCGATAGTTAATGTTGATATAGAAACGGGAGAAGTGAAGCTTCTTAAATACTATACTGTTCATGATGCAGGAAGAATAATTAGTGAAGAAATAGTTAATGGACAGATCATAGGTGGCATAGCTCAAGGATTAGGTGCAGCTCTTTATGAGGAGCTAATCTATGACAAGAATGGCTCATTATTAACCACTAGTTATTTTGATTATGCTATGCCATCTGCAGTTGAAATGGTCAACGTTGAAATTGAACATTTTATGACTCCTTCTCCTTTCACTGAAGTTGGATCAAAAGGGATGGCAGAAGAACCAATTTATTCAAGTGCAGTAGCTATTGCAAATGCAGTAGAAGACGCTTTAAGTCCTTTTGGAATTATAATAGATAAAATTCCTATCAAAAGCGAAGATCTTTTTAAAAAATTGAAGAGACAATAAAAATATAGGAAGGTTGATATCAAAATAGTTGAGTTGTGATATGTTTTTGTCTTCATTTATCCCTGATAACCTCTACGATAAATTTTTTGAAATTTAAAAAAGGATTATTATTTTTTAGACAAGAGTTCCCGGCCAAGTCACTTGCAAAGAACTTAATTAGCTTTGATATTTTTTAGCTTCACTTAATATTTGTGATAGTTCGAAGAGGAAGATATCTGAAAGAATGGAGCTTTTGAATTTAGCTTACGAGAGTATCTTTTAATTTTCTTGATGAATACTTATCTACTCTTTAATCTTAAATAGAGATAAGCTCATCTTCCTTTTCAAGTTCATCCAGCTTATTTTATCTCATCCTGTTAACATTTTGATTTTTAACAAAGTCTTACATCTGTTTAAGATTCGATTATGTAATTAATGATTTATTAATTTTTATAACTTATTATTAAAGTAAAGGGTAAATTTAAAACGGGAGTGAATTACTTAAACTTAAAACCACAGATAATAAAAAGATACTAAGGTGCTGTAAATTGCTGGAGTCTTAAAAGAGATTTAAGAAGTTATAATATGTCAAAGAAACGATAAGAATAGATTTAAATAAATCATGAATATTAATATAATGAAATAAAATGATCAAAAATATAAACGGTAAATATATAAATATAGAAGGAAAATATCTATATATAGAGGAAAAAGGGAAGGATTTTCCAGTAATTTTGGTTCATTTGGCAGGATTTGACAGTAGAATATATCATGATGCTTCTGAATATTTCCCTGAAAAGTATAAACTAATTATTGTAGACCTACCAGGACATGGAAAGTCGGATCCCTGGGAATTACAGCTTAAAGGTTACTCCAATGCGTCAGTAAGTTTTTACTCGGATATAATACTTAAGCTAGCTGACGCATTAAATTTAGAGAAGTTCGTTGTGGTAGGTACTTCCATAGGTGGTAACATTACATTAGACATAGCAATAAAGGCCAATAAGAAGTTAATAGCAGGAATTGCCATAAATTGTGCTGGCAGGACAAGGACTTTCAGTGAAGAGGATATAAAAAATGCAAATCCAAGTGATCCTCTTAGAACACTCTTTTTCGCGGGTCCTAACGCTACAAAAAGATTAATAGAGAAATTGACGTGGATAAGAAGTATGACTAGGGCGGAAATATTTAGATGGGATCTAGCTGCATGGAATAACTTCGATGTAATGGACAAATTACAATTAATAGAGTCTCCGATGTTATTAGTGAGGGGAGAATTTGATCCAATTGTAACTCAAGAAATGATGAGGGAGACTGCAAATAGGATAAGGAATTCTGAGTTTAAGGAGTTACAAGGAGTAGGTCATTATGTTCCAGCGGAAGCTCCGGAGATATTCGCAAAAATAGTAACAGAATATCTAGACAAGGTGAGACTATGAAGTTACTAATGTTCACTAAGGGCTCAAAGGAAAGGTTAGGATTTGTGTTAAATAATAATATAGTTGATGCCATTGAAGCTTTCAAGATACTACATGGATCAGAACCTCCTGATTGGTTAAATTCGTTGGATTCTTTAATAGCAGGAGGACAATTAGCTTTACATCTAATAAAAGACCTCGAAAATTATGCTAAAAAGAACATAAGCGAGATTAAAAGCGTCATATATCCTCTAGATCAGGTAGAATATTTACCACCGGTTAAACCGGAGAAGTTATTGTGTAGCGCTTTAAATTATAAATCTCATGCTGAGGAATTAGGTAGAGAATTACCTACGGAGCCTTATTTCTTCATAAAACCACCTAATGTTCTGATTGGGCATAAAAGACCAATACTCATTCCAAAATTTTCCAAACAAGCGGATTACGAAGGTGAGTTAGCTGTAATAATTGGAAAGAAGGGTAAAAATATTAGCAGAAAAGATGCAATGGACTATATATTCGGCTATACAATCTTTAATGATGTAAGCTTAAGAGATTTGAGATGGGGTAAGAGCGGAAAAACCGAATATATTAATTGGTTTAAGGCCAAGAGTTTAGACACGCTTGGTCCTATAGGACCTTGGATTGTAACTAGAGACGAAATCTTAAACCCCCATAATTTGAGAATAAGAACGTTTGTAAACAATGAACTAAGACAAAACGGAAACACGGCAGAGATGATATTCAATATACCAACATTAATAGAATATGCCTCAGAATGTGTCACATTAAAGCCTGGTGATGTAATAGCTACAGGTACTCCAGCTGGTGTAGGACTCGCAACTGGGAAATTCCTAAAGCATGGAGATGTAGTTAGAGTAGAGATAGAAAGCATAGGAGAGTTAGAGAATAATGTAGTTCTAGAAAGTTAAATTTATTCAAAAGAGTTATACTGAACATATTAAATTCATCATAGAGTATAAGGGGTATCTGGTTTTGAACACTCACTATTTAAAAAACTCGTACTTAATATTGAAATAATTTTTCACAATTAATTTCGAATATTCTTTTGAAAAATTAGCCTTGAAAAAGGTAATATAATATTACTCCTTCAAGTCCATTAATGGGTGTTAGAAAAGTAGTTATAGCTACTGTATATTTAACGTTAAATGAGTATATTCTAGCCAAAGCTGCATCAGTAATTGCTGGTGGCATTGCTGAGGTTAGTAAAATTTCCCTAATAATTTCATTTTCATTTCCTATGTAAGCATATCTCGAAAGCGCTAAAGTTAATAGAGGACTTACTATTGCTCTAAAAGTAATCACAATTATTGATTGTTTAGTCTTTACTACTTTGAAAAATAATCCAGACATTCCTAAAGTCATTCCGAAATTATAAACTACTAAGGATACCCCTATCACTACAATAAAATTTGTAATGATAGAGGGCAATGCTATAAAATAATGTGATATGCCTCCACATATTGTTGAAATTATAGGTAATAACGTAGGAATGTTAATTATATTTCTCTTGGTTTTATCAATAGAATGAACTAGAATGTAAGTTAAATATGCCAAGAAAGGTCTGATTGTTGCTACCCCTGCAGCATAGAGTGCTGCATAAGAATAACTACCCTTAAGGACTAGAAGCAGAGAGAAAGGAAGATTAACACTGTTCATAAGGATGGATGCCATTATAACAGAGCCTCTTAAATCACTTTGCATTTTATTTGTTAAGAAGATTAAAACGGGGAATGTTATTAAGATGTAAGTTAATAATGTAAGGAAAATATTAAGACTTGTTATGGTAATTCCTATTTCTAAAAGTGAGAGATAAAAAAGAAGGGGGATTATTATCCATGAGTTGAGTAAGTTAGTTACATTAAAAATATTTTTAGCTGAGTTAAAACGAGTAGAGAGATAACCCAATGTTCCAGATACTAGAAAGGTTATACCTTGAAGAGTTTGTTCTATCATTAAGCTAAATATTAGGTCAATGGATATAAATTTAAGTTTTCAATCTATCTATACGCTTTCTTAACTTTAGACTTATTCTTCTAAATATTTTGAGCAGGCATAAATCTTTTGGTGGAGAAATGTACAGGAAAAGACTACAAAATACAAGTTTCAATTGGTACACTCTACGTCTTTAGTGGTTTCACTACAGAGAGTAATTAATGTCTCAAGTGATAATGTATACCACACTCTATCATGGTGTCATTAAAACATCGTAATATATTATAACATACCACTAAATCTTTTCAATGCTAATTTCCAAAGGATACATAGTATACTCAGGTAAAAATCAAAATTTCCAATTCACTTTTTAGATTAGTAAAAAGAAAACATAAAATTATTTATACATGTAAAAACAAAAATTTAAAAAAGCTATAGAAGTAAAAAAATTACTGAAACTTGTTTCACTCTATTTTAACATCCTTAGTCTCCTTAAGTAGAAAGTTGGTTATAATAGATAATATACATAAAGCCGTAGCCATAAAGAATATGTATAGCCAAGCTTGTAGCAAACCTCCTGCACTAACTATTGCAAAAGGTAGTAAGAATACAGTAAATATTCCAGTTATTGCTGCCCCAAGTTGGTAAGAGAAACCTGCACTGGTATACCTGTAATAAGTTAGGAATTGTTCAGCAAGGAATGCTGCAAGTACTCCAAATCCAAAGAAGTAACTAAAGTTTAAGAAAATGTTAGCAATTATTACATTTATTGGATTTAATGTGTTTACTAATGCATAATATGAGTAAGATGCTATTATGGTTAGAATTGCGCTGATTAGAAGAACCCTCTTTCTTCCAATGATATCCGAAATAGCTCCACCAATTATGCAAGCAAAAATTCCAGTTAGAGCACCAGCAAGTAATGCTACATTTATTATTGTTGGAGGAATTTTAAGTAACGTCATATAGCTTAAACCTGTAGGGAAAAATATTATTGCAAAAATAGTTACAATGTAGGTCCAAACTAATGCCAGCAATAGCATTTTTTTCCATTCTCTTTTAAAAGCAAGAATAGAAGGTGATCTGATTACCGCTCCTTTACTTACTAAACGCTGAAATATAGGACTTTCAATTAATTTATATCTTATAATAGCACCAACTATTAAAGCTATAGCACCTACGCCTATCAGTATTCTCCAACCTATATTCATGAATTCTTCACGCGGCATATAAGTAGTGGCCAAAAATAGACCAAGAATTGCTAAAAATGCACCTCCTGCTGTAGTTGCTTGTAGGAAGCTCGTATAAAATCCTCTTCTTTTACTTTCAGCTACAAATTCTGTTAATATTGTTGCAGCCCCTCCATACTCTCCTCCTAAACCTAGTCCTTGGATCAATCTGAAAATCAATATTAATATAGATGCCATAATTCCTATGGCAGCATAGGTTGGCGCTAAAGCTAATCCGGCCATTCCGATTCCTGTAAGAATCAGAGTCCATATTAACAATGTTTTTCTACCTATCTTATCGCCAAGATGTCCAAAGATTAGTGCACCTATCGGTCTGGAAAAAAATATAGCCCCATAAGTAGCAAGTGCTGCAGCAAAGGCTGCAGCAGGATCTCCTGGTGGATAATATAATAATGGCCAAACCAATGCTGCAGCTATACCTACTACAAAGAAATCGTACCATTCTATTAGAGTTCCTATAGATACTAGTAGAATATATCTAGCCAGAGGAATTGTTTGTTGGCTCATATTAAAAAATTTTTTTAAGGTATATATAAATTTTTCTACATTTTAATAAAGTTGTAGTAATAATACTATATTTATATATTTTACGTTAGGGAACAATGTATTAAATATAGCATTATACATAAGATGTAAAACATAATCGCCTCCATGTTTTACTTATAATTTTCATTTTATACACGATGGAAAATTTTTACACACGCATTTGTAAAAGAGATGAAAATTTCTCTATAGAGGATAAATAAAAACAATTTTTTTAAAAAGTAATTTTAAAAATAGGAGAGTGAGGAAATTCTGAAATTTTAATTTTTATAGCTCTACAAGTGAAAAATTATTTTAAAAATTAAGCGCTAGAACCTGCTATAGAAAATTATCTTTAAGAAAACTAAGATAACTCATTGGATAACATATCCAAAATAAAAATAAATAAGTTCAAAATTTTAACGATTTTAGCTTTGGTTATCATTCTTTTTTTATATATAATCTTTTCTTATTAATAGAAGCGTAATGCAGGACACTAATAAAAGGTTTATACTCTTTTAGTTTTATTCATACACTTTACTACAAAAAAATTTAAATATATAAAAAATTATAATAACATTAAGGGGTGTCCATATGGTTACCGTGAGTGAAGAGATAAAGATAAAGAGAGAAAAGCTTTTCAGAGAAATGCTAGATAAGAATCTAGGTACTTTCTTTACAACATTCCACATGCAGGAAGCGCCCAAATATGGACTTGTGACACAGCCAGTATTTTATTATGAACCTAGACCTCTTGCAGGATATTATAAATGGAATTATAAAGAAGCAAGAGATTATTTATATAAATTAGCAGAAGTCCTTACAGCTGAGGAAGCCGAGAGAAGAACTATTCATTATATTAATCCTAAATTAAAATCTTATCCTAATGTAGGACCAGTTGCAGCTTTACCTACACTTTATGCAGGAATCCAGCTAGTAAAACCAGGAGAATTAGCGTGGGCACATAGGCATACTCCAAATGCATTTAGGTTGGCCTTAGAGTGCCCTAAAGATGGAGGATATACAGTTGTAAATGGTTTTAAACTAATTATGCATACAGGTGATGTAATATTAACTCCCAGCTGGGCATGGCATGACCACCGCAATGATTCTAATGAGGATTTAATATGGTATGATGGTCTAGATGCACCTTTACATGCATGGGTTGGAAGTGTATTTTACGAGGATTATATAAAGGGAGGTGAAAAAAAGGCACAAGATATAATTTATTCTACTGAGGAAATAAACTTGACATATGGTAGTGCTTTACTGCCTAATGTATTATCTACAAACACATGGAATCCTGTATTACATTATCCTTATTCTAGAACCAAAGAGACTCTCACTAAATTGGCTGAGAAGACCCCCGCTAGTCCGCATGATGGTATATATTTGAAACTTGTTAATCCGATAACAGGAGGATCCACATTCCCCACAATGATGCTTGGCTTTAAGTTGTATAAGCCAGGAGTTGAGACTAAACCTTTAAGGAGGGCTGAAAACGTATTAATAACATGTATAGAAGGTGAAGGAATAATAGAAATTGAAGATGGTAAGGAGAAATACTCAATAATTCCATTTGATACTGTAGCGATTCCACCTTGGGTTAAATACAGGATAGTCAATACAGGTAAAAAAGATTTAATAGTATTCACTCAATCTGACGAACCTATATTTAGACTTTTACAGGCATATAGAGAGTGGTTTGGATAGCATAAAAATTTTTAAAATATTTAAATAATTTTTTTATTTTTTTAAATTAAAATTAAGATTATTTTAAAGTCTCATCTAAATTCCCATAGTTGCAAATTTTGGTGCTGCTACTTCTCTTATTCCTTTACTTAAACCTGTAATTAATGCTACTTTATTTTTCCATTGAGCCATAAGAATTAACATAAAGTTTTATATTTAATATATATTTTGGTTATTTGAAATTCTTGAAAATTGCAGAACCACATTCTATTGTCTCATGTTATTATTGAACAAACAAGAACTTCAGTTACATCTATTATCCAGAATATTTCCCTGCAAGATATAGAACATCTGGAACAAATGTGTCCTTCCAGTCGCCACAAATTTATGGGGGTCGTATCAACAATAATAGCCTCTTCTATATTTATATATAATTGTTTAAAACATGTTTGTTAAAACTTGTAACATAAAATATAATTTTTATTTTAAAAAGTTTATTAGTATATAAAAAGTATGTTTATTTATGTGGTGGCTTTTTGAAGAAAGGAAAAAGAATTTAGATTCCATTAAAATGAAATCCAACAAGTATTTCTCTCCTTGGAATTCTGAAGGACCATATTACGAAGATTTTGAGATAGGAATGATTATAAAATCTTGGCCAGGAAGAACA
>Ga0079992_125053_pt1 | contig 13602 bp, 12 predicted proteins | sample FaiFalFF_MnMetaG_3_FD_69197 | JGI IMG/M metagenome (GOLD analysis project Ga0079992, IMG submission 69197) | Freshwater microbial communities from Yellowstone National Park, Wyoming, USA - Fairy Falls B (FF_Mn_B) MetaG (SPADES assembly) (version 2) | ecosystem: Environmental > Aquatic >... | reverse complement strand
GAATGTCAATAACGCCTTTTCAATGGGGGTGCGGCTCCCCCGCAGGCGGCTCAGCACCCGATACCCATGAAAAAGCGCCTGCCGGAGCGAAGCCTTATCCCCACGCTCATACGCCGCTAAAAGCCGTATCACTAAGGCCGCCAACAAAAGGTCTTTCCGACGCATCTCTACCGCCCCCTGCTCTACCCGATTCAATACCGACCATGTGCGCTCAACATCTTGAACATTATACAGATTGAGAGCCAAAAGATAGTAGCTCTGTAAGGCATACGCTGGCGAAGTGCGCAAATAAGTACGTTCTAAGCGATCCAAGTAAAGGTCGTATTGGGCTGCCACCTTATCACTTTGGCCCTGTATGAAAGCAAGATTGAGCTCATGAAATATCAGAAGCCTTTCCCGCTGAAGGGCTATAAGGCGACTAGAAGGGCGAAGGGAACGGAACTTAACTAATACTTTTTCGGCCTCGGCATAATCGCCCGCTTCCAAAAGGCCAGAAAGGTAGTTATTGAGAGCTAAGAGGTAGCGATTTTGTAGGAAGGGGAGCTTTTTGGGCTGCTGTTCCATTTTATAGACGAGGAGGCGGGTGATCTCTAAGTATTTTTGATTTTGGCCGGCCAGGCGGGCTCGCAAGGCTTGCGCCATATCATAGAAAAAGTGCAACGTCAAGGGAGCCGCAGGCTCTGGCGGCACCAGCCCCATCCGCTCTACATATTGGTCTATGATAGCTATCCGCTCCGACGGCACGCTTTCCCCTTCTTCCAAAATCAACTCCGCATACATCGCCGCCGCATACCAGGCTTTGTGAATTTTCTGCATGTCCTCCAAAACCCGATTCGTGTACCTAAAAAGACTTTCTGCGGATATGCCTTTCCCTCGAATAAGATTCATTCCCCAGAGCTGCTTAAGCAGGTCCGTCACATAAAGGGCTTTATCGTACTTTTCCTCAAAGAGCGCCCGCTGATACAGCCGCATGAGATGCTTGGGCAGCATAGAGAGAAAACCCTTATACAGTAATAGCTCCGTGCGCTGGATATTTTTAGAAAGCTCATGATCGGGGGAGTTGGTCTGATAAAAGAACGTGAGGGCCTCCAAAAGACGTTCATTGAGGTGGCGAGTAAGAGTATCTAACTTAGGGCTTTCCTGCATGAGCCGCTGACGAATGGCCTTAGGCGGAAGGCCCTGCTTGCGATACGCTATGAGCTTATCAAAAAGCTCTAAGTAATACTTGTCTCCGCTATGAAAATTGGAGAAACGCCGAAAGTAGCGGCGCTCCGCCGTATCCATGCGCCCAATAAGCTGATAGCTAAATCGGAGGCTGTACAAGTTGAGCATGCCGCAAGGTAAGAAAAAACCTTCAAATCCAAATTTTAGAATCGGCTAAGCCACTCTATAGCGACGAGGGTACGCCGAGGCTCAAATGGCGCTGGTAAAAGCCGCCCCATCGCAAAAGTAAGCCGCAAGAGACCCACCGACAATTGAGCCTGCAAAGCAAAACCCACGGTTTGAAAAGTTCTACGACGATCGGGATACAGACCTATGAGGCCCCCCTCCCCAAAAGCCGCTAAATAATCCTCATCGCCCATCCGCAAACGCAGCTCCAACGTGGCCTGCCCAAACTCATAGGTAGGCAAACTATTTTCGGGGAAGCCCCGCAGATCGTTAGGGCCACCTGCACGACGCAGCTCATTCTCAAAAAAACTCTCTACCCAATACCGATAGCCCATGGCCTGCGTCCAAAGGGTAAGGCGTCGCCCTATCGGCCAGTATCGCCCTAAGGTAACCTGTCCCTCCTGAAATGGACTGGATTGCGGCAAACGACTATAGTCTAAGGCGGGCAAGCCCGGATTGGGCAGATAGCCTCGCACACCCCGGCTCCCAACAACTTCCACGAACCAGCCCGTAGAGGGACTTAGGGGATTGTCTCGGCTATCCATGCGCCAGCCCAGTCTCACCCCCCGCCGGCGATAGTATAAGTGAGGCGGCGGCGGCCACACCCGCTGCCGATACGGCGCCGTACTCAAAAGCCGAGAAGACGCCCCCTTTACCCCCCCTAAAAATGTATGCACAGACGTAAGACGATAAGAAAACTGCACACCACCTTCCCGAAATAAAAAACTCGTATCCTGCCGCAAAAGATTAAAGTAGCCCTCCATGCCCACTAGCCCCCGAAAAAGGTAGGGCAGGGCCAACCTTAGGTCCAGCCGCTGGCTCCCTCCAACCAGCTGGCTGTAGGTGACTTGGAGGTTTTCCCCGAGGCGGAGGGGGCTACTGAGCTGGGCTTTCAGGTCGCCCACCAGCTGCACCTTCCCAGCTTTCAAGGGGTCCGAGGCTAAACCCAACGCCCCCTCTATGCGACTATTTTGTTGGGGCCGCACGCGCACCTCCGCCCACGCTAACCCCGGAAATAGCCAAAGCCGTGGCGTATCCACGACTGTCGCATACGGACTGCGAGCCAAACGCATAGGGAGCTTTTCCCAAGCCTCCCGAGAAAGAGGCCGCTTCGGCCACACCCCCGTCACCCGATAAAACGCCGAAAGCGGCGCCGGCCACCGCCCCCGAATAAACACCGTATCTAACACCACCCGCTCCCCCAAAAACACCCTCACATAACCCACACAATCCCCACCCGCATCACAATCTAACCGACTCCATTCCGCCGAAGCATACAGATACCCTGCTTTTCCCACCTCGTAAAGGGCTTCTTCAAGGAGGACATCCAAGGCGCCCGCCCGCAGGACCTCCCCCTCCCAAGAGCGCCGAAAATGCCGGCCTAAGAGCTTCTCCGCCCCAGAGTCCCCCTCTACAACCAGGCGCCTAAGCCGATAGCGGGGGCCTACATAGCCTTTCTCCCAGCTCGCCCGCCAAAAACCCAAAGCCACCAGAAAACTATCTACCTTCTGCCCAGTAGAATCCCGCCGCATAAAGGCCTGAAGAGCCGCTCGCTCCCGAACCCTTAGGGCCTTAAGCTCCGAAGAACTAAAAACTTGTAGCCATATAAGGAGAAGCTCCATGGGCTATGGGCCTGTAATGACTTCCCAAGTGAAATCGGGGGAGAGTTTCCAGGCTTCTATGACGGGCAGAAGCGGCGCCGAGAAAGCCGCCGCCGGCAATGGCACCCCCAAAATAAAGGCCAGCGTCGGCGCAATTGCCGTAATTGGCACCGGCTCGTACCGGTCTTCCGACCGTCCCCCACCCCACCAAAATATCAACGGCACATGCGTATCATAGGTCCAGATGGAGCCGTGCGTAGTGCCTTTTGCATAACCTTCGCTCTCAATAAGACCCGGTGCATACACCACCACCACGTCCCCACTGCGCCCCGGGAAATAACCCGCCTGGACGCGAGACACCGGATAATAACTGGAACCCGGCCCACTCAGCTCCTCCCGCGTATAAACCGCTACAACATCAGATCGCTGAAGAAGGTACTCCTTCAAAAGACGAGCCGCCCGATGCCGAAGCTCCAAAGTAAGCTTCGGCGAAAAATAAAAACTCTGATTGAGAAAGGCCGCAATAAACTGCACGGTATCTGGCATCTTAAAAGCCTCATGTAGGAAAGCTTCGGCCCGGGCGAGCATTTCGGTCTCAGGGAAACGGCCAGCGTGGAGCTTGTTTTCGGAGAGAGCTTCAGGGGTGGGGCTAACCCCATGATCCGCTGTGAGAAACACCAGCACTTCCCTCGGCCGAAACCGCCGACTCAAGTAGCCTAAAAAATCCGCCAACTGTTCATCCAGCGCGCGGTAAAGGGCTTCCAACTCACAGCTCTCCGTGCCAAAAAGATGCCCCACCAAGTCCGGCGTAGAAAGGCTTATGCACAAAAAGTCAGGATACTTGTCCTGGCCGAGTTTTTCGTGGTGGATGGCTTCTTTGGCCAGAGCTAGGGTGAGATAGTTACCAGCGGGCGTGAGAAGAAGGTCTTTATAGGTTGTAGGCTGATGAGGAAAGGTAGGGCGGCCCTCACCGGATAGATGGCCTTCATAGGGACTGTCGTCGGTACAAGCTAAGCGACCGGGTAAAGTCCAGGGAATCCTTAGAAGGCTATCGGGAAGGCGCCGAGCATTGAAGCTCTCCACCCACTCGGGAAGGGTGGAGCCGTAGTAGGTGCTACTGACCCACCGGCCGTTTTCGGGGTCAAACCATAAAGCGAGGTTGGCGCTGCGGCCCGCAGGCAAAATAGCCGATCGGTCCTTCAGCGCAATCCCAATTACTTTACTCTGATAGCGCGTCGCATACCGAAGCTCATCCGTGATGGTCGTAGATAACAACGTACGAGGACTTCGGCGACCCGCCTCCCCAAAAGAACCCAGCGGCTGAACCGTCGTGTCCAAAACGCAGTAATAAGGCTTCCCTAAGGTGCGCTCCCACCAGGTATTCGCCACAATCCCATGAAAAGCCGGCGTAGCCCCCGTGTAAATGCTGGCATGCCCCGGACCCGTATAGGTAGGAAAGTAGGTGTAGTGCGCATTCCAAAAGACTATACCTTCCCGCAGGAGCCGTCCAAAGCCCCGACTTTTAGCCGGCACAAAGCGCCGCAGGTAGTCCGCTCGCATCTGATCCACCACAATGCCTACCACCAGACGGGGGGGTATATGCTGAGAAAAACCAGGCCTCCATCCAAACCCTATCAAGATAAGCCCAGTCAAAGCCCTTAGACCGAACTCCTCTAACTGCAAAGGCCTACCCCCAAATCGCATCATCCCTCAAAGATACAGGATGAGCGGGAGCTACCCGTGCATTAGCCCCCAGCAAAACCTTCTCGCTTGACCAAAGCCGCTCGTGCATGAAGGAGAAGCGCTGCCGGAGAAAAATCGTTATCTTTGAAAAATGGCGCGGCTTCCTCTGGATACGCTTCGCTTAGCTAAGCGCTTAGAGGAAGCGGGCTTTCCCCCCGCCCAAGCCGAAGCCCAAATCCAAGTCCTGATAGAACTGCTCACCATGCAGGAAGCCGCTACCAAAACCGACATCCAAAAACTGCGCCTCCGCACAAAAAGAGACCTCCGCCTCACCGAAGCCCAGCTCCGAAAAGAAATCCAGCAGTTAGAAGCCCAACTCCGAAAAGAAATCCAGCAATTGGAAACCCAGCTCCGAAAAGAAATCCAGCAGCTAGATGCTCAAATCCGAAAAGAAATCCAGCAATTAGATGCTCAACTCCGAAAAGAAATCCAGGAAACAGAAGCTCGTCTCCGAGCGGAAATTCAGCTCCAAATGAAGGAGGTGGAGACTCGCCTTCGGGCAGAAATTTACCGAAGCCATAACCGGGTTATCTTTTGGGTGGCAGCCCTCATTGCGGCTCAAATACCCATCTTTTACCTTTTGAAGCGGCTTTTGCCATGAGACCAGCGAATATCTCTGTGGGAATGTTTTGTTTTGCTGAGTTATGCGAACTGCAGGGGCGATAGCGACGATAGCGGTAACGACGGCGATAGTTTTGGGCTTTGGGCTGCCCTTACCCCGCATACCGGGGCTGGGCCTTACGGATCGCAACCTCTTCTTCCATGTACCGATGTGGTTCGCCATGTATGTGATGATGGGAATTTCGCTCTGGTGGAGTGGACGGTATCTTTTGCAGAAGGATTGGGAAAGTGATCGGCGGGCACGAGAAGCGGCCATAGTCGCAGTGTTTTTCGGGATTTTGGGGCTTTTGACGGGCATTCTGTGGTCCCGCGTAACTTGGGCAGAGGCTCTGCCAGACTCAGACTGGCAGGCGTGGTGGGGCTGGGACCCCAAACAAACCTTCGCCTTGCTAGCCCTACTCGTATATGGGGCCTACTTCTTTCTGCGGCAGGGCATTCGGGACCTTCGGCAAAGAGCCCAGCTCAGCGCCGCTTACAACGTCATAGCCGCAATCTTAGTATGGCCCCTCACTTTTCTCCTGCCGCGCTATTTAGGGGGGCTTCACCCCGGCGCAGAAGGAACGCCCGCCTTTCGCAGTGAAGACATCAGCCCCTTGCACCGAGTAGTGTTTTATTTGGCGGTAGTGGGGTTTGTAGCGCTGGGCGTATGGATATGGATGCTGCGGGTGCGCCTGAGTCGTTTGGAAGAGCGGATCACCACTTCTCCAGACCTTCCCGCCGAAGCCGCTTAGGCGTGTACTTATGCGGTCGGTAAAAGCCGCCCAGCTGAATTTCCCCCGTGGGAAGAATACGAGCTGCCTGCGGCCGCGCCCAGTGCACCTGCCCCCCTACCCCCGCCTGCAAGTAAAAACGTTGTAAATAACGTTCCAACCACACCCGCACTCCAAACAGTATCATCAGCCGCGTATCGCCGCGCAGGTCTTTTCGGGGCCAGTAGCGCTGATGCAAGTGAAGTGCTACATAAAGGGGCCTATCGCGCCGCTCATCCGCTCTAAAGTACCCTATCCCCCCTTGCGAAACCCCTAAGGATACATAGCCGGGCACAGGCGTAAAGTGCAAAAAAGTATGGTGATACCGTAGCGCCAAAGCCGGCCGAGCCCACAAATGCACACCCCCAACCCCTAAACTGCCTCCCCAGTAAAAGGGCTTGGGCGCATCCAGCGGCTGACTATAAAGCCACAAACCGACGCCGCTCAGTATCCAACCGATAACGTTTCTGCTCCCGACGGGTCTCGGCATGAATCTGACCAGTCTCTGCATCAGGACGAACCTCATTATACTCCTGAAAGAGGGTCAGGTTACCATCCGCATCAAAGGTCGTCTGAATGGCGGTATGAGATTGCAAAGTTATGATTTGGGCGGCCACTTCTAACTTATCCTGCACTTGGCAGTTTTCATCTACTAAAAGGGCATAAATGGAGGGGCGAGGGCCGTCCATGACTTCAATAAGCCACACCACCGCCTTCCCATACGAAATCTGCCCCACCGGCGAAAAAATCGGCTCCGAATCCCTCCAGGCAAGCTTTTCTAAGAGCCAAGACTGAAGGTAAGGCGGAAAAGGCTCCCGAAACTCGTAAGAAACCTGCGCTCGGTAAGGAAGAGAAACTCGGGAGAGCTTTTTCCTGATGGCCTCACAGGGAGAAATATCAGCCGTAGGCAAAATAGAAAGGGTATCCGCCTCCACCTCCGCCCCGTATGTAGTCTCCGATGAAGTAGATTGACAACCGAGACCCACTAAACCCACTATAATCCCAATGAAACCCCTTCTCACGAAAGTAAAGATACGAGTTTTCTCAAAAGTGGAGCTGGCCTCGGAGACTCTTCTGGTGTTGGAGCTTTAGATACAGGCCCCCAGCAGATGGGAAGACCAAAGAAGGCCCTATCCCAAGCGCAAACTCTATGCGTGAGACGTTCCCTCCTCGCCCGTCAGAGCCAAGTACAAAAGCGGCAAAAATATAGACCCTATTGAAAGCACCACAAGAAGCCCTAACCCGCAAAGAAGCACCCCTCCTAATAGCAAAATAGGAACCTTCACAAGAAACCCTAATCCTAAGAGAAGCAACCCTAGTATCAATAAACCTATGACCGAAAGCAGCGCTACGAACACCTCGCTAAAGTTCCGCCAAGTGAGGGAAAAGCTCTGTCCAATTGCACTAAAGATCCCCGCTCGCCTCGAGAGGACATAATAGGGCGCCGCCCAGACAAAGAGAATTATGAAGCCTGCCACGACCAGAATATCCAAACCATCCCACCCCGAAGGCACTATCCTGCGTAAGAGCCATAGGATTAGCAAGAGAGTCAGTTCGTAGACAAAAATCTTTAGCAGAGAGCTTAGGTCTCTAAAGACCTCTCCGAAAGACGGCTGCCCCTGGCGGGCCACCAAATAGCCCGCCCGCACAAGAACTGGCATTAGGAGGATATACGCGAGCAATACGATAGGCAGGAGTATGAAAAAGTAAAGCGGAATCAAATGTAAAGTCAAAATCACAATGATACAAATCAAAATCACAATGATACTCGCTAATAAGACTAAAAGTACCACAAAGAGAGGCCAGTTCTCCTTGAAGAGATCCCAGGTTCTACCCCACAGCTGGTATATACTTACCTCGCGCATACCTCGGTAAAGGTAAGCAAAAACCCTTCTATCGCCTCTCAGGACAAAACCTTTGAGATACTCACCATGGGGGTGAAAAAAGTCTATGGGATGGTCAGGCTGCTCCTCTCAGGGTCCTACACGCCCCTAACAAGTAGGAAGACCAAAGAAGGCCTTATCCCAAGCGCAAACGCTATGAATGAGACGCTCCCTCCTCGCCCGTCAGAGCCAAGTACAAAAGCGGCATAAACACATACGACATCGGAATCACCACAAGAAGCCCTAACCCACAAGGAATCGCCCCTAATATCAGTAAACCTATGAACGAGAGCAGCGCTACAAAGACCTTGCCAAAGTTTCGCCCAGTGAGGGAAAAGCTCTGGCCAATCGCACCAAAAACTCCCGCTCGACCCGATAAGATCGCATAAGGCCCCGCCCAACCAAAGAGACTCAATATAAAGAGAAGGAGGTAGCCCACCACGACCAGAATACCTCCAGTCCCACCTAACGCCATGACACCGCTCATAGCCTCCTTCCCCCCCTCCGTGTAGGCCTCTGTGTAGGCCTCCGCGTAGGTCACAGCTACTCCAGCTACAGTAGAGCCCAGCACCAGCACATACCCCAACCCAATCAAGATCCCCGGAATTAGCAGCAGAATAAACAGGTAGACAAAAACCTTTAGCAGACGGCCTATGCCTCTAAAGGCCTCTCCGAAAGACGACTGCCCCTGGCGTGCCACCAAATAGCCGGCCTGCATAAGAGCTGGCAATAGGAGGATCAACGCGATCAGGTTACCGATAATCGGAATCAAATTTACAATAACGTATAGGACTAAAAGTCCCAAAAGGAGGAGCCAGTTCCCCTTGAAGAGGTCCCAGGCTCTACTCCATAGCTGCCGTATACTTACCGCGCTCATACCGTAGCAAAGGTAAGGAAAAACTTTCAAACAACCCTTGGGACAAAGCCTTTGAGATATTCGCCTTGGGGGTGAAAAAAGTCTATGGGATGGTCAGGCTACTCCTCTCAGGACTCTCCTATGACCCCAGCGAATAGGAACCCCAGGGAGGGCCCCAGCCAATGCCTAAACTCTATGAATGAGACACGCCCTCCTCGCCCGTCAGAGCCAAGTACAAAAGCGGCCAAAACACAAACCCCATCGGAAGCACCACAAGAAGCCCTAACCCGCAAGGAAGCAATCCTAATGTCAAAAAACCTACGTACCAGAGCAGCGCCATGAAAACCGTGTCAAAGTTTTGTGCAGTGAGGGAAAAGCTCTGCCTGAGCGCCCTATAAAAAGTTTCCGCTCGCCCCGATAAGATCGCATAAGGCGCTGCCCAGCCAAAAAGATTCAATATAAAGAAACTTATGAAGCCCGCCGTGAACACATTAAATTCAAACCCAGCGGAATGCCACAAATCAAAGAGAATTTTCATAAATCCCCCCACGATCAGTATAGCTCCTCCAATAATCCCAATGGAATCCGAGGACCTAAGGGAAAGGATGAGCTCCGCCCCAATCAGCAGAGCTCCAATCCCAGGGAGACTCAACAGCATAATAAGAAATAGGAAGCCCGCCACGAGCAGCATAGCTATCGGAGTTAGTATAACCAGTGCATATAGCTTGTCAGAACTAGAAAGACCAAGATCAAGATATACAACCATTCCATAAAACCCTACCACCATCAAGCCCCATGGCAATATCCACAGAATGAGGGCAAAAAACGATGCCGGAGTGTTTGGGTTCCTCAAGACCTCTTGAAAAGACACCTCCCCATGGCGGGCCACCAGGTAACCCACCTCCAAAAAAAATGGCCTTAGACGAGCACCTTTGAACCTTGAGCCCTTGGAAAGCTTGAGAAAAATGATCAAGAGTGCGATTATTAGAGATCCCGCAAGGGGCAGCCAGTTGACTTTGAAAAGTTTCCAGGCTCTGCTCCATAGCTGCGGTATACTTACTTCGCTCATACCTTAGCAAATTTAGGCAGAAGCCTTTAATCCACCCTTAGGACAAAGCCTTTGAGATATTCGCCTTGAGGGTGAAAAAAGTCTATGGGATGATCGGGTGGAGCGTGGAGAAAGTGGAGGATTTGGATGGGGCGGTCGGCCTCCATAGCCGCTTGAAATAAAACATCCCGAAAGAGCTGAGGCGTTACATGCCCACTACATGAGAAGGTGAAGAGGATGCCTCCGGGGGGCAAAAGGCGCAGGGCCTGCCGATTGATGTGGCGGTAGCCCCGCAAAGCCTGCGGAAGGGCATCCTGATGATGGGTGAAAGCGGGCGGGTCCAGAATAATCACTTCCCACTCCCGGGGAGGGAGGCGGTCCAGCGCGGAAAAGGCATCCTCCACCCAGAGGGTATGGGGAATGTGGGTCAGGTTATTGAGGGCGAGGTTTTCCGCAATGAGGGAGGCGGGCTCTTCCATGATTTCTACGGAGAGGAGGCGGGTAGCGCCTGCCGCAGCCGCATGCACCGTAAAGCCCCCGGTATAAGCAAAGAAGTTCGCCACGGAACGGCCATGCGCGTAGCGCTGAAGGAGGTAGCGATTTTCCCGCTGGTCTAAGAAAAAGCCGGTTTTTTGGCCTGTCTCAATAGAGACTTTGAAGCGGAGGCCGTATTCGGTAAGGATTACGAAGGGTTTTGGGGTGCCGGCCACCCAGGCAGAGTCTTCTATTTTTTCGCCGCGCAGGTAAATGCCGGTAAGGGGGAGGTGCTTTTGGAGGAAGCGGATGAGGGTGGGCTGGAGGCGGCGAGCACCCGGCGTACGCAGTTGGAGGACAGCCACATCATCGTAAATATCCACGATGATGCCCGGACTGTGGTCGCCTTCGCTATTGAGGAGGCGGTAGCTATTGGTGGGGAGGGCGAGGTTTTGGCGCAGTTTGAGAGCTTTTTCCCAGCGTTGGTGCCAGAAGGCTTGGTTGGGACTAAGGGTAGTGTTTTGCCAGGCAAAGACGCGCGCCCGGATGGGATGGTCGGGGTCCCAGTGGCCGTAAGCAATGGGGTTGCCGTGCTCGTCGGTGATGGCGACGGTGTCACCGGCCTCTGCGATGGCCTCAGGCACAAAGGCCCCCGAAAAAAGCCAGGGATGCCGCTGGGCGCGCAGTTTTTCCGCTTTACCCGGGCGCAGGCGAACCCGAGGAATCTTAGACATGGGTTTCTTGCAGGGCGTTGATAAGGGCGCCGTCCCGATAAAGGGGCAAAACCGGATGCAGGTCTTGACGCAAGGCGTATTTGACATCTTCCTGCATGCCGAGCTGGATGAGCCGCTCAAAGTGGGCGGAGTGCTGGATGTAGTATTTTTTTCGGCGCTCGGCCTGCTGATAGAGGCTCATGGCAATAAGGGTGGCATCGTCGGCAATGCGGAATTCCCCTTCTAAGTAGGTAGCGACAGCTCCTGCAAAAAGGGTATCTTCCAGGTTGACATGGTCTTTCCAGCCGGCGCACACGAGGAGGACGGGCTGGGCCTGCTGACGAAGGTATTGGAGCAGGACACTCATATTGACGAAGGCGCCAGCTACAACGGCTTTGGCGTGGCGGACGGCCCAGAGGGCTCGGGTACCATTCGTGGTGGTGAAGGCAATCTTTTTCCCCTTGAGGTCGGCATGGAGAAACTCGGACGGAGAATTTCCGAAGTGGAAGCCTGGGACTTTTTGGGCGCCGCGTTCGGCGGCCGTGAGATAGCCTAAACGAGCATAGCGGCGGCACTCGCGCAGCGACCGAACGGGTACAATTTCAGAGGCCCCTCGGTCTATCGCTACGCAAAAGCTGGTCGTAGCTCGCAGGATGTCTATTACGACGGCGATGGAGTCTCGCACTTCAAAGGTGGGGATGAGGGCGGTAGTAAGGCAGACGCGGAGGGTGGGACGGTCTTTCATGGGTTAGGTTTTGGGGCAAGGCGGCGGGAGAGGGAGGTCTCCTTGACGAAGGGCGGTTTGGTAAGGCGGAGGGCGTAGCGCTGGCCACGAGCTTCCATGTAGACGGTATGGCCTTCGGGGAGGTTTGGTGGGAGGTAGCCGAGGGCGATGCCTTTTTTGAGGGTGGGGCTGAAGGAGCCGGAGGTGATGCGACCAAGGGGGTTTCCATGGGCGTCGGTGAGGGGGAGGCCGTTGCGCGGGATGGCCCGAGACTCTTCGGCTAAAAGGCCAATAAGTCGACGGGTAAGGCCCGTTTCTTTTTGGCGTAGGAGGGCCTCCCGGCCTATGAAGTCGCCTTTTTGGAGTTTGACGGCCCAGGCGGCATTAGCCTCTAAGGGAGTGGTGGATTCGTCCATGTCGGTCCCGCAGAGCAGGTATCCCATCTCTAAGCGCAGGGTATTTCGGGCGGCCAGACCTGCGGGGCGGATGCCTTCGGATGCGCCCGCTTCCAAGAGGGCCTGCCAAAGCTCCGCACCCCTTTCCGCCCGAACAAAAAGCTCATAGGTCCATTCGCCCGTGTAGCCCGTCGTAGCCACAAGCACATCCGGAATGCCTGCTACGGTCGCTTTGAGACAGGCATAGTAAGGGAGCGCGTCTATGGGGGCGCTGGTGAGCCGGGAGAGAACCGTCGTACTCTGCGGCCCAGAGAGCGCTAAAAGGACGGTATCTTCTGAGATATTTTGCAGCTTTACCGCAGGGGTGGCATGCTCAGAAAGCCATTGCCAGTCTTTCTCCGTATTGGCGGCATTGACTACGAGGAGATAGAGGTCAGGCTCTAAGAGGTACACAATCAGGTCATCTATGACGCCGCCGTCGGGATTGAGTAGGAAAGTGTATTGGGCACGGCCGGGGGAGAGTCGGGAAAGGTCATTCGTGAGCATCTTTTGGAGGAAGGGGCCGGCTTCGGCTCCCCGCACAAGGAATTCCCCCATGTGGGAAAGGTCAAAGAGCCCTACTTGGGTGCGAACGGCTTCGTGTTCGGCGATTTCGCTGTGATACCGTAAGGGCATGCGCCATCCCCCAAAGGGCATAAAAGACGCACCGGCCTGCGTATGAAGGGAATGCAGGGGAGTTTCTTTGAGCACCTTGCAAAGGTAGGAGAAAGAAAAAGAATACGTACCTTTGGACGTACAGAGAATGAGCAATGAGCCTTATTGGGACTCTTGGGGTGGTATTTGCTTTCTGCTGGGCCTGGAACGAGCTATTTCTTCGGTTTGCTTTTCGGTTAGGGGCGCTCAGTCAGGGTATTCCCCACCAGCGACGTTGGGAGAGTAAGCGCAAGCCGATTATTGGGGGGATTAGTTTTTTTGTGGTGCTTTTAGGGATAGGGGCGCTACATGGAGGGGAAGCGACTTTGCCGCCGGCTTTGTTAGGGGGAGCGGTGATTGCGTTTTTTACAGGTTTAGCGGATGATGCGTATGTGATGCTACCTCAAGTCAAGTTCTTTGGGCAATTAGCGGCTGCTATGGCCACGATGGTTTTGGGTGGTCCGCAGCTGGATGCAGGGCATCCCGTACTGACGGGTGGGTTGACGATTTTCTGGTATGTGGCGGTGATGAATGCCTTCAACCTGATGGACAACATGGATGGGGCAGCGGGGAGCATAGCGCTGCCGCTTCTGGTGGGGGGGAGCTGGCTCTTAGGCGGGCAGGAGGCTCTGGTCTATGCGGGATTGGCCGCAGCCGTAACGGCATTTCTTCTAAGAAACTGGCATCCCTCCGCCTTCTACATGGGCGATAAT